>Ga0131853_10006571_pt1 | contig 20993 bp, 27 predicted proteins | sample TergutLab28metaG_FD_92764 | JGI IMG/M metagenome (GOLD analysis project Ga0131853, IMG submission 92764) | Labiotermes labralis P1 segment gut microbial communities from Petit-Saut dam, French Guiana - Lab288 P1 (version 2) (version 2) | ecosystem: Host-associated > Arthropoda: Insects >...
CACTACGATAAAATTCGAATTGATGAAGCAAATAGGCGTAGCCACTTAAAGCATTGTCTGTTCGTTTGACTTCTAATTTGTCGTAGTTAATGTTAACCAATTTTACCTTAATATGCACATCACCTGCTTTTAGGGTCACATCATCTTCCCAATTTGTTTCACCTGTATAAGCCACATAAAATTCAGCTTTCGGATAGGGGATTGGGGCTGTTCCATAAATATTTAACTCATGCTTCTTCACATACATCTTCAACAATTCGCCATAATATATCAACATTCGAAGCCCGATATTTGGGCATTTGGTGTGTTGATGTTCGACTAAAACAATAAAGTTTCCATTCTTGTCTATAAACGAAACGTCATTTTTTAAATCCTTCGATAATACAATGGAATCTGTATCTCGAAATTCGACATCCTCAGGTAATAATTTTCGTCCACTAAAGACTTCATACATTTGAACAAAATTTGTTTCTTCTTTGAATAGGTAGCGAAATACACCATCTCGCCACGTGTGCTTTACTTTTTCTTCTGTTTTTTGATTCTTAACCATGCTTAAAAAGCTCCCTTTAAGTTTAGTTTTTACACTAGCCAACCTCGTCGACACTTCATTCGGGTTTGGGTAATGCTTTTCAAGCTTGCTTTAATTTCTAATTGCTTCTCTTGAGCACGTTATCTTTCTATTCTACACTATCTGACTATTTTTTTCAATAGACATTTTCAGGAATTTTTTAAAATTATTATTCCTCATAAATAATAAGTGACATGCTTTCTCTCAAAAACGGTTGAAACAGCATTTAATAGATTAGGATTTGGTATCAAACAGCAAGATTGATGGTGAGTTTTCTTGCTCTTTGGTTATTTGCTTATAGTTCCCACTGGTGTATTTTTCAACAATTTTCAACCAGAATTTTTTTGAAGCAACGTTATTCGGGTGAAATGAGATACTCCATTTTCCTTTGTGCATGTCAAATATGCATTTCGCACAATAGCCTGCGACACCTGTCTTGCGGTACTGGTAGATAACAAAGAATTCTGACATCTTAAAATCTATTTCTACTTCAGTCGTTGGGACATTACTAACCATAGCAAAACCTGCTAATTTTCCATCAACTTTGATAAAATAGGGAAACCGTCCTGAATCATTCCAGTAAGCATCTAGGTAATCATATCCAAAAAGTCCTAAATCATTAATGCCATCTCCTATGTCGATGTATTGGGAAAATTCATAGAGATATTTTTCAAGTAGGTTGCGAAGAATTTCTTTTTCTTGTTTTTTGACTAGTTCTAATGTGATTTGCATTTTCTTCATCTCCAATTATCTATAAATACCAGTTTTGCCATCAAAAAAATCAGTAATAGCATCTGCATGTTGTTCTGTAAATAAGGGTGTCAAATTATCTTTTGCAAAAAATTGTAAAGCAAATGTTTCCTTATTATCTACATACAACTCTCCGCTTGTTATCGTTCCTTTGAAAAAATAGCAAATGGATTGGGATTTGTCGCCATTTGAATATTCAAATAAGTATTTAGAATAAACACCAATCAGATAATCGACTTCTATATTCAGTCCTGTTTCTTCTTTGACTTCTCTTTTGGCCGCTTCCTCAATTGATTCACCTATTTCTAATGCACCACCTGGCAATCCCCAAATGTTATCATTCCCGCTTCGTTTTTGTAGTAATAACTCTCCCTTATCATTCGTTATACACGCACCAGCGAAATTCAAAATAATCCGTTCATTTCCAACTTTTTCCCTTATCCATTTAATATAATTGCTCATATTTATCGCCTCAATCTTTATCATCAATATTTCAGAATCTCCTCTTAATCAAATTCATCCTGGTGCAGTTTAAAAAATTCATGGTATAGGCGCACATTCTCTAAGTCAGTCCATTTTTTCACACAAACAGGATTCTCATCAAGGTTATAAATTTTCGACCCCTTAATCGCAAGAAGGAATGGTGAATGGGTTGACATAATAATTTGACAGTTAAAAAACCGAGCGGAATCTTCAATGAACTTTGCTAATTTCATTTGACGCTTAGGTGATAGGCTATTTTCAGGCTCATCTAGGATAAAAAGCCCATTCTCACCTATTTTTTCGGTGAAATAATGAAAGGCACTTTCTCCGTTTGAATACTCTCTGATATTGTCCATCACTTCACTTCTTACAAATTTTGACTGGGTTTTACTTCTGGCTTTATTCACTTTTTTGAGTTGATCATAATCTGCCACGGAGCGCATTTGAAATTGTGAATATTTTGCATCCAAATACTCCTCAAAGATTTTTTCTCTTCGCGCATCGATCCCTTCATTTAGGTTGCGGACGTTTAGCATATAATCGAACACATCATCACTTGTGATAATTCTACTGTTCTCAGGAATCTTTCTTGCCTTCTCAACTGTGCATAACTCTAAAAAGTCGGGATAGAAGTTGGATTTATTGAAAACCGAGTCCCGCTTGATTTTTAACTTTTCAGCAATAACATTCAAGGCTGTCGATTTTCCTGAACCATTGCCACCGTATAAAATGGTTATTGGTTCGTCAAAAGTAATTTTTTCAAGCTCCTTCTCTGATAATACTCTAAATGGATAAACTGAATCATAACAAGTTCTTTTGATACTCCAGATGAAATCAGTCTCCATTTCTACATCTGGAAACCTGATTGAATTTAGATAAATCATATGATTACCTCATCATGCATATTTTTAAGATACCAAGATGGCACAGAATTTTTCATGCCATCAAACCATTTTAATATCTCTTGTGATAAATTCATTGTAACGTTACGACCATATTCAGAAGTCACCGCCCAAGAAGACATCAGTGATAGCAAAAGCATTGAAACATAAACCGCAAATAATTCAAAAAATTCCGCTGACGGCTCACCACCAAAATAAGTATTTAGCTGTCCAGTTGCAAAATAAGGACTCGCCATGGCACTCCAAACAATGCAATTGAATTCTTTCCAAGGATCACCTATTTCATAGCGGTCGAAATCAATGATTTTTAATTCGTTATTGGCATACATCATATTCAAAATATTATAGTCTCCCAAAAGAAAGCTCTGTTTACGACATTTGAACAAATGACGTCGGTTCTCGATGAAGTTCAGAATTTGCCTATCACCGTCAAAAGACAATCCGCAACTGCGATATGTCTTGATTATGTCATCAATTCTGCGATTAAAAATGATTTCCCATTCTTCCGCTGGCGTAGCTATTGGGATAGCATGTACTTTTTGTAAAATTTTTCCTGCTTGGATGCCTAGTGCATACTGCTCACTTTCAGCTAATAATGTTTCAGATGATAATGGCAAGATCGTTTCTAAATCTACACCGTCAATCCAACTTTGAATGGAATAAACACCATGCTCATAAGTGCCAAATTCTATCGGTAAACACATAGGAATGCCTTGACTGACCAGTTTTTCCATCATCGAAAACAGCTCTTTTTTGGTTTCATAAAAGGAAATATCAGAAACCCGAAGCAAGTATGTTTCGCCATCAGTTGTAGAAATTTTATATTTTTTATCTTCTGACCAGCCTTTTGTGATTTGCTTTTTTTCGACAATACGATTATATACTTTTCCTTTCATTAATTAGCAACTCCTTATGCACTATTTTTTAATAAAATTCTTAACAGCATCTCCGCTTCTAATTTTAGTGGAAATCCCATCACCAAATGGCAACCGAGGCCTTGAATCGTCGACCAAAAAGTGAGTGCTAGCTGAAGTGGATCGCCTTCAACAACTGTTCCCTCTGATTGACCAGTGGCAATGATTTGTGCAAGAATCTCAGTAGAATGTGGCAAAGGAATCAAATCCAGTTTCTGAAAAAAACCACTCATTCCAACTTGTGCCATAAACATAAAATAGTCAGCACCTATGTTTTCTTTACTGACTAACATCTCGCACATCTGAGTTGTTATTAGCTTAATTTTTTCATTCGCAGGCAAATCGGATGTTGAAATTTGATTTATCTTTTCTCTTGAAACCATCGCCACTTCTTGTGCTAACCCAGCGATTAACGATTCCTTAGAGGGGTAGTGATTGTATAATAAACCTTTGCTCAACCCTGCAGACTTTGCAATTTCTTCAATTGTTACTGACATCCCTTTTCTTGCTATTAGCGACAAAGTGGCTGTTTTAATTTTTTGTTGCGTGGTTATCCGCATCTCTTCAAATGCTTCCTTTGAACGAGGCATTATGTTTTCACTCCTTTTTTGACTGAATATTAAGTCAATAATAAACCATTCACCTTCATTTGTCAAGATATTTCACCCTGTTTGTAATAAAAATCCCACTATTTCTTGCCTGACTAAGCAAGAGACGTTAGTGGAGATTATTTTTATATTCAATCATTATTGATAACTTGTAAAAATCGCTAATTCTCCCAATTTCCAGCCCAAACTGCATTTGTTATAAGCTCTCGTTCTTTATAGTCCGCTACATTCATCAAAATAACAATTGCTGATTCTTTTTCCTTAGAAAACATCAATGCAGTTGAGAAGCCGTCCGTATTCCCACCATGCCAAAATAGCTTTTCTCTCGAGTTTAACCACCATCCAAGCCCCATATCCATTTTATAGTCTTCATCACCCTTGGCATAATTCTCATGACATAATCCTAAATAACTTGGACACCCATCAATATTCATTTTTGCATATTCAAGCAAATCCTCTGCATTGGAAATCATGCCATAGCCAGGTGGAATCATCCATTCCTCTTCATCAGGAAGATAATTTCCAATATCACGGTTTTTCTTATCAAAACCAGTTAAAAGTCTTTTATGTCCAACCCCTACAAATGAGCTTTCTAATTTTAATTCTTCCCTGAAATACTCAGCCAACAGTTTTGAAAAAGACATCCCAGCCACATTACTAACTGCTAGTCCAATCAGGGCAATTCCAAAATTTGCATACATCCATCCATAGTCCTTATCTTTTAGCTTACGTTGTTTTGTTAAACGAATGAGTTTCTCTTTATTCAACGGAAATTCTGAAGCACTTTGAGGTTTAAAAGGGAGCGTCATTATGATTTTTATTAACTTGGCCATATCACTCCAGTCATCAATCGGATACCTTGTCGGATAACCAGCTGTATGGGTTGCAAGTCTTTTCAACGTTGGATAGTACTTCTCGTCGCCATCAAGCTCAGGAATATATTTCGCTACGGAATCCTCTAAATTTATCTTCCCTTCAGCGACATATTTAGCAAGTAAGGAGGTCGTAAAAGTTTTACCAATCGAACCCATTTCATACAAATGGCTTTCATATGGGATTTCCCCACTTGCATCAAATAATTTAAAAGACGTTTCCCCCTTTTTTAAAATTCCAATTGTCAACAATGTATGCGGGTGTTTGTCCATTAATTTTTGAATCAATTCTTCTGCTGTTTTATTAATTTTCATCTTCGTTAGCTCCTAATTTTTGCTCATTAAGACGCTTTTCAATATCTTCAATTGAAGGCATAACTTCGCTCAAGTATTCTGGTATTTCTTGCATGAATTTATAATCAGCAACGCCAATAGGAGCTGTTGTGTTTTTAAGTGCATACTCAGCAATTAAGCTATTTTTGCCTCTGGTCAATAAAATTCCAATCGTTGGATTATCATGTTCCTTTTTCAAAATACCATCAACCGCCGACAAATAAAAACCTAATTTCCCAGTATGCTCTGGTTTAAATTCAGTTGCTTTCAATTCAATAGCAACATAACAACGCAAGTCTAAATTATAAAACAGTAAGTCAATATAAAAATCTTCTTCGCCGACAACAAGGTGGTATTGTCTCCCTAAAAAGGCAAAGCCTTTCCCGAGCTCCATCAATAATTTTGTAACATTGGCAATCATGATGTCTTCAATTTCTTTTTCAATAATTTTATCTTCAAGCGTGATAAAATCAAAAAAATAAGGGTCTTTAAATATATCTTGCACTCGCTCACTAAAATCGCCGTTTAATTGCATTAAATAATTTGTCATCTTTTTCGTATTGTCGCCTTGCCTAGAGATTAGTTTTGTAGCGATTTGATGATCTAAAACAGTACTCGACCAGTTGTTTTCCAGGGCTTTATTTGCATACCAAAGTCGTTCTTCGTTAAAGTTTAACTTATCTAAAAGCATACGATTTGCTCGCCATGACAATTTTGCCACAGGTTGTGGCAAAATTTCAAATTCATTATAAATATTAGCAAATTTCTTCATATATCTTAAATTTCTAGCAGATAATCCTTTAGCATCTGGAAAACTCAATTTTAAGTCTTTTGCTAGTAGTTCAATAAATTTTGAACCCCATGTATCTTGTTCAATTAATCGTTTGCCAATGTTGTAATAAGCAGATATCATATGCTCATTAGCACTAGTTAGAGCTTTATTTCTCGCAACATTAAGCTCTTTTTTGATATTATCTAAAACTTCAAAATACAATTTATCGTCCATCATACTTCAGCTCCTATTTTTTTAAATTCGCGTCGAAATCTCTACATCAGTTAAAATGTGTAAAATCATGCTAGGTATTAAACTTCCCGTCACAATAAACATCATCGCAAAAACAAATCCCCACATTCCTGATTGTAAAATCCCTCTTTTCCCTTGATACGCATGACCAATACTAAAAATTATTGAAAATACTACAACTACATCAGAAAACCACGAAATCCTGCATTTTATCTAAAGCATTTAAATTTTCGAGCATTATAGCATTCGATAATTCGAAAAACTCCTGACCATCACCTGCTTTGGTAATACCTCTATTACCAACAATAGTCACCATTTCCTTTAAATTTTAAATTATTTTTCAACCTTCGCAAAAAAGGCGACGATGGCTGATGCGCTTGCTAAAATAGCCAATACAACGCCTGGTGAATAAGCGAATTGATTAAATAAGATGCCGTATAGATAGCCTCCGATTGAAACCCCCAGTATGACGAGGGAAGAGTTTAATGCCATGACCTTTCCTACCATTTCCTCTGGGGCATTTTCGCCGAAGTATGTCCTGCAAATAATGGCCATCATGCTGCTTAGGGCGAAATTGATAAATAGGGTGGTAACTAAAAGCAGGTAGGTCAACGCTTCGTGGTTGTTAAAGAAAAAGGTTAGCATAAGGGGGATTAGGTTGAAGCTAGAGAGGAAAAGTAAGGGGCGGACTTTGTTGATGGTGGCTTTTTTGCCGAGAAGGGTGATAAGTGTGACACCAAGGGTGCCTCCAAAAACAATGATGGCTTGCGTGATACCTAAGGCTTCTTCTCCTCGCCCGAAGTAACCCGTCACTAGGATGGGAAGGGCGATGGTTGTTAATGGGTAGAGGGTGATGCAGTAGAGCATATTAACAAGGACGATGACTTTTCCGACTTTAGGCTTTTCTTTTGTGATGAAGTGAATGCCGATTTGAAAATCTTTAATAACTGTTTTGAGGAAGTTGCCTTTGATCTTTCGGGTTGTGCAGGGAATTTGAGTTAGAGTATTCATCAGAGTGGCTAGGAAGAGACAGGTGATGCTGGTGAAAAGAACAGGCCTCAACCCAAATCTTGCAAGGATGAAGCCACCTAGGATGGGGGTAATGATGGAGGCACAGGTCATGGACAAGACAGTGACAGAATTGGCTTTAACCAGTGTACCCTCCGGAATGATGACAGGAACGCTGGCTTTTGTGGTGAGGGTAATAAGTCCATCAAATGTTAGTAAAAGCAACATGATAAGGATAGTTGCAGGAATAATTCCGATGGTTTCTAGGGTAACTAAGTAGATGAGGATGGCAATCGCAATGCCAAAGTTTGCCAAGGAGAGGAGTTTTTTCTTTTGAAATCGGTCTGCAATAACACCTCCAATGGGAGCAAATAAGATAGATGGAATGGCTGATATGGCGAGGATGGTTGCCATAAGTGTTGGACTTCCTGTTTCAAGAAGGATATAAAGGGGTAAGGCGAAGCGAAGTAAGGTTCGACCGATGAAAGATACTTCTTTTGCTAGGACGAAGATGATGAAATTTTTGTTTAAGAGTTTGGTTGGTCTTTGGGTCATGTAAAAATTCTCCTGCTTTGTTTTATCGCATATTGTTATAATGCTAAAACCATATGAATGTCTTCTGGTTCTAACTCAAATAATGCTTTGAGGGGTGTTGTTAGTTGAAATCCGACGCTTTGATAAAAGTCTACCGAATTTTTCGTTGGAATTGAGGAGACGTATAATTGCTTTGCGCCTAGTTTCCTTGCTTCTTCTTGTAACAAAAGTAGAATTTGCTTACCAATTCCTTGATGACGGTAGTTACTGCTAATATAAAGCCGTTCTAATTGTAGCACATTAGTCATTTTTTGTATAGGGTGACCATTCACACTTCCTAGTCCAACTAGCTTACCAATTTCATTAAATGCACCAATAAGGACACCACCGCTATCATAACAATCGGTTAAAACGGCTAAATATTCTTCTTCAACATTGTCGAATTGACTGATTTTGTAAGATTCTTTTTCAATTACCAATTGGTTATCCCGATGATAATAAATTTCCTCAATTTCTTCAAAACGATCAATCTCTATAAACTTATTGATTTCTTCACGTTTAAGGCGTCGGAAAATGATTTTATTTTGCATGTTAAAAACTCCTTGATATGAATGTATTATTTTTATTGCTTGTCGCCCATATAACTTTCATACAATGCTTCAAAGTTATCAAATTTCCTCACCTTTCGCCCGACTTTATCATATTCCACTCGATATGCTTCCATTATTTCTAAGAATTTTTCGCGAAAATTGTCTAAATCGTCGGTATCAAAGTGCTTCATTAAATCAAATTTTGGCATACCACAATGGTCGTCAGCCATTTCATCAAAATAACTCTGCGTATCACCAGCAATCAAAAAAGCATAAGATTTGTCCTGTAACGTGGTACTATTGATAATTTTATTGCGATAATTACAGTATAGTTCTTCATAAGCACCGCCTGTGTTTTCAAAAGTCGGCGTTATTTTCGGCATGTACTTCTCTTTCATCTGCTCATAAAATTGCGCGAATGCTTGCAAAAATGCCAAGCTACTGATGCGAATTTCATCAACTGATTTTGCTTCAATAATTGCGAAATAAAGTTGTTCAAAATTGATTGGCAGATATTGATACGTCGCTAAATCTTCGAGGTATCGCTTGATTCCTCGTTTGATGTAAGTATTATTCAGACTCACAATCCCGTTAACAACCCCATAAATAAGTCGATTTGATGCATAGCGAACTGCTCCAATATCATCTGATAGCATCGTAACTGCGTATTCCTGTTTTGCTTCATTGAAATATTTTTCAGCACGGTTAATACAATCTGGTCCGATTGGTTGTGTCAATTTTTCAAAAGCTTTTTCTTTTAATTCATTAAAGCGGGCTAAATATTTTTCATCGGCAACGTAAAGAATTTGAAGTTCGGTTAAAAGGGAAATCCAGTAGGTATCAAGGCGTGACATTTCTTCTAACTTTGCCCATGGTGTGCAGTAGATGTCATAGCCTACATCATCTAGAATGAAGCAATCACCAATTGCCCAGCCTGCACCAGTGTTGTTGACGATAATTAAATCCAAGTCACTTTTTTCGTGAAAATCATTGGTTGAAAATGAACCTGTTAATCCAATTAAGGCAATCTCATCAGGAAAATCCCGCTTCGCTCTTTCTATGACCATGTCGATTAGTTTTTGATTTTTTTCTAGTAATTTTTGCTTTGTTATTTCGTTCATATTTAAATTTCTCCTAAATCTTCGTAATTTTATGTATGTGCTAAAACAGGGAACATGCAGTGGTTTTGGACTGTCACATCTTCATTATGATTAAAAATAAATAAATTCGTATTCTCCTGTGCCACTTGATTGTGTTCAAATTTTTCTTTTTCTTTCGGCGTAAAACCAAACTTCACCTGCTTGATTCCGTCCTTAACCAGCGTATGAATGACGTCTTCTAAATCGGCTCCTTGATTTCCTAATATTTCAGTAATGATTAAAATATTTTCTTTTTCACCAACCACTGTCACAAGGTCGTATTCTGGTAAATAGTAGAGATCATTTCTAAGAAAATATGTGGCATAAAACATGGTGAGTTCATATGCATTTTCCATTTTAAGCGCAGCATATTGATTGCCAATTTTTGCCTTTGATTCTAATAATTTCAAATCAGTCATATCAGTAAGATCGATTTTTCTAAGGGTTGTTTCCAATGCTTTTCTATTTTTTATTTTAAGTGAATATTCGGTTTCATGGGTTGCTGTAAAGCCGAATTTTTTATAGAAATCTGTCACTCCGTCGTGGCAGTATAAAAATAGTTGGTCAGTTTGGTTTTTATACTTTTCTAAAACTGCTTCCATTAAAATCCTGCTATAACCTTTGCCACGGTGGGCTTGATAAGTTGTAACAGCACCGATTTGTGCGTAAATTTTTGTTTGATTATGATAGGTTATTTCTTGTAAATAGACTGACACATTTGCCACTACTTCACCGTTTATAATCAGGATGTGCGGAACGTAGGATTTCGGCCAGTAGCCGCCTGCGTGCCAATTTTCAAAGTCAAAACCGAAAGCTTCTTTTATAAGCAGGTTAAATTGTGTTCTATGCTCTGTGTTAGTTGGATTGACCACTTCAATTTTATAGTTATTTGATTGTTGCTTCATTTCTTATCTGTCCTTTGCTCCTTAGTCTTAGTTTGACTCCATTTTTAAGCGTCTTACTCTCTACTTTTAAAACTTCAGTTGAATATACTCATATTCCTCAGAACTTACAGGATCGATTTTTTCAAAGCCGAGGGATGCGTATAATTTTGATACAATTAAGTTTTCTGGTTCATGTGGGATGATAACTGACTTAGCATCTCCTTCAGGTCGAGTTTTAAGATGCTCAATGATTTTAATCATAGCAGAACATCCAAAACCTTTCCCCTGATGGTTTTTATCAATCATAAACTCCCAAATGATATAAAACGGCGATTTGTCTGGTAGTAAAGAACGTTCGGAATCTTTATATTCTAACATAACAAAACCAATGAGTTCGCCACTCGCATAAATCCCATATTCAAATGATTTAGCACCCATTGTTTTGAAGTCGACATACGCCTTCGCTAAACACTTAAGATTAGAATCGACATATTTTTTTTGATGTTCATGGATTTCTAAATCACAAATTTCTTTAAAATTATCCCATGTAATTTTTTTTAACGCAATCATTTTCAATTCCTCTTTTCGTTTTATCGTTTTTTACAACCCCAAATCGAAAGACTGCCATCTTCGTCACGGTTAACGGTATATTGCTCATCAATCCATTTTTGGTGGAATGTGTTTTCGCTAATCGGATAAATCGGAAAATTGAACTTTCCGCCAATAACAAAGTTAAGTCCATCTGCTGTTTGCGCAATTTCGAGTGGATTATCATCTTCATCACCTTCGTCATAAAACCCTAAGTAGCTTTCAAGCAACTCTGGACTTAAAGCAAATTCAGCTGGTTTTGACGGCATTTCATATTCTCTTTCAAGCGCGATTTTCGCAAAATCAGCACATATGCGCCAAACATTTGTAAAACCGTAATTACTCAAAGCGACTATCGCAAAATCATCTTCGATGTGGCGGTCGATTTTAGTTAAAAATCCACGATAACCGCCGTCATGACTAATCACTTGTTTACCGTCAACCGTATTAACTTCCACACCAAGACCATAGTTATTTTGGTAATCCGTATTCATTTTATCAATCGATTTTCTAGTTAACAATTCATCCGATTTTAACGCCCTATCCCATTTTAGCATATCGAGCACGGTTGAATAAAGTCCACCACTCGCACTGATGTTATTCATATTAACATATTCACATGGGATGATTTCATAGTTATTGAGATAGTAGCCAGATGCCTTATTTTCGATTAAATGCAAATCGTTATAAACACCACTATCTTTCATTTCCAACGGTCCGAAAATATTCTCTTTCATAAAATTGGGATAGCTCATCTCTGATAAACGTTCAATTAGCACTTCAAGAATAAAGTAACCCGTGTTACAGTAATTCCAACTCGTTCCTGGCTCAAAATCCAACGGTTTACTGAGGAAAAAATTAACTTTTTCATCTCTTTTTGCCATGACATTTTGACCTTGCGTTTTATTCCAATCTTTATCATCTGAATAGTTGATTAGTCCCGATGTATGGGTTAATAGCTGATGAATCGTAATTCGCTCATCGAGTTCCGTCCAGTCGGGGAAATATTTTCGGACATGGTCTTCAACTTTTAACAAGCCTCGTTCTTCCAGCAGTAAAATCGCCACGGCGGTAAATTGTTTTGAGATTGAATAAATACGGAATTTTGTGTTACTCGTATTCGGCACTTTATGCTCAACATTGGCGTAGCCAAACCCTTGTTCAAAAATAATTTCGCCATTCTTTATCGCTGCAATCGAGCCACTAAAAGCCCATAAATCGGTGTAAGCCTTCGTATAGTCGATCATTTGTTTGTTAATTTCCTTTTTCACGTCGTTTTCCTCACTTTTTATTTATTCTTTTTTTCCAACTCAAAAACGAAAGACTACCATCTTCATCGCGGTCGAATGTATATTGCTCGTCAATCCATTTCTGATGAAATGTGTTTTCACTAATCGGGTAAATTGGGAAATTAAACATTCCAGCAAAAACAAGATTAAGCCCGTCGGCGGTCTGTGTAACCACAAGTGGTACATCACTATCATCATCATAAAATCCAACAAAACTTTCAATCATTTCTTGGCTCATTGCAAATTCTGCTGGTTTCGATGGCATTTCATACGCTTTTTCAAGGGCGATTTTTGCTAAATCACTACACACTCGCCCGACATTGGTAAATCCATAATTACTTAAGACAACGATTGCAAAATCATCATCAAGATGGCGGTTGATTACCGTTAAAAAGCCACGATAACCGCCGTCATGATTAATCAGTTGTTTATTATCGACCGTATTAACAACAACCCCGTAGCCATAATTGTTTTCGTAATTAGTATTCATTTTCTCAATCGAATTTTTAGTTAATAATTGCTCTGATTTTAACGCTGTATCCCATTTTAAAAGGTCAAGTACGGTTGAATAAAGACCGCCACACGCACTAATAATATTCATGTTGACATACTCGCATGGGATAATCTCGTAGTAATCGAGATAATAACCTGACGCCTTATTTTCAATTAAGTGAAAATCATTATAAACACCACTATCCATCATCCCCAACGGCTCGAAAATATTTTCTTCCATAAACTTTGGATAGCTTGTTTCTGACAATTTTTCAATCAATAATTCTAAAACAAAGTACCCAGTATTACAATATTTCCACTTCGCTTCTGGCTCAGAATCTAGTGCTCTAGTGTTGACACAATTGACTATATCATCTCTCTTTGTCAATGTGTTTTGGGAATGTAATTTAACAAATTCTTTGTCCTCGGAATAGTTAGCTAGACCCGAAGTATGAGTTAATAGCTGATGAATGGTAATTCGCTCATCAAGTTCCACCCAGTCGGGAAAATATTTTCGTACACAATCTTCAACTTTTAACAAGCCGCGTTCTTCTAGCATTAAAATCACAACTGCGGTAAATTGTTTTGAGATTGAATAAAGGCGGAATTTTGTGTTACTTGTATTCGGCACTTTATGCTCAACATTTGCATAGCCATAACTTTGTTCAAAAATCACTTCGCCATTTTTAACCGCTGCAATCGAGCCACTAAAAGCCCATAAATCGGTGTAAGCCTCCATATAGTCGGTCATTTGTTTGTTAATTTCCTTTTTCACGTCGTTTTCCTCACTTTTGTTTTGATACTTATTTTTCACATTGTTTAAGGTCGCTAAACTTCAAATTTCTGTTCAAATGGTACATATCTTGATATATCATGGTCGTAAAGGTACTGCAAATTCTTTAAAAGAGTGCGGTCAGTTTCAACCGCTTCTCGTAAGTTAATATTTAGTTCAATGTTATTTTTCATCGTGAACCCTCCGATTTTAATTTTAAAATTTTGTTGCTTTTTGTTTCGTCATTGTGTATAATATTTTATAACAAAATGAAGGAGCTGAATTTTATGGATCGAAAAGCATTACTAGAACAATTTGAATTAGAACTACGCCAAGCGGTTATTGACTACGAAAATGGTAATACCATTGCTCGAAAAGATTTGCAATGGGGTACACCACTTCATGTCGCTGAAGCACCTGGGGATGGATACCGAGCTACCGAATTTTGAACTGAAATGAGATTTGCTCGTTTTGCGACAGACCAAATCGAACAAATGGCGAATGATATTTTGTATAACTTATTTAACGACATTGCGTCTTATAATTTCCGCCAATTGTTAGATAACAAATTCGATATTATCTCAACAATTCCTGGTGGTGGAACATTTTTGATAAACATCTTAGACGATATTTCATCGACTTTTTCAAAATTCCAACGACAAATAGCGAAGAAATATGTCATCATCTACAAATACTTCAAAGATGATAATATTGTTCTTATCACACATATTTTCCATGAAACCCAAGACTACGGTAAAATCTTTCAAAAATAATTTTCAACATCCTATAATGGGTGTTTTATTTTACTAAAACGTCTTTTTCCATATTTCCCGATGACAAATCACTTCAAATCCAATTGATGGATAAAATTCCATCACTGGCCCCCCAAAACAGTAGGTTGCTCCCAATGCTTTGGTTTTCTTCATCGATGCCATCAAAGCAATCGTTCCAAGTCCAAGCCGACGATATTTTGGCACAGTTGCCATTGGCTCTAAATAAGCATATTTATTCCGCTCATCAAACCACATGCCAACGGCACAAGCGTACTCGCCATTCGGGGCAACGATAATCGTATCTAGTGATGAGTTGGCATGTGGTGCCATCATACATTTAATATTGCCGTCAATATTATTATCTGGCATTTCGCCTTTATTTTCAAATCCATTCCAATAACAGCGTGCAATTTTCTCATAATCAACATCCGTTCCATCAATGATTTTAAACCCATCTGGCAATGGTCGTTCCAAAAACGGCTTTTCATAATCATAAATCGAAACTGCTTGTTTCCATTCAAGTTCATAACCGCGTTCTACCAGTAAATCTCTTTTATATGGTTCGGTATCAGTAATCCAAATCTTAAGGCTACGTCTGCCATCTTCAACCACCGCAATTTCTTTCTCTGCCCAATCGCACAATTCAGGCAACAAAAATTCATAACTTTTTCGAACATGTAAATGGGCACTACCAATTCTCATTTCAAATGCGCAAAGCCCAACAATCACACCATTATCTTCCCAAATTCCCATTCGATGCGACCGCATATAATCAAACCATAACAAGTGGTGTGAATATTCAAAGCCTTGTGGAATTAAACAGCTATTCAACGTTTCATGACTGAACGTTTCCACCAAAAAGTCATACACAGGGATAAAATCTACTAAAACATTGTATCTTCTTTGCGTAATATTATTTTTCATACCTTTTTCCTCACTCTTTTGTTTTTACAAGCATTGATTTCCTCGTCATTTTCCTTAATTCAATATTTTCAACTCCTTTTTTCATTGTGATATTTATTTTCTCGTCGTTTAAAGTCGCTATATCTCGGACCTGGAATAAATCCAAGTTGACGATAGAGTAACTCGGCAGAATTACCACCAAGAACAAACAGTTTCACAAACGGTGCGATCCCACACGAAGTTGTTACAACCTGACTAACAAGATGTTTACCTAAACCCTTCCCTTGGTATTCAGGAAGTACACCTAAATTGGGAATAAATGTATAACCTAAAGGAGCCCCTTTTTTAATTCCTGCGATACAAGCACCGACAATTTTGTCAGTTGATGTCTCGATAATCACAAAGGAAAAATTTTTAACATCCATCGAATTTACGTCACCCTTAACATCTTCTAATGCTTCTTCTGGTGTTTCCTCGCCTGTTAACTCATAATTAATGCCACCAAGAAAGCTTTCTCTCAATACTTTGGCTACTTCCTCGATTTCTGTTTCGGCATTTAGCTCACGGCAGATAAATCCATCAATTAGCGTTGATTCCATGATGTCAGATGGACGAACCAGTGCTTGCTTAACAACACTTTCACGATAGTTGTGCATGGATACAGTATCTCGATCTTCAATTAATACACCATAGATAGTTGGTCGTGGAGCGACTTTTAGTAGACATTGCCAAAACACGGCTCGGTCAGCAAATGGTGGGATTAGAAAGGCGAACATTATCGCATTATCGGTGATAACAGCACCACCGATCCGCTTGCCATCAAGTTCAAGGAAGTAGCACTGGTCGGTTGCCCATTTTGTATCTTCAAGGCGTTCGTTCCAATCGTACCACATTTCCGTATCGGCATTTGAGTAAATAGTTTGGTACACAGCGAATAAATCCGCATCAGCTTTTATAAGTTTTGTATTCATAATAAATCCCTCTTTTCATTTTATTTTTCAACTGACACCTTAGTAGGCGTGAACGAAACAATCGTTAGTTATTATTGACTATAGTCAGTGGTCATTGTTTAATACAACCCCTCAAAGTACCAATTGAATGAGTAAGAATAGTGCTTTTGGCGGAACTTATAGCCATCTGCACTTTTTTCAACAACAGCAGTTAATTTAATCGGCCATAAATTGTTCAATAAATCTTCGCGTTTTAAAAACACTTCCGCCATCAGGGCATCAGCTTTCTCAAGATTACTCTCATCGTAACCTTGTTGAAATTTTGTTAATACATCCATAATTTCTTTCATCGTTAATCATGCTCCATTCTTTATAATATTTTACTACTATAACAATTACCGTTTCTTACACCCCCATATCGAAAGATTGCCATCTTCATCACGGTCGAATGTGTATTGCTTATCAATCCATTTCTGATGGAATGTGTTTTCGCTAATCGGGTAAATTGAGAAATTGAACATTCCGGCGTGGACAAAGTTAAGTCCATCGGCTGTCTGCGTAACCACAAATGAGAAATCATCATCGTAATCATAAAGTCCGACAAAACTTTCAAGCATTTCTGAGCTCATAGCAAATTCCGCTGGTTTTGTTGGTATTTCATATTCTTTCCCAAGCGCGATTTTTGTAAGATTAGCACACACTCGCCAAATATCCGTAAAACCATAATTACTCAAAACGATAATCGTAAAATCATCATCAAGATGGCGGTCAATATTTGTTAAAAATCCGCTATAACCCCCAGATTGACTAATTACTTGCTTACCGTCAACCGTATTAACTTCGACACCATAACCATAGTTGTTTTGATAATCAGTGTTCATTTTATCAATTGATTTTTTAGTTAATAATTTATCTGATTTTAATGCTATATCCCACTTTAATAGGTCGAGCACGGTTGAATAAAGACCACCACAACCAGTAATTATATTCATATTGATATACTCGCATGGAACAACATCGTAGTAATCGAGATAATAACCTGATGCCTTATTTTCAATTAATTTAAAATCATTGTAAACACCACTATCGTCCATTGCCAACGGCCCGAAAATAAATTCTTTCAAAAATTCTGAAAAACTCATGCCTGATAATTTTTCGATTAACAGTCCTAAAACGAAATAACCCGTATTACAATAATTACAATCTGTACTTGGCTCAAAGTCTAATTTCTTAATATTAACAAAGTTAATCACTCATCTCGTTTTGTTACTGTGTTTTGAGCATATAATTTGTCAAATTCTTTGTCGCCTAGATATTCTGCTAATCCCGATGTATGAGTTAATAGCTGATGAATTGTAATTCGCTCATCAAGCTCCGTCCACTTGGGAAAATATTTTCGTACATGGTCTTCGACTTTTAATAATCCACGTTCTTCAAGCATTAAAATTGCAACTGCGGTGAATTGTTTTGTGATTGAGTAAAGGCGGTATTTTGTTTGTGGCGTATTTGGTACTTTATGCTCAACATTCGAGTATCCATAAGATTGCTCGAAAATAATTTCGCCATTTTTTACCGCTGCAATCGAGCCACTAAAAGCCCATAAATCGGTGTAAGCTTTCATGTAGTCAGTCATTTTGTTGTTAATTTCATTTTTCATTATTCGTTTTTCCTTTCTTTACAAACCTGGTACTTATTTTCTCGATTCAGTTTTACAGTTCCAATCGCAATATTTGTTCGTTTTCACCTTCTGGATCAATAACTTCGCCTGTTTTAGCAAAGCCTAGACTTAGGTAAAAATTAACCCCAACTGGATTGACTTCTTCCATGACCACCGATGTGTAAAAGGCATTTGCTTCTCCAAGGGGCTTCTTTGTTTTAACTTCGTCGAAAATTAATGCCATCGCTTTTCTTCCATAACCTTTATTTTGATATTTCTCATCAATCATTAGTCGCCAAAGGTAGTAAAATGGCACCCCTTGATTATACATTATTTCTGTCTCATCCTCCGATCTATAACGTTGAACCATTGCAAAACCGACAGCTATTTCTTCATTATAAATCGCATATACAAGCGGCGGAATTTCATTTGTAATATAGGTGGCATACGCCTCCGCTAAACTTTCTGCATTGGTCGCAACCAGTTTCTCATCAGCTTTTAACTCAATAATATCCCAAACATTTTCTTTATTAACTGGTCGTAAATTTATACTAATCATTTCTTCCATTTTTTATCATTCCCTTCCCATTCTTTGTGGTGATTTATATTTTTGAACACAAAAAAACCTCTTCCATTGTGTCAGAAGAGGTTCGGCTGATATAAAAATCAGCTACAAAAAAGTCATAAAAATAGCGTAAAAATAATTGCGCATAAGTATGATAGTCTTGTTATAACCTTATTCTAACACAAACTAAGCCTCAGTCAATACTGTGCTCAAACCCATCTTCCGATGAGTGTTATTGTTTGTTGTCTAAATAAAGTTATACTATCATATTCTCACGCTCCAAAATTTTCTATCGACATTATAGCATGAATTTGCTGATAATTCAAGCATATTATGAAAATGAATTCAACACAGATGAGAATTTCAAAATGTCTAGCGATTCATTGATTCTTTCAAATACGCAGGTTTTTGTGCTGCATCGTATTCCTCAACTAATGTAAAATCAGAATCTTCAAATAGCCCTGCATTGAAAAAATATTGCCCAGTATTCAGCTTATAGTAAAGGGAAGTCCCACAGTTTTTACAAAATCCCCTTTTCGCTTTTTCACTAGAATCAAACTCCTGAATCCATTCCTTCCCATCAAATGCAACATCAGCTTCAAAATAAGCTTCTTCAATCGAAAACAACGCGCCATCTGCCCATGTTCGACACATACCACAATAGCAAGCCGTCACTCGATTGCTTTCTTTATTCAAATCCAACTTCACTTTTTCACATAAACAATTTCCAATCATTCTAAACACCAACTTTCTTAGTTTTCGTTATTTTTGAGTACAATTTCTCACTTGAAATCTATTTCCCGCTTTAAATACCCCTTCATAACCGCATCATCCAATAATTTCAAAACAAATTTCCAAATCTCCGTTGACCCCGCTGCAATATGCTGATTGTACTTCACAACGCTCTCATAAGAGATATTGAGTTCCTTCCAAGAGCCTCCCTTATTGATATAATTTTGTAAAATCGGCTCTAGTCTATCGAAAACAGTTGCGAATTTTGCTTCTGATGTCTGCTTTTCTTCAAATTCAAGCCATAAATTCAGCAATTCATCTCTCTGATCGGCCTCAAGTATGCCAAAAACACGCTCAACACTTATCCACTCCTGCTCTTTCACATCGTTGCGCTGCATGTCATACAAAAATGTATCTCCCACATCAATTTCAGCAATATCATGAATCAACAACATCTTCATCACTTTCAAAATATCCACAGAAAAATTCGCGTACTCCTCTAACAACATAGCCATCATACAAATGCTCCAAGAATGCTCTGCATCATTTTCAAAACGTTCTTCATGAAACAACTTGGTTTTCCGTAAAACACTCTTTATTTTATCAACCTCAATCACAAAGTTTAATTGCCTTTGCAGGCGTGAATTTTCTTCAATAGTAATCATTTTTTAACACCTCTTTTTCTCGCATCATCACAACAAATTCAGTCCCTCTACTTATAAATACAGCACTTTGTTTAAATCCAAACTGCTCATAAAGTCGCACAGCCCGTTTATTAAATGTGGCGACTGTCAATCGTAGGTTGCCCTCAGCAATTTCGCTGAAAATAAAGGTCAAAAATGTCGTACCAAAGCCTTTCCCAGTCAGTTCAGGTTTCATCCCCAATCCAATGTCTAAACACGCATCTTTATATGCGTCAAATTTATGCCCAATCGGTACTTGCGCCGAGGTTCCAGTACAATAAAAGCCAATAAGATAACCCTCGAGAGTCAAAATTGCCTGATAATTATTAGTTAACAACTCCCCAATTTCTTCCTCATTTGCTTCTTGATTATATAACTGATAAGGCGCGGGATATTTCCAATTTAAGATTTCCATTGCATATTTAAGCGTCATTTTTTCGGATTTAAGTTTCATCCGAGGTCACATCCTTCCTGTCACCGAATTGTCACTTTATCGTCACAGAGGTGTCACTTTCATTTGTTATCATATAGGCAATTGTGAAATGTGGATGAATTTAATAGCTCAAACTACCCAAGACGAGGTCAAATCATCCACAAATGGCGATTTTCACAGATTGTGGATGATTTGAGGACTGAAAACTGTCTATGATGACACAATTTCATCCACAAATGGCGATTTTCGCAGATTGTGGATGATTTGAGGGCTGAAAACTGTCTATGATGACACAATTTCATCCACAAATGGCGATTTTCGCAGATTGTGGATGATTTGATAGCTAAAAACTGTCTTATTTATTATACAAGGAGCTGATTTTATGCGATTTGATGCCATGGTTATTCTTGCCGTCATCTTTTTAGTTTTCATCATGATATTATACACACCCATATTTTTTATTTTGAGGAAAAAAGGCACATCCACACCTCGACAACTAAGCTACCTATTATTTTCATGGTCATTTCTCATCATTATTTTTGTCACA
>Ga0131853_10006572_pt1 | contig 20992 bp, 21 predicted proteins | sample TergutLab28metaG_FD_92764 | JGI IMG/M metagenome (GOLD analysis project Ga0131853, IMG submission 92764) | Labiotermes labralis P1 segment gut microbial communities from Petit-Saut dam, French Guiana - Lab288 P1 (version 2) (version 2) | ecosystem: Host-associated > Arthropoda: Insects >...
AATATGATTTTGACTTTGTGCGTCTTGGTGACAGAGTCAACCAAATTGCCGAGATTGCAAAAACTTACGGGATTCAGATTGCGTATCGCAACACCTTTTACGGCTATGGCAGCGACCCTAAATATTTTGCAGAATTATTGCGCCAATGTCCTTCATTGCAGACGGTGCTTTGCGTCAAAAACGCATATCAGGCAGGTATTGACCCTATAAAATTTTTAGATGTTATGGCTAGCCGAATTTGTACAGTTCATCTTTGTGATGTTGCGCAGAAAGGACACGGCACGGCATTGCCTGGTGAAGGCAAGGCGAATTTTGAAAAACTTTTTATAGAGCTTAATCGCCGCAATGTTGTTACTACTATGATTTTGGACGCAAACAGTAGGGACTACCGCGACATCAATCAGTTAAAGCAGACTTTTGATAATCTAAGCGCGTTGTGGATAAGAGCAAGGAGCAGGTAAAACAATAGCGAACTTTACTGACACAAAGCCCTGATATCCTAAGAGATTTGTATCTTGATATAACCAAAAAAACCCCAAGGAGTAAAAAATATGGTAAAACGAAAACGGGTGAAATTTATCACCGTAATGACAGTCGTCATAGCATTAATACTAGCGACAATAGGGTTAGCTGCCTGCGACCTAAGTCCCACAGGTAATCCAACAGATGCAGATTGTATTTATCGCAATTTTGTCGTTGCTGATGACGAGACTATTGTTAGTCAAGCAAGCTTGTCGGATAGCTTTTATACCGATAGTGTCTATGTCGTTTTAACTCAAGCGGCTAGTTTTGACTTTGGCAGGACATTCACCCCTAAAGACTTTATGGATACTGGCATCGCTAGCGTAACAGACCTAACAGAAAGAACAGGAGAAAGTGTCAGAAGGCGTATGTTAAGACTTAGGGATGACTCTAACATCCAAACCAAACCCAGCGAGTTTAGAAGAATTTTGCGATTAGAACTAATCGAACAAACCAAAGAAAATGTTCTATATGTAGTTGAATTACTACAACAACATCCCGAAGTCAGAAGTGCAACCCCCAATTTTAGAACATTTAGCAGCAGTGCAGGTGTTAGCTCTTTGATACCCAGTTTTTTTGAACCGCAATTAACCATAGACCGAATCCAATTACCCCGTGCGTTAAGCATTAGCAGGCGTTTTACTAATACTGTTGCAGTGGGCGTTGTAGAAAACAATGCGATAGCAGGAAACCATCCATCTCTTGCAGGTCAAATACATCGAAGCACACCGCATAATATTAACACAACTCTACATAGACTAGATGGTCAATCTCAATTGAATCCAGAGCCTTATAGACCAAGAAGTAATCATACACATCCTACACAGGTTGCCGGAGTGTTGGCAAGCATGAGTCCTAATATTAGATTGGTTTCTTTAGATAGTAATCAGAGTATGCCAGAAATGATACTATTTGCAAATGGTAGAATTCCCATTTTGACGATAAATATTTATATGCCAAATTATAATGCTGCTTTGGCAGCAGCAATAGCACAATTTAGTGGGCTTTTGGTTGTCTCGGCAAATAATTATAATAGGAGCTATAATCTTCATTATCCTGCAAATTTTACCCAATTCAATGACCGTATGATTGTGGTGGGTGCTACTACAGTATATAGAAACGCAAGTGGTGATATTATAGAAAGAAGGGCTCAGGCACGATATAATGACGCTGGATGGTGTGCAACTTCGTCGCCAGGGTCAAACTGGGGACCCCGAGTACATATTTTTGCCCCAGGTACAGATATTAGGACAACTTGTGTTAGAAGAGTAGTGAGTGGTGCGTTGGTGTATGATTATTATAATGTCTCCGGCACTTCATTTTCAACCCCCATGGTAGCAGGTGTTTCAGCCAAACTATTATCCATCAATCCAAATTTAACAAGAGGACAGCTTAGGCAAGCAATCGTAAGTGAAAATAGCACAGACGAGGTGATAATAGGGCAGCAACCCGCAAGAAGACTAAATGCATACAAAGCAGTAAAAAGCCAATTTAATATGCAGATTAGTAATTGCAGATTGTTTGAATATTTTATTTATAACAATGGTGCCGTATTACATCGTCATATACATTACAGTAGTTGGTTTCCTGTCACAATACCAAATATACTAGGCGGTTTTCCTGTTAGAGAAATCAACTGCTTAGCATTTTATGAAAATCTGTTATACAGGGTTGTCGTTTCCAGCAATGTACGATTTATCGGCTATCGTGCATTTGCAAATAACGATTTACAATTTGTTAGATTTTGCGAATTTGGTCAATTAAGAGAAATCCGCGAGAAAGCGTTTTTTAACAATCGTAACATTGGAAATATTGTTTTTCCAAAAGGTCTTGAGTATATTGGAGACAGGGCTTTTGAGTTATCGGAGAAAGACTTTCCACCATTTATCTTTAGACCTCCTTTATATATTACTATATTACGGCAGGCAAACCAAGGTGTTATTTCATTAGGTCAAGATGTGTTTCGGCAAGAATTGGCAGAGATTGTCGTACCTACGATAGAATGCGTTGCGGTATATCGTACCGCTGTGGGTTGGCATGAATTCAGCAACATTATTGTTCCTTATTCACCATGGGTATTTGTGTATGACTTAATGTCGTATAATACAAATGGCGTGCAAATATATTTAGGTACTACCCAAACGGTTAAAATTGCGTTTTCGAAAGTGGATAGTTGGGGAGGATACCATGGCACGCATGAAATTCAGATAGATGATGTTGGCGTTAGTGTGTGGTATTATCGTCATTTTTGGTCAGATGGCGGGGCACATTTTTTTGAGATTTGTGTGGTGTTTAGAGTCTCGACCAGTAGTTCGGGCACATACTTGGAAATTAATGAATTTAATCTTACTATGAAACTTAGTGCAGAAATAAGTATATATGTGTTGTGGTCACTTTTCTAAAATTATGCCTTTATTGGACATCTTACAAAACCTACTATGTCATCTAAGGCATATCTTTGCTCAAAATATTCTTCTTTTGAACTTTATTTTAGGGCATATGTGCGGAGGTAGTTAAAATTATGAAAATTATAAAAACACAAACAGGTCCTATTCAGACCAATACTTATTTATTTGAGTGCGGCGACGCTGTTGCGGTTGTTGACCCCGGTGCGGAATCGTCAAAAATTTTGGCGTTGGCTGATAATAAATTTAACAAGCCCATTAAGTTTGTTCTTCTAACCCATGCTCATTGGGACCATGTGGGTGCTGTTATAGATTTACAAAAACAGGGCGCGAAAGTTTATATGCATGAAGACGATATGCAAAACTTAGAGAGAGATTTTATTCCTGATGTTTTATTAAAGGGCGGGGAAGAATTATCGCTGGGTAATCAAACAATTAGTGTATTACATACCCCCGGTCATACAGCGGGGAGTGTGGTTTATAAAACTTTGGACACCATTTTTAGCGGCGATACTCTTTTTCGCCGCGAGATAGGAAGGTGCGATTTTCCTACAGGCAATTTTAATACTATGAAAAAAACGCTTGCTATGCTTTTTGCCCTAAAGGGTGATTACCGCGTTTTGCCCGGTCACGGTGAGGAAACTACACTCGAATCAGAAAGAAAAGAAAACCCGTATAGGTAGGGATATGCTTACAACTACCCACCCAAAGATATATGCCGAATTAAAAGAAGTAGTAAGAATTTTTATTACAGAGGATTCAGTTGCTGATTTTGTGATTGATTTTTCTCTTACAGATAAAATTGTAATTAAAATAAATGACCTAACTCACACATTTCCATACCTAACTGAACAAGACCCAAATCCTATTATTCAAAAGCGGAATCAATTACGCACTTGTAAAAAGGCGCTGTTTTTAGCGTTGCAAACTTATTTTAAACAAAATCCCTCGTGGGGAGCATTGACCGGCATTAGACCTACTAAGCTGGTGTATGAAATGCAGCAGGAAGAAAACTCGCTAGAAGTAATTTCAAAAAAAATGCAGGATGAGTATTTTGTATCATCTCAAAAAGCTGATTTAGCTTGTGAAATTGTCAAAAATCAAAAAGGGCATTTTATTAAAGAGCCGCATTTAGTTAATCTTTATATTCATATTCCTTTTTGCCCGACGCGCTGTCATTATTGCTCATTTATTTCTGTGCCTATTTATAAGCAAAAGCACCTTGTTGCCGAATATGTCGAAAAATTATGTATAGAGATTGAAAACGCAATAAACTTAATAAAACAAAACAATCAAGAAATATTTTCGATTTATATCGGCGGCGGTACACCCACTGTTTTAGAGGACGCGCAGTTTGAAAGCATCTTAAAAGCTATCGCAGTTAAAAAAACTAAAAAACAAAAGACTGAATTTTCGTGCGAGGCAGGCAGACCAGATACCATCACCGACAAAAAAATTGCTTTAATGCAAAAGCACGGTGTAACAAGGGTCAGTGTCAATACGCAGTCGCTTAATGACACAACGCTGCAAAAAATCGGAAGGGGACACAGCGCGCAAGATTTTTTTGATATTTTTCAAAAAGTAAAAGCCGCTGGTTTTATAATAAATGTTGACCTTATTGCAGGGTTAGAGGGCGAAAGTATTACAGATTTTCAAAATACGCTAGACCAAATCTTACCTCTTTCTCCCCATAATATTACGATTCATACGCTAGCCCAAAAGCGCGGCTCTAAATTGTTTGAGGAAAAGCAAGTAAAACATGCAGAGGACTTTATTCCATTAGCTAATAGCGTATCTGCCATGACGGACTACGCTTTTAACACTCTCACCATAAATAATTACAAACCATATTATCTTTACAGGCAAAAACGCGCACAGGAAAATTTAGAGAATGTGGGCTATGCATTGCCTAAAATGCAGTGTGTCAACAACATTACTGTCATGGAAGAAATGTTATCAGTAGTTGCCTGCGGCGCGGGTGCAATTTCAAAAAGAATAAACCACGCCAACAATCACATTGCGCGGTTTGCTAATCCAAAAGATGTGAAACTATATTTAGAAAGGTTTGACACTATTTTGCTTGCCAAATTAGATTTTTTATGCTAGAATTAGACGGGCTGTCGCGCTATGGATAAAAAAAAGAAAGTTAATAGAATACTTGCCATAATTGCTTTGGTTTTCGTCGGAATTTTTTCGGTATCTTTAATAATGTTTTTATTTAATCAGGCTTGGTGGAACGGTTTATTTTTCTTACTACCCGTTATTTCCGGCTTAATTGGTATAACGATGTTTGTTATAGTGACAGTGTTAAAAAAACATATCGAAAAAGAAGAATTAGAAAAAGAAGTAAGAGAAACAGAAAATTTACCGCCTGATAAACCGTCAGATAGCTAGTCAACATTATGCTGTTCTTTTCACCCTTTTGACAACATCTACACGGCACAGTATCGCTAAAGCCAAACACACTGCCGCAACTACAAGATAAAAGATACTTGCAGGCATAAAAATAGACGAAAAAAGCAATAATAATGCTACAAAAAGATACCGCCTTGCATTCTTTGGCTTTAATGCATTTACAAAAAATCCTTTCCAATTTCGTTTTTTATCAAGTAGTTTTATGGTTATGGCAGGCAGTTGTTCAAGACTTTGTAATAAGCGATACACTTTCTCGCCGTTCAAAATAGTCACTTTGCAATCTGGCAATCTTCCGGCAACTTGCTTACTCTCATTATCAGCGCCCCGCGCGGTTAAAATCAATAACCGTTTTACCCCGTCTAAACGCGCTGCATAAAGTCTGCAAAGCTCAGCAAACTTTAGCGGTTCGGGCAATAGCCTTACAGCCACTGCTGTGCGGTTTGCCACAATAAAACCTTTCTCTATAGTAACCGCATATCGCGTTTTTAAAGCCTCTAAAACAGTTTCGAAAGCAAACGCCTTTCCCTTTAGAAAGAATTGCATCATGACTTCTCCAACCTCGCGCTCGATATTCTTATCTCTTTTTTTCTGCCCAAATATAGTGCAAAGGGCAGTAATGCAAAATGCGCTTAATAGTCCCGACAGCAAAATGACTGCTGTATTTCTCGAAAAATAGCCAGCTACCACAATGCCAAAAAAAGCTGATACGATAAAGAGGAGTATGCGGTCGATGGTTAAAGCTACTTTGTTTTTTACCATATCCCTAATTTTTCCCCAAATTTCTTTAGACTAAACACATGAGTAACCCACCGGAAAAAACTTTAAAAAAGCGGTTTACGACAGAGATAGTAAAGCCCACCGCGAGAAATATCGCCCTTTGTACGGACGAGATTTTGCGCAGCGGTGTGGTTGCTTTTCCGACAGAAACTGTGTATGGGTTGGGCGCAAACGCTTTAGACGAAAAAGCAGTTGGCAGAATTTTTAAAATTAAAGGCAGACCTACCGACAATCCGTTGATTGTTCATACGCATGATTTTTCTTTGGTAAAAGAATTTGCAGCCTCGATTCCTTCCATTGCAAAAGATTTATTTGCAAAGTTTAGCCCCGGTCCACTAACCCTAATCCTTAGAAAAAAGAAGTGTGTGCCGGACATTACTACAGCCGATTTGCCGTCAGTTGCGGTGCGGATTCCGTCACATACAACAGCATTGACTTTTTTAAAAGCATGTGGTGTGCCTCTTTCCGCGCCTTCAGCCAATCGCAGCGGTACACCTAGCCCCACAACAGCGCAACATGTCTACGACGATTTAAACGGCAGGCTGCCCTTTATTTTGGACGGCGGAAAGTGTGAAATCGGATTAGAGAGTACAGTATTAGATATTAGAGGAAAAACACCAAAGATACTAAGATTAGGCGGGCTTTCTTTAGAAGACCTATCAAAGGCAATAGGAACCGTAGACCTTGCGCCTTCATCAATCGGCGAAGGCGAAACGCCGCTTAGTCCGGGAATGAAATACAAGCACTATGCGCCAAAGGCTAAGGTTGTATTTTCGTCCTATCACGAAAGAATGCATAACGGTATAACGGAAGCATATGACAAAGCAAAGACGGAAGGAAAAAATCCAGTGATTTTGTGCCTTGATGCGCACAAAGAATTATACGGTGCGCGCGAAAAAATCCTTATGGGTAAAGATTATGCGACTTATGCTAAAGCAATGTTTTCTGCGCTTCGCGATGCTGATAAAAGCGGCTATAACCTTATTATTGCCGAAGGTGTCGCTCCGCATGGCATTGGCACGGCTGTGATTGCAAGAATGTTAAAAGCGAGTGACGGGACGGTAATTTAGGAAAATGGAAAGTAAACAAAAAAAATCTAAAAACGATAAGGCAAAGCCTTTACGAGAAAAAAAAATCACTGTGACTTTTGTTTGCACAGGGAATACTTGTCGTTCGCCGGTGGCGGAAAAATTGTTTAGGGCGCATCTAAAAAATGAGAAAAAGGCGAGTAAATATAGAGTTCTTTCTGCGGGGGTTGCTGCAAGAAACGGTTCGCCGATGAGTACACATTCTCAAACAGTTTTAAAAAACGCGTTGATTCCTAATTCCAGCCACAAGGCAAAAGTGGTTGACCAAAAGTTGGTAAAGATGACGGATTATTTTATTTGCCTTACAGAAGGACACAAAAACGCTCTTAAGGGATTACCTAAAAAAATTCTAACTATTGGTGAGATTGCCTCTTGCGGTGATGTAATTGACCCATACGGCGGTGATGAAGCGGCATATCAAAAAATGTTTGAGCATTTACAATACGCAATGCAAGAAATTCTTGACTATATAGAAAAGGACGCGTTATAATACAATTATGATAGCCATTGGGTTTGACCACGCGGGCGTGGCATTTAAAAATGAAATCGTTGCGCATTTAAAAAAGCGTAAAATAGAAATTGTTGAGTTTGGGCCGCCAGACGGCGCTGTTGCTTCTGACTATCCTGACTATGCCGAAAAAGTTTGTAGGGAAGTAATAAAGGGCAAAGCCACTTACGGTATTTTGATTTGCGGCACAGGCATAGGTATGAGCATTGCTGCTAATAAATTTGACGGTATTCGTTGTGCATTGTGCGGCGATTCGTTTAGTGCAAAGGCTACAAGAGAACACAACAACGCTAATGTGCTAGCGTTGGGTAATCGCGTCTTGGGTGTGGGTTTAGCATTAGATATTGTAGACGCTTTTTTGGATACGCCGTTTTCTAGGGAAGAAAGGCATATAAAAAGGATAGAAAAAATTGCAAAATACGAAAAGGGCGGTAAATAAAAAATGATAGACAATTTAGTAGATAAAATTTTAAAAGTTGAAAAAGAGGCGGAAGAGATTGTAAATAAAGCAAAAGAAGATGCGCAAAAGCTTTTGGACGAAAAAAGCGAACAAGCGCAAGAGATGGTAGAATCGTTTAGTAAATCTTTAAAAGCAAAATCAAAAGCAGAGCAAAAGAAAATAGAAGAGCAAGCCGAGAAGGCATTTTTGGACACCATTACTTCTGCAAACAACGAAACGGCAAAAATAGAATTGCTGGCTAAGAAAAACATGGACAAGGCTGTATTACTTATGTTACAATCTGTGAAGTGAAAAGAAGCACAGGCGGCAGGCGGCAAGCACTGCTTGCCGCCTGCCGCCCGAATTAAAAACCTATGTCAATTGCAAAAATGCAAAAGTTGAAAATCGTCGGATTACACGAGGATAAAAAATTGATTATAGAGCTGCTTAGAAAAAGCGGCAATTTTGAGATATCAGAGGCAGTCAAAGATATCGAAAAATCACCCAAAGACAGCACAGAAATTAACAGCATAAAAAAGAATCAAGAAACAGTTTTATCGGCGATAGAATATCTAAGCATTTTAAATGCAAAGGCGTTGGTACTAAATAAACGATTAGTTAAAGAGGCTAAGAAAATTGGCGAACAAATCGAAAAACCTTTTGAAGTAGAAAAAATGCCGTCAAATGTAAAGCTTACGGCAAACAATGAAACTTACGAAAAAGCAAGAGAAGACACAGACAAAACTATGGTTATTGCAAGTGCGCTGCAAGAAATCCGTACTACAAGAGCCGCACTAAAAGAAAAGATAAAAGAATTAAGAGAACTAAACCAAAGTTTAGCGCCTTATCAAAATATGCCGTATCCGTTTTCAGTGTTTAAAGACACAAAAACTGTTGCGGTAATGCTGGTACAAGGCGAAATAATTACTGCCGAAGAATTTGAGAATTTAGAAAAAGACTGTTTAATAGAATCATTCGAAACAAAACAAGGGCTGCTTTGGGGTGTTGTCTGCAAAATTGAACATAAGGTGTTGATTGTCAAAAAGCTAGCCGAGTTGGGTTTTTCGATATGCACCTATTCGTTTGACAAAGCACCAAAAGATTTTATAGAAAATAATAAGGTTGAGATTAAAAATCTGCATAACGATTTGTCAGAAAAAATGCGTGAGGGGCTTTTATTACAAGCGCAGTTGCCAAATTTAAAAATTCTTTATGATATTTTAGGATTTGATTTAGAAAGATTTTCTATCGAAGAAAAAATTCTTAAGACCCAACATTCCATTATTGTAGAAGGCTGGGTGCCGCTTTGTGTGGCAGCCGTTTTAAAAGAAGACTTAGAAAAAAATATTGATAAAATTGTCGTTGAGGTAGTCGAGGCAGACGAGGAGGACGCACCGCCGACGCTGTTAGTTAACCGAGGATTAGTCAAAAACTTTGAGGGAATCACAAAAGGTTATAGCGCGCCGCGATACCGCGTACTTGACCCAAGCCCTGTTATGTCGCTATTCTTTTTTGTGTTTTTTGGTATTATGCTGGCAGACGCAGGTTATGGGCTTATGATGGCGGTGTTGGGATTATTATTAGGGCTAGTATTTAAGGTGGACACACCTGCAAAGCGCATGGGGCTTATGTTAGGTGTGTCCGGTTTTTCAGGAATTATTTTTGGGATATTATTCGGCGGCGTGTTTGCGATTGAAGCTATACCGCCTCTATGGTTTGACCCCATGCAAGAGCCTATTATGATGATAGCATTTTCTATCATAATAGGTGCAGTGCATTTACTAACTGGCTTTACCTTAAAAACGATTGCAACAATAAGAATGCGAATGATGGAAAATACAGAAAAGAAAAACCTTGCCCTTGCCATTGTAGACGGACTATTAGATTCAGTATTTATGTATACACTGTTTGCAGGTATCGGCATGCTGGCACTTTGGCTGGCACTAGATTCCACTTTCCCATTCTCGATAATTGCCCTTGTTTTGCTTATTATATCTTTTGCAGGCATAGTGCTAACTAGAGGACGCAACCGAAAAGGCATTGGCGGAAAAATTTCAGGCGGTTTTGGCGGGTTATACGGGCTAATCGGGCTTTTCTCGGATTTACTTAGCTATACAAGGCTATTTGGGCTAGCTCTAGCGTCCGCCGCTGTTGGCATGGCATTTAATGAAATCGGTATGCTGTTGTTTGGATTCTTTCCTCCCTTAGGCTTTGTTGTGGGAGGATTAATCCTAGCAGCGCTGCATGCTTTCAATTTTGCACTTTCAGCATTATCTGCTTATGTTCATAACATTCGCTTGCAATATGTAGAATTCTTTGGTAAATTCTATGAGGGTGACGGAAGATTATTTAGCCCATTGGGTGAAGAAACGAAATTTGTGTCGTTTTTAAACACTACAAATACAAACAAAAACAAACGAGTAAGAAAAACTCAGGAGGTTACAAATTTATGACATTAGGTGTTGGATTAGCAATGCTCGGCGCAGCGATAGCGATTATACTTTCCGCTGTAGGCGCGACTATTGGTGTTTCCAAAGTATCGGCTGCCGCAAATGCGGTTTTGACTAAAGAGCCAAAGCATTTTTCAAAATTGCTGATTTTGATGATGCTGCCGTCTTCGCAAGCGATTTACGGGCTGGTAGTTGCCTTTATGATTTTTATACAAATAGGCATTTTACCGGGCAGTACATTTGTCCCTGCAACTACGGAATTAGGCGCTATCATTTTGCTGCTTTGTCTGCCCGTTGCGATTTTAGGTATTGTAACAACTATTATTCAAGGTAATGTAGGTGTGACTGCGGTTAACCTTTATACCAAGCAAAACAAGACTTTCGGTAACTGTATTTTGATTATGTCGGTGACAGAGGTTTTTGCGCTGTTTGGTTTCTTGATTAGTATTTTGGGTGTTTTGTTTATCGTCCCTACGCACTTAGAGAATTTGCCGGAAGTGTATCAAGCAACATCATGTATTTTGAGTGCTATTGCTTAAAAGGAAAGGTTGAATGGAAAAGCAGCTATTTATTCAAGGCATTTTAGAATCCGCATCAAAAGAGGCGGAAATAATTAAAGCTACTGCGTCAAAAGAGGCAGAGGTGATTTTTGCTAATGCGGAAGAAGAAAAAGCTGCTATAGAAAAAAGAGAAAAGAAAAAGCTGGACGATTTTGCTCTAAAGGTTCAAGCAAGAAAAAGCATTGACGCCAGAATGAAAAAGAATGAGATTTTATTAGACGCAAAGCAAAAGGCGATGGACGGGGTTGTAAAAGCAACAATTGCAAAGGTTATAAAGATGCCTTCTAACGAATATATCAAGTGGCTGGGTGCTTTGATTGCGTCGCAAGCAAAGGACAATGATGCGGTTGTTTTAGCTAAAGCAGACAAAACAAGACTGCCAAAAGACTTCATCGAATCACTGGCTAAAAGCAGCAAAATCAATATTAAACCGTCTAATGAAACTCATGAATATAGCGGCGGCGTTTTATTGTGCGGTGCGACATATGACAAAAACTTGACGCTAGAAAATCTATTTACCCACTTAGCTGAAAAAAATGAATCAGAAATATCAAAAGTGCTATTCAACTAAAAATGAGTCTACAAAACATTTTCACCAATACGCTTGCGGACTACAATCGAGAAAAACTCTTTGGACGCGAAAAATTGCTTCGGCTAGCTAGTGCCGACTATTTCGACGCGCTTAAAATTTTATTAGAGTACGGCTATTTAAGCGAATTTTCGCTGGCAAAGGATTATGATATTTGCAGATTAGTAACTACTCAAATACGACTGCTGATTGAATTTGTCGAAGAAAATGCCGCAAACATAAATTTAAAGCGCCTATTACTAAACCGCTTTTATTATACGGACGCAAAAGTTTTATATAAGGCGCAGTTTACCCCTATGTTATTGCGCGGCGCGCTTTTTCGTCGTGACAGCAAAAAACAAGAGGCAATAGAACAAAAAAAATATAATAGCTTATCTAATACCATGCAAGAGGCATTAAAGGAATTAGACAGCGAGGTATCGCCGCTGCCTAAAACAATTGACCTAACATTAACGCGCGCTAAATTTAAAGAAAATTTGGCTCTAGCTGAAAAAATATCAAAAAAAATGCTTGCGTACACAAAGTGTGAGATTGATATAGCCAATCTTCTATCTCTCTATACCGCAAAAAAACAAACCCTTTCTATAGAAGAATATAACGAAGAATTTATAGACGGCGGTTTACTTTCATTTAATTCATTAGACTTTGAAAATTTGCGCGGTACTGATTTTGAAGAATGTATACCCTTTCTAAAAAACGACGATTTAAAACTTTTCCGCAAAAAAGCTAATTCTATGCTGTTAGATATTTTAAATAGCACAGCGGATAACTTTGCCTCATTTGACCCGTTTATTCGGTATTTCTTTGCGCAACTTGCCGAGTTTAAGGCAGTCAGATTTATTTTGGTTCATTTAAAAAATCGTATTCCCTTTGATAAGAACGAGGCACTTTGGGGGATAGCAGTATGAATATAAACAGCAAAAGAATTGCTGTCTTGGGCGATAAAAACAGTGTGTTTGCCTTTAGGGCATTAGGCTGTGAAACGCTGGTTGTTTTCTCGGCAGCCGATGTAGAAGGCGCAATAAAGCGGCTGGTTAAGGAAGAGTGTCCCGTAATTTTAATTACTGAAGAGTACGCCGAAAAAATAGACGGCACATTACAAAAGTTAAAAAATCGCACACTTCCCGTCATTATTCCGATACCTAGTCTTAACAGTCCCAACAATAAGTACGCGCTGGAAGGGTTAAAAAAGTCGGTTGAAAGGGCAATCGGCGCTGACATTATTTTTAACAAGGAAGAGCAAAGGAAAGAAAATCAGTGAAAAAAACAAAACCAAAAATCATTAAAATATCGGGTCCATTGGTGGTTGCCGAAGGAATGGGCGATGTCAAGATGTTTGATGTCGTAAGAGTTTCCAGTGAAAAATTATTAGGTGAGGTCATTGAGCTTAGGGGCGACAGAGCGTCGATTCAAGTTTACGAGGACACCTCTATGCTAGGACCAGGCGAAGAAGTTTTTAAAACGGGCTTACCGCTTTCGGCGACTCTTGCTCCCGGATTATTGGGCGGAATTTTTGACGGTATCGGCAGACCATTGCAGGTTTTGCAAGAAAAGTACGGCGATAGGATTGGGCGCGGTGTTGAAATTTCTTCCTTAGATACAAAAAAGAAATGGAATTTTGCCGCAACAAAAAAAGTTGGCGATGTTGTAACGGCGGGAGATATTTTAGGGACTGTGCAAGAGAATGAAGTTATCGAACACCGTATCATGGTGCCGTTTGGATTAGAGGGCAAAATTACAGCTATACAAAAAGGCAATTATACAATAGAAGAAACAGTAGCAACTATTCAAAATGAAAAGGGCGAAAAAATCGCCGTCCCTATGAAGCAGACATGGGCTGTACGAAAGGGCAGACCGTATCAAGAAAAGCTGCCGCCTAGCGAGCCTTTAATCACAGGTCAGCGCGTTATCGACACGCTTTTCCCTATCGCAAAAGGCGGCATGGTGGCAGTGCCGGGTCCTTTTGGCAGCGGCAAGACGGTTGTACAGCACCAAATCGCAAAATGGGCGGACGCGGATATTATTGTTTATGTTGGCTGCGGGGAACGGGGCAATGAAATAACAGATGTACTGCACGAGTTTACAAAGCTAATTGACCCAAAAACGGGTCAAAGCATGATGAAGCGCACGATTTTGATTGCTAATACTTCCGACATGCCCGTTGCTGCCCGTGAGGCAAGTATTTATACAGGTATTACCATTGCCGAATATTTTAGAGATATGGGCTATTCTACCGCTGTTTTAGCAGACTCAACTTCAAGGTGGGCGGAAGCTTTGCGCGAGATGAGCGGCAGATTAGAAGAAATGCCGGGTGATGAAGGTTATCCTGCATATCTGTCTTCAAGGTTAGCAGAATTTTACGAAAGAGCAGGCAAAGTGCGATTATTAGGTTCTGAAAATAAAACGGGCGCAGTTACCGCGATTGGCGCAGTTTCGCCGCCGGGGGGCGATATGTCCGAACCAGTTGCGCAGGCTACTTTGCGTATAGTTAAAGTCTTTTGGGGACTTAGCGCGGCGCTAGCGTACAAAAGGCATTTTCCTGCGATTGATTGGACAACAAGCTATTCATTATATACAGACCGTCTAGCCGAGTGGTACGATAACAATTTAAGTGAAGAATATAACGATTTAAGGCAAGCTGCTTCCGATATTTTGTTTGAAGAAAGTAAGCTGTTAGAGATTGTCCGTCTTGTTGGTATGGACGCGCTTTCGCCAAAAGACCGCCTTACTATGGAAGTAGCAAAAAGTATAAGGGAAGACTTTTTACACCAAAACGCGTTTCATGAGGTGGATTCGTTTACGCCTATGGAAAAGCAGTTCACTTTGCTAAAACTGATTTTGAGCTATCGTGAAGAAGCAAAAAAAGCATTACAGCGCGATGTTGATATTGAAGAAGTGCTGGAAATAGATGTTCGCGCTCAAATTGCAAGAGCAAAATATTTACCTGCTACGGAAAAAAAGCAGTTTGACCAAATCAAAAAAGATATTGTAACGCAGCTATCTTCTTTGCGTGCAAAGGAGGGTTTTTAGATGATTAAAGAATACAAAACCATTACAGAAGTCGTTGGACCTTTGATGTTGATTGAGGGTGTCGAGGGCGTAAAGTATAACGAACTTGTCGAAATAAGGCAGGAAACGGGCGAAGTACGAAAAGGAAAAGTTTTAGAAGTAAGCGGAGACAAAGCCCTTGTTCAGCTTTTTGACCCGACAAGGGGATTAAAAATTTCGTCCTCTAAAGCGCGTTTTTTAGGCAAAAGCCTAGAACTTAGTGTTTCGCAGGATATGCTTGGACGCGTCTTTGACGGCATGGGTAATCCTATGGACGGTGGCAGTAAAATATTAGCCGAAGCAAAAAAAGACATTAACGGTCAGCCATTAAACCCTTATGCGCGCGACTATCCAGACGAATTTATCCAAACAGGCGTGTCTGCGATTGACGGACTTAATACGCTGGTAAGAGGACAAAAACTGCCTGTTTTTTCGGCAAGCGGTTTGCCCCATGCGTCACTCGCCGCACAAATTGCTCGGCAGGCTACTGTTATAAATTCTAAAGATTCCGATTTTGCGGTGGTGTTTGCGGCAATCGGCATTACGCATGAAGAAAGCGATTATTTTATCAGCGATTTTCAGCGTACGGGTGCTATCGAACGCGCTGTCTTATTTATGAACCTTGCGTCCGACCCTGCCATTGAAAGGATTGCAACACCAAGAATGGCGCTTACAGCAGCAGAATTTTTAGCATTCGAAAAAGACATGCATGTATTGGTTATTATGACCGACATTACAAACTATGCAGAGGCTTTGCGTGAGGTTTCTGCTGCACGAAAAGAAGTCCCTGGAAGACGCGGTTATCCCGGCTATATGTATACTGACCTAGCGTCAATGTACGAAAGAGCAGGGCGCGTAAAAGGCAAAAAAGGTTCGATTACGCAAATCCCAATCTTAACAATGCCTGAAGATGACAAAACTCACCCTATTCCTGACTTAACGGGCTACATCACCGAAGGGCAAATTATTTTATCCCGTGAATTACACAAACAAGGCTTTGCCCCGCCCATTGATGTTTTGCCTAGTTTATCGCGTCTAAAAGACAAGGGGATTGGCAAAGGCAAAACGCGCGAAGACCATGCCGACACCATGAACCAATTGTTTGCGGCATATTCAACAGGTAAAGATAACAAAGAACTAGCCGCTATTTTGGGCGATGCGGCATTGACTAAAACCGATAGAAAATATGCCCGCTTTGCAGAAGAATTCGAAAAACGCTATATTGCACAAGGCTTTACTAAAGACCGCAACATCAATGTTACTTTAGATTTAGGTTGGGAATTACTAAGGATTTTACCCAAAACAGAATTAAAAAGAATTAAGTCAGAATTTATTGAAAAATATTACGGGGAGGAGACACAATAGATGGACAAAGTATTATCAATCTTAATTATTGTGGTGGGATTGGCTTTAATAGCAGGCGGTATTCTTATTTATATATTTGTTATTCGTGGCTTTATAGGCGGAGCTATTGCCGGCGGTATGATTGGCGGCGGTATAGGTCTTTTTGGCTGGGCTATCAAACGGTTAACAAACAGGAATTAGTTTATATTCGTAGAAGGACGACGCACATGGCAAGACTGCAAGTCAATCCAACCAGAATCGAGTTAAAAAAATGCAAGACTCGACTTAAAACAGCTTCAAGCGGTCATAAACTGCTTAAAGATAAGTCTGACGAAATGGTCAGGCAGTTTTTAGCATTGGTAAGAGAAGCAAAAGCTATGCGCGAGGAAGTCGAGAAAGAGTTAACTATAATGCAAAGCCAATTTGCCCAAGCGCGCTCTTATTCCAGCGAGCAAACTATTTTACAAGCCATCTCAATGCCGCTAGAGTCTTTCTCAATTGAAACAGGGACAAAAACCGTCATGGGCTGCGAAGTACCTTCATTCAGCGTTTCATCTCATCAAGAAAACAAGGGACTTCCGTACGCTCTCGTCTCAGCCCCGCCGGAATTAGCCTCTGCAATATCTTCCCTTGTGCCAATTACCACAAAACTATTAAAATTGGGCGAATTGGAAAAAGCCTGCGCTATGCTTGCAGAAGAAATAGAAAAAAACCGCCGCAGAGTAAACGCGCTAGAGCATATCATTATTCCGCAACTTAAAGAAACGATACATTATATCCTAATGAAAATGGACGAAAACGAAAGAGCGGCTTTGGTGCGGCTAATAAAAGTCAAGTCAAAATTAGTGGATTAAACTCATATTGACTCTGCCTTCCGCATATTATCTTGCGGGAGGCTTTTTTTTCAATGCAAAAAAAACTGTTTAAAATTATATTATTTATTTTCGTCATAATACTATCTATTCCGCTTTTAGGCTGTAAAACAGCAATAGAAAAATACGGAAATTACATATCGGAATTACGCGACAATATTTTTCTTGCTCAAGCCGAAAACTTTTCTGTTAAGATTATTACAGGCAGACGAGAAGACCCATTTATCATGGATGGCATTGTGGGCGAGGTCAGGGATTTTACTGTTATCACCGTTACCCCCCTTTTAGGCTTAGTGCAAGAGTTAAATTATTCTGCTTTAATAAACGGTGAAACTTTTGAGGGCGCGCTTATACCGCACCCGTTTCAAAATACGCTTAGCATTGACCTTCGTGTTTTTGCCAATGGTGAAGACATTTCAGTAAAGCTAAAATATCAAGCGGGCGAAAATATAACAGAAACTGTTTTGACAGCCAAATCTGTCCGAACCCCTGATATGATTGACGCGCACAAGGCAATCGAAATTGCCGAAAAGCAATTGCGATATAGAATAGCAGATTTTAGAGTAGACGGCAACTTCGAGGCAGAAATTTTTGTGCGTCTATTACAAAACCCCATCGATAATTCCGGCGGCTTTTATTGGTATGTTGCTTTTATAGCAAGAACAGGCGAAATCGTTGCCACCCTAATCAACCCCATCAGTATGGAAGTCGTGGCAGTAAGGGATTAGAGGCTGTTTGTCAAAATTTTCGCAGGTATTATCCTCGTTGCATAATTGCATATTTAAAAGACAAACTGCAAAATAACTGAATTTTGGATATTGAGTTTTATTGGAACATCTTTGTAAATATTGACGGTTTGTCTTTGCATAATGCTTGCAATCTTTGCAGAGTTGTGAGATTTTTGAAAGGGTTTGTTTATCCATACGAATAGTTTATTCCACTAATGTGGAATAGTCAAACTATTTTCCACATTTGTGGAAAAATTTTTCGCAGTATTTACATATGCTACAATTATTTTATGGAACTTTTCAAAGATAGATTTATAAAGTTGCGAAAAGAGCATGGTTTTACTCTAGTTGATTTAGCAGACAAATTGGGTGTGAGCAAAAGCGTTATAAGCTATTGGGAAACAGGACGAAATGAACCCACAATATGTATGCTAAAAAAGATAGCAGCTTTTTTTGATGTTTCTGCAGATTATTTGATTGGCTTAGAGGACGAGTTTGGATATAAATATAAATAAGCCCATATCGTTTTTATTATACCATAGGAATTATCGTCTACCGCCGCTTGTGGTACAAAAAAGCCCGTCCTGTAGGCGGGGAAGTGGCCTAGCCACCTTTTTTATTTTCAACTTTTTTATTTAGAGTGTGAAAAATTGTTTGACAGCGAAAAAGCGGTATGCTAGAATACACAACAAGCAATTTTTTGCGGAAGTGGCTCAGTGGTAGAGCATCGCCTTGCCAAGGCGAGGGTCGCGAGTTCAAATCTCGTCTTCCGCTCCACATTATTAAAAGACACCCTATATGGTGTCTTTTTTCTTTAGTACTATATTTTCACAATCTCAACATATACATAGTGGCATGGGTAAGGTTTTTGCAGTGGCGATGTTGATTATCGGCACGATTGTCGGCGCGGGGTTTGTATCGGGTCGTGAAATCGTTGCGTTCTTTGGGGCAAATGCCTCGCCTTGGATTGCGGTTCTTTGCGCCGTGCTTATCTTTGGGCTTTCGGTGTTGTTTCTATTTATAGGTTCAAGACTTAATAGTAAAAATGTATCAGAAGTCAATCTTAAATTGGCGGGTCGCTTTCATATTATCACAGACGCATTTTTGCTAGTCAACAATCTTATAATCTTGGCAGGAATGTTAGCCGCAATGGATTCACTAGGTGCGTCCATTATTCCTTTCACACCGCTTTTTAGTATTGTGTTCGGAATTCTTTCAGTAGTGGTCGTTTGCTTTGGTATAAAAGCCGTAATTCGCTGCAATAAAATTGCCTCGCCCATTATGATTGTCGCGCTTGCTTTTGTAGGAATTTTTACAGTTGTATCAGTAAGCGGAGGCGAAGCAGTGACAGCAGTTGGCAACATTGGCATGGTTTTTGTTTATGTGTGTATGAATATGATGCTTGCAAGCACCGTCATTACTACTTTGGGAAGAATGAAAATGAAAAGCATTATTGCCTCAAGCGCGATTGCGGCTGGTTTAATGGGCGGTCTTATTTTTATCCTTATGATGGCATTAAATTCGTGGGGAACGATAACAGGCGATATGCCTACGCTTGAAATGGCAAGGGCAATCCACCCCGCCGTATATTGGATTATGGTTATTGTTGTTGCAGTAAGTATTTTTACAACAATGATTATTGCCCTAAGCGGACTTGTTTCATGGTTTACTCCGCTCTTAGGCAGTAAAATTTTTGCCGCTATCACTCTTTTGATAGCAGCCTTTATTTTATCCAATCTAGGCTTTGCTAATGTCGTAAGATTCTTATATCCCGTCATTGGTGTATTTGGTATTATATATGTTGTACTAGGAATCATTTACGCAGGGCGAACCTTGCCCGTATTTGGCTTTTTATCAAAGCGAAGAAAAGGAAAAGAGAAAGTAAAAGAGAATAAATTAGTCTAAAGTTTTTTTGATTTTCTGTTGACAAATTGTTAACAAAGTGTTAACATTATGTATGTATATATGAATGTTTTGTGACATTGAGTGTTGCAGGATATTTTATGTACGCTAATTCAACCAAAAGAGGTAATTGACGAAATGAGAGTAACAGAGAAAAAAAGATGGTTAAAGCAGATGGCAATAGGCGTAATAGTCCTACTGTCTATTTTAGTTTTTGCTGCCTGCGGGATAGCAATTTGGGATAATGACCTAGGTGGGGATAATATCCATATAGGTTGCTGCGACAGCGTCATAGAAGACGGTATTACGGAAGAAGGCGGCAGTGCTGTAGAAACTGCGGCGTTTGCTACGCAAAATTGGAATCCTGCTGTACTTACATATAATTTTAGCTTAACCAATAATTCGCAGGCATTAAACAATGTACCGGCGGGTGCTAGGTTTAGGATAGAAGTTTGGGGAGGTTCAGGTGGAAATACAGCCACAGTTTCCGGCGGCAGAGGTGGTCGTTCTGTAGGTGAATTTCAAAACATGACAAATGCGCCCATGAACTTGCTGGTACAAGCTGGTGGTTGGGGTGGTCATTCACCCTCTAGTAATGCTGGCGGTGGTGGCGGCGCATCTGCTGTTTGGGCAAATACTGTGTCGACGGCTAATGTATTGATAGTTGGCGGCGGCGGCGGCGGCGGCGCTCAAGGCGGTGTCGGCGGCGGCGGAAATGCAAACGGAGGCAGTAGTGGAGCAACTAGGGTAGGTTTAGCTGGTTTAAATAACGGAACAGGTGGCAACGGCGGTCGTTGTTGCTGTGGCGGCGGCGGACAATTTGCCACTGCTAGTCGTGGCGGAAATCAAGGTCAGCCGGGACTTAGTGCAACAGGTACTAATGCTCAAAATCGTCCGACACAAGGTTGTCATCAAGCTGGCGGCGGCGGTGGTATCGGTGCAGGCGGTGGAAGTGGTCGTGGCGGTTGCTGTGGCGGCGCAGGTACTGGTAATCCTGGCAGTGGTGTGAACGGTGGCTCATCAAGTGGTCCTGCCGGTGGTGGCGGTGCGTCTTGGAACGGAGCGCGTGGTACCGGAAACGGTGCTGGCGGTGGTCAAGGTCAACCTGCGGTGAATGGCGCTGGTAGTGGTAATAATTCAGGCGGCGGCGGCGGCGGCTTTGGCGGCGGCGGCGGCGGTGAGGGTATATCCGGTGGCGGCGGCGGCGGTTTTGCCGGCGGCGGCGGCGGCGCAAATGCGTCTGGCGGCGGTGGTAGTGGATTTGTGCGTACTTCCCACATAGCCGGCGTTATAAATTTTGTTGGTGGAGCTGGTGGTACTAGTGGTGCTACTGATTCACCCGGTG
>Ga0131853_10006573_pt1 | contig 20991 bp, 14 predicted proteins | sample TergutLab28metaG_FD_92764 | JGI IMG/M metagenome (GOLD analysis project Ga0131853, IMG submission 92764) | Labiotermes labralis P1 segment gut microbial communities from Petit-Saut dam, French Guiana - Lab288 P1 (version 2) (version 2) | ecosystem: Host-associated > Arthropoda: Insects >...
GAATGTACATTGCAGATGAAACATATTGTAAAAAAAAGTTTCTCATATATATATATATATATATATATATATATATATATATATATATACACACACACACACACACACGAGGAGAAACTATACCTATATAAATATATATATATAAAATAAACATCTTAGTTGTGAGTTTTTTTATTATTATTACATAATTCATTTAGTTTCCCTGTAAATTAATTCATACTCACAGTTCCCTTCTTAACATCATCAGCTACCAAATCTGTAAAGATCCAGCCAACACGGCATAGACCCAGCTGCTGTGCCAATTCTTGTACCACATGCTCCTTTTCATCTGGCAGAAGAGTGATGGAATCCCGTGTACTTTCCTGCAAATATTCAACAAAAGACCAACTCATCAATAGCATTCCATTATCCCAATAATGGATTTAGAATCAATAAATTTAACAGCCATTTTTTCACTGACAATTTTTCTGTTGTGGAGCACCTTGCATGTGTTGCGTGGGACGAGAGCTCATCCTAATGAACATAAGTGGAATCAAAGCTGGGACCTGAAGGTCGGTATTCTGATCCACCAGCATGCCTCCGCCTCATATTTATTATATTTATTTAGCCTAAGAAACTGAATGAGACTGATCCTGTTACAGAATTTAATGCATCTCCTATTCTTCTGACCAAGGCAGGGGGAAGGAAAAGAGTAGCAAACCATGAATAGAAGCCAAAATGCCACTTTACAAAACATAAATATAGACATCACAATTTAGAACTGGGTAAACTTGGAATTTCTTAGAACCATATATATATATATATATATATATATACACATACACAGGGTGTTTCACGATTTGTGGACATTACTGCAGGAGGTGATTTCCTAGGTCTTTGTGATCAAAAAAGTTCATATAAACATGTGTCCGATTTTAGACGGATATGGAGTTATGACCGCTTGAAACTTAGAATAGAAGGTAAAGGTTATTGACAATAAATGGAACAAAATAATAAACCAACATAATACATGATACATTTAAAGTATAAATGTAAAGTTAACTTCGTGAAATTACCTTCAATTTGAACTGATCTGTGCTTAAAGCTGGTTTTTGAAAGTGCCACCGCCAGCCGCAACACAGGCTGCCGCTCGGTTGTGAACTGCGTGAGTTAACTCATTGTAGTTTCCGCTGGCTGTTTCTGATGCGGTCTATGGCATCCAAAATGCAACCAAGCAATTCATCTTGCGTTACCACCTCCACACTGTAAACCAGTTCTTTCATCCATCCCCATACACAATAATCCAGTGGGCTTAAGTCTGGAGACCTGGCTGGCCAATTGTGTGGACCGCCACTTCTGATCCATCGCCCAGGGAAACGAGAGTTCAGGAAATTTCTAACTTCACGTGAAGAATGAGGAGGAGCTCCGTCATGTTTGAAATACATACGACCTCGTGTATTTAAAGGCACATCCTCCAAAATTCGGGGCAATTCCTCCTGCAGAAATCTGAGGTACGCCTCTCCTGTAAGACGACCTTCCAAGATGAAAGGACCAATCAGCTGATCGTTCAGAACTGCACACCACACATTCACACTACAACATTGTTTAAAGTTGCTTTCCATAGTGGTGTGGGGATTCTCATCTGCCCACACATGAGAGTTGTGTGTATTATTGACACCGTCGCTATTGAATTGCAATTCGTCCGTAAACAGGATGTAAAGATGCAACTCGCGACTGCCATTGAGCCACTTGCAAAATTCGAGGCTCTCAGCAAAATCGCCAGGTCCGAGATGTTGCGCTCGCTGCATGTGGTATGGATACATGCCCTCTGCATGCAGTGTTCTCCACACTCTCGTGTGGGGAACATGAAGACGTCTTGCAATTCTTTGTGTACTCGCATGTGGACTGCTCTGTACCATCTGAACAATGCCTTCTTCTTCATCGACGCCTTCATTTACATAACGCTCGGCTGCAATGTGAATGCCGGGAAGTGTACCGGTATCTCGCAATGTCTGGTAAACTCGAGTAAACACTCTTTGGGTTGGTATTCTATGGTTCAGAAAACGTTGCTGATATTCAGCTACGGCATGAACTGAATTACCGTCACAAAAACCGTACACATAAATCATATCTGCATACTCTGCAACTGAAAATGTAAATGGCATCGTGAACGTAACAGACACACCGAGATGAGAAAACGTACGGGACTAACTCTACACCGTTGCTTGTACTGCCCACGCCTTTACGAAACTATCATCGTACTGTTTCTGAACATCAGGTGCCGGCACAGTCACTGAAATATAATTGATAAGGGTTTTTGAACATGTAGTAGTAGCTGAGTCATGCAGTATACACTGGCCAGGCGAATACCCACCCACCCCACCTGCCCCGCATTCCTTAAATACCTTCCATGTGTCGTGATACTGGACTGCTTGCAGCTGGGTGGGCGAGTCAGGTGGCAAAAATAATGCTTGCAAGACAAACGATAAGCCACCAAGTTGAGTACATCACCTGCCAGCTGGTTCCATAACGCGGTTCACATGAGGGCGTGTACGAGAATTAAAAAATGCCCTTAACTCCGTAACCGTCCAAAACTGGACACATGTTTATATGGACTTTTTTGATCACAAAGACCTAGGAAATCATCTCCTGCAGTATTGTCCACAAGTCGTGAAACACCCTGTATATATATATATATATATATATATATAGATACACACACACACACACACATATATATATATATACACATAATTTCTTGACCAATTCACTAGCAAGAACCAACAGTCATTCTAAGACAGACTCAAACATAAACCCTCCTACCTGGGAGGTTTACTGTCAAAGAAATAAGCACCAAAACTATGACTGTCTCCATGGCCACAACAAGTATGATCATCACAATGACTTCTAAAGGACTGGCTCAATATGATCTGAATCTAAATATGACTAAGAATAATACTCACTTAAATTCCCAGGGTATTTAATCCCAAAAAGGTTGATATTTCAGCTAAGTCAGAGCTCTCAGTTTGTTGTATCAACAAAGATACAACTCCTACACAGTTCTGTGCTTCCTTTTAGCAGACTATACTATATGCTAACTGTTCAACATTGATAATTCAGTTTCTTGATACATAACAGTAGTCTGTCCTTCATATAGCAACAAACAATGTCTACCATATAACTTCAATTCCATAACAAGGAATTCTGTTGCATCCTCCAAACCAGATTAATTGTATACTCCCATGCATGTCACCAGAGTTTATTTGTGATGCTAGAGTGCACCACATGAAGATTATGTTGGCAACTAAGTCTTTAACAGATACATCCTAACATTCAAATTGCATACTTCATGTTAGTAACTGGTAGAATATATCATGGAGGTTACGCAAAGAGTAGAGCTGTACTTCTACTCCTCCTCTGTGCCTTCAGGGCAGGTTATAGGGTGAACTTTACCTTTTAATAAGTGTAAGAACTATAAATGAGATAAAGTAACGTCTTTTCTGTACATGCCATGAAGCCATATTAGGGGTAGGTCCACTCATCATTAACCTTGGCATCAGATGGAGGACAGTGGTCAACCTCACATTGTAACCCCTTTACACTCTGGCCACTTTACACCAGGGAACAAACCTTTGATATCCACTGAGCAAGAAGCTGGATGGACCTTAGAGCCAACCTGGAGATTTTGGAGAAGAAAAAAATCTCTTGCCTCTGCCAGGATTCAAACTCCAGATCATCCAGACTGTAGCCTAGTCACTATACTGACTAATCTTACCTGGGTCCAAGAAATATGACTGAGAAATAGTAATACAGGAAGAACTACAGTTACCCAAATAAGATAATATAGATTTTTATTACTACACATTTAATTTAATGTCTGAGTATGTAAGGAATTTTAAAGTTTACTCTGTGGCAGCACAAGTGTATCACAGTGTGCATGTGGCATGGCATTGACTCTACTGTAAGGGAAAGGCTGTATGGTGGTTGCATGTGATTACTCAGTGTTCAGTTATGGACCAAGACAGCAAGACTCGAGATGTCAGAACTGTGATCCAGATCCACTAATGCTGGAAAAATGCCACATACATGTTAATGTCCTGACTGAAGATTTAGGGACACATGCACCTATTTCAAATATTAGAAAAGTGAAGATGTGTAGATTGGGCTTTCCTTTACACGGAATATAAAGCTGCTCAGCCCTGCCTTTGAGCATGTACCATTTGGCATGTCTCCATCACCAGTTATATTACTTTGTAAACTGCAGTGTCAAATTGTTTGCTACTAGACAAATATTTTAAAAGTATATCACTAGCATCACTAAATTCATTCCAAATTAACACTAAATTTATCTTCTTTGGAGTGCACTGTTGCCAGACAACATTTCTATTTCCTTGCCTTTTAAACTGAGTACTAGCTCGTGCTTCTTGTAGACCCAGTCATTTGGGTGAGTATTGGTCCAGCTGTTGCTGGTTTTTAAATATCCTAAGCAAGAAATGAAGCAAAACTCAACCAACTAACTGGGTCGACAGGAAGTAAGAGCCACTATTCAGTTTAAAAGGCCAGACAATAAAAACTGCATCTGAAAACACAGGAATTCTCCTTTTCCCATGGTTAAGAAGAACTGTTATTACTATAATCATTCTAAGTACCATGACTGCCTACACAGCATTACTATTTGTTGAGAGGTGAAATTTGCATAATCATGTTTACTGTACTGTTTTTCGAGTATATGGCATTTACTGTCTGACATTAATCCAGGTTTGACACAGTGTATATAATCATCATGTAGTGACAGTTGTTTTGGAAAAGTAACCCTGAGATAAGACTCAGACCTCTCCCCAAAACTCGCTGTATTTTAGTTCAGCATATCTAATGGTAAGAGTCCAAAAAGTCTACAGGTTCAAAAGACTGTGTTAATTTAACCAGTCCACAAACATTTTTAACAGAGTTATTACTTCTCCTACTCACTTAAGTGGTTAAAATGGCATGTTAAAATTACACTTTTATGTAACAAATAAACTAAAAGTTCATTATGCTGCCATCAATTATTATTTACATACTTTCCCTGATGCTGAAACAAAATCAACACATCATAGGAGGGCTATGAATAATTTATTTTAGAGCATGTATAATATGAAATGTGATATTACCATACACAAAATTACAATTTTATACATTTCCAACATTATGCATTTGCTGTCCAATATGATGGCAATATATAGTGATCAATGTACTTACTTGAGGTGGTTCATAGATAGCAGCCACTGTGGCTCTGATACCAAGAGGTACATCTGCATGGATTTCATATCTTCCATATAGGAACCCAATGCGCTGGTGTCCAGTACTGCGCCAGTAATTGAGAAACTGCTCCACTAAGTGTGCATTCTCAAACATCACATTGTCAACATGACGATACACCTAAAATATCACATTTAATCTTAATGATGAACCATTTAAATTGCTTACTAGGAAGGATACGCAGATATGTACATGGTCTTGCCATAAATTCTGCTACAAGTATACTGTGACCTAGAACGAAAATGAAACAGAACATCCACTTTTCGAGCCAAATAATTTATTAGCATTAGTTTTCAGTTTTTACTTATAATAATGTCACTCAAAATGGCTGCCCTGTGCCTCGACGCAAGTCATGAGACGCTCTGGCCACTCTGCTATCGCGGCATGCATGCACCGCCTCAGGGGGATCTGTGCTGCTGCTTTCACGAGCGACCTCTTCAGGCTGTCCAGGTTGTTGTAACGCATTTGGCAAGCTGTGTCCTCCAAAACAGCCCACAGTTTATAGTCCAGGGGGTTGAGGTCTGGAATCCCTGAGGGCCAATCCTCAGCTTTCATAAAGGCCGGAACGTTCCACCACAGCCACTACTGAGTTGAGTTGATTTTGGCCTTGAGGGCAGGAGCTGAGTCCTGCTGGAAGACCCATTTCCGACCATTGAAGAGAGTCGTGTTAAGAGGTTTCACAACTCCTTGTAGCAAATCCTCTTGATACACTAGGGCACCAGTTTTCACACCTTTCTCGCAAAAATGAAGAGATATCACTCCCTGATGGGACACACCCCAACCAAACCAGGACGTAGGAAGGATAATGGCCTCTCTGCACCTTTGGAACCTTCTCCTTCGCCTCACGAGATGTTTGAGCATAAATCTTATCATTCTGATGGTTGTACTGCTCCTCGATGGTGAAGATTTTCTCATCCGTGAAGAGGATGTTTTCATGCCAGTTCTCAGCGTGCCACTGGAGGAGATGCTCTGTTCTTGTCTGTCGGATCTCCTTGAAAGCGGGAGGAAGGAGGTGTCCCTTCGACTGCCAGTACACTCTCATGTGTAGACAGCATCCCTGATGAGGCATGACATCGATCAGGCCAATATGTTTAGCTCTCGGGACAAGGACTTCTGTTTCCAGAGCGGATTTTGGCGAATCCATTCCTGTGCCTCAGTCCTCACACTCTTCGGCCGTCCTGATCGAGCCTGTCTTCAACCCTCCAGAGTTCCTTATAATGTTTAACTGCCTGATAGATGAACATTCATGAAATTTTCAATGGTTTCAAGAGTTAAAAAATTTGAGAATCGGATTTTCCGCAAGGGTAATTACAGCCACACAGTTTTCCTCGAAACCACACTCTATGTTAACACTGTGACAGATGTGAGCAAACTGCCTTGGCACAAGTACCTGAAGGTACAATAGTCCAAAACTAACCATCCTTTCAACCCTTCTGCCTCACTGTCTCCAGCTGCAGACTACAAGAAACTTGTAACAGAATTTATGGCAGAACTATGTACAACACAATAAAAATGTGACATATTCAAATAACCTGTTACTATCGTAGAGAAACAGACTGCAGTAACCATCACCCAGACTCAATGATCAATAACAATATGAAACAAAACATTGCTGACACATTTTTCTTACAACAAACAATAAATTATAAAAACAAATAATAGTTCCAATAAGGATAACTACATTAACTTGCGGAAATAATGGCAGAAGATGAGTAGAAATCCCAATGTTCGTAATGTGACTGACATACATTTGCTTCTGATCAGCAGTTTATCATACCACAATTTGCAAACATCATGTTCATTTATTGTTACATACTTCACTTTTAACATTGATGTATTTATATTGACACACTATCCAATCCAGTGAATAACTGACTGCATATTTTTAAAATTGCAATTTCATCATACAATTACAGAACTAGAATGAATGATTAGCATAAGAATAGATTTCTGGCTTGCGTTTCACAAATCTTCTTCAGGCATTATGACAGAATGTAACGCAAAAACACACACACACACATATGCTGCTGAATTGTGTACCTGACATGAAGCACACTGTTACAGCACCAAATATTTGACTGAGAAATGCATTATCAGCAGAAAATGCAATGATTCACGGCATGAGTCTCATATTGCCAACAACTAACATTACACATTTGAGTTCCAAAGCAGTGCAAGAGGTTTTCAATAGATGCACAATCAGGCACGGTATTTGGTCCCCTCATTTACCTGAAGTAAAAACCTTGTGACTTTTATTTGTCAAGAAGTTTAAAAAATACAGCATATAAAACAAATCCCCATACTCTACAAAACCTAACAACATCCACCATATTTCAAAAATTTCCAGGGAAAAACTCCAAAGAGTTCACAATAAGCAAAATTGTCAGAATCTACTGTAGCACTGGTGAGTTTTTATTAGACGTTCCCATTATTATTAATACAATCCCTTGTCTCGCTACCTTCACTGACTGTTATGCTTCCCAAGATGTGGCATTCAATATATTAGCAAACAGTTGGCCTGCTGTGTATCAGTCATGCAGGAAATGGTCCACCCTGTATTAGATTTCTGATGTATGTGCATCCAACTGTCCACATGGAACAACTTGACTCCCATCAGACAGATTTCCATGGAAGCTGATAATGGGGACTTTTAGCTTTCACCTTGTCTTAACCCTTAAAAGCTTAGGTTGATATTTAAATTTCAGCACATTGTTTATGAAAAATGTAAGTATTATTTAAACAAAGAAAAATAAAATTATGAAATAAGTGGAAGTTTGTGGAAAATAAAATAGAGATTATGCATCATATCTAAAAAATGCAGCAAATTCCTTTGCTGCCTAAATACATAAAATTTCTACAGGGTTTTTTTTATATGTGTTCACATATGCAAATGCAGATTGCTTAAACACTAATACAGAAAAATGACATTCAGCATAAATGAAGTGAAATGTGTGAGCAGTCACCAAAAGAAAGAAAACTTCCACAAACATTACACTATATTCTGAGCTCACATATGCATAAAAGAACTGTGTAGTAACAATGCCATTAATGGGATGCTGCCATACACAGCATTCCTCAGTAATATTATTCATGTTGATGGAGAAAAGTGTTTCATGCTGTATGTCCACCTTATGTTGAAGTCATCATGGCCTACTGGTGACTGGTAAACTAAGGCAATTATGAGCAGGGATGAAAGATCAGTGCAGCCAAACCTTTTCCCACACAGTGCTGTGTTAGATAAGGCACTGTACCACAATGCAAAATTTGGCAAAGTAAAAAAACATAAAAATGAGCTGGAATGAAACATGAATGGTTTTCTGTAAGACACAGGATGTTAGATAACTACATGACAAAAGTTTCATAGCAGGACAAAAGGCAACTAGTTACCAGAGGTTACTCACAACCTGGAAGTCAGATCTAGCAGAAAGGTACACAATGTGGCATTGCATCATTCCACTAGACCTGGCCTCTGGATCAGGATGTCACTCTTGGTAATCAGTGTGCAAGTGAGTGAAACAACCGGTAAAGGTATGTGCTGAGAAGGAAAGCATCTCTGTTGACGCGACTCACGAAATCAAATTATGAGTTGTGAGAAATGATAGCAGCAGCAGCAGCAGCAGCAGCAGTGGATGCAATGAATCATATGATTTCATCAAGATTGTTGCAACACTTTAACCGATAATACAAGATGGCTGAGCAGTCAGTCTTTCTAACCAGAGCTTACCCTGCCACATCTTGCTCCAAAACCCTGCCTTTTCAGTAATGTTACTCAGGCTCAAGATGTATTACAAATAGTGTTAATATATAAATAATCAGACACCAAAAATCTGACACTATAGAACATTCAATACCTTGAGTCATAAGTGTAGAACAATAGTTCTATGGATCACAAAGAAAAAGGGCCAAAGGAGGAGAAATGGATTTAATCTTGTCAAAATAATATGTTTCATAAGGAGTGGCATGGAGTTTATTAAATATGTAAACAAAAGAATGGTGGTAATAGGTGACAGGCTTTTATAACCAGTTCATGTTTAAGCTCTCTTTCAAATAACAACACAATTAATGTGACAGACAGTTTGTTTTATGGAGAGGTGAACTGTTACATGCACTGCTGTGGTTTCAGACCACAATTAAAAATGTATGTACCTGACGATTGAGTGTAATAGCATTCGGTTGACACTTTGAACAAATTCCTTTGGGCCATGGTGGGTGGTCCTTACAACCAGTCTTGATATGACAGCTGATGTCCTCTAATGAAACAAACTTGCCTCTGCAGATTAAACAAATACAAATAAGAGATTCAGGATCACTTAAGAGAGGGACTGGACTTCTGTACACAGCAGTGGTGTTCAATCTCTTCACCTTACACTCTACTGAAAGAACTCTGTATATCAAAAGGGTAAAAACAAAATCCTTTTTCCAAAGTATATTTTTATAGCTACATAACTTTCAGACCACATTACCAGTTAATATCAGTATATTCTGTGCCATGGTCCTTTGTAAACAATGATAATGTCCTTCTGATTCCAGTGAATTGAATTCCTTGAGTAGCTCAGTGACTGTTAGCTCCTAAAATAAGACAATGCTCCATGGAGTTCCTAATAATCTGCATTGCACCTAACTTATTGAAATTTTAAGAATGTGGAGATAGGGTATTTCATTAGAATGGCATATGTGACAAATATCCAGTCTCTTTCCACTTGGAAGCCTACTCTCCTAAATTACAAGGACATATAATTCACACATATTTTAATGTCCATATCCCAGGCTCCAACAACTTCTGAGTAAACTAACAGATTCTAAAATGGCTGGTATGCACATCACACTAACAGGAGTCATCCCACCTTCATAATTTTCACTTCAGTGACAATAAAATTTCCAACAAGACAGCACTCTTGTTAGTTGGGAGGATAACTTGTGACATTCTTAGCAGTCTAATCTAGTACCTGAAATTTTGTCCAAAAATATGCAATGTATTTGTAAAATGCAAATAAGTTAACAAAATAAAACCAAAATTCAGTTATTGTTCCTTACCAATAACTATAGAAAAGTTTGAGGGAGAGTGGCAAGCAAAATTTTGAATGTAAAACAATCCTAACTATGACCAACAACTGTACGAAAAACTTAATATGTCAGTAATTACAAACTGTCATGAAAATGCACACTTACCATAGTACAAATCTGTCCAAGTGGAAATGACACAGAAATGGATCACTAAGTACAGAAGCATTATGGGTGACAGTTAGGGCATACAGAATGTATCAGATACAAAAAATGCATGCATACATACACATGTGAATACATACAAGCACACACGAAAGCAAGCAAGAGCACATACAAGCATCCATGTATGCATCCATACATACATACACACAAACACATGCATATATATACACACACACACACACACATATACATGCAGGCATACATGTACCAATGCACACGCACGTGCACGCACACACGTACGCATATGTGTACCCATATACCTGCGCATGTGCACACCTGCGCACAGGAGTACTGGCGACATATATACACACACATGCACATGTGCATACACATATACATACATGCATACACACACACAGACACATGCATACACACAAACACATGCACACACAAACATATACACACACACATATATTCCATGGATCATTTGTGTCTCACAAAGACAATACATTGTGGAACAAGTTATAAATACACAAATACAAACAATTTTTACAGTGCAAAATGCCAAAAACATTTTATAAAGCAGTATAACAGGACATCTTTAAAATTCATCTACAGAGTAAAAAGAGTGCATTTTTATGTATTTTCTTAATGCTACACTATTGCCTTTTCATTCTTAAGGACTCTCCAGCTACATGGGAAACTGTTGAAAATGTTGATGCAATAATAGACTGTACTTTTCTGAAAACAAGATAGGCTTGCATTTGGTCTGTGAAAATGGTGCTCATTCCTTGTATTAATATGGATACAGATGGATTTGTTCGAAAATTTTCTTTATTACTGAAAACAGCATTCTTTAATGAAAGTACATATTGGCATAGGACAGCATAATCTCTAATTCAGCCATTCTTACCCTTATCATTGGGGTCCAGGAACTTGGTTGTAAAAAAAATGTCTTTATTTTCACAAATCTCTACCTGAAATTTAGCTTTTCAGTCAATTCTGAACATAGGCAACAAAGTAATATATGGCGTCTAGAGTCGAAAATGTTTGTTAACTTCAACAAATCTCACTATCTAATATTATTATAGCCTAAAGAGAAACCAAAATTAATTTTCCTTCAGATATAAATGTCTTTTTTTTTTTAAATTGCATTTAACTTCAACTTGCTTATTTCTGAATTTACTTAGATGTCTTGTTATTGATTCAATGGATTAATAAAGAAGGCAATTCATTACTATATAAAATATTTCTTATTTTTTATTATTGTGAAAACTGTATTTTAGCATAATTGATTTCCTCTGTAATATATCCACAATATGGATTTAATACACAGATATAGATTCTATGTCTATATATAATATTTTATGAATTTAAATATATTTTTCTTATAAGGGGACTGTAGCTCTCACAAGATTCTCAAAGGCATTCCTGGCATAAAAAGTTATGAACCCCTCCTCTAATTGTTTAAACAGACTTCTATATGAAGTACTGGGTTGTGCACCAGCCATAAATCTGAAGATTTTCTTTTGTAAAGTGACAATCTTCCCACTGTTGGATCGGCTACCAAAAAATTATTCCATATTTTATCACAGAATGAAAGTATGCACAGTAAATTGATTTGAGTGTTAATGCTACTGATATGGACCACTGACCTAATGGCATAACATGCTCCATGCAACTCAGGAATCATGTGTTCAATGTGGTTCTTCCAATTTACATGGTTTCAATTTGTAAACAAAGAAATTTTGTATTTCCTATCTCTTCTACACACTTTTCTTTACAATCAATATGTAATGCACAAGGTGATAAACAGTTATAAATTTCATTATATTTGTTTTATCTAGAATGAGGACTAACTGATTAGCAGCAAACCATTTAATAGTGTCATTTGTACATATTATGAATAGAGCCCTAGAAATGATCTCTGAGGAACTCCATGTTTCAATGTATCCCAGTCACAGAAAAAAATATTTAGTTGTGTTAGGTGAATTTACTTACACTTTCTGTCTTCTATTAGTCAAACAGGACCTGAACCATTCTGCATATACTGCTTTAATTCCCAGAAATGTAATTTTCCTAATAAAATTTCATGGTTTAAACAATCAAAATTTTTGTTCAAAAAAAAAGTGAAAGTACAGTTTACTTGAGACGTTACTGATATTGATCATAAGCAAATAGGGTGCAGGGTAGTGAGTGGATTCAATCTGTTCATGACAAGGTCAACAGGCAAGTTTTTGTGATCTTTGTAATGTACATCCCAGCTCAGTAACAGGCAAGGAATTTCTTGACTGAGTGAATACCAGTTTTTCAAATCACTGCCCCATACAGTGAGTGTGATAGTTACAAACATGGATACAGATGTACACTATTTTTTTTAGGTTGCTGTAAAGAAATAAGCCTCCAACAACATGGTAACCGAGATGTACTACTATGAAACATATATTTACCTATCAGCTCCAGCAGTGAGTTTCCTGAGATAAGAGTGGAAAGACATATGCTTGATATTTTGTTCCTTCAGGTAAGTTTCATCAAATGGCTCCAGTGGTGAGCAATGGACACAGCAACCATTCGCTCCATGTCGACACCTGCCAAAAAATGTGTCGTGAATGCTCTTTTGTGAAATGAATGATTTGCTTCACACTCATATAATGCCTACTTATTTATTTTAATAGCTTTATTCCCAGTCCTTGTGTTGTTATCTTATGGAGACACTGACTGATATTATGTATTAGAACAAAGCACTTCTGGTCAGCAAAAACATAGTGATTGAGATAAATTTAAACATGCTATGAGACAGCACGTATTTAATAAATTGATATGTTCTTTCCCAAAATGCATGAAATTAACTCTTGATTAGAGGCTGCATCTGTCTGATGTTAAATCTCTGAAACTATTCAACAGCTTTCATTTAAATTTGGTGTGGGAGAGGCAGGGCAAGTTTACACTAAAAACTGATAGAATATACCAACTTTGGCTCCTAGTGGACCAGAACAATATGAAAATCAACAAAACTTTAACGATTTTCTCAAAAAACTCACCATAAAAAAAGTGTTGCTTGACAGCTCTTATAAAGATCCATAACTTCAGTTTAGAAATTTTTTTGATAAGGCATACACTTAATTAAATACAAGTTAAACTAATTCATGATTCAGGGTAATATCTGTAGCTATGCAACAAAAATTTGTGTCTACAGTAAACAGATATTAGAGCAATAAGAAACAACAACAACAACAACAATAATAATAACAATGAAAAACAAAGAAAATGCTTGGATATTATGTGTACTCCAGTGAAAACTCTTCTGTTTGTTCATTCTGATCCCTGGAAATCACATAAAATTCAGTGAAGTTAGCCACTTACTTAATACTTCAAGCCTTCTGTCTATACCGAACAGACTTCTAAGGAAAAATCAAAGCCTAGGTGTTTATAAACAGCTGCCCCTCTGTAATATTGTGGCTGACAAACTTCAATCTGGCGTTTACAACGAGTAATCATTTTACAATTTCATGCAAGGAAGATCTTCATTAATTTGATGCTTAACATGTTATTAGATATTTACCTAAATTAAGTACACTGGACTCAACTTTATGTGACATGGCAACAAAAAATGTCTCAGTTAATTTGGTGGAGTCAGGAAACTTAATTCTAATTAATAAACGAAATTTATATGCCCAGGTATACACCTATCCATTGCCAACCATTCAATTATGGACATGTCATAAAAACCAAATAATCCATTTTCTTAAAATTTGAGGTGTATGACATATCAGTATATACCAGCCTAGCTGAATTACTTTTTAACTCCTTGTCACAAAGCCTACACAATCTAATCCTTCTGCAGTTCTTCATGGCAATATTTCATTTTTAGGCACTATCATACTCACAAAACAGACTACAGCAAATCATCTTCACTGTTTCAAAAAAAAGAAAAAGTCATAATTGGGAAATTGCTGCCTACTCACATCAGCAGCAAATAATATTACTAACTTTTCTACCCAGCTTTACTAACACTTCCAAAAAGATTACTATACTCTAAATATTATGCACAAGGCAACAGAGAAGGCTTACACTGCATTTCTTCATGGAAATGCTAATGGACTATAAATACAAATGTTACGAAATTTGAAGTTATCAAAGCAACACTGATAACAATACAAGTCTTTTGGGATGTCATGCCATGATGACTGGTAAATAGTTACTGAATTTTGAAAGCACTATGCTCCCGTCAGGCTCTTTGACCGCAGAAAGGAAGCCACTATGCTCCTTTACAATGTCGGCAACTGTTTACCAGTTGACATGGAGCGACATTCCTGCAAGACTTAAATCTCCTAGTGTTATAACATTCTGTCTGATTTTGAAATGCTCTTAGTCTAGCAAATGGTAATATTTTGTATGTAGTTGTCATATGTATAACAACTTGCCAGCAGGTCTGCACAATTCTGTCCATCCCACCAAGGGAATGAAATTTCAGCAAGGTACTATTCAAATTATAAAAACTTCAAGTGTCCCACAGATATGTTACTAATGTAGTTCAGTGTGCTATGCACAATGTATGAGAGTGCCATGTACATAGGACTCTTATACATAGAGCACAGCACACCAGTGTGTACACGGACTAGATCTAATTCAAGATCAAAGATACTACAAACAGATGTTTGAATGCAAAATCACAGTACCTATGAACTGTAATGTAAGATGCCAACATGGATATTATTTTTTAATTCATATTTGTAACTAAAGATATAATCACTAACATACATCTAGATTTATATATTTTTAAATTTCCGCTATCTTGCTACAAGATCTTAGATTTGTATATGTTACACATTTGACAACAATGTACTTCTGCATTTATACACATTCACTTGTACCTGTATCTCCCTGAGGAAGGCGAACCTAGCCAAAACACATAGGAGAGTATGATAACATAATCATATATTTGTAAATTATATGTGCATTTTGTTGGAATTATAAGTATAATCCTCAATCATACATTTAATTGGGCATAAACTGGCTTATTGCTGTCTATTTTTGGGAAATTATCTCATTCATATACTAAAAATGGTTTGTCTGATATGTGAACCCAACGTTCAGCAACAATACAAACATCAACAAATATTTTAGAATGAAAACTTGAATAAAATTTCATTATAAATGTAGCTATAACTACAATGTCTACAGCAAAACATGAACATTATTAACTCATTTGCTAACTATGACAAAAACTACTCACACATATTTTCTGTGGCCCCAAATAACCTTCATCAGTAGCTTCTGCCACATGACTTAAGAGCATTATTATTTTGAAATAGTACCAAATGTCATCAAAAGGCAACAACAATAGTTATTAAATATAAAAAAAACATAACTCTGAAGATGATAATGGTGGTGCTGGTGGTGGTGACTATGACAATGATAAGGGGGGTGCATGTATTGTAGGAAAAGAAAAATTTAAAACAAAATGAGAAACCAATTTTCTAAAAGCACTACAAATCACTGCTTACTTTTCTAAAATACACACTTAAAAATTGAGGTTATGGCATAACTAAAGACCTTAAAACCAGACTCAAAATCACCTTCTCAAAATATTACTTTAAAGAAGGCAATACAATCTCATCAATCCATTACAACTTATGAAACAGGTAACTTTAAAAAGCCACTTGATCTGTTGGATACCATTAAGACTACAATGCCACTAAATACTTTCCTTCACCCTATAGGAGTTCAAGCAGTAGTTGACTTGTCACAGAGTTACACAGTAAACTGTTACATATTTACAGACAGCTACTTTCAGATGGAAAGATCCCTTGAAATGTATATACACTATGAAGACCCATTTCATCTAAGCATCATGTAGTCTGACAGATAAGAACCAACATTTCAGAACAACCAACTGCCTCCATCATCACGATAGATGAATCTCGCTTCCTTAAAATTAATTTATTATGTTCAAAGTAAAATGCTTTATTTATGTCATCCTAACCAGACAAGAATGAACACTTATTATACATGAATATAAAAATTTGACTGCAGTAACTCCAGAAACAAGTTTTACAAATATTTACGAATTCATGGAAGGTCCACACATAATCTAACTTACAGCTTTTCATCTCGTTTACGCTGCACTTTCCCATCCAACTTCCACAGCTGTAGATCCACTTCGTCCTCTTGAAGGATACCTGGTTGCCGTACATTTGATTGGGTCTGAACTGAAGCTAACTCAGTACTATCCACAGGTACTCCAGACAGGATGTTGTTTGGTTTAGACACTCCACTACTAGTACTAGGTCTAGGACTGGAATCTTCAGACCATAACATGGCCCCATTTAATGGTGCCATATACAACATGTCTCCATGAGAAAGCCCAGAACTACGTACAGTCTTACTGCGGGATGAGATTAGTTCATCTTGGCATCCACGTTTACGATACAAAGCAAACCCATAGCCAGTAAGACCAAATATATCATGAACCTGAAACCAACACAAAGCAATTATGTACACTGACCATACAGACTAACAAAAACACTAGTTATTTTCTATGACATATGTATAACCTATGCACCGACCTTTTCAAATACTTCAAGAATTGAGTCTGTTGGATGAACATCAATTCTCTTTGTTCCTTCCGGAGACTGAATTCGTAAGGTCTGAGGAAGAGAGACAAACATGGGAAACATTTTTAATATTAACATTCATTCCATTCATTGTGAACATCTGAAATGATGGCATACAGAGGCATTATGCGAGGTCAAATGCCATATCTAACAGAACTTTGTGTAAATAAATAGCTTGAATCTATCCTTGTAATCTTTCTTCATAATTTAAAATTCCGTATTTATTTTTAATTACGACATGTATAACAGTGACGAAGCAACAATCTACATGACGCCCCAATAAATTTATACGGAATGCATTCACTGTGGTCATATGATTTGAATAACATAACTAGTATGAATATGATCTGACACTACAAACATCTCTGTCGTATCTCAATTTGCTTACAAGAATTCTAGATTTTGACATATTGATATTTCCTCCGAACACGTCTCTGCCGTTCGAATCAGCTGTTGCCCACCCTGCTTGTACAGCGAACGTATCAACTGTTTCTGCACACGACGAGCGGAAATGCAACAAGGAATAGATAGCGCCACAGAAGGCAACACATGGCTGATTTCTGCTTGAATGGCAGCTGAGCGATGAGAAATGTAAGTTGTAAGCGTAATTATTTATGTTGATAATACATGAAGGTAATAATTCGATTAAATACTTAAAACGAAGGGTCTTGCTATTGTATCCGTAAATTATCTGAACGTTCTGTTCTGTACGCATTTCATAATAGCATGATACACGCATGCAGCAGGGAATGTATGAGAGTCATACTATAGGCACCGTAACCGTACGCGATTGAGACGGTAGCATGCGTTTGCTTCTGTTGAAGGAGTTTGTAGTATTTGTTGGGGTACGGACACACACAAACAGGCTAGAGAAACCTGGCTGTTTGGAACCCTAACAACAAACCTAAATGCCAGTGCGCTAATTAAAGTTACGGCCAGACACAAGTGTGTCTGACGTAGGCTTAATTCTCGTTGCATTTCCCTGCAAGTCACTAGAGCGGCTGTAAAGGAAATTTGGGCGATTTCGACATTGCGAATTCTCCAGTGTATCTAGTTTATTGCCAGTATACAACAAACGTGGGAAATTCCTTTCTCTATTAAAAATAGAAAACTTGTAAATCTGTTCTCCCAAAAAATTACTGTGTAATTGTGTAGCTCATTTGCTGAAAGGCTATGGCAGTGCAGTATTCGCTGCCAACCTTGCCATATGAAGTTACATGTATCTATTGAGGTAGTAGGTGTATGAGACAGAGTCGTAGGGCGACAGACAAAGAAGGCATTGTGGTAGTGCTCTTCGCAGCGTCCATTTAAATGTAAGTACAGCGACCCTAAACAGCAGCGAACCATCGTTTCGTCAGCAACAAGCGAGAGAGGTAGAGAAAGCATACCAACGGTATGACTAGTGTAACGGCAAGGTTGCCGCATTGCCCGATGGAAATGACACTGCTGAAAGATTGTTTAGTTGCAAACCTCTTTTTTGTATCGAACGAGGTTTGTTGGGTTGTTGCGCCGTGTGATTGGGTAATTGCTTCCCGACGTTTCGAAGGAACGTTCTGCCTTCATATTGAGGGTTTTGAGTCCGCAAATTGACTCATAACCGTAAGAATGTAGGTGTTAACGTTGTTTCGAAGCTTGGAGAACAGTTAACCAACCACAGGCGCAACAAACCTGAAGACCTAGTTCCAAAACAGTAATGCGTTTTCAGTTCTCGAATTGTTAAGAATCTCTTTCTTTCCGATTATTTGACCCTCATACACTTTGTTTTGTTGTTGCATGACTAATCTAAGAAATAATGAAACGAGAAAGGTTTTATAATATTTGGACGCCAATTTCTGTAGATACATAGCATGGGAATATTGTTCATTTAGGCCGTTTTCACAGCTCGATGTCATTACAAAAAAAATAATTCATTGAGTAGGACAGCGGGATTTAATTTCGAATGACTGAAATATATCAGGTGAATTTTAGATCTGATTTCAGTCTTTTGCAGAAAATGGTTTTATGTGATCAAACACGTTCGTTTATTATTATTATACGATATGAATGTCTCTTGTCACAGGCCTTTTCTGCCTGGTACTTCTCTTGAACCAGTGGTGATCCCCACTGCTAAGGCTTCAAGCTTCACACTGCAGTACTTTCCGTATTATATGTGATGTTCCAAATATAGCCATCTTTTGTAGTGAATCTATCGAATGTTTTCCTGGTACAGCTTCCAAATTTTTCCTTAAGCTTCTTGTTACTATTCCAGTGGCTCCAATGTATAATCGTACATTTCAGGTTCCACATCCGTTGTGTCTCTATACATGAACTCTTGTATTTTAACTTCTTTTTTGCTTCCTTTTGCACAACATTTCTGTTTGCGGGTATTGCCACATAAGTGTGCATGTTTTCTCCTTTTTTTTTTAATTGTTATATCTGGCCTATTTGCTGTAATTTCTTTGTCTGAGTGTACTGCTTAATTCCACAACACAGTGACATCTCCCTCTTCACACACTGGCTTGGACATGTGTGTGTTCCATTTGTCTGTGGTTTCAGTGCCTAAGGCTTTGCATATTGAGTAGTGCAAATGTGTACAAACACTATTGTGTCTCATTAAGTATTCATTCTTCACCAAAATGGGGCATTCTGAATTTAAGTGGTCAATAGTTTCTTCATGTTGCTTACATAACCGGCATTTACTCTCAATTTCTTCGTTCAAAATTCTATTTTTAAAATAGTTTGTACTAATTGCTTGGTCTTGAGCTGCCACTGTTGTACTTTCTCTTTCTCCCTTGAAGTCACCAGATTTTAGCCAGCGATATGACTGTTCAATGTCCACCAGCTTTTCGTCTAAGTTACGTGGCAATTGTCCATGCATCCTCTTCCCGTGCCATTTTTCTTTTGTTTTCTCTGCTATGCTGTCCTTCATTTTTCTTGTTTCCTTCTGTATTTCTGTATTCAGGCATCTAGCTGTCTGTAACACTGCTGAGTTGGTGTTGTGTTGGCGTGTTCTGACAACCTGTATTAGTGGGTCTTCCTTCTTGTCTACATATTCCACCAGTTTTATAATTTCTACTGAATGGGCTGCTTCTAACTGCATGAAGCCCCTTCCTCCCTGTTTTCTGGGAACATACAAGCAATCTACATCTGCTTCAGGGTGATGTTGTCCATGAATGGTTACTAGTTTCCTTGTTTTCTGGTCTAGTTTTTGCAGTTCTTCTTGGTGCCAGTTAATAATTCCAAAACTCTATTTAAGTACTGGTACTGCCAAAGATCGAGTTGCTTGAATTTTATTCTTTGCACCTAATTCTGTATCCAAAACTAGTCTTAATCTTCTCAAGTATTCCTTCTTCAGCTTTTCTTTCTCATTCTTATACTGTATGTCAAAACTCTCTTATATGCCGAAATACTTATATGCTTTTCTTGGGTCCAGTTCTTTAATATTGATCTCAAATGTGCTTCCTATATGTATTTTGCTTTGGACACTGCCTCTTTTTAAACTCATTCTTGCACATTTTTCTAAACCAAAATTCATATTTATATCTTTGCTAATTGTTTGCACAATTTTAATTTCATTCTTCAAATCATTCTCATTTCTAACTAGCAGTTTCAAGTCATCCATATACAGTAAGTGATTTATTTTCCTCTCAGTTCCTTGTTCTTGATATCCACAATCAGCTCTGTTTAGCTTGTTTGTTAATGGAATGAGTGCGATGCAAACAAGTAATGGCGAAAGAGAGTCCCCTTGGAATATTCCTCTTCGTATCTGACTGTGTGACTGCATTACTTCATGCCTTGTTTTTAAAATAAGCCTTGTGTTCAATTTCTGCATAGACAGTTTACAAAATCTAACAATTTTACTCTTCACTCCTACCAATTCTATTGACTTTTCCACCCAGCTATGTGGAACGCTATCAAATGCTTTCTGGTAATCAATCCAGGCTATACTTAA
>Ga0131853_10006575_pt1 | contig 20990 bp, 8 predicted proteins | sample TergutLab28metaG_FD_92764 | JGI IMG/M metagenome (GOLD analysis project Ga0131853, IMG submission 92764) | Labiotermes labralis P1 segment gut microbial communities from Petit-Saut dam, French Guiana - Lab288 P1 (version 2) (version 2) | ecosystem: Host-associated > Arthropoda: Insects >...
ATAAATTACCAACAGAGAAAGAGGTCTTTCTCTTCTCCAGTGTACAACCTGGTTCTGAGACCCAAACATCCAACTGTTCCTTGGCTAAAATGGAGCACTTCCCAGGATAAAGCAGTTGGAGTGTCAAGCTGACAAATTACCTCAATCTAGTGCCAAAGTTAATAACCCACTCACCATATCACTTAATGGCATGCACAGTGACAGTTTACTTTGAAACAATTTGTACTGAGTATTCATAAATAAGTACTGTGGATTAACGCCTTCCACATCTCCTTCATGCTTTAATAATTCCACCTCCAGTGTGCTTTCTTATATTCCCCTTCAGTCACTGTAGCTGTTGTGTTCACAGGAATATTGGTAGTGAAACCCTTCCATAATGTCATAGGCCAGAGGGGGTTGGAGAAGAATATAGCAGGATGCAGACAAGTGGAAGCCTCGGGTGTTTTCAGCCCAGCATCCCTGACAATTCTTTCTGCATTGACATTATATCATAATTTATTGCTGCAGAAAGGTTGTGAAAACTGATGTTTACTTAAATTGTCATTGATATTTTGTGTTATTTTGTATACACCATTTTCTCTAATTTAGCATGGTTTATATCTCTTAACAGTATTTCTATGTGAAGTATTTATTTACATGCATTTAGCACAATTTCTGTAGTGTATTATTAAAGGGTTCTTATTAGAAAAATTAGGATTATTAGTATGTGCTTGCTTGATTGTGGACGTTATAATTTTTTAACTGCTCTGCGTGATAAATCCAATCTGCTGTGCCAGAAGCTTGATACTTAATTTGAACTGCAGACAGCACTGTTAAATGAAGCATAATTGAATAGATACCATGCTCCTGCACCTGTAAAATAATTTGTACCTGTGTCAGTAATAGATGAGCCTGGGGGGTGCGGGAAACACGTATCACATAAAGCTGTGGTTCCCAACCATTTCCGAGTATGGGGACCCTTTTTTGACCTGAACAGAATTTTGCAGAGACCCTCTAATGGTCTGACTCACCTTTCTTGCTAATTTGGTTCACATAAGACCTAATTTTCAGGGACTACTGTGGTTTGAGTGTGATGGGCTTGGTGAAGATGAACTTTTAATGCTACTTTTGCAGAATTGATAATCTGGAGAATTTGTTGTCTTTTTATTTTCAGTCACTGGGCGCTAATTTGGTACAAGTTTTTATTGCATACAATAAACGTAGTATGGATCACTCTCTCACTTAGCTTATTCACTGCATATTCACCTTTAAGGAATAATAAAATATTGTCCGAAACTTGGTAATACTCAATATGTCCAATTTAATATTACTTGTTTTAAAACTGTACCCCCATAGAAACACTTCTAAATTTCTAATTATCTGATTTATTCTGTTAATCTGGCATAAATCTGGAGCGATGCACACTCGCCTATTCCACCTAGGAGAACTGAAAAACTTGTGTGTCGTTTGCTACAATATGTGAAGTTAGTTTCCCTGTTTCAAAATTCCCCCTACTTTAATTTGCCTAACAAGTCAGATTGGTCCCCTCTAAATTTAGCAGTCTTGTAATAGACCAAAAACTTTAAAATGTTGTATTGTTTCTCCCTATTGGATCCTAATGACTGGCTCGTATCGTTTAACTTAACATATGTAACCCCACAGAAACGTCTTCTACAGGACATTTTTAATGGGCTACCATGACTAACACGGTATCCACCCCCTTGTGATTTAAATTTCAAAAAAGTGTCAAACCCTCAAAATTTTGCTGTCCCAGCAGACTTCAAAACCCCATTAAACTTGATGTTGACGAATACGTAACAACCAGAATTCTCTTTTGTAAATGCTTACTGCAACTTCTGTCCTATTCTAACCTCTATTTGTCTCTTTCTTCAGTTTCCTGTCTATCCTATGTCACACGTGACTCTTTCTCACTCTGCCCTGTAACCATCCTTCTCTTTGCTACCCTACTGACCTTTTGTATCCCTCACCAGATGCTTCTGACCTCCCTCATTTGTAAACATATGTATTCCAACGTTTCAGAAAATAATTTTGGACGTTCTAACCAAATAATTGTTCCCACCGGTTATAACCCATGTGCTAACAATAATTGTACTTTCAGGCTCTGTTAATTGGAAGAGCACATAGTAACAAAAATATACTGAAACCATTGTAAATGAATTCACATTTATGTAGCACAGTAACTAACACAGAGATTTGATATATAGTAGTGCATGTAAGAGAAAAACTGTTTAGTCAACTGACAGAATATAGTGCATTTACACAACCTGAAGTAACCCTGCAGCCCACAGCTTAGGAACCACTGACTTGGCAAAATGATAATAGATTGTGAACATCTGCACAAAGATTGTTGGATATTCTGCTCTGTTCAGTGCGAATACCAGCATTTTGGAGTAATTATTATCATTTGTTTAATTAATACATAATTAAAATTACAGAACTGAAATGTGATTGTCTTTAGAAAATCTTCACAGGTCAAATTCTGCTCTATACACAAGATTTTGTAATGCTGGATTGGTAAAGTTTGTTCATATCATTAAATATATCTTATTTAATCCTCAGAAACACACCATTTCAATAGTATTACTTTGGAAATGAGTGGGCCGGGTAGCGTAGTCGGTATAGCGACTGACTATGGGCTGGACAGTCTGGGATGGAATCCCAGTGGGGACGAGATTTTCCACCCATTCAGACCAGCCCTGGGGCCCATCCATCCTCCTGTACAATGGGTACTGCATCTTTCCTGGAGGTAGAGGCGGCCAGGGCGTCAGGCTCACCTCCTTCAAGTGCTGAGATCCTAGAAAGAGTACAGCAATACCTCTACTTACCCTAAGGGCCTTTGTGGCCTATAAAAAGGGTGAAAACCTACCTACCTACTTTGGAAACGTGCATGCAGGTCGTTAACTCAGGATGTGATCATGTTGCTGTAGTGTTTGTATGGCTTCTTTTAAACATCTCATTGCTGTTGTCAGGTACTTAACAGTCTTTTTATTGTGATACTCATCTCAGACATCCAACTTAATTAGTCATTCTAATAATGTTCTATTATCTATACTGTTTTTATATGACATTTTAATTTAGACATTTTTATGTACCTTATTTTTGATACTGTGTTTATTCTGTTTACAATGAAGTGTTGAAAGTGTCATCATGATGTATGTGTCATATGGTTGTCCAGTAAAATGTGGTTGTATGTATGCTGTCAGGTCTACTTATTGCTGCTGAAGATGAGGCAACACCACCTACAGTGACTGGTTTAATACTCAGTTTTGAAAATGGAGATTTCATTAAATAAGAGTAGGCCTACAGTCTTGTTGAATGTGATGCCACATATTCTGATAGACAGGTACCAGCATTTTGCAGGAACCTGGTGCCTCTGTGTTCCAAGATAAAATTGATTGATACAGATAATATTTTCATCCAAAGCAATGGTACCTAAATAGCAAACCACGCAGTGTCAAACTAAGAAATCGTAATCATAGTAATTTGAGTGTTGGTGAAAACAGTACTGAAAGTGATTTTTTGACAGGTCTGTGTAACTGTTGATGGGTAACTTGAGTCAAATGTTGGAAAATTTGTCTCATTACCCTCATTACCAGGATGTTTCATAAAAATGTTTGTACAAGGACAAAAGATTGAATACTGTGCACAATACAATTGCATGCAAAAGTAATCATACTGCAACAATCAGAGTTTGACTCATTACAGCCTGGTCACTGAGAGATGAACTTTGATAAATGTTTAGTCATCAGGAGGTGTTGCAGTATTGCTGTTTTACACTTTGATGTAGATATGTGGGGTCCAGATGCAACTCTTCTGAAATGACCACTGGTCAGGGAACCACATGAGAGATGTTCTGTACTACAGCATTTGTTAACTAGCAGTACGTTATTTGCTGTAGTAAACATACTTTATATATATATATGTGTGTGTGTGTGTGTGTAGACACACACACAAATGCAGAAATTCATTCTGGAATGTGGTTGCTTTCCTTTTCAGTATCATGGCAGCTGGAATTACACTCACATTAAATTAAAATGTACTCTGAATAAAAGAATTATGAATGAGGATTCAAATGACACATACAAACTTGTTCACAGTACTTAACACACCACGTCTGCAGCATACACTGACAAGAGTATCTTTGAGTGTTCTCCTTAGGTTGACAGTGGGAAACAGAACAGTTACATTTTTATATATACTAGATTGAAAGACATAAAATATTATAATTAATTATAACATGATACCCAAAACTTTGATTAGTGTTTTAGAAGTATTGAAACTTGCAGTGTCCCAACTTGGTTTTCTTACACCCATTTAAAGTACAGTACATGAATATGATACTTATATGTACTACAAAGCATTCTGATAAATCTTTATGCTTGCTGTAGGATCACATACCTTCTCTGTACTATGTGTGGGAAATCTGAAGTTCATATTAGGTCAGATGTCACAAGCATGGATGACATTTTCTTACCAAATGTATTTTGTTCATCTGTGGTGTAAAAGTAATTGCTTTAATACCATTGTTCTTCCTGTAGGCATATTTTGAGTTTGCATTAAAGTGTTGTAGGAAAACATAAATATTTTGATAATTAGCAGTGGGTCTTTTTTATGTGTGGCTCTAACAAATGTTCACTTAGTCCAAGGCCTTTATCTCCTTTTGGTATGTGTCACAGTTCATACTGTGCCCCAGGCAGAGGTGCTATCTCATTGTTTCCATTCTGTGCAAATCTTAGTCTTGTGTATCACATTTATTTAGCCCTATATCCTGCCAGGATTGTATACAGAGCATGGTTTAACTGTAAGCCACAAAACAGCCTATCTGAAGTCCTTTTGTATTGTAGTCACCAATAAGGTGCTGTTTGTTTCTGGGAGTTGTGTGGTGAAGAGTAATTGCTATTGCAGGGTGCTGTGGTCACTCAGCACCGTGTTCTACTGCTGTGGAAAGACCTCAGCACTCGTAGGAATTTATCTTATGGTAAACAAGTTGTGGGTTAATATTTTGTGCTAGATGGTACTTGCTGTACCAAGCTGCTTTCCAAAGAGAACTGATAATGGAGAGTATAGTTTATCTGCTTCCTGTCTTATCCTACCATTTCATCACTAAATTATCCTTGCATATCACTAATTGATGTTTCACTCTTTAATAACACATCCATCAACTGGGAAATGTTATAGTCCAGTCATTAAGGGACTGGTTTGCCACCACTGTCAGTAATGACTGTGGGGCCCACCCAATGTCATCCCGAGTTTCTCCTGGGGAAACGCAAGTTGGAATGTGAATGTGATAGGACTGTGATCTTGAACCTTCAGTATGTATTGATTGGGAGGAAGGCACTCTCAGCATACTCGAAGGTATTGCTGCAACATTCATGTGGATAGACTTAACAAGAAACATGAAAAATATCTTAAGATAGTTGGTAAACTGGCAGAGATTTCAACTTACGTTTTAAGTCTACAGCTTGATCTGGAACATCAACCTCACCACTTTCAACATTTACACTTGAGACAGGGAAAGCATGAATATGGGTGGTACGGATTTGGATGGCTGCCTGTTCCCCACTCATACCTGCATTGCATACCTCCCCTTTGTCAAAACCAATAACAAACTGAAAATGCAAGAGAGCTGTGACAGTAGTCAGAATACATGGGACAGCTCGTGGAAGTGTAGTAAGACACACAGAGGAGAGAGTTGCTAGGTAGGGAGAATGTCATTCTTTTTCTGGTCCAACTTCAGAACCAAAATTGACAATGCATGAAGTTGAGCCTGTCTGTACATTAATGATGTGTGGCATAGTCACAGCAGTACCATTAAAACATTATTAAAGAAATGATGAGCACCAAACTGAGGTGGTGAGGCCAGATGTTAAGATACTGAATACTAGTTTTGTAATGAGTAGTTTGGCATGGAATGTATAATTTTTAAATTCATCTTTGACTGAAATGAAGATGGAGGCTTTGTGTTCATAAGTATGTCATATTGGTAACCTCTGACAGCTCTACACTCATTGTATTCTTTTCCTGCTTACCCATGTAGTTGTAGTGATTATTGTTGATAACACAAATAAATGGATTTAATATTACCTTGCTGTTTTTATGCATATGTTTACTTTTCCTTGATACCACAAACACCATAGCGAAATAGTATGCAAGAGACAAATATATTATTCCACAGCAGTGTGTTGTACAGGAACATAATTATACTGCCACAGTTTAACCTTTAGTATACACCATTGTCAATGGCAGGTTTCTTTTGTGGCCCAAGCGGTGTTCAGTTTAAATGCCTACCGCAGAACTTTTCCCTTTTGAAGAAGAGGGTGGACATTTAATGGGACAGTGTCCTGTTCGTCCATTAGAGGTTAAGACTGCCTCCATATTAATGTATACTATTTAAGATTTGATACTGTGTCAGTGGAGATGATGAGGATGAAGAAACCAGACTTCTCAGAAACCCATTTATCAGCTGACAGAACATAACAGATGAAAATCTGTATTGTATATTGCTTTCAAATTCAATGACCCTGTTAACCACCAAAGTAGATACACAGCTCATACCATCTCCTACAGCCACTGCTTCAGGCTGACATAGTTCATTTGTGTGATAATGGCCTTGGAGATATGAAAGACCACATGCCATACCAACTCACAACTTGACTTGAAACTGTAGTACTGCTTTTGTGGTATCCTATATTCCTCCTTTTTACTATAATTTTAAAATTTACAATTTTATGTCCCCTTTTCCATCCCCTAGATCCCTTATAAAGAGCAACAGACACCTAATAGCAACCCCAGAAAACCGAAGCTTGGCCAGACCTTGCACTTGTTGACAACCCAGCAGGTACTGAGGCCAAGACAAAGAACATAAGAAAGGCCACTCCCCCTCCTCACTGCAGTGGTAAACCTTTCCTTCCAGGAGGGGATGATGCCACTATTTACAGACCAGTTTTCACAAGGTGCCATGGAAGCTAGGGACTGCATCATTACCCAGTGCATTACTAATCACAAGGCCATGCTCTCCTACCTAATATCCCAAAACCTGTGAGATTTTTCCTTTTACTTACAATCAGATAAGCCCACAAATACAGTTATCCACCAAATTCCTATCACTACTCCAGTCCAAGATATTGCCAAGGGGTTGGGCTTAGACATCATAAGGTTGAAGCAGATTTCGGCCAAGTGTTTTTCATGTAGGGGCCCTCTCACATCAGTAAAGCATAAGACATGAACAACAGTAATCTCTCCACTCCCCATGTCTTCATGGCATAGTGACTTTCCCAGCAACAACTTTACCACATAACCATGTAAGTTTCTAGTATAAAACCAGAAGGTTCATCACTGATATTATCAAATGTAGATGAATTCTGGTGTCCACATCACTCAAAATCTGTACATAAACGGGAAAGTGTGAATGTGAGAAATACCGGGATCAGAGGTTCACCATGCCACTCATCCCACCATCATCTGCAGTCAGGTTACTCATAGCTGCTCCAACCCCAGATGCAGGTTTCTTCCCCATTTCCAAGGCAAGCAGGGACCAGCGATCAACATAAGTCTCACTTATGGTGGGTGTGATAGAACTCCAGACTTCCCCCCTTTCCTGCTTTATTCCTCTCCAGACCTCTCTGGCTTACGACTCGCTTGGGCCAACAATTGTGCAAAGAGAATGGCTAGAACACCAGGCAGGAATATAGGTAAGTACACTGGTGAGGAATGTGCAACAGCTTGAGCAAGATACAGGCCTCTTCCCATTCTCTCAGTACAGAGGCATTAGCATCTTCATTAAGATATAAATCACTTTATGAGCAAACATATATATAAAATATCTATACATGCTAATGCCTCGGACCATGGGAAGAAGCCTGAATCTTGCTCTGGCTGTTACACGTTCCTCACCAGTTTACTTACCTACATTCCCATCTAATGTTCTAGCCATTCTCTTTGCACAAATGTTGGCCCAAGCAAGATATAGGCCAGAGAGTCTGCAGGGGAATACTGCAGGAGGAAGAAAGGGGGGAAGTCTGGCATTCCATCACCCCCACCATAACTATGAGAGTGAACTGACAACAGCTGGTGACGGCATGACTGGCACAGTGAACCTCTGATCCAGATATTTCTCACATTCACAATTTCCCATTTATGAATTAAGCATGTGCACACCCACACACACAATATAGATGTCACTTTCTGCTTCCTACTATAAACTTAATCAAGAAAATATGCAGATATTATGAATTTTACTCCACACTCTTGCCAGCACAAACAACAGCTATGGTTGTTAAAGAAATGAGTAAGTACTGTGGTTGAGTTTCTGAATGTGATTCATATCCTTGTACTCATTCTTTTTTTTAATTATATAAGTAATCTTCAGTTTCTTAATTTGAGCATTATTCCTTGTTTATAAAGTCTCAGCTACAATATAATGTGACATGGACAAGAGCAGATACTACTTACATCTGTACATATGCCAACACCAACAACATGTAATGTGACAAGGGATGATTTAAAATTAAACTTGCACAGTTTATTGCAGTAGCAAAAAGACATTCATACATGTAGGAATGTTAACAATAACATGTGACAAAATATGTAGCTATTTCTTCTTCTTGGACTTCACTGGTTGCTCAGAAACATCATTTTCAGGCCGAGGTTTCTGCCATTGGAGGGGTTTCTGTCTATACATGGGCCATGGTGGAATGGTCACCTAGAAAGCAAACGAGTCTTAAAAATTTCAGTGTCAAGGCTCTGACAACAGCTGCGGGAGACACTTGGGTATTGACACCATGTTTATTTTGGTTGTTTGGCCATTGATTCAAAGATATCAGCAGTCTACAACTTCTGGATAAAGTAAATGACAATTGTCTTTGGTCATACATATACATCTAAAAAACTGATTGGTTACATTCAATTCTTTTACTAAAAGCTACCATCAAAAGTGCCACTACTTACTTAAATTCATTTTGCTTCTTTTATGTACTGTCAAAAAAAAATCAATGAATTATTCCCAAAAACATTCAATAATGCGTAGTTTTTTAATGTACATTTTCTATGGGAAATTTTTGTAGAAAAGTTTTAGTCTTTAGCGAATCTTTTCAGAATTGGTGTACATAATACATTCTGGCGTATATTGTACCCTCCTTGGTACAACGTTTTGAAGCACATGTAATCTGTGTTTTTCACCTGCAAATAAGTGCCCCCATTTACTTACAATTGCTGCAAGAACAAACCCAGCTCCTAGGATATACACTGCTTGTGAGAACTGCTGTATGATGTATCCCCACACAAGTCCAACAGCCTAAAAAAAATGAACTGTAACAGTTTTGATACAGTCAAAATTATTTCAAGATTGTGGCCTTCTGGAATGTGATGGCCACAGACTGGTAAGAGTTCATCTACATTCTAAAGAATATGCTACCTCCATTTTTAGGGATGAAGATGGAGGCAGCATATTGGCACCTATATGCCACTACACAGTGTCACATGTCATAAGACCACACTGTACCATGCTCAGAAAATCTGAGGTCCATATGTATAGTAGGATTATGTTCATAAAGCCCATAATGTTTGGTCAGCAAACCTGTGCTGAAGTCATGAGAGTCACAAAGTCATATGCACATAGGTCACTGTCCCCCTGCAATCATAGAGGAGGGACCACCAGCATAGGATGCCACTTTTTTTATATGTATCAGCTGTACTCATGTGATATGTAGTACTTAAAAAGTCAGGCTTCACTGTTATGAATCTGAAGAACTGTTGTTTCTCATACCGTTGTAGTCACTAATTTTCTGGGCTGTTGGTGAGCTGCACTGAGAGTCATTACAAAAAATGACACAGATTGTACAGAAATAATCCACCTATACTGAGAGATGACATGAGAAAGCAACTCTTCCAGCCACTAAGGTATCAATGGGCATTACAGAGGCATAATGGTGGCTACCACACCGACAGATACCAATAATGTATCTTATTATGCTTGGGGCACAGTAAAAGTACCTCTCTATGTATCAGTGAAATGCATGATAAACAAGTTAATATTAATATAAGAGAAAAGAGTCCCAATATGTTACAAGAGATGTTATATTTTACTACTATTCTGATTGTATATCACAGTAAGAATTCACTGGAAAACTGACAATCTGTAAAATACCTTCCTATTTACTACTATATGAAAAAAATGACAATACAGTGCACCAATATATATTTGTATTCTGTAAATATAGTGTTACAAACATGTACTTCAAGTTGTTGCTGACAATATATGATACTGTACCAAGGAACTGTTCATCTAATATACATACCATGGTGTGCATGAAATAAAATTAAAATTCAGTAGAAACATACTCACGCCAAACAGTGTTATGATAATCCGAGACAATTTTTCTGCTCTCCTTTGACCATCATAATCCTGTTTACAAAACATAACATGTAAAATTAGTTTCCATCTTCAGGTAGCTGGGATAGCTCTATAGGATGGTGATTAGGTTACAACTTGGATGACTCTCTTTGGTAGTGTCCACATCAATAGTGCCTAACCAGACATCTATCCAGTGAGTACTGAGGACTCTTTCTCTGAACGTTAAAGTGGCCAGGGAATGAAACTGCTCACTTCTACAGTGCTGAGGTTAAGAGACAGCCATATCATCTCCTTCTTATATGACTACAGGTGTTGTGTTTAATTAACCATTACTGCTATGTAATTGACATTAACAGTCAAACAGATTCTTCATGTAAGTTTGACTTGTCTCTTTATGTGCAATAAATAACTACTATGTAGAGAAATTGAGTATTCAAGTGCATTACTTAAACTTTGTAAATGGAAACCCAATCATGAGTTCAAGTGTTATCACCTAACCTAAATGTCAAAGAATGCTTATACATAAAAATTCTAAAAAAAGCCTTACTGCAGTTTATACCAGCATGAAGACAAAAGTACAGTGTGATGCATATCTCGTGATGTTAATTATGTAAGACAGTGAAATGAAGTGAAATGCACTTACTGAGTTGTGGTTCATTCTTACATGAGTCCATGTCAGTGAAGACCAGGTACTTACAAAGCACAGATTCATTCAATACATACTGACATACATTGGTCTACTCTCTCACTTTACAATTCACATGTACAGCGATGTTTACAGTCACAACTCACTCTTTGCAAATGTTTATCTGTCAACTAGTTTCGACCTCAAGTATAGGTCGTTATGAGGCCAATGTACAAGAACATGAATGCATACAGAAACTAAGTGCCATAGTACTAAACGTCCAGTATCACTGTATTGGACGTTTACTGACCGATATAACAGGTCCGACTATTTGGTGTACAGCAGACTGGAGCATAGGACCTCTAATTTAACTGACGCAAACCCAACCTACAAAACTAACCAACTATCCTCGAAAAATGTTCATATGACAGTCTCCCTGAAAAGTAATATTATTGGGATTCCGTGTACCGCAGCGTACACTTGATCCGTTAGCACGAGAAGTCCAGACTATTACACAATCCTAGGTAATACTCCAGAAGTGGGGCTGGCTCTAATACAACTTTACACAGTCGGAATGGATCACTGAAAGTACAAGGCAATCAATCCAATCGTAAACTGCCCAGATTCGGCATTTTATTTTCCATGAGATCTGCAGAATATTAACCCATTCCCACATCCACTTAACGTACTCTTTCATGCAGTGCCTACACAACGAACACAAAATAAATATTCTTATATACGACGGCAGTAAAACCGACATCTTACCATATGAGTTGGAATAGAGTTGAACACATGCATTTCTCGTGTTATTTAGTACGGAAACGAAGTCCAGATGTGAGTCTAAACAAACGGAAAAACAACACAGTACCTCTGAACCGTAACACTAAACACGATACCAATTTACGATTCACGTGGCCCAATAGCTGCAAGACAGGTTTAGAAAATACGAAACATTTGACAAACGATATTTGAGCCACGATAACACGAGCAGAATTCTACGCCATGGTGTGCAAGTGTTGAACTAAGCACAAGAATCACGCTTCCCATGTACGTGGAGTAACTTGCAACGAAATGAAACTTAATCTGAAGTAACTATGAACTTCTTAACAATATGGAATCCACACAGAACTATATTTTCGGACCAATTTTCATGAACTCTTATTTCACAATATCCCTTCGCAATTATTTACCCCTTATTTGTTCAATAGAATGTCATTAATTTTTTTCACTTTCCATCAGCTTAAAGTTCGAAAGGGCACCGAAACGTCATAATGCACTCCTTTGAAGTGGAGTTTTATGTCCATCAGGGCAGGACTTCTATGGAGGACAAAACAGACATTTGTATGTACACACATTATTTTAACATCAGTATGAATTATGACATTTGATACAAACTGGAAATTGGTTAATTTATGTAGTACACATTAAAACCAATGAACTTTCGGAGACAACAAATTTATGACTATAAACTCTTGATTACTTCTGTATTATCTGTCCACCACAATATATGCAGAACTTTCTTAACTAACATGTACTGTACAAAACACAACTAATTCCAAAGAAACGTTACTATCTGCAAATGAAGGATCTCAGATTTTGGTTATGAAACTTCAAAAGCGTAATGAACACAAAGGAAACACTAAAATATGCAATATGCTATTACTACAAGTTAATTATGTAACTTTTCTTGGTCAATATTGGTTGCATTTTTCTTCAGTCTGTCCCGAAGAGTCGTGAGTTTATCCAGTATCTGCTGATGATGAAATTTAGCTTCCTGATGTTGTCTACCAAGTCTTATAAGCATAGCTTGGTTCCTTTTTCTCGTTATTAGATTTTCCTGTTTAATTTTATTTGCATGAAACTCAATTTGTTCGATTTCCTTCTTCCTCTCTTGAAGTGTCGTTTTCATTGAATAAATTTTTTCAATCAGAACTTGTTTTCTCTTAAACATTTCGTCAGAACTGTCAGCTTTATTTACCATATACGCTACTTGCGCCGCATGCTGATCCATTGTGTGATTAATCCCAAACTGAAAATTTTGTTGACTTGCTAAGGTTAGTCTGGCTCTGTTTTGAGCCCATAATATTTTGTCGATTTCACTGCCAAATTCTTCGTTCTTTTGCTGAAGATGACATGTAAGGTTGTTCTGTATTCGTAAACTATGATCCAAGTCGTAGATCTTCTTTCTAAGCTCCTTATATTTGAGTCTGTCCTCCACATTTTCGTCTCTTTCGTTCACATACTTATCTTTTCGTAAATCTTCCATATATTCCGGACTATCAGCTGTGACTGCTAAACTTTGTTCTTGCGTTTCATCACAGAAAATTCCGGGTACTGTATTATTAATTTCTCCCATCGCCAACTAGTAAATCACGTTTCAAATTATTTCATCTAGTTGCCATTGCAAATACAAGGCAATGCGTTTCCCAAATGGCAGACGGATTTGAAGCCACGGACCACAGGACATTGAGGATGCCGCCAACTATTCCTACTATTTTTCTGTGCATTAGGTTGGGTAGCCTGTTTGATGTTCATGTTGAAGGAGTGAAATAGTTACCAAATTTGGAGTGGTAGATAAATTTGTAAGTTTAAAATACATTTAGTTGTGCAATAATGTCATATACCGTAAAACCAAGAGACGTTTCACCCGTACTTCAAAAACTGAGAAATTTCCTTCTGGGAAGAGAACACACAAATGCCTTGCGCTTTGGTGAAGGGTTGTCTGCTCGAACACAGCCACCACCTAATCTTCCTGAGGGTCCTGCGCACGTTTTGGCAGCAAATTACTATTGTTCGCGTGATGGCAGGAGAGAAGTTAAGCCTCCGGCAGTGCTAGCAGATTTGGGACGCATTGCTATTGCTGAAGGTGGCGGAGAAGGCACCAGCAGCGAATCTGTAGATTTGGTGAGAAAGAAACTTCCAACACCCGGGAAACCTTGGCAATGGGACTGACGTGCAGAGATGTGCAGTAAAAGTGTTACTCGAATGCGATGTGTAGGGCATATTAAATACTTGTACAGTATTCTGTGATGTAATTAGGTAGTAGGGGATACTTAACTTTGCACTTGGCATGCCATAGGTGGTAATCAATGAAGATTGTGAACAGACAAGTTAATTAATAGAAATTAATATATGTATTTCTCTTGCTTTCATTAAATTGTTAATACGTTTTGTTTCATTTTATGTGCTATTTATACCTTTATGACTAAAATGTTAAAATGATTTGGGAGGCAACCCTCTTTTGCTTTTCCAAGCTACAGATACTCTAGTTTGGGTAGATGACTGCAGGGCAAGTAGCAGTGGCTTGCTTCCAAACCGTACTTCCAACTTAAAATATTTTGAATGCTTCATGTTTATGGTTGCAATATGCATACACATGTGGTCTGAAGGTAAGCGCAGGGCAAACTTTGTATGTTTGTGTGTCTTGCAATGTTGCAGGACAGAGAACACCAAGATAGCTAGTAAATCCTGCACTGCTTGAGAATAGTGCCATCATGGGAATGGTGGATCTTTTGACATGACTGAAGGAGTTGCTTGTGTAGTGTGCTTATGTCTGTTCGAGACAGACAATGGTTAGGGGTGTTGGGTAGTGTTAGTGTCAGAACGAAGCGTCTCATGTCTCGTATAAACAGTGAAGTGAGCCGTCTGAGCTACCCACTTTGGTCACTTGCTGGCCGCCATATTGAAAGTTCGGTGACGGCACTGTTCTCAAGTAGATCCATAAATCCTTGCAGATGTGGCAGAGTTGATATATATGAAAAGAGAAGGGACAGATTATAATTGCATTCCTGGTATAAGTGAGATAAAATTTAATTCATGCAGTGTTTGCTCCCATTGACTTTGGAATTGTCTTCCTGTGTGCCATGCAGAAGAGTTGAAGATTACAATTAACATGCCATAATTTTACCCATTGTTTGTAAGGTGATTCAGGCTTGTTGTATTACGGTATTACAAGAACAGCATAAATATGTTCTGTCTAAACACACGCTTACTCATACAAATTAAAATTAGAAGCACAACACGTAGCTGCTTCTGATTTTAATTTTAATTTATAGGAATGAAGTTGTGTTTAGATGGATTATATATGCATTGTTCTTGTGTTACCCATTGGTTTGTGTGGGTATGGTACTTTGTCCTTCACAGTAAGGAGATCAGGTGTGAAGATCCAAGTCTTATGGGATGTGATACTTTGTTGTTGGGTGAATGGTTACCATTGTTTGAAAGGTTTGTGGTGCCATCATCTTCAAGGGTCAAGCAGTCCAGGAAGACCAAGTGTGTTTGGGAAATGAGTGCTTAGAGTAATATTTGGTCTACAAGGTAGGAAGTGGCAGGATGGTTGAGGGAAATGCGTGATTGAAGAACTTGATAATTTATATTGCTAGGATGATCAAAGAGGAAAGAGTGGGTGAGATATGTAGCATATGGTGTACATAAGAAATGCAAAGAACATTTCAGTCAAAAAACCTGCAAGAGAAGTTCAAAGATATGGGTCTTAATAGGAAGAGGATATGAAAATGGTTCTCAAGAGTATTGTTGATGGGATTGAACTGGCTGAGGCCTGGTTTTGTTGGTGGAGTTCTGAATGCAGTTGTGACCTCTCATTTTCCATAACTGCAGGATGTAACTTCAGTAGTTGCTTGATGGTCACCTCATAAGACACAGGCCTACATAGTTCGTTTATTAGCCATTGCATGATGTATAGTTGAAGATGGAATATTCATTAGGAAAGTTTACAGATATGTAGCTGAAAATGATGTATTTGAAGTAATGAAATTTCCAAACTTCTACTTCATTTGCCAGTACAAAGAAAATGACTGTCTTGTAGTTTAATGGATTGTGCACTTTTATGATCCACAATTGAATAACACATCCCACATTCTAATAAACTGGACAATCCCTAAGGCTAGGACTGCACATGTATATGGTGCATGAATTGAACTTGAAAATTTTCCTCCCATAAAAACAAAATGCTGGGTTTACCTTACAGCATTGTGTATGTGTCTCTAAAATTGTGGTTCAAGAGGCATGTGCTCTGAAAAGTGGACGTACATTATCATGGACAAGAAACTGCTGGATAAAGTGGCGCACAAAACCATCTGTTGATTTTGCTATGTGGATGACAGGTGCTCAGAATGGAAGCTGAACACATTCTTGTACCACGCCAATATTCATTTCACTATGGAGACAAAGAGATAGCTACTTTTCCTGCAGGAGACCTGATGACTTAGCCTGAAAGTTCACAGAAAACCCATCAACATGAACCTCAAATTCATGATTTGCAGATTCAAATGCTTTAGGACAGCAACAAGATATTTTACTAACGTACATTTTACTACTGACAGTGCTTAAGATTGTAAAATAATAAGGCCTTTGTTATGAGATTTGTTTAATACAAAACCCTTTAATTGCAAGGGAGCTGAGGTGTAAGAAATTTCTTGATCTATTATACCTTTCTCACATATTTTGAGCATGTTGTTAATAATAATACTTACTACTTAATTACCTACTCCATGGAGCAGAGTCATTCTTGAGAAGATAACTGGTTTTCAGCTAGTCAAAAAATTCCCACATTTTATGGTACCTGAAGGTTCATTACCGCATTCACTTGTCTGTCACTTGTCACTATCCTCTTAATAATGTTGTTAATAATATTTGTAAATGCATATGCATTGTTCACCACCGTTTGTAATGTACTGTACCTACTAGGTGGTGAGGGGTGGGGGCTGATTTTAGAGAAAAATTGACCTGCTTCAGTCAGCTGTAAAAGCCTATTAGGCTGTTCCTACAAAACAAGCTCTTGTTAATGGGTTATGTATCATCAGGTGAACTTGATAACTATTCTGTTTTGCACACTAGGAACAACAGCAGTAATATTTGAGTTGCATTCAAAAAGTACTGTTTGAATAATTAGCCTCACAAGTGAGAAGCATTCATTTGTAATCAGTTTTGACATAATCTTAGATAAAGTAATTATCCTCACTTTCAAATTAACTTAAAACAAAGAAAGAGGTCTGTTGTTAATAATAAAACTGAATAAAGATTCCAATTAAAGAAGTGACACAAAAAGTGACTGCTGCTAACTTATCACTATAGTGGTTAAAGTCTGTTTACACTTCTATGTATGTAGTTTAAGAAAAACATTACAGTTTTGCTGTAAAGACAACCACTAACTTTTATAAATACAAACTTAAAGGCAATAACTACCTGATCAACACCTTCAGTGTTGCTCTCTAAAATCTAAAAGCTATTCAAGTAATAATCAACATAAACAACAAAATAGTTTGTCATAAAAAGCCTAAAACACCTTCAAACTATTATACTGGAACCACTAATTGACCCTACCAAGATAGAAAGAACCCAATATAAGCCCTGACCACTAAAATACTCCATCCAACCAGAATCAAAAATCCTCATTGCCTTTTATCCAACTCCTAAGGGACCGAAAGAAACCCCTTAAGTGGGAGGGGGAAAATATAAACCATATAGAACCAGAGAATAAAGAAGCACCATACCATATATATATATATATATGTATGTAAACAAAACCTGGCCATCTCATAACCAATCCAGCCCCCCATTTCTATACCAGCACTTATTCTGATTTGTTGGACACCCTTATCCTACCAGGATTTGGTACAATCTCACACATCGTTTGTCATGAAAGAGGAAAAAGGCATTTTGAAACCTTGAAATAATCTTCACCATAATAGCAATTGAATTACTACAGTTTGTATTACAAGCACACCATATGTTCACAGTAGGAATAGATGGTGACACATGAGCATACTTTACATCGGCACATGAGGATTTCTTTACGGAATTAAAGGTTGATAGTAAGAATAAATGAATCAAATAAGTTAATCATCTACCATCAGAAAATGAGTCCAAGAAAAAATTATATATGAGTTAAGTATACTTACACACTCTAATTTCATTAGAGCTCATCTCATTTGTTGAAGTGAACATAATTTGAGAGAACAAGAAATAACAAATCTTTCTTTAAGTAATTATAGATTGCCATCAAGTTTCTGTAGAGAGGGTTTCAAAGAGGGGTATATGTATTATGACAAGGAACAATACAAATTTCAATATGATAGGTTTAAATAAATTTTGTAGTGAAAAGACATTTGAAATATGTGTGACTAACTAAACACTAAAATGATAACAATTATTGTGTGTTGCATACACAGATCTCCATCCTGAGTCTGGACCAGTTTTTTAAATTATTGGAGGAGGCTGTAAAAAGTCTATATCAACCTACCTCACTTTTCTATTTTGGTGAAGTCAATATAAACTTTCTTACAGAAAACTCAGCCAAGCAAAAACTTGTAACATTAATGAAAACTTATAACTTTATTCAAGTAGGGTGAATTTCCCTACTAGGGTGGCTAACAATAAAGGAACATTGATAGATAGCTTCTTTTTAGACATTGTGAAATGTAATAGCATAACAGCACACCCATTGGAAAATGGTCTATCCAACCTTGATGCACAAATTGTTATCTTGGATAACCTAAATATTTCTCTTCACAAAATGGCTCCTAAGAAGAAAGTTTGGCTAATCAATGGTCAGACACTAAATAACTTCCAGTCAATGGTATGGGAAGAAATATGGGATACAATTTGCAACACGAATAATGTTAATAAAATATTCAATAATTTTCAGTGCATCCTTCTAAGAAACATTGAAAATAGTTACCCTGCTATTTACATAGGAAATAGGCCTAAAGATAATAATTGGATTACAAAAAGTATTATCACATAATAGGAAAGGAGAGCTTTATATTTTATTTAGGAATACAAATAATTTTCAGATAAAAATTATTACAAAAAATACTGTGCAGTCCTAATAAGAAGGAATTAACAGAAGCAAAAACACCACCCTTGCATTGTACCAGAAAGGATCATAAAAATTGTTAACCAAGTTTCCGAATATATTGCTGAGTCAGTTCTAAGGAAAAAGTGTTTTATATCAGATTTGAAGAAATATTTAATTGAATAAGCCTTCTACTCAATTGAAGAATATATATGAATTCTTAATATTCCATGTCATATGAGGCCTGATGGGGTTTTTTAATTGTTTAATAATTAATTGTGATTTCTGTTAGTGTTTTAAACCAGAATATTTACTGTTTTTTAATATTTTATTATTTTCATGTATGATGCAGTTTGTCCATATTTGTGTTCATGTGAAGATGGATTATTGTGTGATTATTGATTGTCTTCAATCAGATTTATTCTTTGATGTGTTTTATAGCCTATGCCAATGTGCCCTACGGAATACTTCTGAAATGGCAGACAGTGTGAATGATTCTGTGCTTAGTATCTGTATTGCAGTTTCATCTAATTCTGTCAGTCAAGAATTAGTAACCAATAGAACCTCCAAACATAATAGAAATATACCGTCAACAGGAACTGACGATTTTTTTATGTTAAATTTAACCCTGAGAAATCAAATATGCCAAATAAGAAGTCAGTTGATCAAATCATGTCATTTTGACCATCTAGATTGAGCCACAAAGTTTTAAATTTCAGTAAGAACCAAGATCAAACAAAATGATAGCTCCTTTCTACATCAACCCTCTAATAATATATATCAACAAAAATTCTAAAATTAAATTTGTTACATATTTCATTCCCTATAGCTTATATACGCAACAAGACGCTTTCCACTAGTAAATTTCCCACTAGATTTAAATTTTCTGAAATTAAACTTTTATTTGAAAAAGGAGATAAAATACATTTATGAAATTATAGACCTCTCTCCTTGCTCACGTCCTTTTCAAAGATTTTTGTAAATATTATATATATAAGATTATATTACCACATATATTGTAACCATATTTTAGTAATGAACAATTTGGTTTTATAAATAACCAGCCTACAGAAATAGCTTCTTACACTGTAATGAATGTTATACTTTCGTCATTAAACAGTAAATTGTTGGTTGGTGGTGTTTTCTGTGACCTACAGAATGCAATTGACTGTGTTAATCATTATAGGCCTATATTGTTGTCAAAAATGGTGTTTTATGGTATCTCAGGTAAAGCTAACAAACTAATTAAATCTTACTTAAAAGGTAGGTATCAGAGTTTTTTGTTAAAAAATAATTCTAGTACATATTTCTCTAAATTGGAGTCAAACATGGAGTCCCTCAAGGCTTTATTCTTGGACATCTATTATTTCTCTTGCACATTAATGAACTTCCAAACATTATATGTGACATATCTAAGCTGATTCTATTTGCTGATGATACAAGCATATTGTTACAAATTCCGATCCTTATTAATTTAAAAAAATATATTAGCAATGTCTTTACTTAAAAGATAATAACATACTGGTTAAAGAACAATTTGGTTTTTGGGAAAAATCATCCACTGATATGGCTAATTATGCCCTCCTAAACACTGTTTTGTCTTCTCTAGACAAAAAACACTTTGTTGGTGGCGTATTTTGTGACCTTCAAAAAGCGTTTGATTGTGTTAACCACAATATACTATTGACCAAATTAGAATTTTATGGCATTTCTGGTATTGCTAATCAATTAATGAGATCCTATTTAAATCATAGATATCAGAGAGTAGTAATAAAAGACAATAGGACCATTAAATTGACCTCCGAATGGGAACCAGTGAAACATGGGGTCCCTCAAGGGTCGATATTAGGTCCACTACTATTTTTAGTATACATTAACGATCTCTCACGAACCATAAACAGAGTAGCAGAATCTATATTTTTCGCTGACGACACGAGCATTGTAATTTCAAATATTAATTTGGAAGAATTTCAGAGTAATATTAACTTAGTTATGAATCAAACAATTAACTGGTTTCAAAGCAATTTTTTGTCACTGAATTGCAATAAGACTCACCTTTTACAATTTTTGATTAAAAAACGAAATGAAAATTCAGATAATGGTCTCTAATTCAATAATTACCAATATCAACAGCACCAAATTTCTTGGTTTGACCATTGATAGTACACTTTCATGGAGGGAACACATTTCATGCTTAA
>Ga0131853_10006576_pt1 | contig 20989 bp, 24 predicted proteins | sample TergutLab28metaG_FD_92764 | JGI IMG/M metagenome (GOLD analysis project Ga0131853, IMG submission 92764) | Labiotermes labralis P1 segment gut microbial communities from Petit-Saut dam, French Guiana - Lab288 P1 (version 2) (version 2) | ecosystem: Host-associated > Arthropoda: Insects >...
AACCAGTAACAAAAACTTTATATTTTTTCACATAACTTCGTCCTTAGAACCACGAGAATACCTTTGGGTATTCTCGGAACCAAAGTCCTTGTTCTGCAAAAAAATCTATGCGTTTTTGCGTTACTGTTTCAGAATCATTTTACTATAAATTGTCCTTTGCTATAAATAACTTTAAATACTTAGGAGGTTTCACATGCCAAAAGACAGCCAGATAGACCCTAAAGAAGTACGCAAACAAAAAGCAAACGGCGGCCCAACATTAGCAGATGATACCCTTGACGGCGAAGGCCCTAACAGCAAAAAGCAGTCAGGCAGCCGCCACAAGCCCGGCAGCGATAAATAATCTGCCGCAATCAAAAACCCTATCCCCCAACAAACAGCTTTGCTGTCGTTAAGGTATAGGGTTTTCACTATCTTTTAGCCGGCAGCACTTCCAGCCAATATCCATCAGGGTCATTTATAAAGTAAATGCCCATTTTTTCATTCTCATAACATATACAGCCCATTTCTTTGTGCAGGGCGTGAGCAGCATTAAAATCATCAACCAGGAAAGCTATGTGCAGCTCATTGTCCCCCAAATTATACGGCCCTTCTTTGTCGCGCAGCCATGTAAGCTCAAGCTTGTGTGTGGTTTCACCGTCACCAAGGTAAATTATTTCAAAGCTTTCATCCTCTGGTTTAAACCTTCTTGAAACCTCAAGGCCCAGCGCTTTTTTGTAGAACTCCAAAGATTTTTCTACATCAGTAATATTGATATTAGTGTGCCCCAGTGTAAATTTCACAGTCATTCTCCCCTTTTATTAATATGTTAGCCCGGCATTGCCGGGAAAGTGCATAGGTATAATCCGCTCAGGCCCTACAATTTTCTCAAAAAACTCTATGCCGCGCCGTGAGTGCGCACCAAGCCTTGGGTCCTCCGGCATAAAGGCAACATCTATGTGAACTCCCTCAAGCCCGCGAATAATGCGCAGATAGTTTTCCTCCCACTCTATAAGCTCCTCGGGGCTTAGCTCTCCCTCCCAGTACCAGTCGTTCAAATCACCGGCATGAAACAGAGCAGTCCCGCCAACCTCCACCAAAAAAGACACACCCTCATCAGTAGAGCCGTAGGCCGCAACAGCCATTTCCCCGTTAAACAGGCTTATTTTATCGCCCTCCGCAATCTTAATAACCTCATTACCTGTAGGGCAGTCTTTTTCTATAACATACACAACAGTACCAAACTCAGCCCAGTCAAATATCTTCTTATTATAATGGTCGCCGTGGTTATGTGACACAAAAACACAGGTTTCTTTATTTTCAAATACTTCTCGGGAAATAATATTTTTTTCGTCCTTAAAATAATCAAATATCAGATTATATTCATTTAGCTGAACCAAAAAACCACTGTGCCCTATACAAGTAATTTTCACTGCTTTCACCTCATCTTCTCTTTATCGGCGGTTTCAGCCGCTGCCGCGTTAATCCAGCTTTGCCGAACCCTGGTTAAATAAAACACTTGCAGACGTGAAAAATATGTATTATAATGTCACCAACAGAAAACGAATAGTGTGTGCCCTTGGGTTTAAGTTGCCCTTGGGCGGCAGGCGGGGAAAGCTCGCACCTTTCCCCGGCCCTATGCACGTGTAGACGCACGTACACAATAACCAAACAGTTACACCGCCCTCACATTATACGACATTCTCTTTGACCTTGTCAATTATTCTGTGGTGTTATCGGTGTTACAATAAGGTGTTGTGCACGTTTAAGCAGCTGGGTTTTTGCTGTTTATTTAGCGTGCACAGCACTTTTCGTTTTCTGGGGGCAACAAACCTTGCCGGTAGATCGCTCCCCGGCAAGGTTATCCTCCGGAAAATGAGGTGTACTTATGATAGAACTAATTGAAGTGATTGCAAGAAGCGAGCGCACAAGAGAAACGCTTTTAAGAGAGTTGCCAAAGGCAGTAATAAGCCCCGGCGGCTTAGCTGCACCCTACGCTGTTTTAGAGAATGTTACCATTTTTTTCGTTTCAGGCCAGTGGGGCGATGCCGCCCTCAGCAAAACACTTCATGGCCGCGCAAAAATCGACAGCTATGGTTTATACAACTATAAGGAGCTAAGCTCTGTGCTTATTTTAAAAGACCAAAACACTAAGCAAGCTTCAACCATAAGTGCACAAATTACAGACAAACGCCGTGAAATTTATTTGCGGGGATAGCCGGGCTGTGGTCTGCCGGCAGGGTGCTGCCCCTGCTTTTTTTCCGCAAAGTGACGGTTTTTAAAAGGTTTGCATTTTCTTGCGAACGGAGCTGTTGACAAACCCCATTTTAAAAGCGTCGCAGACTTTAATCCGCAAGGGCGGCTTTGCCGCTCTGAGGAGAATCCGCTGTCCGTGCGGCTTGCCGCACAAGCGAATTCTTCCTAAGCGTACTCAAAAAAGTGGCAAAGCCACTTTTTTGAAGGGCTGTTGACTTTGTCAACAGCCCCGAACGCCGCTGAGTGAACAGGTTCACTTCCCGCTTAGCTTTAGCGCCGCGCCTAAAGCCGTTGCATACAGCGCATTTTGGGAAAAAACAAAATCCACCCCATACAAGCCCCCAACCCGCGGCAAAATCTGCCCCGCCTGAGCCGGCTCAGCCAAAGCCCCCGTAACAATAACGGTTTTACAGCCTTTCCCCTGGGCCGCAAAAACCGCCATTGTTCCCAAAACCTGGTATATGGTGCTTAAAAGTCCAAGGGCAATATCGCCCTCGGCGGCGCTTGCTTTCAGCTTCCCAAAATTAGCGGCAGAAGCCTCAGGCGGCAGGAAAGAAAAGTCCATATTATAAACGTCACCCATCATAAGGTCAACATTTTTCAAGTCCCCTTCTTCTGCCAGCTTGGAAATCTGCCGGGCATCATCTTCATTAATCATTTTACGCGCAAGCCCTACAAGGGTTGCCCCTCCAAGGCCGCTGCCGCCAACATGCAAAAAACCCGTACCGCTTGCATGAACAAACACTGTCCCCGTACCAATATTCATAACAAGGCCGCTCTCAAGCCCCGAAAGGGTAATAGCCCCAAGACCGACTGAATCCGCCTCACTTATTTTCACTGTTTCAACATCATATATATTGCCGCTAAACCATGAAGCTCCTGCCCCTGTCAACGCTATCCTTTCAACCTCACCCAAAGAAATATTAAACTCATGGAGAAGTTTGCCCAGGCTGCCGTACACAGAAACAAGCCTGTCCTTCGTAGCCGCCTTGTCGCTAGCCACTATTTCCAGGCTGCTGTTTAAACCCACAATTTTTGTCGTTGTGCTGCCTATATCAATTCCTACTGTTATTTTCATAATGTTACACTTCCATTCATTAGAATGTGGTAAGATATAAGCAATATATCACAAACTTGGAGGAGTTTCAAATATGAATTACAGAACAAACCCAAAAAACGGCGACAGCCTTTCAATCCTTGGCCTTGGCTGTATGCGCTTTCCAAAAGACGAAAAAGAAACCGAAGCCATTATTTTGCGCGCCATTGAAAAGGGCATCAACTACTTCGACACGGCCTACATCTACCCTAACTCAGAAGTGACATTAGGGCGCATTTTAGAGCGCAACGAAAAGAGGAAGGAAGTCAAAATAGCCACAAAGGTGCCCCCCGCTTTAATTAAAAAGTATGAGGACTTTGACAAGCTCCTTTCAAGGCAGCTTGAAAGGCTTAAAACCGGCTACATAGACTACTATTTCATACACTCTGTTACAGACGTTAATGTGTGGGCTCGCTTAGCAGGGCTGGGTATAGAAAAGTGGATAGAGGAGAAAAAACAGGCAGGCATTATCCGAAACATAGGCTTTTCTTACCACGGCGGCAAAGATGAGTTTGTAAAAATTTGTGACTCCTATGATTGGGAATTTTGTATGATTTACTATAACTACATGGACGAAAACAACCAGGCAGGTAAAAGCGGCCTTATGTATGCGGCCTCTAAGGGCCTCCCTGTTATGGTAATGGGGCCCCTTAAAGGTGGTATGCTGGTTAATAATTTGCCCGCAAATGCCCTGAAAGCCTTTGAACAGCCTCAAGTTAAAAGAAGTGCCGGCGAATGGGCGCTGCGCTGGGTATGGAACCATTCGGAAGTGACCTGTGCATTGTCAGGCATGAGCAGCTTGGAGGTACTTGAGGAAAATATAAAAGCAGCGGAAAGCACTGCGGCCGGAGAACTGAGTGAGCACGAGCTTCAAGTAATAAACAAGGCAAAGTTATCTCTTATGGAAACTATTAAAGTTCCCTGTACAGGCTGTAACTATTGTATGCCCTGCCCTATGGGTGTGGATATACCCACCTGCCTGTCCTGCTACAATAACACCGCAAACGAGGGCCATATAACCGCCGTTATGAGATATGCTATGCAAACTGCCTTTAAAACCAAACCTCAGATTGCCTCCTTGTGCAATAAGTGCAAAAAGTGCGAAAAAGTATGCCCGCAGGGCATTAAAATAAGCGAAGAATTGACAAATACAGCCGCAGCCCTTGAAAAATTTTATTTCAAGCCTTTTATATTTTTTGCTAAACGGTTTATGCGCTTGTAAGTATAGACAGAGGTTTAGTGAAGTGATATACTAGGTTATGCTAAAAAAATACAAAACTTTCTTCGAATACGGCGAAGCTGAAACTGAGTTAAAAAAATCAAAGTTCATTGGTCAGGCTTTTTATGTTGCCGGCGAAGCTGAGGTTCAGGCTATACTTGCTGGTCTGCGTAAAAAGCACAGGGGAGCAAACCACAACTGCTACGCCTATCGCCTGGAAGCTGCAACCATTATAGAGCGGCAGTCTGACGACGGAGAGCCCTCAGGCACCGCCGGTATGCCAATATTGGATATACTAAGGGGTTTTAGTGTTGTAAACGGCCTTATAGTAGTCACCCGCTATTTCGGCGGTACACTACTTGGCACAGGCGGCCTTGTAAAAGCCTACGGCGAGGCAGCAAAAACCGCGGTAAATGCCGCAGGCATAATTGAGAAAGAGCTTTATGCTGCTATATCGCTATTTTGCGGCTATACCCTCTCGGGTAAGATTGAGCACGAACTTAAAAAAACAGGCAGGCATATTGATGCTATAGTGTACACCCACCGGGTAGAGTTTAAAGTCAACATTCTTATAGATGATGTTTTAAATTTTTCAAAAGAAATGACTGATATAAGCAGCGGCGCTGTGCACATAGAAACTAATGAACAGCTTTACGGCGGTATTTTAGAGGGTAAATTTGTACGGTTATTATAGGAACCTGTCTAATATCTCCATTCCGGCATATTTTTGGCGATTTTTCTGCCATGTTTCGTCAATGCAAAACTTACATACTTCGTTTTAGTATGCGCGTTTCGCATTTCCTCACCTAGCAGGAAAATCTCTCAAAAATCCGCCAAAAGCGAGATATTAGACAGGTTCTAAAGGGGTTAAATATTATGGCAGGCCATTCTAAGTTTGCAAATATCAAGCATAAAAAAGAAAAAAATGATGCTCAAAGAGGTAAAATTTTTACAAGGCTCGGCAGAGAGATTGTTGTGGCAGTCAAAACGGGCGGGGCAGACCCAGCCTCAAACTCACGCCTTAGAGACGTTATAGCTAAAGCGCGCTCAAACAATATGTCCGGCGACACTATAGAGCGCTCTATAAAAAAAGCCTCAGGCGAACTTGGCAGCGCCGATTATGAAAGCATTGTATACGAAGGATACGGCCCCAGCGGCGTTGCAGTAATTGTCGAAGTGCTTACAGACAACAAAAACAGAGCCGCCGCAAATGTGCGTAATGCCTTTACAAAAGGTAACGGAAACATGGGCACCACAGGCTGCGTATCATTTATGTTTGACGAAAAAGGCCTTATACTTGTGGAAAAGGCTGATAGCATTGATGAAGATGAGCTTATGATGCAAGCGCTTGATTTTGGCGCTTCTGACTTTGAGGCTTCAGAGGAAGGTTATGAAATATTAACTGCTCCCGAGGACTTCTCCGCAGTGCGTGAAGCCTTGGAAAAAGCCGGGGTAGAAATGGTTTCTGCCGAGATTACAATGATTGCACAAACCTATACTGCGCTTAAAACAGACGATGATATTAAAAAGATGAAAAAGCTCCTGGCCCTTTTAGACGAAGAAGATGATGTGCAAAATGTATATCACAACTGGGAGAATGAGGAATAGCCCTTTAGAATATAATAGTTGCAACACTGATAAAAAGGGTTGGTACTATTATGAAAAAACAATTCGCTAATAAATTGTCACAGATTTTTTACAGGCCGGCTAAAGAGGTTAACGGAAGCAGGATATCTACAAGCTTAGAGTCATTTGACAAGGAAATTGGCAAGGCAGTTAACGATATTTTCAGAACAGAGAAAAAGAAAAAATGATGAAAACGTACACCGCTAACATTATGATAAATGACGGGGTTATTATGCGGTAGTCTTTGTTTTTTTGCCCATTAACTATATCCAGCTTATCTTTATTATCACGAATGAATTTGGGCAGTAAAAAAATAAAGGCAGCAGTAGGTAACAGGAAAAAATATAAAGCCGTTTCTCCGCTTTCTTCCGGCATTGGTGCTATAAAAAATAAAACCAATGCCAGTGAATTAATAATAAGGTGCGAAAGAATTGGCGCCCATATACTGCCGGTTAACACCAATATATAATACAGCAAAACCCCTAAAGCAAAAGCATAGAAAAACTGATGGGGGTTTAGATGTATTAACCCAAAGTACAGGCCGTTTAACAAGGCACCTTTAGTTCCTAAGTGCTTCAAGGGTTTGCCAAGCATACCCCTAAGCAGTATTTCTTCGAAAATTGCCGGGGACAAGCCCATTGCAAAAAACATTATCAGTGGATTCACTTGAACTGCCATCTCGCCTACAACCTCCGGAATATGGTTTGTAAAAAACATAGCTGTAACCGCTGACAAAACCAAGGCCATAGGATAAACCGAAACAGACAGGGCTATCACATAAAGTAAATTTTTCGGGCTTAACCTTTTAAATTCCAACACATTTACATACTTTTGGCCCGAGGCTTTAATAAAAATAAACACAGGCAGAGCAAAATAAACAGCACCGCCCAATATAAGCCCTAAGTGCCCCGGCAAACCGGCTAATGCAAAAACCATAGCTGTTATTACTTGAAAAGTCATAATGAATGTTACAAAAATATGATAAAAGCCGATATTAAACATATATACCTCATGAAATAAGATTCGCCGTTCGTTTGATGAAGCGCTGCCGCGTTTCTGCTTATGCACTGGCTTGATTTTACTCCGTAAAATCTCGCTGTGCACGTTTGATGAAACGCTGCCGCGTTTCTGCTTATGCACATACTATATACTAACTTTTATACAAATATCAAGCTGGATATTTAGGAGGTTTGAGATTATGGATAATACAAATATTCCCAATCATCAGATAAGTGTTAAGAAAATGCGTGTGTCCGAAGTTAAGCCGGGGATGGTCCTCGCTAGGGATGTTGTCACCAGCCAAGGTTTTGTTTTACTTGCAAAAGATACTATAATAAATCCGGCTATACTTGACAGGCTTGTTGGTAAGGGCATAAGTTCGGTGTATATAAAAGAGGCTAATATAGAAATAAACCATGCCGGGGATATTGACCCGCAAAAAATATTAGGCGAAATATTGGGACAGCCCCAAAAAGAAAAACCTGTGCAGGCCTCGGTAAAAGAGCGAAAAGATTTTGGCAATTTCACCGATGAATATGATGAGAAGCTTGACTCGGCAGAAGAGTTGCTGCGCTCCATAAGCAACGGCACCCCTGTCAATGCAGACGAACTTTTTAAGATAACCAACGCTACCTTCTCTAAGCTAAAAGCAAAGTCGGATGTTTTAACTTATATGTCCTTTCTTAGAGAGCAGAACGAACACATTGTCAGCCACTCATACAATGTTTCTCTTTTGTGCAATCTGTTCGCCCAATGGGTGAAAATGGATGCAGTAAATACAAAAAATTTAACTGTAGCAGGCTTGCTTCATGATGTGGGAAAATTTAAAGTACCCTCTGAAATACTGTATAAAAAAGGCAAGCTCACCGAAGAAGAATTTAAAGCAGTAAAAAACCATGCCCAGTTGGGTTACGATATTTTGAGAAACCAAAATATCCCCGGCGATGTAAAGCTTGGCGCCCTTATGCACCATGAGCGTTTTAACGGCTCCGGTTACCCTGACAGGGTTAAAGGCGACAGGATTAATAATTTTGCAAGAATTATAGCCATCTGCGACACTTATGATGCTATGACTGCAAGCAGGTCACACAGAGCAAAGATTTGTCCTTTTGACGTAATAAAGAAATTTGAAGTATCCGGTTATGATGAGTTTGACACTTCGCTTCTGCTTACCTTTCTTAGGAATATTGCCTATATTTACTTTGGGAGCTGGGTGAAGCTTTCTGACGGAGTTGAAGGCGAGATTGTTTACATTCACCAAAACAATTTATCGCGGCCCGTTATAAGATCCGGCGATAAACTCATAGATTTACAAAGGGCCCCTGAAATTAGTATTGTAGAGGTGCTGTAAGTATATATTTTCATCTAAAATTAACAGAAGAGGCCAAAATAGCCTCTTCTGTTATACTGGCGGCTCACTCCCACTCACTGTGGTTTGCAAAGTCATCAGCCTTTTTTTTAAAATCCCAACCTATAGCAAAAGTCCATTTTGCTATATTACCCTTGCTTATTTAAAGCTTTGAGACGCAAGCATTGCAGTTTTAAGAACCAGTATTCATACCAATCCTGATTAAAATCCTGTACTTTATCACGCCTAAAATCACCCCAAAAGCGCTTCACCTCGCGCTTTCGGGGCGGCGCTCAAACTACAGGTTTTAATCTAGGATTGGTATCAGTAAGCTGTCAACTGTCTGTGCGGCTGATTATCCTGCCCTTCTTTGTCATGGCGGCTTGCCGTAATTTTTCTATTATGCCTTCGCCGCCACTCCTCGAATGGCAAAAAATCAGACCTTCACATACAGTTACCCCATTACTGAATACTGCTTCTAAGTTAATTTCGCTTTATTATGAATCATCTTGAAAATACTCACGCCTGTGTGCAGTGTTTTCCGGTTGATGAACGTCCTCTTAAATTTAAGTGGTTTTCTTAAGTTTAAGGGCTTTAATTCAAATTATCTTTAGCAACCCAACCTCTTTCGCCGTCAGCTTTTCTTACACACCAATACCATCCATTCAACTCATATACAGCAGTAACTTTATCGCCGGCTTTTACAGCCATTTCCTTTGAGGTATAATTTTCCATAACTATGCCTCTGCCGCTTTCTTCTGAAAATATATGTTTTGAAACCCAGCCTTTTCTTCCCGTTCGCTCTGATGTGCAAAATACCCAGTTAGGGTATAACCCATCAGCGCAACTATCTTCACCAAGCAGCACAACATCTCCGACATTAAGCTCTATGTGAGGCTCATCGTTTTTGTAGCTATTCAAAACTTCCATCATTCTCATTGAAACACCCTCCACTAATTTTTTCTGATTATATCAAAGGTACTACGACAACAATATGTCAGGTTTATTGATACTGCCGCAAAATCTTTTTAGCAATCTCCCTAATCTCTTCTGCTATATATTTCGGCTCCAAAACTTTAACTCTATCCCCAAAGCTAAGAAGCATAGAAATAAGATAGTTTTTATTTGTGAAGTCGGCCTCAAGCTGTAGCCCTTCATCTGTTTCCATATAGCAGTTAAGCCCGTAAGCCTCTATAAGTTTATATCTCTCTGACAGGTCAAAAATTGCAACTAATTTTATATTATCTGTGAGATATGCATTAAAATCGCGCTTTTTAGGTGGTATTTCACGAAGCAAATACTTTTCATAATCAACAGTCAAATTCCACAAACGCAGCAACTTGAACATACGCCAATCCTTCCGCTCCAGGCAAAAACCGAACACATACCAAGAGGCCCAGTGAAAAACAACAAAATACGGCTCTATACGTTTACGAAACTCACCTTTTTCATAATAATAATCAAATTCAATAATCCGCGATTCCAGGATTGCGGCTTTTACAGTCTTGATTTTTTCCGTAAGCTGCCCTTTGTAATAAGAGGCAAGGTCTATAATTACGGGTTCCTTGAGTGAAATAAGCGTCTCCGAGCCGGCGCCCAGTTTATCCAGCGTTTGCTCTATAGCTGAGCACTCCGATACACTGCCTATGCCTTTAAGCGCAGCAATAATACCTGTCAGCTCATCAACGCTGAGAATACTTTTATCCAGCTTAAACCCCTCAGCAATGGCTATACCACCGCCGGCTCCTTGATAAGTGATAACCGGTATACCTGCCTGCGCCAATGTGTCAATATCACGGCCTATAGTGCGGCGGCTAACTTCAAACCTGGCCGCAAGCTCAGGCGCACTTACCCGGTCATTTTGCAGCAGTATTGTCAGTATTCCAAGCAGTCTGTCTATCTTCATAATCAGATAAAAAGAAGACTGAGAGCCATAACTGCCATGCCGGCAAAAAGGCTTTTCATAACTTGATGGTGTTCGCCAAACTTATGGGCCGCCGGCAGCAGCTGGTGGAATGATATAAAAACCATAATACCGCCTACAACAGCAAAGGTAATACCCATCAGTCCTTCATTTAAAAATTGAGATAAAAGCAAGTAAGCGGCAAGAGCTCCTAAAGGCTCTGTTATCCCTGAGCCTACTGACAGCAGCAGCGCCTTTTTTTTACTGCCTGTTGAATAGTAAATTGGGGCAGATATTGCAATCCCCTCAGGTATGTTATGTATTGCTATAGCTACGGCTATGGCTATACCTAAAGCAGGGTCATGCATAACCGCCATAAAGGTAACTATACCCTCAGGAAAGTTGTGAATGGCAATAGCCAAAGCCGACATAATGCCGGTGCGCTCCAGTGAATCCTTTTCGGCAGAATGAGTATCTTCCTCGTCTTCGTGGTGTGGTATTAATTTGTCAATGGCAGCTATAAGCGCTATCCCTGCAAAAAAAGCAATGGAGGCATATAGAAACCCTCTGTCATCGCCATACTCATATGAAAGGCTTTCCTTAGCTTTATCAAAAATTTCTACAAAAGATATATAAATCATCACCCCTGCTGAAAAGCTCAGGCATAATGATAAAATTTTCATGTTTGTTTTTTTGAAAAATATTACAAACGCCCCGCCAAGCCCCGTGGCCAAGCCGGCTAGTAAGGTAACTAAAAAAGCAAGTAATATATCACTCATAAACTCCACTCCACTTCAAATAATATGTCTAACGAATACAGTTGAAAAGAAGCCTGAAGCAAAGCAACTTGGTTAAACCGTTGGCCGCGTTCGGCGAAACTGCGGTAATGACTTAGTGGCTGTATCACTTTTAAAGTGATGCAGCTATACAGCTCTAATTTAAATTTTTCCTTAAAGAGCCTGTCTAATATCTCCATTCCAGCATCTATTCGGCTTAATTTTCACCATACTGCATCGCACCTTCCTATAGCAAACGACAATTTAAAAGGTGAGAGTAAGCGGCACCCCGAAAATATGAGTCTTATTAGGAAGTCTTTTTTCTCCTACGGAGAAAAAACCATTCGAGCTTTGTATCGTAATACTAATCCTAGATTAAAAACAATAGTTTGAGTGCACCGTAGGTGGCACGAATGCGTTGTCAGGTGCTCCTTGTCTGGCAAAAAAACGCTCGAAAATCTACTAAAAGCGAGATATTAGACAGCCTCTAACTGCTGCACAAATATGGCAAGCCCATTGGCTTAAAAAATTAGCACGGCAGATAAGCCCACAAAGTGCCATCTACCGTGCATTAGACCTGTTTGAAAACCGGTTCTGCAATCGGTTTCCAAATAAGTCTATTATATCTAAATCACTTTAAAAGGGACTAAAGCAAGGGTCAACCCGCCGGCTTCCATGCGTTTTCCTTGCGGCACTTTTTCAAATAACGCTATTACATTAGTGGGAACAGACCCTAGTATAATATTTACTGTGCCGGGAATGGGTGTACAAAAGTTCTTGCTCCAAGCTCATTATCGAGAGTTAAAAGAGAGCTCTTGTCAACTCCTGTGAGTTTTAGTTTATCTAAAATCTCCGTTGCGCTGGCTTCTTCTTCAACTTGCTCGTTTACAAACCACATCATAAACTGATAGCATGCATGGTCATGCTCTTGCATGGCTAAAGTTGCAATAGAGTTAATAAGCCCTGTAACTTTTTGTTCATGGGCAAGGGTTTCGCTAAATAACTCACGTATGTCCACATATGTAGTTTTCGGAAGCTCAATAGCAGCAAAAGCAGGTGCAGCGCCGCGCTCCAAAATATACTGGTAAATATGCGTGCCATGAGCCATTTCTTCTTGGGCTTGAATAAACATCCAGTTTGCGGCACCCTTTAAACCCATTTGGTCAGCAGCAGCCGACATCGCAAGATAGAGATATGCAGAATAGTATTCAGCATTTACTTGATTGCTTAATGCACTTTGAAGTTTTTCACTTAGCATAGCTTTTCTCCTTTATTAGCCCTGTTCTATAGAACCCGCTTTTGGCAGGTTTCTGAATAGGGCTGTTCTTTAGCAGGTTTTATAATACAGTTTTCCACATGCCATGTAAATTGCAGTAAGCGTAAACCTCAAGAGGCCTCTCGCCTTCTACAAAGCTAAACTCAGCCTCAGGAGAACTTCCAACCTCCAGTTGCGCTCTGTGGCCGCCTCTGTTGGTTCTAACAAAGATGAAATCAATATAATGTGCTTCTTCCATTGGGTGAAGAGTGCTCCCAACTTTTACACTCAAACCATTTTCTTTTTTTACAACATCAGGCAAGTGCTTCTCGTGTGCAGCTTCAACAGTGTTTGGCTCAAGTTGGGTCATCATTTTGCCACAGCAGTACAAAGGGCCGCCATTATCTTTTACAACGCCTATAATATTACCGCAGATATCACAAATAAGGAATTTAGACATAATTCCACCTCATAATTTTATATTTTATATTGATTTCATCCGCCTATGTTTTTGTATGGAATAAGTTTTAATAGTTGAGCGCTTTAAGCTCAAAGTGAGCCTGCGGATGGCTGCAAACCGGGCACATGCCCGGAGCAGTTGCCATATCTGCCATAAAGCCGCAGTTTCTGCATATCCATACGGATTTTTCTTTTTTGCTGAATACTTGATTATTTTTCACATTGCCAAGAAGCGCAAGATATCTTTCTTCATGTTCTTTTTCAATTTTTCCAACTTGTTCAAACAACAGCGCAATTTTGTCAAAACCCTCTTCTTTTGCTTCCTCAGCCATACGCTTGTACATAGAGGTCCACTCTTCATGCTCTCCCGCCGCTGCCGCTTTCAAGTTTGCCTCTGTAGCGGCTATTTCACCGCCCTGAAGCAGTTTAAACCAAATTTTAGCATGTTCCCTTTCATTTCCGGCTGTTTCTTCAAAAAAGGCGGCTATTTGCTCATACCCCTCTTTTCTGGCTTTCCCCGCAAAATATGTGTATTGGTTGCGAGCCATAGACTCCCCTGCAAAAGCTTCCATCAAATTTTTTTCAGTTTTTGTTCCTTTTAAATCAGCCACTTACAAATTCCCCCTTATTTTTTTATTATTAACATCCCTATTGGGAATTTAATTTCTGTCTACTCAAGTTTAATTTATATTTATTTTATTGTCAAAGGTTTTACTTGCCGCCCTGTCCCTTAAAAGCATATTTCTTCGCCTTACGTATATCATCACCAATAAAGTGACAAAAAATGTAATGCTCTAAAAACCTTGAACCAACTCTGTCTGAATAGTCTTTCTCAAGCTCCTTTAGCGTAAGGTTTGATGTTATTATTGTTGAAAGCCCGTCCAAAATGCGGCTGTTTACAATGTCAAACAAGGCAGCTTTGGTCGCCAGTGTTGAGAACTCCGTCCCTAGGTCATCAATAATCAAAAGGGCCGACGAATAGAAAAAATCTATTTTCTCAGAGGGCGCTATCATTTCTTCACGGTGAAAGCGGGCATCCTCTATAGTTTTAAAAAGCTTTGCGGCAGGGGCATATAACACAGTGTGCCCCATATTAAGAACTTCTTTAGCTATACAGTTGCACATAAAAGTTTTGCCAAGGCCGGCTTTTCCGTGAAAAAAAAGGTTTACAGGCTCCTTGCCAAATGACGCTAATAATTCTATTACCGTCCCGTATGTAATCTCCATTCTTTGTCTTGGAGAGATTCCGCTGTTTTCATCTTTAGAGGTTGAGTAATATTTAAAGTCAAAAGTATCAAAGTTTTCGTTGTCAAAAGCCCTGCTTAAATTTGACAGCCGGTAATATCTGTTAATTAATCTCTGCAAAAAGCAAGTGCATTTCTCTCCGTTAGTACCAAACCCTGTGTCAAAGCATTTGGAGCACTTGTATATATCCTCCAAATAACCGGAGGGAAAACCTCTCTCTGCCAAAAGCTTCTCCCGCTTAGCCTGCTTACACTGATTTTCTTCGGCCATTTTTTCTATCTGGCCTTTTTCACCGGCCAATATAGCCCTTGATATTTTTATACTGCACTCTGCTAAAGATTCATCTATCTCCTTAATTTCAGGACAGATTTTGTAGATTTCAGCTGTACGAAACTTATGTGTTTCTAAAGCTGCTTGCCTGTCTCTTTCATACTCACGCAGAATTTCACTTATCAATTTATTCTTATTCATGCCCTTCACCCTGTGCTTTTTTTCTTAACTCATCTAATTTGCTTTTAAGCCGCTCGTTCTCTAATCTCTCTATTTCATCATAATCTCTAACATGCTGCTCATAATTTATAAAGCGGTTTTTTCGCTGAGGCATTTCTTTTTTAGGCAACTCAGCTTTTTCCTTGGGGGCTGCTTTTTCTTTATGGGCCGCTTCTAAGTTTTTGACATCGTCAATGGTTTTTGCCTCTGCCAGAAACCAGCTTTCCAAAATCTTATCAGCATACGCAAATTGAGCTTTTCCAACAGCAATAACTGTCTTAGAGCAGCCTTCCAGTATAAGCGTTAGCGGCAGCCCCCATTCTTTATACCACTTGTCCATAAATTCCAGCTCTTTAGTGGCAGGGGTTCGACCGCCTAACCCTAAGGCGCTCATAATTTCTCTATAGTCTTTATTAAAGACATTCAAATGACTTTTGGCTTCCTTAACAGACTTTATATTATTTTCAGCCCAGTCTATTGCAACAGCCTCTATATATTTAATACGCCTGTGCCCATTCCCTGCGCAATACTCCAAAAGGAACTTTATAAGCTCAACAGGAAGCTTTAACCAGTCATAAAAACTGTATAGTGTACTAAGCTCTGTATCTGACAAGGTTTTACCCAAAGTATGTTCACAAAACTCGAACAACTCCCCTATTTCTGCGTAGTCATTTTTATACATTTCAAGCTCTATAGGGTTGTACTTTGGCTTAGCGCTTGGCACTATCTCCCTGGTTGTTTCTATTGCCACCGCTTTTTTTGCCTTATTTTTCTTAGGTGTGACAGCAAAAGAAATGTTTATGCTGCCCTCATTTTGCTCATATTTAATTAACCCTGACTTGTCCCAATATTTAAACGCCCTCAAAATATCCGATTCAAGCATAGAAAAGGTTTCGGCCATAGTAGCCGTGTCCAAATTTTTATGAGAGTTGCGGATAAGATATAAATAGATTAAAACAAAAGCCGGATTAGCAGCCGGCATAAAGTTGTCAATAAAATCATTTGAAACTAAAGTATAACCCGAATCAACCGCCGCTTCTACAGCTATTTCTGCCATGACAACATATCCTCACCAAGGTTATTTATGTTACCGGCTCCCATAGTTATCAGCATATCACCTTCTGCACAATTAGTCTTTAGGAAGGCTGCAGCCGAAGAAAAGCTGTCAAAATAATGGGCAGGTGTACCAAGGCGCGTTATCATCCGCGCTAAATCTTTAGAATGAACTGAACCGTCATCTTTTTCTCTGGCAGAATAAATATCAAGTAAAACAACCACATCTGCTGCACTCAAAGAAACGGCGAACCTCTCCAAAAACGACTTTGTGCGGCTAAATGTGTGAGGCTGAAAAGCTACATAAATTTTTCTGTGTTCGCACTTCTTTGCAGCAGAAAGGGTAGCATCCACCTCAGTGGGATGGTGAGCATAGTCGTCAATAATTTTTACACCCTTCCACTCGCCCTTATACTCAAAGCGCCGTTTGGCACCGGAGAACTGCCCCATAGAGCGCGTTATGTCTAAAACACTAACACCTAAATGCCTGGTTACAGCAAAGGCGGCCAAGGCATTTTCTATATTATGAGTTCCCGTTAAATTAAGCCCTACATCCCTTGCTGCAAGCTCGCCTTTATAGTAAACGCAAAAACTTGGCCTGCCGTCAGCGGCAAAAACAATATCACCCGCGGTATAGTCGCCGGCTTTTCCATAAGTTATTATATTGCAGGAAAGCCCTTCTTTGATTTTTTCAAGCTGCGGCGTCTCAGAGTGTATTACAAGCAAACCATTAGGCGAAATATTCCCTGCAAACTTGTGGAAAGAGTCCACAAGCTGCTGCATGGTCTCAAAATAATCCGTATGGTCGTGATCTATGTTTAATATAACCCCAATAAACGGATAAAACTTGGAAAAGCTGTCAAAATACTCACAAGCCTCAGCCACAAAATATTCTGAGGAGCCTATCCTAAAATTAGAGCCTATGCCCTTGAATATACCACCTACATTAAGGGTTGGGTCCAGGCCGGCACTTAACAGTATCTCTGATATCAGAGAAGTGGTGGTGGTTTTTCCATGGGTTCCTGATACCCCTATGGAATACTTAAAAGCATCCATAATAATCCCAAGAAGCTCTGCTCTGTCAATCAGCTCTATATTATGCTCTCTTGCAGCCACTATTTCAGGGTTATCTTCTTTTACTGCCGCTGTGTATATTACAAGCTGGCTGTCAGCTTCCACATTATCGTAAGAGTGGCCTATATTAATTTTAATCCCCCGGTTTCTAAGATGCTCGGTTAGTTCACTGTCATTTATGTCAGAACCTGTAACAGCGACCCCTTTTGAGCGCAGTATTTGCGCAAGACCACTCATACTTATTCCACCTATACCTATAAAGTGGGCTTTTTTTATGTTGCTAAGGATTTTTCTGTCCATATATAACTCCCTTTAGAGCTATCTCTTACACCAATCTTAGATTAATACATAGAGTGACGAGCGCGGCGGAAATTAGGAAGAGTTGCGGCTAAAGCCGGAATCGGCACTAAAGTGCCGCCCGCTACCACAGCTCATAGTTGGGGCAGGTAATTTTTCCGCAAAACCGCTGGGTTTTAGCGCGAGGTCAGTCTATGATTTTAATCGAGATTAGTATTAACAGCAAAAAGATAGGGCTGCTTATTTTAAGGATGGCTCTTAATATATCTCTTGTCACTGTATTCTATTTTATACCACATAATTTGTGTTTGTACCAGAGGGGTGTGTCAAAAAAGCAAAGAAATTCCACCGCAGTAAATTCACAGTATATTTTCTATGTAATATATTTAAAAATTGAAACTAATAATTATAATCCTTACGGCATATTATATAAGAATTGTATTAGCTTCTATTGTCGTTTTATGCAGCTTTTACAAATAAATTTTATACATTACGGTTGCTTGTTGTACAATCAGCAAAATATATGTTATTATGTTGACATATTTATTGCACTTGACAAGCGGTTTTTACACAGGGTTTAATATGCAGGACAAACCCGTTTAAATGGCGGCTAATATCCGCAAGCCGGGCTTAATTAGCTGCCGTTTTGCGGTTGCGGCGTAAGAGAGGATGTTGCATATGAAAAAGGAAATGGTAGCTATGCTTCTAGCCGGGGGGCAAGGCTCCAGGCTTGGGGTGTTGACTAAAAATAATGCAAAACCCGCAGTAAGCTTTGGAGGTAAATACAGGATAATTGACTTTCCCATGAGCAACTGCATTAACTCCGGCGTAGATACGGTAGGCGTTTTAACTCAATATATGCCGCTGCTTTTAAACAGGCATATAGGCATTGGTATACCATGGGATTTGGACCGTCAGTCGGGCGGTGTCACTGTGCTTGCACCTCATGTTAGAGACGGCGGAGGCGAAGGCGAATGGTATTCAGGCACAGCAAACGCCATTTATCAAAACATGGCTTATATTGACGAATACGACCCTGATTATGTACTTATACTTTCAGGTGACCATATTTATAAAATGGACTATTCTAATATGCTTAGGTTCCATAAAAAAAATAATTGTGACGCTACCATAGCTGTTTTAGAGGTTCCTTTTGACGAGGCGCCGCGCTTCGGCATAATGAACACTTTAGATGATGACAGAGTTTATGAGTTTGAAGAGAAGCCCCAAAACCCTAAAAGTAACCTAGCCTCTATGGGCATATATATTTTCTCTTGGAAGCAGCTAAAAACCGCTCTTATTGAGGACAATAAAACTAATGATGACAGCGACTTCGGCAAACATATTATACCTAGAATGCTTGCCGAAAATAAAACACTTTATGCCTACCGTTTTTCTGATTATTGGAAGGATGTGGGCACAATTGAAAGCTATTGGCAGGCTAATATGGAGCTTATTAAGAGCCTGCCCGAGTTTAATTTATATGAGGATTTTTGGCCAATTTACACAGAAACCGGCAAAATTCAGCCGCAATACTGCTCAGATTTAAGCTGCATAAAGTCAAGCCTTATTTCTGCCGGTTGTGAGATTTATGGAACAGTTATAAACTCTGTACTAGGCCCCGGTGTTATTGTTCAAATCAACGCCACAGTTAAGGATTCTATAATTATGGAGGACTGCATTATAGAAGAAGGTGTCTACATTGAGCGTGCTATAATAGATAAAAACACAACAATAGGCGCTAATACTGTAATGGGAACCGGCGACAATATTCCCAATAAGAGTCACCCGCATATTTATGATACAGGTATAACAGTAGTAGGCGAAAATTCTGCTGTCCCCTCCGGTGTTACTATAGGTAAAAACTGTGTAATATACGGTGTCACAACTTGGTTGGATTATACTGATGACACTCTGGCATCCGGGCACTGCATTGTAAAGGATGGTGATGAGGAATGAAAATAGGAGTAGCGGGTATTATTCTGGCCGGCGGCAATAATGAAAGGCTTGGTATGCTGACAGCAGAAAGAGCTACATCTGCCATGCCCATAGCCGGCTGCTACAGGGCCATCGACTTTACACTAAGCAATATGACCAATTCAGGCATTAAAAAGGTTGCAGTTATAACCCAGTATAACTCGAGATCATTAAGAGATCATTTATCCAGCTCAAAATGGTGGGATTTTGGCCGCAAGCAAGGCGGATTGTATGTTTTCAGCCCATTTACCTCTAAAGACGGCTCTATGTGGTTTAGGGGCACAGCTGATTCAATATACCAAAACATGCCTTTTTTGCGCCGCTCCAATGAAAAATATGTACTTATTGTTAATGGCAACGGTATTTATAAAATGGACTATTCAAAGTTGGTCGATTACCACATTGAAAAAGGCGCTGACATTTCTATCGTTTGCCAAAATCTAAACAGCCGTGACCCGTCTAAAGCCGGCATGTTTGAGATGGATGATAATAACCGTATCACAGGTTTTGATGAAAAACCTGTAGAAAGCTCTTATTCTAAAATGTCTCTGGGTATTGTTGTGCTTGAGCGTACCCTTTTAATAGAGCTATTGGAGAAAATTGTGCCGCAAGGCCACTTTGACATCTCAAGAGACATAATAATGCGCTATCACAAAACCCTTAATATTTGCGGGTATGAATTTGACGGGTATTGGGACGCTATTAACGACATTGACAGTTATTTTGATATTAATATGGACTTTTTGAATAAGCATGTTAGAGATGAAGTTTTAAACACCTATCCTTATATCTACACTAAGCCAAAGGACGAACCGCCCGCTAAATACAACTCAGGAGCAGTTGTAAAAAAAGCCATTATAGGTGACGGTTCTATACTAAACGGATTAATTGAGAACTCAGTTCTATTCAGAAAAGTTTATATGGGTGACAATTCTGTTATTAAAAATTCTATCGTAATGGAAGATTCTCACATAGGGAACAACTGTTATATTGAAAATGCGATAATTGACAAAGAGGCTGTAATTTCCGACAACAAGCAGATTATAGGCACCATCGGCTCGCCTCATATTATTATGAAAGGCGAAGTAGTATAAGCACTAAAAATATCTCTTAATAACAACAAACATTTAACGAATGTAAAGTTGTTTATTAAGGGATATTTTTTTGTTGCACAAAACGACAAAATGTACTATAATAGTGTGGAATATTTTTTCTGTTTTTTATATTACAGTTAAATCACTTTATAAAAACTAAAGCTAAGCGAAAAACCTCCGGTCTCTAGGTGTTTTTCGACGAAGTTTATGCACTGTTTTAAAGTAGATTTATAGTGGAATCCCTACAAAATCGCTACACATGTAACGATTTTGTAGGGATAGGCCAGGCCGCTTATGCGCTGCCTAGCCTACCTTTGAAACAGTAACAAAATTTTAGCAAGCTATATTTTGTTACTGTTTCAAAGGAATTCAACTATAGTATATTACAGAGGAGAGAGCCCTAATGGAAATTACTGATGTTAATGTGAGAAAATTAGTAAAAAACAGTAAAATGAAAGCGGTGGTTTCCGTCACGTTTGATAACCAGTTTGTTGTTCATGATATAAAAATTCTTGAAGGGGAGAATGGCTTATTTATTGCTATGCCAAGTGCAAAAACCGCTGACGGCAATTTCAGAGACATAACCCACCCTATAAACGCTGAGGCAAGGATTAAACTTCAATCAGCCATACTGGAAAAATATAAACTCATTCTTGCGGAATGTGATTCATTTGCTAATATATAGTGAAATGAATTTAAAACTGCAACGTTTGCGTTGTGGGTTTTATAGTGGAAGTTCTACAAAATAGTTACATATGTAACTATTTTGTAGAACTAGGCCGGGACGCTAACGCGCCCATAGCCTACCTTTGAAACAGGTATCAGAAATTTATCAAGCTAAATT
>Ga0131853_10006578_pt1 | contig 20989 bp, 20 predicted proteins | sample TergutLab28metaG_FD_92764 | JGI IMG/M metagenome (GOLD analysis project Ga0131853, IMG submission 92764) | Labiotermes labralis P1 segment gut microbial communities from Petit-Saut dam, French Guiana - Lab288 P1 (version 2) (version 2) | ecosystem: Host-associated > Arthropoda: Insects >...
AAGACGGCAGTATTGTATATGTAGGTGGCAATGTTGTAGCGGCTGGTTCGGGCGTACATGTACAGACCGGCGCTATTGTTACTGTAGAGGGTGATATTATTGCACATTCATTCGGCGCAAAAGCAGAAAGCGGCGGGAAGGTCCATATAACAAATGGAAGTGTCACATCAATGGGTTTTGGTAATAACTATAGCGATACAACTGTTTCTGCTAGTGGTGCAAGTTCGACTATCAGTATCGGTGGAAATGTCACGTCTTTTGGAAGAGGGAGCCTTGGTGTGCAGGCAGGAGACGGTGCTGAGGTTATAGTAGGTGGTGATGTTTTTGCAACCAATGCCTATTCTATCGGCATTTGGGCAGACGGAGCAGATTCTTTTATTCTTGTCGGAGGCAGCATAGCGTCATATAGTCGTGCAGTTGGTGTTTCCAGGGGTGGTGTTGCTATTGTCGAAGGCAATGCTTCAGGAATGACCGGCCCCTCTATGCAGGTAAACCGCCCTATTGTTGCCTCTGCTGATGATATAAATTCTGAAATTATTATAAGAGGCAATATCATATCGTCCGGATTTAACTCTACCGGAGCAAGTGTTGCTAGAGGAGCAAAAATTACTGTATATGGTAATGTTACGGCTCACAGTTTTGGAGTAAGTGTCTTTGGCGATGGACTGGCTAACATTGGCGGTAACGTGCTGATTACGAATACCCACTCTAGTCAACGGACAGAAGGTGCCTCCGCTCACGGTGTAAATGCTGTGATTAACATAACAGGTGATATATCTACAGATGTGTATGGCCGTGGCACCGGAGCATTAGCATGGGGTGGCGGAATAATCAATATTAATGGAAATGTTACTTCCAATTATGTTGGTGCATTTGTGCGTTATAGCGGTTACATTCGGATAAGTGGCACACTAACGGCACCTACTAATATTCAATTTATGGAATTAAGTGGTGCACCACAACCCTCAGCAGGCTATGTCATCCCTACCACCTTGCCGGGCTACTTCACCTACACCAACACCCCGGCCAACCCAACCTCCACCGTATGGGTAAGAGGCAACCCAACAGTAACAAACCTGATTGCAGCAACCCCTTCACTACCATACACAGGCGGCAACAGCCTAATAAACTTAACTGGCTCAGATTTCGGCGCAGCGGATATTCGTATCGCTGCTTTCCAAAACAACACAGGTTCTGCCTTATACGCCCAATCTGCAGCAAGTATAGCCACACAAGCAACCGCAACCCTTAACTTCCCAGCAAACACAACAAACTCCTCCCGCAACTACACTATCAAAGTATCTTTTGACGGTGGCGTTACATGGCTAACCACACCAACCACAAAGGTTACTGTGGCACCGGACATTACTGCCCCACCTCCGTCTAACGACGCTACGCTAAGCTCAATTTTTACAACTCCAGGTATTCTTGCACCTGCATTTAACCCAAGCGTGCTGGAATACACAGTTAGCGTAGGCAGCCATGTAACCACTGTAAATGCCACCGCATTAGCAAACTGCCCACATGCAGCAGTTACCATAACAGGCTACAATTTAACAGAGGGGCAAAACACAGTTACAGTGCTTGTTACTGCCCAAGACGGTACAACTCGCAACCATACCTTCACCATTAACGTAACCCGTGCTACAGCAGTTGTAAGGTTACACTGGCATATTCCCGGAATGGTTCCATATACAGAGATAGGACTTTCGAATATAAACACCGCTATACCGGCTTACCTAATACCTACAGTACCGGTACGCTATGGTACACCAGGTAACCCAGGCTGGGCATTCTTAGGCTGGTATGAAGAGTTGCTCCCCAACATGCACTACACAAACAACCAAAACAGTGTAACGCATACACAGCGCCTGGCAGCAATAGATTTATTAGCAAATCTCGTTATTACCGAAGTAATGCTAGACGACGACAATGTGTATGAACTACACGCAAGCTGGCTACAGTATGGTGACCTTAACGGAGATGGTACAATCAGCCCCCTTGATAGATCATTAATGCAAAACCGCCTACTAGGCGGCTTAACGGATGATGATATGGTTATGCAAACAGCTAACTTAGACAAGAGTGAAGCTAACATAACCCCTACAGACCGTTCATTATTACAAAACCACATATTGGGGGCACCGGGGGTTATTTTGCCTTCACGATAGGTTGTAAAATAGTATCAAAAACAAGTACGGAATAATAAAAGGTCAAATGGTTACTGAGAGTAACCGTTTGACCTTTTTGTTTTTCACCATAAGGCAAAAACAAAACCTAAAACCCTTCCTGCACAATTCGCATATTATGCGGCTGAACCATAAAACACTCTGCACGCTGCTTATGCACACGCACACCGCGCTGGCGAGACAGTGCATCGTAATATTCACGATATTTAAACCATGGCGAATTATTTGTCAGCCATAGACCTTGTATTTCCTTATACCAAAGGTCGTAGCCATCTGTTACGTTAATGTAGATATATGGCTCAAATTGGTCTGCGTCTTCCCAGTTTTCTGCAAAGTAAGGGCCACGTGCCCAGTGGTGTGCAAGTACTGTGCCGTCTGCATCTTTACGCTCGAACCCACGCAATGCCGCATAGTAAATTGCATCTACTACCGCATGAGATGTTATGCGGTGGTCTTTGTGCATTGTGCCGTGCCAATGGGTAAGAACAACGTCTGGCTTTTCTTTGCGAATTAAATCGCATATTGCAAGGCGTAGTTCTTCGTTGTCCGGGGCTTCCCCGTCTGGGTAGCCAAGGCAGAAAAATTTGCCGCCAAGTGCTTCCGCAAAGCGGGTTGCGCAGTCTATATTGTGCTGCTTAAATTCTAATTGATCTCTATCTGGCGGTGCGCCTCGTTCCCCTGCGGTTACTGCTACTGTGGTAATTCTGTCGCCTTTTACGCTGTGGGTGGCTAGGGTTTTACCGCATGTTAATTCTGCATCACCAATATGTGCGCCAATTGCCATTATGTGTTTCATAAGCTATTTCTCCTTTATACAGATAATAATTTACCCAGCATAACATATGTCCTATAAACCTTCATACCCCAGGTGGCATAAATATCTAAGTTGCGGCCACCTGTCCATAAAAACCACGTATAAAAAATACGCCGCTCTACCATGTCTCGCACCAAATTGTGAAAAAGGATTGCCCCAAGCCCCGTTCCCTGCTGGGTAGAAGCCACACCAAACGGGCCAAAGCGCCCTGGAGTGCCGTCCATTGCCCGCATTGCAAAACCTACAACTTCGCCGCCCGGGTTCCACGCAAGTTGAATTGTTTCCTCTCCCCGGCCACGCAAAATATTTTCCCGTATGTTTGGCATCCAGTATGGGAAATATTTTTCCATAAAATCGAAAAGGTGCAAGTAGTCAGACATTTTAAAGTGGCCAAATGCATAACCCTGTTCCAACATTTTTGCTTGCCTATCTAAATATTTTTGAGGTGTTTCGTAGTTACGTAAGTTTAAGTCCATAGAGCTGCAGATGCCTTTGTCTGCATAGCCCAGGCTTTTAAAAAACTCTACGCCGCTAGCGTAATTTTCTTTATCCACCCCCGGGAAGAAGTAGTTTGTAGCGTATGGGCCAACATCTAAGTTTTTTGCACCGCGTTCTGCCAGAGCTTGCTCTAAAGCTTTTACCAATGCTGTGCCAACACCTTTGCGGCGGTGGTTTGGGTGGCAGCCCATTGCTACAAGCCATGCGTTATCTGGCTGTAGACCGGAGGCTTCGCAAGGTGTACGGCGTTTTGTGCCGTATGCAAAACCTATTATTTCGTTTTTTTCCTCTGCAAGCAGGAAGAGGTTGGGGTCGAAGTTTACATCGCATATTATGCGAGTGTAGAAGTTTTCTTTGTTAATTAAGTCTTCTTTTAGGGTTGCATTCCATAATTTTATTACGGGCTGTTCGTCTGCTGCTGTTAGCTTGCGAATTGTCATTTGATTCCTCCTTGTTAGTATTTGGGGTTGAAATTTAAGCATTGAGTAACGCCTAAATGGTGCCTTTAAATTATATCATGCTTTTTCCATATTGGTACTTTTCACCCATCCTCCAAAGAAATAATATCGACAAGGCAACGGTCAGAGTTTCTGCAAGCGGTAACGCAACCCAAATGCCGTTTAGGTCGAATATTCGTGGTAGCGTTAGCAATAGTGTTACAGTAAAAACGGCGGTTTGCATTAAAGATATAAAACCCGAAACCAATCCATCATTAAATGCCGTAAACCATTGCGTTGCAAAAATATTTATGCCCATAAGTATAAAGCCCAGCGATATTATTCGCAAACCTCTTACTGTCATAGCGTGTATATCGTAATAAATTGGCACACCATTGATAAAGTCAAAATCCACCATTAATACAGTTTCAAAAATATTCACAAGTGGGCTTGCCAAGGAAACTGAAGCAACCAAAGCAATTACTGATAATGAAGAAACTATGGCCAAGCCTTTTTTGAAAAGTATTCTTAGGTTGGCCTTGCTATCTTGCCCACCATTAAAGCTAGGATTGGTTTTATTGCCATGGTTGAAAGTAACAACCGGCGCAAGCCCTGCCGAAAATCCAATAAACAATGCTGCAAAAATGTTCATTAGCCCCATAGCAATTCCGGCAGACGCCACACCCATTGCCCCAATGCCATCCATGTTTATCAAAATATTGTTCATCACAACTTTAGTAATAGGTATCATCATCATGGTTATAAATTCGCTTGTTCCATTTGCTACCGCTCGTCCTATGACACGCAAATCCCATTTTGGCTTAACAAAATATATTGCCCCTTTTCGTGCAGCTGTAAAATATACAAGGCTTATAAATGTAGGAAGGCTGTACCCTATCCCTGTTGCTATTGCCAACCCCTGTACACCCATGTCAAACGAAACAATAAAAATAACATTCAAAATCGTGCTTAGTACTGCCCCTGAAACGGTTGATAACATACTTAATCCAGGTTTTCCGTTGGCTATCATATACTGCACAAGAAATATACCAACTATTATGAATGTGCCGGCAATTATCAAAGGCTCCATGTACAACAGCGCATCGTCTATTATCTGCTCATTTGCGCCCAGCAACCCGGTTAAAACCTGCTTTCTAAAAAGCCAAGTTGTTGTTGCTATTGCCATGCTTGTTACCGCAACAACAATTGTTAATAACGTAAAGTTCTGCCTTGCTTCTTGGTACTTGCCCTCGCCAAGTTTTTTGGTAACCAGAGCACAACCGCCCATTGCCAGCATACTGCCAAACGCTATAAGCGACATAAGAAACGGTAGCACAAGGCTTACTGAAGCCATTGCCTCAACACCCATAATGCGTGACGCAAATATTTGGTCTATCATTCCAAAAACACCTATGAGTAAGTATGCCAGTATTGTTGGGACTGTAAACGCCAACATAAATTTAACCGTTGGCTTGTTACCTAATTTTGCATCATCAGGTTTCTTACCTGTTTCGTTCATAAAGCCAAACCTCCAATTTTCAACAGCCGTTGTGCTATCTTTGTAATTGCAGTATAATCGACACAATGTACATTATCAATATTCAATGTGCTGCCAAATCGTTGAACAAACGACACTTTTACCCCACAATGTCGTATATCGTTGAATGACTTGAAAACTACCCCCCCAACGCTTGCACTTTTCAAATCAATCAACTATAAGGAGATTTTGTAAATGAAAAAAGATGATAGGCGTGTGCGAAAAACAAAAAAAGCCATACAAGAAGGCTTGGCAGATTTAATGCTTACAAAAGACTTGCGCAACATAACCGTGCAGGAGTTATCCGACAAGGCAGATGTGCATAGGGCTACGTTTTATTCACACTATGCAGATGTTTACGACTTGTACGCCCAAATGGAAGATTCTGCGATAAATGAAGTGATTGAAATTGTTGGGTGCGATCCCTCCCAAGCTTACGACGACGTTTTTAGTGTTATCATCAATTATGTTTATGATAACGCTAAAATGTGCCGCCTGTTTTTAGACAAGAGGCGAAGCATGGGTTTTACAGACAGGCTTAGTGCCATACTTGAAGAACGCATAGAGCGATGGTTGGTTGAAAACCAAGAAGGCGGCCTTGCAGAAAAATGGAAGTATTACGCAAGTTATCATGTACAAGGCTGCCTTGCAATTGTTAATTGCTGGGCGAAGCACGATTTTACCTACCCGAAAGAAGAAATAATAAAAATTATTTCACAGGTTGATTCGCATTTTGATGGTATTTAGGTGTTGATAAACATGGATAAAATAAAACAACTACTCGAAGATTTTAAGGTTGCGACAAGCATCCCATCAATCAAGCTAAATGTTAGCAAAAAGGCTAATATTGCAATTACTGATAGTAAGTTAGGTGGCAACCCATATTTGCCAAAGGACTATGTGTACCCGTCAACATCAGAAGGTGTACCGCTTAAATTGCTGGCTCAACTTAATTTTTCGCAACTTCCCCAACTTGAAAATTTTCCAAAGGAAGGAATAATTCAATTTTATGTGCTGCCAGATGGCGTGGTTGGGTTAGGAGAAGAGGATAGGTTTTTACAGCAAGAGAGTTATAAAATTATATATCACAAAGAAGTTTTACCCGCAAGTTTGCAAATGCACGATTTTCCACAAATCAGGTTAATTGATAATGGCTATGGCACATGGTTTCCATTTGAGGGCGAGTTTTATTTAAGTGGTAGCTTGGACAAATGCCATATGACAACCTCGACATACGAATTTGAGCAAGCATTGACCGATTTTAGCAAAGAACGTGGAATGGAATCTCTACTTGCTCCATTTTTTTGCACCAGAGCCGACGCACAAAAAAATATGTCAAATGCCGAGTTTGAAGAGTTTGATAGAAAACGGCAACTGTTAATCAATTTGGTTTACGACACAATGGGCAATGATGAAGCACACCGTATTTCTGGCTATCCTGCTTTCACCCAAGAAGACCCTCGTGGGTATAATGTTTCTTTGCAAAGTCTTGACGTGCTGTTATTCCAATTAGCGTCTGAATATGTTGCTGGTGACTATGAAATAATGTGGGGAGATATGGGTGTTGCCAATTTTTTAATTAATTCTGACAAGCTGAAAAATTGTGATTTTAGCGAAGTGCTTTATACATGGGGTTGCGGTTAACAGGTAAGGTTTTTTTGTTATGTTTTTTCAACCTCTTGCTAAAAACGCAGCACTCATTTCTGCACTCTGGCTAATTTCGACAATTCGCACTTTAGGAAAAATACTACAAATCTCTTTTTCAAAAATACTGCGGATATTTTTGTTATGCAAAATAACGCTGCCGTTTAAAACAAGCTTGTACTCGTCGTTGTCCAACTGCGCTTTTATTGTTAAGGTGCGAGCAAGGTTAACCAGCTCTGCTGCCGCATGGCGCTCTATAGCAATAGCCACTTCATCCATTTGGTTTGCGGCATTTTCAACCAGCATTGCAATTTCTGCAACTTTTGCCTTAGCAAAGTTACTACCATAAACATATCCGGTAATATTGCTAAGCCTATCTAAAAGACAATGCGGTTCCGCCACCTTATTCAACTGGTCCGATTTTCGGACCAGTTGAATATCATTCTCCGGCGTACAAAAAAACTCTGCAACCATTTTTGTAAGCATTGTCTTTTCACCACGGTCGTCAAAGCCCATTAATGCGGCTTTTATTGCATCCATACCAATACGGTAGCCAGAGCCGCCATCGTCTATCATATGCCCCCACCCACCTGCACGAATGGTAGCTCCGTCCTTATTAATGGCATACCCAACCGAACCCGTACCGGAAATTATAATTACCCCCGGCTTTCCGCCAGTTTCTGCAGTCAGTACTAATTCCGCGTCATTCATAACTTTTATTTTGCCTGTGTAGCCAATATTACGGAATATTTCGGCAAGTAAAGCCGCATTATTTCCGGTGGAAGCACCTGCGCTTCCTATACAAATACCTTGGCAATCTTGCAAACTTACACCTGCAGCAGCAAGCTCTTTAAATAATTTTTTGATATTAGCAAAAACAGCATCATAACCCACTGCGGCAATGTTTGTTGAGCCACCAACGGCACGGCCTATAATTTTATTATTCATATCAATGGCCGCAAGGCGGGAGCCGGTGCCACCGCCGTCTATTCCAATGTAGTATTGCGCCATGTTAAAAAAACCTAGGCAAATACTCCTTATGTGCCTCAAGCATTTCATCAAAAACGCCCTTAGCCTTGCGGGAATCTCCGATTAATGGGTGTGTTAAAAGTGCTCCAAGCCCGGCCTTATAATCTCCATTAAGCCCCGCTTGCACAGCCAGCTTTTCATATGCCTTAACGCCTTGAATCAGCCCTATAATGTGCTGGTTAACATTGGGGTTATTAAGCGGTAACGGTTGCGGCCCATTTTTGCCAACCACACACTTAACTTCCGCAACATCCCCCGGCTGCAAGAATGGCAGCGTGCCGCAATGGTCTGTATTTACAACATGAATTGTGTTACGGTCGTTCTCAATAGCGTCTATTAACGAAACCGCAGCTTCGGAATAAAATGCCCCGCCCCGCTTGTCCAAAAGTGCAGGTTTTTCTACCAAGTTTTTGTCTTGATACATTTTTAGTAAATCATCTTCAATGGCAACACAGTCTTCGCCTCGTGTAGTTTGGCGAACTTTTGCGTCTGCCACGCATTTGTCATGGTTATAGAAATAATTTAAATAATACGAAGGTATGCCGCCAATTGTCTGTAAAAAGTCTGTATCGGGGGAAGATGCAAAGTGCACAAACTCTTCATCTTTAAGCAACTGTGGCAAAACATCTTCACCATTTGCTGTTACACTTGTTATCCAACTCAAGTGGTTAAGGGCTACATAGTCAAAATCGAAATCCGCAGGGTTATTTGTCTTACGGCGAAGAGTTTTTTCAAAACCAATTGGCGCATTGCAAAGGCCAACGCTGTTAAAACCTTTTCTTTTTGTAAGCATTTCCGCCAAAATGCCAGACGGGTTGGAAAAGTTAATTAACCACGCCCCAGCCTTTGCAGACTTTTCCATAATATTTGCAATGTTTTCCATAACGGGAAGGGTGCGCAATGCTTTAAAAAAGCCCCCTGCGCCTGTGGTTTCTTGGCCAATAAGGTCATACTTTAATGGGATTTTTTCGTCCAAAATACGTGCAGGCAGGCGGCCAACTCGTAGCTGAGCAACCACATAATCTGCCCCGTCAAGAGCTTCTTCTAAGTTGGTAGTAGCAACTACAGGGGTGTCAAGGCCTTTTGCCTTAACCATTCTGCGTGCAAAATTCGATACAATTTCATTTTTGGGCTCGTCTATATCCATCATATAAAAACTTGATACGTCAAGCATGTCTGTACGGGTTAAAAACCCGTTTATTAGCTCCGGAGTATATGTGCTGCCAGAGCCTATTACCGCTACTTTTAGTTTTTTCATTTCCATTTCTCCTTCTCTATTGATAAACCCTTACATAATCAACTTCCATACAAACAGGCAAAACACTCATGTCTATGCCTTTTGCGCCGCCAAAGTCTCCACCAAATGCAACGTTTAATATCACATGAAACGGTTTGTCAAACGGCCACTCATTTTCTGTCACCGTACCTTCCGGCATTTCTTCTTTAGGCGAATAAACAAATATCTCTTCAGAGTTAACACGGAAAATCATTTTTTCCGGGCCCCATTCTACAGAATACACATTAAACTCGCCAAAGACATTGTCAAAAACTTTGGTACCGCCCTTTTGGGTGCCAATTTTATGGTTATATGCGCCGGTGTGAACAGTTGCCCAAATATCTTTCGGGCGCCAGCCAACATGCTCCATAATGTCTATCTCGCCGCAGGCAGGCCAGTTTCTGCCGCCTTCTGTTGGCATCATCCAAATTGCGGGCCATGTGCCAAGGCCTTGCGGCAACTTGGCTCGTACTTCTATAAGGCCGTATTGCCAATCGCCCTTATTTACAGTGCGGATACGGGCAGAGGTTATTGTTTTATTTTCATGGGTTTCTGCATTTTCCTCTTCTAGCCGGGCTTCAATTATTAGTTTACCATTTTCTACCCATGCGTTTCCGCTTTCTGTGTAATATTGAAGCTCGTTGTTGCCCCAGCCGTGGCCGCCTACTTGGGCAGTCCATTTTTCCGGGTTTGGTGGGCCTTCGTAGTCAAATTCTTCTTGCCATACTAAGTTGTATTTACTTTTGTAATCGCTCATATCAGCCTCCTACTATTCTTACCCATTTGGAAAAACAAGCTCCCGGTACTTCTCTGCCATATACATAGTCCCAGCAGACAAATGACTCAAATCCCCACAACCATCCACACCGTTAGACGTCCATGGCATTACACCTTGCCAGCCGTTACGGAGCGCCTGCTCATAGTCTGTAATAATCGTATTATTTTCTGTACCTTTGGTTTTCCCCGCAGAGCCTCTTGCCATACATTCCCCAATAAGCGCAGGTTTGGATGGGCACATGGTAAACCCTTTTGGCTGCGCCCCATACGGTGAAATATAGAAAGGTACGCCATAACTTTCTCCCATCCAGTCGTAATAATGTGGGGACCAAAAGTCTAAATATGCCAACTTGCTAGGATACAGCTTTTGCAAATACTCGTCAGAAATCTTATTTCCGGCTTCGCCCCATCTAGGGTCGTCGGAGCTATATTTGGGCATGTTCATACCAACAGTAACAAGCACGCCGCAATGCTCATGAATAGCTGCTGCACACACTGCAAATAAGTAAGATGCATGCTCCCAAGGAACGTTACCGCATTCTGTATTTTCATGCACCCAGTCCGGCTCGTTCATAAGGTCAATACTCCACAACCACGGGTTTTGCCCAAACTTTTGCACAAATGGAATAATGTAATTTTTGGCAAACGACTCGGCAGAGTTCTTATTGTATAACATATTACGCCACTTTTGCGCATCCTCCGCCCGTTCCCCTGCATCTTTAAAATGGTCAAAGGACAGGGGCGTTGCCATAATATAAATTTGATGGCGCTCGGCAGCTTCAAAGAACTTGGCCAAATCGTTCCAGTGTTTTTGCGAAACCCCGCTTACCATGCCATTTTCGTCTATGTCCACAGCGCCCTGGTCGTTATTACAGTTTATCCACACACGGGTAGAGTTTACACCGGCGTTGTGCAACTCTGCAAAGTGGCTATTCCACCACTCGTCGTTGTACTCGCCGCCAAAATCGTTCCATTTGTTCCATGGGGTGTTTACTCCGTTAAACCAAATTCCTTTTCCGCCTATCATGAATTGGTTGTTTTCTACAACTATACGGCTATCTTTTGGGTTTGGCATGTCTATTCCTCCTGAAATATTAGAATATGTCTAAGTATTTATAGTGTACGCTATGGCATTGTACTCGTCAACAGCGGCATAAGTTTTTCGCCTATACTTATTTACTTGCATGTACACGTTTTTTTTGTTATCATCCAACAGAAGGAACAGATAACTATTTTGGAGGTGAACCAAATGGCATACAAAATTACAGATGCATGTATCGCATGTGGAGCATGTGAAGGCGAGTGCCCAACAAATTGCATTTCCCCGGGTGACATTTATGTAATAGAAGCCGCAGACTGCATCGATTGCGGCGCATGCGCAGGAGCTTGCCCTGTAGATGCATGTGTTGTTGAATAGGATTTATACTTAGATACAAAGAGGAGCCGCAACGGACTATAAACCTGTTGCGGCTCCTTCTTTATATTTACGCCTTTACTGCTTCACATGTAAGCTCTGTAATTTTTTCAAAATCCCCAGAGGCTATCAACTCATCCTTAACCATCCAACTGCCGCCACAAGCAAATACGCTTTTCACAGCAAGGTACTCCTTCAAATTATTTTGCGTAATACCCCCCGTAGGCATAAATTTAACATCCCCATACGGCCCGGCCAGTGCCTTTAGCATATTTACACCCCCAGCAGCCTCTGCCGGGAAGAATTTTAGTGCATTAAGCCCCAGTGCAAGCCCTTGCTCTACTTCGCTTGGCGTGCAAACACCAGGCAACATTGGTATATTTTTTGTTTGGCAATACCTAACAACATCTGGGTTAAGGCCGGGTGCCACAATGTATTTTGCCCCTGCACCAATTGCCTTGTCTACCTGTGCTGTTGTTAGCACTGTACCTGCGCCCAGCAACATATCCGGCATAGCATCTGCAATTGCACGAATAGCATCTGCAGCTTGTGGCGTACGAAATGTAATTTCCGCACAAGGCAACCCGCCTTCGCACAAGGCTTTTGCCAAGGGCACTGCACTAGCAACATCTTTTATTACAATTACAGGAACCAGACGCACTGCGGCCAGCTGTTCAAACATATGATGCATAATATCGCTCCTATTTTGCTTTTCCATGATTTTAATATAAAAAAAAGACCGTTGCAACATGGCAACGGCCTTTTTGGGTTAAATTAATATTATCCTATTAACAATAACACGCTCTGCATTTACAAGGGCTACAAGCTCGCCAACGGTATCGTCAAACGGGTTAGCTTGTATAAACCTGTTTGCAACATTGTCTACAATAGCACCAGAAAGAGTTGATGACGGGTTGGGAATGCGCACCGTGTGCTTTCCTTCTAAAGACGTGGTAAATGTCAGGTTACAAGATACACTGGTATTCATAAAATGTTCCTCCTTTCTATGATAAGATTAATTGGCAAGATTAATTTTTTGCCGTTTTCGAAAGCCCCTAACAAATGGGGCTTCCGAAAACCAATGTTACACCATCTCAAAAGTTTGTACCTTCAAAATTCTAACGCCGGTGTCTTCCTGAAATTCATTCAAAGCTTGCGCCAACTCAAATAGCTGGGTATCGCTAGACGTTTGAATAAAATGGCGAAAGGTGAATTGCCCCGGGTCGTAGCGCAAGACAAGCCTTCTGTTTACTTCTGCTAACATTTTGTCACCTCCTTTCTAAATTCACATAGTTTACATAAAATAGAACTACACTATTGGGACACGTTGTGTTTGCACAAGCTCTGCACCACGGATAGTCCTTGGTATACCATTGCCAGTTACAACAGCCTCGGTAGCTAAGATAGCTTCCATAGATGCTTGGGCTTCTTGCGGAGTTTTGTCCATACGGGCTCTTGGAATGCTAAGCCTTACAACCTCTCCTGCGTTTGTATAAAATTTAAGGATTGCACGGTTAAATTCAGTCATTTAATTCACCTCCTTTCACGTTTGGAGTAATTGCCTTATCCTAAGCTTCAGCGTTAAAAAGTTCTGATGTTACTGTCATGGACGCACCGCCTATTAGTTCGCCCTGCACTTGTTGCAGTGCATCTCCTAACCCTTGCAGGTCAAACCCTGTAATATTGGGGCGTACACGGTGGAGCGACATAATACGCTCACGTGCCACGTTGGTAAAGCGCAGTATTGCACTTACATGTCTGGAATCTACAGTCATTATCAGCACCTCCTTTCGTTTTTTAGTTCGTGTCGGCCTCACAAGAAGTATTATACACGATACGTGTAATGATGTCAATAGGAATTTTTCTAAAAGTTTGTCAAAATAATAAATCTTTGATATAGTCATAAAAAACCCGCCGGAACAGGAGAAACTCCAATGAATATCGCCCTAAACGACCCAAGTTTATTTACCAACCGGGAACTAAGCTGGCTGGAATTTAACGAGCGTGTTTTAGAAGAAGCCCAGGACAAAACCAACCCAGTCATGGAACGGCTAAAATTTTTGGCAATTTCCGCTTCTAATTTAGATGAATTTTTTATGATACGAGTATCCTCACTGCTACGCAGCGAAAGCACAATCCTAGACCCATCTGGCATGACACCAAAGGAGCAGATTGCTGCAATTTCAAAACGGGTACATGGCATGGTGCAAAAACAATATTCTTGTTTTACACGCAGCCTTGTACCCGCAATGGAAAAGGAGGGCATTCGCTTCCTTTCTTATGCACAATTAAACGATGCCCAGCGAAACCAGGTAGATTCTTATTTTAAAAAGGTCCTGTATCAAGTACTAACTCCTATGGCAATAGACCAGAGCCGCCCATTTCCTACAATTAACAACCGCACGGTTAACATTTTTGTAGAACTTGCCCCGGATAAGGAAACATCTACCGTGCGCACAGTTGAATGGGATAATGACGAGTTCCGCTACCGCATTACGGAAAAAACAAATAAAGGGCCAAAGTATGCCGTTGTGCAAGTGCCAACGGTTGTGCCCCGCATAGTGCCACTTAAAACAGAAGAAAAAGGTGCATTTCATTACATCCTGCTGGAAAATATTTTACTTGAACATATTGGGGAATTATTTAAAGGGCATACCGTAACACGTACTGCCCTGCTTCGCGTTACCCGCAATTCGGACTTGGAAATTGATGAAGAGGAAATTGAAGACTTGCTGGATGAAGTTTCCCGTTCTATAAGAGGGCGGCTATGGGGTGCCCCTGTTCGTATAGAAATGACAAAAGGGATTAGTAAGCCTGCAATGAAGTTGTTAGAAAAATCCCTTGGGCTTACAGAGGATAAAATTTACGAAATAAAGGGCCCGCTAGATTTTACGGCATGGAGCGGATTTTCTATGGCGGAAGAATTTGCACATTTGCAATATGAGCCTGCGCCAATTCGGCCTTCCCCAGCGTTTGTTAATAAGGACAGCATGTTTGATGTAATACGCAAAAAAGACGTGCTGGTGCACCACCCATATATGAATTTTGATTGTGTAGTGCGCTTTGTACGAGAAGCAGCAGCAGACCCAAATGTGCTTGCCATAAAGCAGACGCTGTATAGGGTTAGCGGGCAGTCTCCAATAATAAATGCGCTAATTCAAGCGGCGGAAAACGGCAAGCAAGTTACTGTACTTGTAGAGCTAAAAGCACGCTTTGACGAGGAGAATAACGTAAACTGGGCAAGGCTGTTAGAAAAGTCTGGCGTCCATGTTGTTTATGGGCTAACGGGGCTAAAGACGCACTGCAAAGTGTGCCTTGTTGTGCGGCGAGAGAAAAAAGATGTTATCCGCCGTTATATGCATCTTGGAACAGGTAATTATAACGAAGCTACTGCAAAAGTTTATACAGATATTGGCATGTTTACTTGTAACGAAAGCTTTGGGCAGGATGCGTCTGTTTTGTTTAATGTGTTAACCGGCTATGTAAAAGCTACGGACTGGCAGAAGTTTGCCGTTGCGCCAACCACGTTGCGCAGCACATTTGAAGAGTTGATTGAGCAGGAATGTAAAAATGCTGCAGAAGGCAAGCCGGCGGCTATATCCGCTAAGATGAATTCCCTTTCAGATGTGCCGATTATTCAATTGCTGTATAAGGCGTCGCAGGCCGGGGTTAAAATTAGGCTGCTTGTGCGTGGAATATGTTGTTTAAGGCCCGGCATACCTGGGGTTAGTGAAAATATTACGGTATGCAGTATAGTTGATCGTTATTTGGAGCATAGCCGTATTTTTGTTTTTGAGAATGACGGACAGCCCAAGGTGTTTCTTTCCAGTGCAGACTGGATGGGGCGTAACCTTAACCGCCGGGTAGAGGTTATGTTTCCAATAGAAGACGAGGAGTTGAAGGAAGAGATTGTTGCGTTGTTAGAGATATCGTTAAGTGATAATGTTAAGCGGCGGGAGGCTAGGGCTGATGGTACTTATTATAGGCCGGGGCGTAAGGGGAAGGTGGCTGTGCAGTCGCAGATGGTGCATCATGAGCGGGTTGTTGGGAGTTATGCTGGGGTTGTTAGGGATAGGGGGTAGTGATTTTGGGAGGTCACGTAAATGAATGGATTTGTTCAACTGCCCACCAATGTAATGTCTCATATCTATATGAGTGAATGTAAACACAGCGACATGTAAACAGCAGCATGTCAATTTATGCGGAGGGTTTATATAGGAGGATGTACGCATGAGCAAAATCACGGATTATTGCACAATAATCCCCAAAATGATTGACCAAACAAATGCAATAATAGACAGTTATGGTGACGACACCAGATTATCAGCCAATAACAGGCGCGGGTTTATGGATATACACGCCGTACTTATGGACTTGCAAGCTGAATTAAATGCTGAGCACGCTGATATGATTCCGAACGAAACACTTGAAGAGGCTTATACCCTAGTACAAGAAATCTCGAAGGAGATAAAAGGCTATACTGATAATCGTGAGGATGCACATATAAGCACTGCCGAATATCGTCTTACTAAAGTGAGAGATATTATAAGTGAGATTAATTCCTTAAAGGAGGGAGGCTCATCACCAAAGAGTCCTGATGAGCAATATAGAACTGCCTTGGACAAAATGTATAATTTACTATCAAAATTCGAGGATGATTCCAAGCTATTGCTTTCCACTAGCGAATCAGCACTTAAAGAACAAACAGGAAAATCTGAAAAAATAGTTAGCTTAATAAGCAACAACATCGTCCCGGCCCAATACAGTCAGGAAGCCAATCATGCACGAAAAAGAGTGTTTCGCTGGAACTTGATAGTTCTTGCAACCTTAATAATCGTAGCCGTTTTTACATTTTTCTTTTTTCGAATATACACAAGCAATGATTTACACTGGGTGAACCTAGTGTCAAAAGTACTGATAACCGCACCCATAGCATCGCTAACTGCCTATGCAGCAAGGCAAGTTACCAAATATGAAAAAGTAGAAAGAGCAGCCAGACGGACAGAGCTTGAACTTGCTGCATTTGACCCATTTATAAGCAACTTAGATGACAACTTAAAAAGCGAGCTGAAGGTAGAAATTACAAAACGGCTATTTGGAAACACCGAAAATGCCGGTGAAAAAGATAGCTACAGTAAAGCTATAACCGCAGAGGACATAATGAAACTTCTTTTAAACATAACAACAAAAAAGTAGTACAAATAAGCCATATACCGCGAAGGGAGAGAACACAAATGCAAGCAGTAAAAGGCTATTACGAAAACGGAACATTCACCCCTCATGAAACTGTTGAACTTCCCCAAAAAGCGGAAGTATTGCTCATATTCCAACAAACCCTGCAACCAAATATACCGAACGATGACAAAAAATTTTGGGCAGAATTTGACCGATTAACAACAGAATCCGCCAACGAAAATGACTTACTCAACGATGAAGCATTTTCCCGCCGAGCTTCTGGCAGAGAGCTGGTTACTTTTGTAGATGAGGGCGTACAGTCATGACATATGCTTTAGATACAAATACAATAATCCATTTACTAAGCCAGAAGCAAGAGGTAATCAGCCAACACAATGCCGCTTTAGAGCGTAGGGGACGCCGATATTTTGATAGCCGCTTTTTGCCTAGCTGATGGATACACTCTAGTTACCAATAATACGAAAGACTTTGCCAACATAAGTGGCCTGAGAACAGTAGACTGGGTACAATCGTAAGTTCCCCAAACCTACTCCTTCTTTATGTAAAACACTGCAAAGGCTCATATCCTAATAATAAACATACAAAACCCCCGTAAATGCTGGTGCATTTACGGGGGTTCCATTCACGTATCCGAGAGGAATCGAACCTCCGACCTTTCGCTCCGGAGGCGAACGCTCTATCCCCTGAGCTACGGACACATATCTCTAACACTAACCAGCCGACAGGGAAAACCTACCAGCCAAACATTCAACTAAATTAACAAACAACATTTTATATGGAATATCTCCAAGTGTCAATGGACAGACGCATGTTAATACAAATAAACAAAGTCACTGCAATTAATTCAAAATTTGCAGTGACTTTGTTTATTATTTCGTAAAATTCATTTTACCCCCTGTTACCACAATTCCACTTCGTGTCGAAGGAATTAAAAATATTATACATTATTTTGTATGTTTACACAATACCGTTGCAAGCAACAATTATCATGGACGAAAAGCAATAAAAATGGTATAATGACAAAAATCGAACAAACATTCCATGGAGTCTTATCCGTCTCCGAAAGGACATTGTAAAACATGAACCAAATAGGCGCAAATAAAATAACCATAAAAGGTGCAAGAAACAACAACTTAAAAAACATAGACCTAACAATCCCACGGGACAAAATGGTAGTTTTCACTGGGGTAAGCGGCTCAGGCAAAACATCTCTGGCATTCGACACAATTTATGCCGAAGGCCAGCGGCGTTATGTAGAATCCCTTTCCGCCTACGCACGTCAATTCCTAGGGCAAATGGAAAAACCGGACGTAGACTTTATTGAAGGCCTAAGCCCCGCCATTTCTATAGACCAAAAAACCACTAACCAAAACCCACGCTCTACCGTTGGCACAGTAACGGAAATTTACGACTATCTGCGCCTTCTTTTTGCACGTGTAGGCACCCCTCACTGCCCTAAATGCGGCAAAGTAATAGAAAAACAAACAATAGACCAAATTGTAGACCAAATTTTAGAGCTGCCGGAAAGCACACGCCTGCAAGTTCTTGCCCCTGTAGTAAGGGCACGCAAAGGCGAGCATGTGAAATTACTGGAAGACGCACGCAAAAACGGCTACGTACGTGCAAGAGTAAATGGCGAAACCTACGACTTGGGCGAAACAATTGAACTGGACAAAAATAAAAGGCATACAATAGAAATTATGATAGACCGCCTTGTGGTGCGTGACGGAATACAAAAGCGCCTATCCGAATCTATAGAAGCAGCAATGATACTAACCGGCGGCCTTGTGGTAATTAACGCAGATACCGGAAGCGCACCAGCGGAAGATATCCCCTTCAGCCAGCACTTTTCCTGTGCAGACTGCGGGATTAACCTGTCGGAAGTAGAACCTCGCATGTTCTCTTTTAACAACCCCTCCGGTGCCTGCCCAGACTGCTCCGGCCTTGGCATGAAGCTTATTTTCGACCCGGAGCTTATAGTACCAAACCCACAGCTTTCCCTTAACCAAGGCGCAATTGCCGCCCCGGGCTGGAACGCGGTAAAAACAGACGGCAGCTGGGTGCACGCCATTTTTGAAGCATTGGCAGTGTTGCACAAATTCAGCCTTGACGTGCCATATAAAGACCTGCCTCCAGAAATTTGCGAAGTAATAATGAACGGTAACGGTGTAAAGCTTGACCTTAACTACATTGGGCAAGATGGGCAGCCCCGCTCATATTCCCATGTGTTTGAAGGCATTGCAAACAACCTGTGGCGCAGATATAAGGAATCCTCCGCCACCAGTAAACAAGATTATGACGGGTTTATGACAAGCATTTCCTGTCCAGCTTGCAAAGGACAACGCCTAAAGCCGGAAATACTGGCTGTAACTGTTGGCGACCACTCCATTTCCGCCATAACAGAAATGACAATTGGTGCAATACAGGAATTTTTTAGTAAGCTAACACTTTCTCCCACTCAATTAATTATTGCCGGGGCAATATTAAAAGAAATCCACGCACGCACGGGCTTCCTTATGGATGTTGGGCTGGATTATTTAACACTTGCCAGGGCTACAGGCTCACTTTCCGGAGGGGAAGCGCAACGGATTCGCTTGGCCACGCAAATTGGCTCTGGCCTGGTTGGCGTAGTTTACATTTTGGACGAGCCCAGCATTGGCCTACATCAGCGAGACAACGACCGGCTGCTTAAGACACTGCGCCATCTCACAGACATAGGCAACACCCTAATTGTTGTAGAACATGACTCGGACACAATGTGGGCGTCGGATTATATTGTAGACATTGGCCCCCGTGCAGGAACAAACGGCGGCGAAGTAGTTTTCGCCGGGGATGTAAAAGATATCGTAAACTGCGAAGCATCTATAACCGGGCAGTATTTAAGCGGCAAGGCAACAATAGAAACACCAAAGAAACGGCGCAAAATTGACAAAAGCCGCATGTTACACGTTGTTGGTGCAGCGGAAAATAACCTAAAAAATGTGACTGTTAAGTTCCCACTCGGAGTTTTTACTTGTGTAACTGGCGTTAGCGGCAGCGGAAAAAGCTCCCTTGTTAACGAAATTTTATACAAGCGCCTATCCAGAGATTTAAACAGAGCAAGAGTAAAACCCGGCAACCATAAGGACTTAACCGGCCTGGAACACTTGGACAAAATTATTAATATCGACCAAAGCCCTATCGGGCGCACGCCACGCTCTAACCCCGCAACATATACAGGGCTTTTCGACCTGGTGCGGGATGTATTTGCCCAAGTGCCGGAGGCAAAAATACGGGGCTACCAAAAAGGTCGTTTTAGCTTTAACGTGCGGGGCGGCCGTTGCGAAGCATGCGCCGGCGATGGTATTCTTAAAATAGAAATGCACTTTCTGCCGGATGTTTACGTCCCATGCGAAGTATGCGGCGGTAAGCGCTACAACAGGGAAACGCTGGAAGTAAAATACAAAGGTTCTTCAATTTCCGACGTATTGGACATGACCGTTGAAGATGCTCTTTTATTTTTCGAAAACTTGCCACGCCTGCGGGAGAAATTGCAAACACTGCACGACGTGGGGCTGGGCTATGTAAAGCTCGGGCAGTCCTCCACCACGCTTTCCGGTGGAGAGGCCCAAAGGGTTAAACTTGCAACAGAACTTTCCCGCCGTGCAACAGGCAGGACACTTTATGTATTAGACGAGCCTACAACAGGGCTACACGCTGCAGACGTTCATAAGTTAATTGGCATTTTGCAGCAGCTAACAGAAGGCGGCAACACCGTACTTGTTATAGAGCATAACTTGGACGTTATTAAAGTTTCCGACTATGTGATAGACCTTGGCCCGGAAGGCGGCAATGCCGGTGGCGAAATTGTGGTTTGCGGCACCCCGGAGGATGTTGTTAAATGTGAGAAATCGTTTACTGGGAAGTTTTTGAAAGATGTGCTTTAAAAACCTGTGTTCATTTCAATAAAGGGGGGTTGCTACGTCAAGTTCAATACAATAACACAGCTCTTTTATACCTTTTAAATATTTATAACCAACTTACCTTTGCTATAGCAGCAGAAAGCGAGATAATGTGAAACCTGCTAATAAAAGTCAAGCCCCCAAAAGATGGATTTCGACGGTAGTATTCAACGTGATTTCAAGTAGAAATCGTACAAGGCAAATAAGCCCATCCGAGTAGGCATTTTTTCCGTGCTA
>Ga0131853_10006580_pt1 | contig 20988 bp, 12 predicted proteins | sample TergutLab28metaG_FD_92764 | JGI IMG/M metagenome (GOLD analysis project Ga0131853, IMG submission 92764) | Labiotermes labralis P1 segment gut microbial communities from Petit-Saut dam, French Guiana - Lab288 P1 (version 2) (version 2) | ecosystem: Host-associated > Arthropoda: Insects >...
AATGGCGTCTGTGGCTTCTCAATTGATAGAGGAAGTCACTGCACATGCGCAAAGTGACAGTCTCGAGGATGCGCGAGAGATATGCGCAGACGGTACTTACTTTCCGAATAACCTACGTATTTTCACTGTTACAGTCTGCAGCAGTTGTTTCATATAAAGTATGTGTTATTGTTTAAAATCTGCCACTATGAATTTCAAGTGTGAAGTTTTCCAAAGGGATGCAGAATGCCATATAAGGCTAGTACTTCTCACGCTTCCCAAGTCTGCATGAAAACCATGTATTGTAACTGACAGAGTGTTAAGGGGTACCAATGTGGAGACATGGTGTAATACAGACTTTGAGCTTTATTCTACGTATTTTAATGAGTCAGATGTTTAAAAGGTAAAAGATATACACAGGTGACAACAAAATGTATCCACTTTTAACAACAAAACTGAACATTTTAACACTACAAAGAAATGGTCTTTATGGCAGGTTAAGCCGGAATGTGCGAAATCTCTGGAGGATAATTCCTTACTCGACAGCCTTTCAGTTGAACAGCTGTCCAGTGACATGCCTTTACAGCTCAGATGTGGAGAGGCTCAGGCCCCGTACTGTGCAGACAATGAGACATTGGTGATCTGTACACCTAATACGGTTCTTGTGGGGGCTGTAAACTGTTCAGCGCAACACTGGGCAAAAGTGAGTCCTGATGACATAACAATAAGGCATGAGCATTTTGCATGCTGAGGTTTATCATTATCCAAATAACCTCCTTGTTCGGTTCCTAATGTACTTTAAATCTTTATCTAGTGATAGGAGGGATTTTACAGATTGTGGTCTTCTGGTCTGTGATCTCTTGTAGTGCTGTCCATCTTCAGAGCAAATAGCCATTTCCACCCTTAAACCTCAAGTAGTAAGAAGTGCGTCATAGTGCAGAAGACACAAAGTTTGAAATGTGTAGAGAACACCTGTCATTATACAGGAAGGCCTTATGTTTAAATTGTTCATTGCAGGGGGGGGGAATGGTTTACAAATCTAAAACATCTAGTTTGCTCTATTTCAGCAAAACTAAATTTGTGTAAAAGATAACAGTATCTGCAGATTTTACAGACCAGAACTTGGTTTCTAATCTTATGAAGTAATGCAGACCAAGAATGTCTGAGAACAGATTCCATAAGAATGTTAGAACCTGATTTAGGGGAAGTAACAGGAGGAGGAAGAAAACTGTGAGGAGCTTCATAATTTGTACTCTTACGTGAACCTTATTAAGATATTCAAATCCAGGAGGATGAGATGGACATAGCAGATAGCAAACATGAGAGACCACACATGCATACAGAATTTTGTTCATAAAGTTGTAGGGCAGAGATTTCTTGAGAGATCTGATGAAATAGGGCATGATGATGAGGAGTGGGTTCAGCCGGCTCAGGAAAAGTTCCAGGGGTGGGATGTTGTAACTTGTCAATGAACCTTCAGGTTCTAAAAGTGGTGAGGAATTTCTTCATCAACTGAGTGACTTTTTGTTACTTATTAAAGACTCTCTGCTTCCTGAGTTAAATAAAATATTAGTTAATTGGGACACAAGACGTTATTTTGTGTAATTTTTCAGGTTTTCATAGTGTTTGATCAAATTATGGTCTTATTTTGGGTTTCTGCACAATCTAGTGGTTAAACGTCCTGACATTTTGGGGAAACGTATTGCCTCCAGCTTGAGGATGACTTCAGCGAAACCAATTTGGTCACCTTGTAGATGGAGAGAGTACAGTCCTTTGAAACTTCAGAACATCTACTATGCACGGAAAAAACCCAAGAGATGATCACCATACTTCCTCACAAGTAGAAATAAAGCATTAGGATAATGTGCTTGCTTAAATGAAATCCTACATGTGCAACCATGACATCTGTTTACAGAACACTGAACCACTGCAATGTGACAAGAGCAGCAGCAAGTGTGCAGCTTCTTCAGCATGGCAACTTCATCAGGACTCTGCTGTACAAACAAGTACCCAGAGCTCCTCAGTAGCATTCTCACACAACCTTTCCAGCCCAGGAAGTGCTGCTCTTAACAATTCACTCTTACTTCACATTGCACCTAATCATATGGATCTTAACTTGCATCTCTATGACAACAAAACAACTACCACAAACATGCACCTACAGAATATATTACCGGATATGTCTACTGAGAGTATATATGACAGTGAGTTCTACGCTGGTGACAAGGAGAATGATGTTTATGACGTGGAAGATTCTGTACCAGACTACCTGAACATCAAATGTACCCAGAAAGGTATTCAGTGTGTAGATAATACAACAATTATGGGCTGCTCTGAGAACATGAATGAGCAATTTTTTGCCATGTCATGTAATTCTTTGCTGTACGGTGATGAGGGTGAGAATGTGACCAGTTACTGTGATAACGAAACATCATCCTGCATCTTAATAAGTGAAGGAATGACTGTAACAGTCAGCATTAAGATAGCCAACAGTGAAGATCTAAAGATATGTGAATTGTATAGTGGACTTCGGTGTGTCAATAATGAGACGCTGATTGCATGTTCTGGGGATGCCAGCAGTATACATTACACAGTCTCTTGCAATGGAGTAGCAACATCTGAGACAGACAGCTTTCTTCAGGGACAATGCCATGAGAACAGTTGTATATTTGTGACTGTAAATCAGACCAACATTTCTGACATACAAGAAAGTAACATTGTGAACTATGACACTTATCACTTAGTGTCACCTGACACCAACAGCACCACAACTGAATCACCTGACAGGAACATAAGCATGACATATGATATACTGCCACCCAACAATCACAGTTCTGCAAGCAAACTCCTTTACACCAAAATAAATGCAACTTATCTTTGGCCACCAACTTATGCTAATAGTGTCATAAGTGAATCTCTTCAAACCAACATAGGTGTATCTCAACTCTTACTGCCAACTGACGATGACAGTGCTGCAAGCAAATCTCTTCACAGCAACAAAAGTGAAACATATTACTTAATGCCACTTGAATCTAACAGCACCATCAATGAATCTCTTTACAGCATCATAAATGTAACTTATAACATACTGCCCCCTGATGCTGACAGTGCTGCAAGTGACTCTCCTTACAGCACCACAGGTGTAACTTATCACTTACTACCATCTGACAATGACAGTTTCAAAATTCAGTCTCTTTACACCCACATAAGTTCAGTAACAAACACTACAGACATCCATGAGGAACCAGACACACCTGTCATGCAAGTTGAAATGTCTGATTTGTATGACAAACATGAAATTATCAAGTATAATTTATCTATGGCAGGAGAAGAATATTTTGATGATGACAGCAAAACTGAAATAAACATTGCAAACTCACCGTCTAGTGGAAACCATGACCTCGTAACATACAGTGCTGAGAAAATTCTACAAACTACACAACATGATTCCTCACAGATTAATGATTATCTAATGGCAGATGAAAAATCTCCACCGTATACTGCAGTAAGTAATGCTGACTTTGAATTACCTCCCCCACCAACTGGAAACTCTCTTGAAGTCATGAAGTCTGAAATAAGGTTTCATTCAGAAACATCTTCCCTGCTAAATCTGGACATTCCAGTCACATCTGAAACTGATACGAGTATGAAAAACCCAGCTTCTCCTACTCAGATCAGTTTATCCTCCTCTGGAAGTATTGTTACAGAAATCAATATTGCAGTCTCTAAAACCACTACCAGAGAAACTATTTCTTTTGCCCCTGAAATTATACCTAAAGGACCCGCAATACTTATTTTCAAATCCACTCCCACAGAAACTGGTTTTACAGTTCCTGAAACTGTGCCTACAACAACTTTGACACCTGTCTCTGAAGTCATTCTGACAGAAAGTTTCTCTGCCCTTGAAACAAAGCCCACAGAAATAGCAATTCCTGTCTCCAAATCCAGTCACACAGAAAATGATTTCCCTGTCCCTGAAACTTTACTGACAGAAATAACCACTTCTACAACCAAATCCATTGAAACAGCAACTGCTTTCTCCACCCATGAAACTGTGCCAATAAAAACTGTGACACCCATCTCCAAACTCATTCACACAGAAAATTATTTCTTTGTCCCTGAAGCAGTTTATACTGAAATAACTACTCCTGTCTCCGAATTAATGCCTACAGAAACTCTCTTCACTGCCCCTGAAACTGTACACCAAGAAATGACTCCTGTGTCCAACACTATTGACACAAAAGTTGCTTTCTCTGACACTGAAACTGTGCCAACCGAAAATGTGATGCTTGTCTCCAAACTCCTTCACAGAGAAACTACCTATTCTGTCCCTGAAACTATTTCTACCAATATAATAACTCATATTTCCACATTAATTCCCACAGATACTGCCTCCCCAATCGCTGAAAATGCAACTACAGAAATGACTCCTGTGTCCAAAACCATTCACACAGCAATGACTTTCTCTTCTCCTGGAACTTTACCTAAAAAAATGATTAGTGAGTCCAAAACCATGTACATAGATACTGTTTTTCCTGAAATAACTACTACTCTTTCCAAAATAATTCCACCAAAAACTGTCTTCCCTGCCCCTGAAACTGTATATACAGAAATTACTCCTCTCTCCAAAACAATTCACGCAGAAAATGTTTTGTCTGTGCCTGAAACTGTTTCTGTTGAAATGACTACTTCCATCTCTAAATTAATTACCACAGGAAAAGTCTACCCAGACCCTGATATTGTTCCGACACAGATGACTCCACTCTCTAAAACTGTTCACAATGAATTTGGTCTCTTTGCCAATGAAAGTGTTCCAACAGAATCTGGGGTGCTCATCTTAAAGCCCATTCATAAGGAAACTGCTTTGTCTGTCCCTAAACCTGTTTCTACAGAAGTAACTATCCTTGTTTCAAATGTCACTCTCATACAAACTGCTTCACCTGTCCCTCAGATTATACCTACACAAGTCATAATGCCTACATCTAAACTCGATTTGACAGAAACTGATTTTTCTGTCCGCCAGAATATACCCACAGAAGCCATAACTCCTCTTTCTCAACTCATTCCCATAAAAACTGCTTTTCCTTTCTCTGATAATACACTGACAGAAGACACAACTCCTGCTTCAAAACTCATTCCCACACAGACTGCTCCTCTTCTCCATGAGACTATACCTACACGAGCCACAGCTCCTGTTTCTAAACGTATTCCTATAGAAACTGCGTCTCTTGTCACCAAAACTATACCAACAGAAACCATGACATCAATTTCAAAATTCATTCACAGAGAAGCTGCTTCTTCCATCCCTGCACTTATAACTGGAGAGATCGTGAATTTCAATTCTGGTACCACTGTTAATTTCTCCCAACCCACAATGCTTGTCGCTGAAGACAAAACTATGGTGTCAAAACTCATTCCTGTGACAAGTACTCACGAAGCAGGTGTAAGCAGCATCACAGACTTGCATTCACATCTACAAGCCATAAGTAGTGTCTCAGGAATTCATTCTGCTTCTGAAACCATCACTTCTAAGCCTTCAGCTCATGTCTCAGAATTTATGAGCACAAGAAGCACAAGGATAACACCAACAGCTGAAATGGATCAGCCTGAGCGTCTGGTAACAGCATCAAATGCAGCTATGAGCAAACCCTCAGACATATCTGATATACGACAGAAGAATGTATGCCATAAGGTGGGAATCCAGTGTATTGACAGGCTGACACTGGGTGCATGTCTACCAGACCTGACTCTGAGCTATACTGTGTCGTGTCAGATGTTGTTGCCATATGTGATGTCTAAACACCATGATGTTTACTGCAACAAGAAGTCAGACACATGTGCTATGGCACCAGTGCTCTAAACTATGTTATGGACAACTTTCAACATTACAGTGTTAAGTATGAAGTTCTCATAGCATAGACTATGAGAAGCATTTTCTTCTTGGATACAATACCATGTACCTTGGTAGGTGGGTACCAACATGTGGTAGCCTTCTATCTAACGACAAAACATGATATCCTAGATGACAAAAATGTTCTTCCAGTGTTGCTGGTAACAAACTTGAAGGCTGTATAATACAGCAGCAGAAAGTTCCAAAATGGTTACTTTACATTTCTGCATCTGTCACTGGTCTTGAAGTTAGTTTATTGCAGATAAGAATCTACTGTCAACCATATAAAATCATACTGCTTCTGTATATACCACTTCCTTGAGAAGTACAAAACTTTGTAAGCTTACCAATATTGTGTGTTTGTATGTTAGCAGGATTTCTTACTACAAAAGAGTGATTATTGTTCTGTGCATCATTATTCACTTGCCTTGGTAAAGGGGATGCAGTGTGTTTACTGTGAGGTGTCAATTAAACTTTTTTAACCTTCATCGTCCTATAAGACCATTTACTGGCCTTTAGAATGTTCTGGAAAATGGTCTCGTGTGCTATATGCTGGTAATTACTTCGTAGCTATTTAAATGTCCATGCTTAAGCCAGAAAAGTCAAGCTGTCAAGAGATAACAACTGTCATCTAAATCCATCACCTAAAGGTTAAAGCACAGTTGTCAATATATATATACATATCATGTAATATAACATTAAAAAACTCCGCACTTCACCCACACAGCATATTTATGAGTTCGTGTTCCTTATGACAGAGGATTATTCACTCAAACAACATCAACAGGTACGTCCGTGTAAACAAGGAGCAGTGTTATCTGTGCCAGAGGAATTGAGTTTTTAAATGTCATTTCACTGAACTTCATGCTTGAAATGTTTAAACTGTATCATGGAGCTTGTAGAGATGCCTTTATCATAATAATGCTTCTGTCATGACACCAGACAATCAAACATGTATGGTGTATGCAGACTTCGAATATACCATGCAAGACTCTTCATTTGGGTTGTTTATTGGCTTACTACGTACAGAGTTAAACTGTGTGATTCTAGTAACATTAGTTATGTATGAGGGGTGCTGATAAGTCCTTAGCCTGACCAGGAAGAAAACAAGCTACAGCGACCAAACTCGGGATTTATTCAACATACTCCCTACGAAGCTCAATACACTTCTTAGCCTGTTGCTCTAACTTTTGCAACCCACTTAAGAAAATTCAGAAGGTTGTCCTTCCAACCAGATCTCTGCGGCAGCAATGACCTCTGCGACAGACGAAAAATGGCAACCTTTCAATTGTTTTTTCTGTCCAGGGAACACGTGGTAGTCTGATGGGGCCAGATCCAGTGAATAGGGTGAGTGATCAAATATTGGAAGCCCAGGTAGGCCAGTTTCTTCTAGGTTGCAAGTGCCCAGTGAGCCGGGGCATTGTCCTGCAAGAACAAGACCCCGTTGGTGACCTTCCCGCGGCGTTTTTCCTTCAAAATGTCCTTCAATTGCACCAGCAGAGATGAGTAATACTCCACGTTGATAGTTTGGCCCTTTGGAAGATAATCAATGAGGACGATGCCATTTTGATCCCAAAAAATCGAGGCGAGAACATTTCCAGCGGATTTTTGCACTCAGAATTTTTTGGGGCAGGGTGAGTCACTATGCCACCACTCCATTTATTGCTGCTTTGTCTCTGGATCATAGTGATATAACCAGGTTTCGTCCATGGTCACCAATCGCGACAGGAAATCATTTGGATTGCGCCGAAAAAATTCCAAAACTTGCTCAGACGACTGGCACCGTTGACGTTTTTGAGCCGCATTCAGGCATTTCAGGACCCACTTCGCAGAGAGCTTCCACATGTCCAAATCTTTATGAATGATGGACCCAACCCGCTCATGTGAGTTGCTCAGCTATTGATTTAGCCGAAATCCGGCAGTCTTCAAAGATTAGCTCGTGAATTTGATCAATAATCTCCGGGGTGGTCAATGTTTTGGGTTGTCTAGGACAAGGCACATCACAGACAAAAAAAATCACCACGTTTAAACTGGGCCACCCATTTTTTGACGGTGGCATACGACGGTGCATGTTCCCCTAATGTTTCTGTCAGAATTGTGTTAATTTCCTTCGGCGCTTTGCCTTGAAGGAAAAAAAAAAACTTGATGACAGCTCACGACTCCATGTTGTTGAAATCGCGCGCATCACCTGACATCCTTCCTTTCAGCCTCTGTAACAAGAAAAGACTTGCAATTTGGCATGTGAACAGACCCCTCTTTCCAACGACACTATCAATTCTGTCCTACGACATCGGGAAGTAGGTCGGGCTAAGGACTTATCAGCACTCCCTCATAGCATTTAGTCCTTAAGGCTGTTTTATGGTGTTTAATACGCAGCAGAGGCTGAAATTTCTCTCTTCACCATTGCATCCAGATAGGTTCTGATGTCCATCCAACCTGCTACCCAGTTACAATCAGTTACTCTTTCTCTGGGGTAAAATTGCGGGGCATGAAGCTGATCACTCAGCTCCATCCAGTATTAAGTTTAAGAATGTATGGAGTTAATATGTTAGTCAGACACAGACACAACTGTACCCTAACCTCCAAGACTGCTTGATGCTTATCTCTGTGATAATAAAGATGTCCACTATTTTTCTTCCCCCCTTTTTGTGCTTCCCCAGATTATCTGCAGGAACTGAGGCTAGGTCTTTATAACAGACAGTGACTGCGTGGCATAAAGGAATGTCAGCATACACTCAAATCAAGACACAACATTAGCTGTCAGTAGAAGGTCAGCTGAGAGGTCATTAAATCGCTCTTCCTCTGGATGACATAATTGCTGCCCACTTGAGCTCGTTAAAGATGCATCACATTCTTCACTCCTGTCTCACCATGAGACTAAGTTACACTAGCCTGGATGGGGGCTGATGGTGTGGCTACAGTAGCGGTATGAATGTGATACTGGTGACTGCATTAGTAGTAGTAGTAGTAGTAGTAGTACTAGTAGTAGTAGTAGTAGTAGTTGTAGTTATTGTTTTTGTTATATGAAGGGAATAGTAAGCTGGTTGCACCTGTGCCTAATCAAGCACCAAGGCATAAAATGCATAGGGGGAGTGGAGGTACATTTCCATGAATACTTAACTTCGATACTAAAAGGTGGTTACTTTCAAGCCCCAGCTGCTTTAATGGCAGTATTCATTTGAAAGCAAGTTATGGGTCCTAGAACTAGTCTGGACATGGAGGTGAAGAGAACACCTTAACCTGTAACAGGAACCAAACCCTGTTCAACAGGCTTTTATCCTATATTTGCATCAGAAGAGTGGTGGGAATTTAAATTGCTAACCTGCTCTGCCATCTTACCTACACTGATACTTATGATCCATTAACACCAACAACAAAATAAGAATGCAAACTGACAGAAAGCAAGAACACAAATGGTATAAGTGAGAGTGGGATGTGGAACACAGGAGGTGGCTACTAGGCAGATGGGTAAGAGAAAATCTGTGTTCAATCTTTGGCTGTCCCACCCATTATACAGACTGAGGTACCACGGCTTCCAATATCCTACAATCTAGAATGATGACAAAATATTACCTCCTTATGTATTCATACAGTGTAGAATAAACACAGTCTTATAGTGTAATCTGTACTAGGTCATTGTGATTCAACGTGGACAGTGGTACTACACTTGGCCAGTGTTTGAGAGAGCATGTGTGAAGACACTGCAGCTATGAAGTGGCAGGTAAACTAGAATGAGCATAATGAATTATGACAAACAGACATTTGAGCAAACCTTACATTTTGTCAATTGTAAGGGATTCTGGCAATGGTATAATACAGTTAGAATTACTGGGTTTTTACATTTTGCACATTACATAATGGACAGAAGAGTTTACATTGTGTTTGACATTATACATGCTCAAGAAAATTTAGTGAGCTGACTTAGGTTGTCCAGTGATAGAGATTAACTCTTTCTACTGGACTCAACTTAGTAGGTGTCTTCCTAAGTTCCCATTTTTTGACAGAATGAGAATTGGTTTTCAAATATCACATTCTGTTTTGAATATTAGACAATAAAAAAGAATAGAAAGCCAGTAATAATAAGCCCAGATTTTGTTATAGTCAGGACATATGAAGAAAGCCTACATTTATCTTACTACAAGATGAACTTGATCTGAAACATTCCTTCAAGCATAAAGATCATGGACATCCAGGATTTCATGCTGCATGATTTTGTAGTAGGTACCAACATATTGGTAGAAGAGAGTAAGATCTTCCACCCTGAAAATGGAGACGTCAGATTCCTCCAAGCTGTTGTTACATATGTACCAGGCCACACAGTGTCACATCCCAAAGACAAAAGACTTCATAGTTGCCAATATTAGAACCTCATATCTTATTTTTTTAATGTCATATACACTGAAATAATATCTAAAGCACATAATGGTATATTCCAGCACAGAAATATGTTTTAAAAATCAGTTCTATTTTGTTTTGTCTGTCTCATAGACCATGAGTCATTGCAGGTACAGATCTGTCTTCGCAAAGCCCATAAAACTCCAGGCATTACACAACATAATCAGATGAAGCCGACCCTTGTATTTCATTACGTATTCACTGCAACAATTTCCTTGTAGAATCAACATTACACAGGAAACTGCTGCCTCCACACTGCTCCTGAATGTGGAGGCAGCTTATTTGTACTCACCTACATGGTGTCTTGACTGAGAAGACTACCTTTTGTACACATATTTGTGTTTATATTGCAGGCAGGTGTTGTGGTGCTGTGTGGTGCAAGTAGTCTAGCAACCAGGCTTGCACATGTTTACAGCAAGCAACAGCTGACAATTGTGTCTTACCAGCTCACAGCATTACAAGCCTGGACAGGTACGTTCCAACATTCAGAAGGTGTGCTGTCTAATGTGTGTTAAGTGACAAAAACCAATAAAATATGATTACACTTGCAGAGGTTCCTACATTATTAGGGTGCCTTCTGTCATGGCTTCCACTACGTTACCTGGGTCGCCGAGCTACTCTGCAGTTCGTGGTGGCACCATTGCTTACTGCTGGATGCTGCCTTCTGTTGGCATACCACTATATAGCCAGGGCAGTTTCTCCTATTCTGCTCCTAGGAGTCGCCTTCCAGGGGGCTGCTTTTGGAGTTGGCTTCTCTGCTGTACCAATCTACCTCTTGGAGGCATTGTGTAAGCCTGTCAATGTTAAAACTTGTATAACGTTTCTCTTTGAGGGCAGTGTAAGAGGGACTTTACTTCCTAACCCTGTAACCAGCAATGTGGTTGGTACAAGATAAAGTCCCCAACCGAAAGACCAAAGATGATTATGCACTGCCTGGTAGAAATCATCACACACCTCAAACAACTGTGATAGAAGATGGTAGAAATGTGATGCTGTGTTTACCATTATATTCATCTATAATATTATTAAGTTTCTCAATTAATACAGAGCTCTAGCCATATGCATGACAAGACACCAGTAAGGAGTATAAGAATATATGTATGAAATAACTATGGATGAACAGATATTGCTAAGTGATTATAGTGAAGTCACAGAAATTATTACCATGGTTGGTTGAGGTGATGATGGTACTCAAGTCTCCTCTTGTTCTGTCCATTGTTAATCCCGCTTTGGCTTCTTCTGGCCTATGCAAACCAGCCTAAGCATTTGTTGCAGTGGAGATTATCATGTGGTTATCACTCCAACATTCCTGTGGATGCAAGAAAACATATGGAGGCATAATAAAAGTGAAGCATTACAGTCCGAAGAAGAAGTTTAGGGTTTTGATGAATGTGATTCTTTCCAAGGCTTCTGCCAAGCAGACGTTATTAAGCAGTGGAGTAAAATTTTTATTGTTGACAGCAAATATTACATAAAAGACACATGTAGCCAGTATATCTGATTTTTGTGATACACTGATAAAAATTAAGTTATCATAAATACCATACACCTCCACCTCCAGCTACTAGTTCTAAAATGTACAGATCTAATATCTCTTTAAAGCACGGTGGCTACTACATGTACCATCAGGTATAACAATAAAAGCTCTGCATTATGCTCTCAAGCATATTTGCATGTATATGTCTCACAATGAAGACAAAATATTTCCCAAAACTGCGCTAACTACCTGGTCTCTGTACCTGAGATGCAGTGCATTCTGTGACGGAAGAACTATGTTTTAAGTATAACTTATATATAAATTCCAGGCTTAAAACCGCTAGACAAATGGAATAACAAGCCCTTTCCTTACACCAATGTTTTGAAGTTCCAGGTTGGCCCTGGGACACCAGTCTACATACCAAACCTGCTCTAGCCCTTATCATGACCACTGAGCTGTCCGCTGCCATAGGAAACCTGCTGGCACACATATTCCCCATCTCACCTAACACTCAGTACTTGCATCTCATCCCAGCCACCATCATAACGGCATCTGCACTTGGTTTGTGTCTCACAACTGAATCTCCACGATGGCTACTACTTTTTGGGCACCGAATTGAACAGACAAAGGCCTCACTTCACCTTTTCCTGGGATCCAGTAACCCAAACCATAACATCTGTCAGGCAATGCAAAGGTTTCAGAAGGAAGAGGAACAGTTCTGTGCCACAAGGGCAAACATCATAGTTGTGAGAACATACCTGCGTTCATTAACACTAGCAGCATGTTTACTGAGCTTGCCATGTGTAAGTGGTATGTATGTGTACGACTTTTACTCAAAGTGGGTGGTGAAGTTTGCAGGTGTCATTTTTAATGACACGACTGTCACTTTGTCTGTGTTAAGTGCTTCTATTCGAGTTGCTGCAGTAGGCTTTGCAGCTGCCATGTTCTGTGTGACAGATGGTACTAAATCCCAGTGTGTGTCCCTCATCAGCTCAACAGGAATGATATCTATAGCACTTTGCTCCACTGGAATGCTCCTCTTCAGCCTGGAGCAAGGTGAAAACTGGATATGGGAAGTGCCATGGTTGCCATTAGCAATACACCTCTTATTTCATACTGTGTTTTGGTTTGGAGTTGGGTCCCAAACTTTCATCACTGCCTTCCAATTCACTCCATCGCCTCTCCGCCCTTCAGTCTTCAGCCTTGCAGGGGGGCTCCATTGGTTACTAGAAATGACATTCAATAAATTCCTACTTTTTATGATAGAGACAATCCACCCATTTGGAACATTCTGGTTCTACGCTGGAATGTCAGCCACTGGACTGATTCTAATTGTGTTTTTGGTGGTTCCAGAGATCAGTAGGAAGGAAATCATAAGAGACGTGACATGTGGTGCAGTCACAGATGTACTGCAAACACCAACAGACAATACACAGCCAGGGAGGCCAACATGATGCATGCTGCCATGAATATTAATTGCTATCTAACAAGGCACAGTGGTAACTGCATTAAGAACAATAAGACATATGGGTGTAGGGAGGCATAGGTCTACAAATTTTTAGGTGCAAATTAGTGTTGAACATTATATCCTGCCCAGTTTAGCCTTTGGGAAAAGCATCCCAGTGCCTACTGGACAGGAGGCTGGGTGGATTACAGAGCTGGTCCAAATGTTGCAGTGGAAAGTTTCCAACCCTGTAGGAAATGGAATCGTGGTTCCCTAGCTCATGGCCTAAACATTACAATCCAGGCATGTTTACAGAAATTGGAAGAAGCACAAAATAAACATACATGTGATAATCAAGCAGATCTGATACCCACTGTGGACTACATAATTCTTTTTGCAGTTTGTTTTATGACACAATCAGTTACCAGGTATCACTATGTAGTGTAAAAAATGTCTGGTGTAATATATTGCAAAGGACTGAGAAGGTGGCAGTCATGGTCTACTTGGCTATGACACTGACAAAAACCATGAAAAATCTGTCAGGGTAACTGATGCCCCAGCTAAAATATTCGAGGTGTTATTTGGATCAAATGAAATGAGAATATAACTATGTACAGAGAAGTGGAAATGGACCCAGTTGATTTCAAGGTACTACATGGCCAAGTGAGCTATTACCACAGGACTCACTTGTGTGTATTGCAACAATTGTAGTTTACCCATTAACATGATCCAAACTTTTAATTTATATGTATCATACACAAACTCTATAAATCAGAAATGTCAGTTCTTCTGTTCAATAGATGCAACCAGTATGTTTCTCTGAAATGCTGTTATCCTTCAAACTAAAAGATCCCTTTCTTAATAATCACTGCTATGAAAACCCCAACTTCTCTTTGTAGATGTTGTATTAGGTAAATGAAGGAAGACAGGAAAACTAGATGTCAACATAATTTGGGTTGATAAACTCTTGAAAAGAGGGTATCTTGAAGAGCTAACATTCAGATGATTGTTTAATACAGTATTAATATCAATTAAGGAAATGATGGAAACTGAATTCAGGTGGGATGTAAAATTGTTAGAGCTCTCAGTATCAAGACTGTGGTCTTCTGGGATGGGACACTGTGCAGCCTTTTAGGTGGACAGCAATATTTTGGAGGCACCTGCTGGTTTTGTTTTCATAGTACCTTCTTCTGCTCTGGAGATTCCTCAAGAAAATCAGTACCTGTCTACTGAAATACACAGCGTCCAATCTTTTGGTTTCAGATGGCTCACAATACAGCACACTGGTAATGACATATTAGTTTCAATAAAATCCATATTCACCTTTCCATTTGATGGCGATACATAACACTATGGATTTTGAAATCTGGTAGACTATATTCTAAGCTACAAAATTTGTTACAAACTCTTCATGGCATGAAGGCCTGAGCCTGTCTGGCAGTTTTCAGGTACTGGCAGTCTTTTATGTTATATAGTCTGCCAATAGAAAAAGGGGGACAACACATTAATGTTCTAAGACAATTTTAATCATACTCCACCAGTTGGCATTATTGGATGTATAATTGAAAACAAAGCTGTTCTCACTTAAGAACGAAACCTTTGTAATTGGGATCAACACAATTTTAACAGCAGCTGGGACAGTGTAAACATTACAGTAACTAGGCTATGGGCTGGATGATCTGGTATTTGAATCCCTGCAAGGGCAAGACATTTATTTCTCCAAAAACATCCAGACCAAGACTGGGACCCACCCAGCCTGTTATTCAATAGGTACCAGGGTTACTTCCAGGAGGTAAAGCAGCCAGGGAGTGCAGCTTCCTACTCACCTACATCTAGTGCTGAAGTTCAGGATGAGTGGAGCCATACCTCTGTTGCCCCTTTGTGCTATCATTTCGTGGACAGGGACAACTATACTTTATCTTTACACAATTTAAACATGTTTTATAATCATATTCATAGCATTCAAACATCTAAAATTGTGTGTTTCAAATTTACCATCAACAATGTTTGCTGAACATATCTTAATGCAGCTGAATTAAATTAGAATGGCTTTACAACTATAAACTTATCATATAACCCTGTCTCTCCTTAAAAAAATTAACATACACAGTATCAAGGTGAAGAGTACTGTCTTCTGGTATCGTCATCTGGCTGTGTGTTAGATGTGTATATGATTTGCAGGAACCTGTATCTATCAAGATGATGGAGGCAGCAAGTTCGTCTGAAACGCTAATACACATTGATCGCACTACACATGTCTGTTACTCTGAAAACAGGAATCTTAACAGTCATGATCAAGAGAACCTCAAATCTGACCTGTATAAAAACAAAGTATTTATTTATGTTATAGTTGATGCTGCTATATGTAATTGAATAATATGATGATTAATGAACAAAGAATTGGAAAGGAAGTGGAATGGTGGTTATAATATAATATTAGGAACTACCCTGCTTTCTATTTGGAGGAACTGCAGCAAACCACAAAAAAAAAAAGTCGATCAGGATGATGCTAAGTCAAGATATGAATGGAAGAAGGACCTCACCAATATGAAGCATGAGAGCTGCTCATATGCAGTGCCTGTGTGTACAAAGACACAGCAGTGTTATGCACCTGCAATTTATCATAATGACATATAGCAACTGTGGGGATCACCATTATCTCAGAAGCCAGGATTTCATGCTACACAGTCAGAGTTTAACTTGCAGGTACTGTATTTGTAGAGAAAACATGTGAAGTTAGGTCTGATGGACCATGCACACATATGATCAGAACACTGCCACATACAATCAAGAGAGGTTATTTTAAAGCAACTATACCCTAACTTGAATTAGTCCCATCATATGATGGGACAAAATAATCCCCACACATTAATCCATGGTGTCTTAATATACTTAAATAATTATGTATTGATTTACCCACTCACTATGATTGCCACAGATAATACTGCAATCGATCAGTTTGTATATATTACGGCATGTAAACGATCCTACAAAACACAGTTTCACTCTGTATTCATATTCTACATTTGAAAGGTTCAGCAACGTACGATGCTACAATGCCAACTGCAACAAACTACTACACAATGATAGGTATCCATGGCACCTGGTATATCAAAGAAAAAGTCTGGTATGACATACTTAAACATGAGGGGAAGATAGCAGTAAAATCTTTCAGGTTTATTCCATACCTAAAAGGAATCATTTACATTGCCACATTATAGTTTCCTCAGTATAACACATACATTTTTATGACTACTTCAAAATTATGATATAATATGATGGTTGAGTGAATGTCAGCAAAAGACATCATAGTGTAATCAGAATGAACAGTGTCTAGTGTGTCTGTATGTCAATGTTGCATTTACAGAGTAAAACTGAAATTGTACACCCTTAAGATTTTCTAGTTACAATTGGCAGCCACCATCTGCCAAGTTGCTTTAGGCATCAACTACATTCTACACCATCTCTGTATTAATGATGTAGAATTCTCAAGACTCAGAATACATCAAGCCTTTATTTCATGCCCTAGTTGTGTTCTTGAAAATGTGGGCATAAATCAGAAATGATATACCCATACTAATAATGAAATAGGTAGGGGTTAGCATAACCAAATGCAGCCAGCCAAAGTGCATTACCTGAAATGAGAGGGTGTAAACAGGTGGTATATGGCAAGAGATGTTACGACAAAAAGGTTTTACTACAGGGATGAAAAACAAGGGCTACATATACTGTGTTAGAGCCACTGAATGTAATAAAGTCAGTAATGTGTTCAGGACAAATACTGGTTGTATTTTCTGAAGCTACAAGCATAAACATATGGAGGAGAGAGATTCTGACATGGTACAAACAGATAACATATAGAATACAGCATGGCTTTCTAGCTAGCATGCTGCCAAACAGTTTTACTTCAACATATTTCTTGCTGGTACAATGGTAGTTGAATAGCACCCCCAAACAAGATCCCACGGCTGCAACAATTTCCGTATGTCCTTGTACTTTTGCTGTATGGAGGCACCTAGCTTTTTCCCAACAGCACTGAGACACAGTGACAGTATTAAATACAACTCTGGCTCTCTGTCTATAATGGTTAATTTAATTACTGTGTTTCCTATAAATAATGGATTTCAGAAATGGTGCAAATTTCACTCCCAGTGCACAATCCATACATCCAACATCTTGATATTACCAATTACAGAAAATAAAAAGTAATGAAACATAAAGGCACAGACAAACACACGGACATAATCTCTCCGATATACATTGTTTTATGCACCACATGTGAAGAATGCATAATAATATACATTTTTATCAGAAATAGTACTAACTGAACGGTTAACTGCGGAGTGACACCAGTGACCGACATTAGTAGATGCATAACACAGGACACTTTACACAGGTATTGGAAGGTCCTTGGCCACCATTACAAGAATATGATCAGTACTAAGACGCCAATTGCAAATGTCCTTTGAAACTCTGCACCACTGTTCACCATGGTGGGGCTCAGCTGCAACACACCGTTTCTTTACCTCCTCTTGCTGCTCTTCAGAACCATTTAGCAGCTCAAACTTGTAGAAATATGCCCATGCATCTCCCAAATCTGGCTCAATTTTCACTGTTCGGTTGAACCACTCTCTGCACTTTTGTATTTTTCTCTCACACCAGAATAATTTAGAGACAGCCAAAAGGACATGTGGGTCATGCTCACACTTTTTCAAAGCATCCACACTTTTTGTCTTGCGCTGCGGTCTTAACTCGAGGAATATTGCCTCTGCCCACAAGATCCCCGCATTGGGACACTCTTGGAGAGCCTTTGCCATCAGAGTGTTGGCTATGTCCCGCAGCCCAGCACGGAATTCAACTCTTATGGCCTCCAGCCACAGTTGTGCACATTTTGGATTTCGCAGCCGTCCTTTCTCAAGAACTGACCGTGCCTTGGTCAGCATTCCCCTTCGCTCTTCCAGGGATGCCAACAGTTTCCAGATAGGCACAGAGGTGGGGCACTTCTTGATGCCATAACTGTAGGTCTCCCATGCCTTGTCAATGTTTCCCTGCTGTTCTTCTATCTGCCCCTTCATAAGCCACAACTTGGCAAATTCAGGAAACACCTTAATAGCTTCTTCCAGGAGCCTCAGTGCCTGTTCCAGATTGTCCAGGGCCCATTCTAATTTTGCAGATTTCATCATAACCCTTGGTGTTGGCGCAGAAGCACGAGCTTTGGCAAGCAGACGACGTGCCCGTTCATACTCTGAATTCTCAGACTCCAACTTGACAGCAGCAAGCCAGATTTCCTCAGAATTAGGGTTGGCCTGGAAAGCAAGAGACAAGATGCCACGTGCAGCAGGCACATCACCAGCCATCCACTTGGACTTGGCCCCCATGAGCCACAGCACCTCAGACTTGGGACAGTGGGCCACTGCACGCTGCAGCAATGATTCAAGTGACTCTCGTGTGCCATGATTCTTCTCAAAGTAAGCTGCTCTCAACCAGATGGACTTCTTGCTGGGGAATGTGGCCAATGCATGGGCATACACAGCCCGTGCACATTCATATGCTCCCTGGGACGCACATGCCTCAGCATCCTCCATCCAAGTATGTTTCCTGTCCTCCTCCTCCACACCCTGTCCTATAATGGCTCGGACTAGAACTTGGCAGCAGTGTACAGAACCAGACTTCTCTGCCTCAATTGCCTCTTTGAACCAATGCTCACGATTGATCTCCACACCATTAGAAGTCAGAGATGTTATGGCCCTCTCAATAATTTTGTCCACCATATGATTATTACCATTTGCCTCCTCCAGTTTTGCTGCTGTGGTCCAAATCTGGCGATCTGTAGGAATGTTTTCCCGGGCTTTATTGAGAACCTTTCGGGCATTTTCATATGTCTCAAGCCTTGCAAGAGCCAACCACAGATCCACACTGGTCGGACAACATTCTACTGCTCTGCTGAGAAGAATCCTGGCATCTTCTGGATCTTCCAGCTCTACAGCTGCCTTCCAGAGTCTCACAGAGTTGGGAATATGTTCCAATGCCTTGCGATACACACGGCGCTTTGCTTTTGTTTCCTGCTCCAGGTCTGCAGCCTTGATCCAGATGCGGACAGACGTTGGGATGTGTCGTACAGCTTGGGCAATCACAGCTCGCGCTGTATCAGGGGGCTGTAACCTAGCTGCCTCCAACCAAAGGTCCTCAGACTTTGGATTCACTTCACAACCTTTCATAATAAGGTTTCTGGCAGCCTGTACCTTCCCAGTAACCTCCTCTAATCTGGCAGAGGCAATCCAAGCAGGTGGATGATTTGGATTTGTTTCTCGAACAGACTTAAGAAGTAAACGGGCCTTTTTAATGTCATTAATGTCCCCTCCATATGTAGGAATCATACTCTGGAGATCTGTCAAGTAACCTTTGGGATCAACAACTGTCTGACCTTCAACAGAGTCAGACACTTGACTCAGTTTAACGTTCATTAATGTGTTACGTGCCTGTCCAATCTTACACAAATCCAGATCTCCAGTAGGTGTAAGCATACCTGTGGCTGTTCCTGATGGGAAGGCACTAGCAAGCCCACTTGACGGATCAATGGTGGTAGTAGTCTCGCCGCCTAGATTGCGAGCAAGGACAGAATCCGGCAAAGGAGTGAACTTTTCAGCACGGGCATTTCGCACTTTACGATTTCTTGCATCACCCACCTCGGGAACGTTACGCCACTCATCTTCTGTCACAGTCACCAAACCTCGCTTCAAGTCACTAAACTGTTGCTGGATTTTAGGGCGTTCCTGTCGATATCTTTCCAATTCTTCTTTCAGTCTCTTTTCTCTATATTCTTTCCTTTTCTCATCCATTCGTTTATCGATGGCTTCATAAATAGCATCTGCTTCTTCATCGTCCTTGTCGTATGGATCCTTACTGAACAAAGACCCACCATAACCTGAAAACTCATCGTAGTTTGAGTCATTGAGATCTTCGTCATCATCTTCTTCCTCTTCTTTCTGGTGGCCTTTCTTACGTTTGCTTGGTGGTGCATGTCTATCGTCGGATACGTCGTTGGCGTCTCTAGCTGGACCAATATCTGACCTAGTTGTGAAGCCTGTTGCACCTCTTCCTACCCCAGCTACATAACCTAATGGAGCTGGAACCCCCATAAAATGTTTCTTATTCCTGTTAACCAACGCTGCGGGCGGTACGGCCATATTCGTAATAACTTTATAATATACCTTCTACACAGCGAATATCGAAGACAAACTGGAACCGACTTTTATGTACGAAAATCACACGAACAACACAAACTTCTACCTTCGAGCAAAATTATAGTACAACTTTCTGCCGCTCCACACACAGCGCTGCAATTTCCAAGTCTCCAGCACAGATAACAGAAGTAGGCATTTCCAAGTAAACAAATCGCGGAAATATCGTTACAATTCGACCAAACGCCATGGCATGAGTTTTGGTGATGACAGCATGCCGCCCCCGACATCTGGTGACGACCTTTAGAACTATGTAACAGAATGTCGGTAAAATAGACTCCCACTACCTAGGCGTGGATGGGTAGATAATATTAGGATGGATCTCCAGGAGGTGGGATGTGAGTATATGGACTAGATTGGGCTGGCCCAGGATAGAGACAGGTGGCGGACGCTTGTGAGTGCGGTAATGAACCTTCGGTACGGTGCGGATGGTGCCGTGCGACTGCACGGCACCATCCGCACCGTACACACGACCTACGCAGCGGCTCTCAAGACCACCACCCATCCAAAAACTCGGTGCAGAAAACCATATGCTGCAACTCAACATCTAATGCTCCTGATG
>Ga0131853_10006581_pt1 | contig 20988 bp, 17 predicted proteins | sample TergutLab28metaG_FD_92764 | JGI IMG/M metagenome (GOLD analysis project Ga0131853, IMG submission 92764) | Labiotermes labralis P1 segment gut microbial communities from Petit-Saut dam, French Guiana - Lab288 P1 (version 2) (version 2) | ecosystem: Host-associated > Arthropoda: Insects >...
AAAAAAAAACCAACAATGCCCCAACAAAAAAAAGTGAAAATGTCCCCTCCAAGAGTGTTAACCCCTCCCCCCCCCCCCCCCCCCCAAAAAAAAAGTTGCTTCTTCATGACAATGCCTGGTTACAATGCCCACTACCGAGGCCATTACAAAATTTGGATGGAAGTGTTACCACACCATTACATGATAACAATACACTGAAGAATGCTGAGTGCCCATGGCTGCAGAAGATTGAAAGAAACTTTTACCATGCTTTTGTTCAAAGGCAGGAAAGTGCTAACAAACATGGAGACCATGCTGACAAATAAGCACTCCCTCACCAATGCTGTAATAAAGTTTTGTGAGATCTTTGCATGGCTAGTTTATAAACAGTATAAAATAAAAAGCAGGAGGTACTATTTTCTGACTAACCCTTACAAATGTTCTGGAACTTCTACATAAATGTCACAGGCCCTTGCAATGGCAAGGTGAAGTCACCATACATAGATAGAAAACATGAGAAATTTCATAAAATTAAATAACTCACCACTCGGTTTGAACCATCATATTCTGCTCGTTCTATCTTGTCTAGTCTGGCATCACCCCAGTACAGTTTCTGTGCTTTATGGTCCAAGGTAAGAGCATTTGGCATGCGGATGTCAGTTGTAATGATGCTTTCCATGTCATATCCAGTGAAATATGCTCTCTGAATGGCTGGGTTGTGAGAGTTCCAATTGGTCCAATATATGCGCCTGCAAGGACGGTTACCAAATGAAACACAAAATATAACTCAGATAAAGTTAGAAGGGAAATATATTTATAACCTGTATTTCTCATGAACTGGTTAATAATCCACACTTAATTAAATTAATGTGAATGTTTCATACCAAAACAATTCTAATTGCAACAAATTCCAGGAAACATGAAAAGTCAAAATATTAAAAGAAGTCTAAATGGTATACAATCTTTCACAATAGTAAGATGTACACGACGAATTGTGGGAAACTGCAACATGCCGCCACCATCGCCTCCTCCTCCTCCTTCTCCTTATTCTTTTCTTCTTCTTCTTCTTCTTCTTCTCCTCCTCCTCCTTCTTCCCTTCCTCCTCCTCCTTCTTCTTCTTCTCCTTTTTCTTCTTCTTCTTCTCCTCCTCCTCCTTCTTCTTCTCCTCCTCCTTATTCCTCTTCTTCTTCTTCTCCTCCTCCTTCTTCTCCTTCTCCTCCTCATTCTTCATCTACTCTTCCTTCATCTTATTCAACAACAACAGCAACAGCAACAAAAACAAAAACAACTACAACACAGAGAGAAGAAGAGAAAATATCTTGCTATACAAACACAACTACTCTCCTTACCGAATTAATTAAACCTTGCTGGCATTAAATACAACAAATGCTACACTGATATGGCAAATTATGTTTCATATTAGTCATTTTGTGCACTTATTGAACACTCCAGTCATTTTAAGCAAATCTCAAACATGCCTTCCAACAAATCCTTCTTTATTCTCACTATAGAGATACGTGTATGACAGTAAAAGTGTCCAGGGTCTCCTGAATGTAACACATAAGAGGAAATCAGGGTAGGGTGCCACCTTAAACAGGCACTATGGTTTGAAGCTCAGCTGGGTGAGTTACTGTCCTGAGGCTTTTCTTAATTTTACTCTCTCACTCCAGACAAGAGCTGCAATAATACATTAAAATAAATGATAACTGCTTCCTCATATATCTGTTGTAACTGGCTCATTTCCATACTCTATGGACATAGGACTAATAAACAAAAACATGAAGGAAACATTTTATTCAGGGGACCCAAATTTCTGCTGATGTTAATTCACTTTATTGTTTGCACTTTATTTAAAGGTGCAGTCAGTAACTCAGTTCATACAGCACTGAATAATATGATAGTAAATAACAAGTTAAAGCATGCACAAGGAAGCATTCATGGCCTAATGTAAGGTCCCATTCTCGTAATTGCCTGTAGGTAATGACAAAAGCCATGAAAAGCCAACACCAAGGTAGTCGCAGTCACAGCCCAGACCTGAAACAACCACCTCATACACACAAGTCGTACACTCTCCTGTGTTGAGCAAAATGATTGATTCTACCAGCAGTGTAATGAAGAATTCCATCAGAAGTCACAACTCATGCACTCTACTTTGCTGAGAACCAAGATTTTCTATTGTTTGTTAAATTCAGGTTCTTCATACAGATGTTTACTGTATTTTACATGCTTCTGACATCACTCAACAATACAAATGTGTACATACATGTAACAGCTGTCAACATCAATGCCTCTCGGTTTGTCATTTGATCCCAGTGTGATGATATGCTCCACTTTTGTCTCGTTGTTTGTCAGATTTATTCTATTTATAGTTGCATCATTATTACATGTCCAATAAAGCACATTGTTTGTGACCTCATAGGCCAAACCTTCAACTGAACCCTGTCCTAGAAACACAAACACATTATCACTCTATTCAAAAGAATACCAAATTCTACAAAAGATGATAATAATAACAGGCTATCAAACTGAGAGTGCAAAAATGCAAGCAAATTCTGTATAACTCTCATGTTCCTAAAACAATTCTACAGATTTCCAATAAATATTGTTGGATGCTACTGCATCGTCATATGATGGACTAAGCAAACAGATACAGGAACAAGCACACACCAATTCCTCTCAACCAACATTGCACATATTAATCATCATATCTGTTGAAATTCTCTTTACGGGAGGAAGGAAAAGTCATGAAGACAAATGCAGAAAACAGACAGAGAACAAGAGGGTTGATTTATTAAAAGAGTTTAGGAGTGACTTAGGGAGTTAATATGCACAGCTCTAAGTATCTATTAATGTGTGAACAATACAACTCGAAAAGTGGAAATGCTTGTGTGTGCGTGAATGTATACACACATGCATGTACACACACAGAGAAGTGTTAGATGATTTACACATGCAACACATACTAACTTTCAACAATGGGAGTGTGGCCAGAACCATTGATGTAAACTGAATTGATGCTCCCTCGCTGGATGTCAGAGTAGAATATTTTCTTACGCTCATAATCAAATGACAGTCCAATTGCATTCCTCATGAAGTCCTTGGACTGAATGCTTGGGAATGGAGCGTTACGGTTGAATTCATCAAACATGTGAATGCTGTCAATTCGCACAACACGGGAATAGACAAGAAAACTGTCATAATCTGGAAAGAAAAGAAATAACCCAGTACAGAGGTGTTTAAATAAGCCAAACCGTAATACCAACTGAAGTTACAGGGACAATACTTTAAAATGTACATCAGAACATACATATACAAGACAGGAAGAAATATGGCAGACATAGTACAAATTCAAAAACAAGAACTTCCAAATACATGCTTTAATATGGCCATTCCAAAATGTTTCAGAGGACATTTAGCATTAATCATCAATGTCATCCTTTCTAGTACAATCCTTACTGGGATGAGTTAAAGATAATACAAGACAATCTTTCTAACACTTCAGAGGTCTTTCTAACCTTTTTTTTCTGTGCTGGTTAACATTTTACAATCTTCTCTGGAATTCTGTCACATCTCAACCTGTTCTTTCCAATTTCTTCTGCACTGTTACATTCATAAATACAGTGATTTTACAATTTGTAGTTCCCTTATGACTTCATCTCTTTTACAATTCCAAAGGGTGTAACTCACAGTCTTCCTCATGAAACACATTTCAGCTGATATCAATCTTCTCTCATCAGTTCTCCTTATGGTCTATGTTTCCCCACTGTAAGACAGTGTTCATCTACTAAGGGCACTTTAAAATCTCTACTGTAAAATGCCTAAAACAGAGGGTCATTTGAAATCCTGATTTACAATTCCTAGTACACTAACAAAATGTAAAAGTTTATACTCAAACCATTTTCTCCTTCATGGGATAACATTACCTAACCAAAAAAATTAACAGCATTAATTTGTTGCAGCCACCCATCATTAGGCCAAATTTTGCTTTGTGGAGAAGGGAAAAATCTCTGTTCCTGCTGCAAGTCCAACTCACAGTCTAGTCACTGTACTGAATGAGCTACCCCAGCTCCAACTAAAACATGTGTAGGATTTTAACAAAATTTTATCTAATATAGTTACAAAAATCAGTCATCAGTAACTCAGTACACCCACAATACACACAACATGATGTCACACATCAAAATCAGTCATCAGGAAACCTCTCACCTTCACAGGTGCCACTAGCTGTCACTTTGCCATGTGCACAAGCACATACAGGATGTGTTCCATTGAAAAGACATAACTCTGAACAGCCTCCGTTGTTGACAGCACAAAGGTTGGTGCCCTGCTGGCGTGCTTTGGTGAAAATCTGGAGGTCTTTCAAAGAATCACCTGCACCAGACAATAGCACCCTGTGGTCTGAAAGGTTTGACACAGGTGCTGACAAGATGCTGCCTCGCTCAAATGCTCTGCAGGCAATAAAACAAACACAAGAATCTACTGATGATTGTCTAATATTTCAACGTACTTAACTCCTACTGCAGGATGAATAAGAAATAACATTTAAAAACACTTGCTGTATTTCTTCTGTATGTTTTCAATCTTTGATGGTGTTGATAAATGAAAATATTTTGCCAATTCTAGTTGCTGAGCTGTTTGTGACCTACCACTTGGCACATAAATTTAAAAAGAGAGGAATTTATTTCAGCTTCCAATAAAACATATTACAAAAAGAAATTTATGTAACCACAAGCAGAGTAAAAGAAACTGAATAGGAATGCAGGGAGTTAAAGTACAAGACTGACTTACTAGACAATAATTCAAAAGGACAACAATATGATTACAACAGATGTGTAATTTTCTGTGTTCCTGTGTGTCGTGTGTCAGTACATGCTTCTCATTTACCACAGTGATGGCCATTAACATCTGTTTTAACATTTTCATACCTCTGTAGTCCCCTCTCCTAAGTAATGATTAAGTGAATATAAACATTTCACTTTACCTATAGCATCACAACTTGAGGCAACACGGTTGCCGAACCGTAGCCTGATGCTTCCCTGTAAATAATCTGTGTAAAGCAAGCCTTGTGTCATTGATGAGGAAAACCCAAGTGTAAGTGAAAAGCTGGGGCATTAGCACTGTGTGAAGGGATGGTGTTATTCAATAACTATGTTTTATAGAAATGCAATACAAAGGCAAGTCCTCTCTCTCACGTGGGCTGAGATAGTAAATTAACACTCCAGTAGCCAAAGTCAGAAATCAGAATTTAAATAAGAATTCCTATTTTAACTGTTCAAAAGTGTCTCTATGTCATACCTGAGTACATATCTCTGATTCAGATCATCGCACCTGCACCTCGTAACTTAATCTATCACTACCTGTATTTTGTTTTTGCTGGTACTTACATATCAATCCAAAACAATGTATCATGGGACACAGTAATAGCTCGTGGGCTGTCAGGTGACTGTTCTAGAATCAATTCAGGGGTGGAGCCATCATAGCTTATCCTTGCAATTGTGTTGGTTCTTGAATCACACCAGTACAACTTTTGGTTCTGCAAAAATGCACAACCATAAATTAGCATTACTATTACCCTGGGCAAAATTAAGTCATTATGATTTTTCTATGAAATATCATTCCTGTTCTCCAAAGGGCACTTCATCATAATGCCTGCTGGAAATTCATCAATTTGTGCCAGCTCAGTCAGTTTAGAGCAATAAGCAAATTTTGCAAACTACATTTTTCAAGCACCTTCAAACATCAATAATCCACCAAAATTTTTTAAATGGTGCCTAAACTATTGTCTGTTAACACCATACTGTGATAGCCACTTATATGGCAATGATAAGAACAAAATTTTAACCTGTGTATGTCATTCGAACACCTAACGTACAAACTTAAAAAGTTAAATTTCACAAGATAAACTGCTGAATCCACAAGTAAATGTGCACTGGGGGAGTTATACATCTATGATTAACAGTAATTCAAAAACTTTCAGACATTCAAACATCAATACATCACTTCTAGAGTTTAATATAAAAAATTATATTTACAAAATACAAGAAACACATGAACAAAAGAAACATATCACAATATGAAGAAAATCTGTGTCAAATGCCATAGCTGGAAGTTACAGAAAATTACAGAAAATGTCACATATATCACATGAGTGGCCAAATCATCTGATATGTGGTGAAGGCTTCCGATTCTGGCATACGAACATTCCTACATTATTATAAAGAACATTGTTCAAATCCATGTAATGAAGAAGTGTTTGCAACCACAAGTCTTGACAACGCAACAAACTATCTACTGTGACACAATATGTGCCCTTACACAGTAATACAAGGTTCTCTTACTAAATTAAACTACAAACTGAACTAAACTTTTAACTGACATAACTTGATAGCACTTGGTTTTTTATATATATTTATTTATTTATTCATTAATTACTTAACTAATTAATTTTTTGTACATTTATTTATTTATTTATTCATTCATTCACACACTCATAATTTCATATGACAGCAATGCCTATAGCCCAAACTATACAGTACTGAATGGTAGGATAATCAGTGAATAATGAAATGGGAAGGATATTGAAGCAGTGGCTTAATATGAGGTACAACGCTGGAATGCAACTGGAGAGAACTTGGAAAGCCAAGAAGACCTTCAGTTGGGGTAGATGTATTTCATGCTGAAATTTGAACACATCACCTCCCAGATACAAACCAGGTGTGTTCACTATGTAACTGTAATATTCGGTACTTCAACTATTGGCAATCTGGAAAACAAGTAACTGAAGCATCTTTGTAACATCGGACAAAACTGCAACTTCTGAATGTTGTTTCTTACACCAACACAACACACCTTGTAAACAGACTGGAAGCAGAATTACTGAAGAACACTATAATACAGCAGCAGACAGAAATGTCAAAACGTGTTCATCACAGCATTCTGCTAGACAACATACACTTTAACGAATTACAGGCTTAAAGGAACATAAGTGTGATTTATCACATTTCTTGCATTGGTACACACACAACACATCTCACTTTGGTTCCTGTTTGGAGATTTAAGTCACCATGACGTTTATGTTTGCATTTACTGTAACATACAATTCAAGTAACATGAAACATCAAGACGGAACTCAGATAATGACAAAAAAAGATGACAGAAAGATGGTGATAATTCTAGTGGTGGTGGTGGTGGTGGTGCACAAAAAAGGATCTGTTCTCATACTGGTAGGATCTCTTGATTCACCACAACTGTTCTCCAATCCTGTTACAATAACAATTCTCTTTGATAATTTTTGTGATGATTGTTCTAATTAATGTGGGATTAAGGCAGTTTTTAGTCCAGCCAATACCACGTTTACCCGAATGCCAGATGACCAAATCTACAAATCCCTAAAAATAAAATGTCTGCAAAGAAAAATACTTTACTATTAATTTCATACACTGAATACACAAAGCATGTCAGATTCTATCTACGTTAACCAGTCAGTGTCACTGTCTCCATCTTCACAGTCAGTGCCTTCACCTTCCTCACACTCACTCCTAACATCCCCAACCAGTGCTTTGGATATACAGCACTTCCTAAAACCTTTCACAGTCACTTCTGGTGAGATGCATTGCCATGCCATTATGATAAACTTGAATAAATTATAAATTCATATTTCTTGGTTTATAAACTTATTTGAACCCACGGGGAGTTTCCTCCACAGATGGTCCTAGTGGCATAAAGAATTTAAATACATGTGCTCTGGATTTTTGGGTCGTGTCTGTGGTCTGATCACACTGAGTTCATGGCTAGTTTTGTCATTTTTTAATTTGCAGATTAGTCCAGGTTTTATTTCTGAGCCTTGTAGTTATTTTTTAAATTTCCAGTAGCCATTTTCCTGTTTCTACCCTTGAACAAGATCTGTTCTAGGTGCATACCTTAACAAGTTACTGTTTCTATGGTGCCCAGTGATTTAGAATAGCTCATTCTAAGGGGGCCACTAGGTCAGGCATTTCTTTGCCTGAAAACAGAGAGCTGGCTTCAGAATACCTTTATTTCATACTGCTCTATGCACATGCTTGCCAGCATATTTGTACATCAATTAGGTAAGAGCAGTATGGAGATAAAAATAAAAGACTTCATGTTTCCACAGTCATAACAATGAAGATTTCTGTCTTCTGGGAGACAATGCCATTAAGGCTGTTGGCTAGGGGCAAATTTTTTGAAAATCTACTGACAACAGATATACACAGAATAAAACAATGGACTTCAGCCACACCCTTGTCACTGTAAAATGTAAGATCTTAACAATAAGCCCCCGAATCAGTTGCATCATTGCATACTGCTGTAACTGGCTACCCTAGTATTATGCTCACCTCATAGTCCAGTGCAATGTCACTGATGGAATTACCAGTGTCATTCATCAGTACAAATCTGTCTGAGCCATCAAGCCTTGCTCTCTCAAGTCTTGGCTCCTTTCCAGCATCACTCCAGAAAATAAAACCACGTGGTGGATCCACTGCAATAGCTGTTGGTTTGTCCACATTCCCTGTCACAACCACGTAACGGCAAGAACCATTCAACCTTGCCATCTCTATCACATTAAACTTGGGATCTGTCCAATAAACATTTCCAGCAACCCAATCAACAGCCAGACCTAACAACAATTCAGAAGACAGAAAACTGTATGTTTTGAATTGTTATAAATAATACATGTTGACAACTTTCATACAACAGAGTACATTTTACTTCACTCTACAATTCTTGCACATGTGAGGACAGGCCACTAAAAAAGCAGGCTCTGCAGAATGTCTAGTTACATATGAAACAAACAAAAAAACAAACAATACAAAAAAAAAACAAGTTTCTAATTGATGTGATGCTACTTGCTAACCCATCATTAATAGATTTAAATGTTAATCAGTCAAAGTTTCAGGTATGAGTCTACTAAATAATTTTTCTAACAAACATCTTGACAACATGTAACTTGTTTCAGAACCAACCAATTCCATGCAGCTGAGTCCCTCTTGAGAGACTAACAGTTGGTCAGTTGGTCAGCAAATTTCCTTCACTTTATGGAAACTTGTGGTTCATAACTATGTTTGTATGAACCCATCAATGGTTCCTCTCCTGGACCAGATTAATTTAGTCCACAACCTCCCTACCTATGCATTTGTGACCCATTTCCAATATTATCATCCACTCTATGCCTCAACTTCCGTGTGTTCTGTTTCCCACTGACAATTTGTACACATTTCTCTATGCTATCATGCACAGGAACATGCAGCCACTGCCCCCCCCCCCCATTCCTAATGTAATTGATTTGATCATCCCATTAACATTTGGCTCAAAGCAGAAATCATGAAACTCCAATTACACACGTTTCTTTAAAGCCCCCTGTTACTTCACCCCTTTTATATTCAAATACTCTCATCAGCACCCCATTCTTAACCCTTTGGTGCCAGAATTAAATCTCCACCCCACCCTCCCCGTCCACTTTAATGGCCGTTCAGCCATTTAAAGGGCTCACTGCACGACATATATATATATATGTTGTTCGGCGCCAAAGGGTTAAACACAATCAATTTACATCCATCTCTTAGAGTGTCAGAACAAGTTGCATACCAACATACAATATGAAAAATTAGAGCTGTGCATGTTTCAGGCCTTATGTTTGTAGATGGCAGATGGGAAGACAAAATATTCTGAATTGTAGGTAATAAGCTACATCCAAACTTAAACTACTCTTAATTTCTTTTGAGTAATTTTGATTTGGTAATGTCCTTCCCAATACATGAACTTCGCCACATTTTCAAAAATTTACTCCATTCCATAAAACATATCAGATTTTTACTGTCCCCCATACTGCAGATACCACAAGCAATGATGCATGTTTTTAATATTCAGCAAGTGCCTGTAGCAATATAAGAACACTGCACAGTCTTAGAAATGCTGCTCACATTTTGAGCTCTATAACCTCTTTCTTTCATATACTCACAGCTGAAAGTTTCCATACCCAACAAATCTGGTTTACCTGGCAACCAATCAACAGGAATGTTCTCCATTGACTCGAAGTGCTCCACTACAGTCTGCCGGCCTGTACCATCGCGTCTGATCCGAGTCACCGTACCATGATCACTATCTGCCCAATACAGGTAATCCAACTCTGGAATACAGACATAAACCATAAACACAATATTATAAAACTATCTAAACGAACACATGCCAACAGAAAGAATCAGGGATGCATTTGGAACGTCAGAAATGCACAAGATGTCATACATATTAAAAATTACTATCTGCCCATATTGAAAAATGGAGAATAAAAACGGACATAGCCACAGCAGATGTTAGTACAGTAACTAGAGGTGAGATTTACATGAAGTATAGAAACACAAACCACACAGGATAGAATATGAAATAAAAAATTAGAATCAGTTAACAGGTAATGTTCCTGAGGATAAATCAACAAGCAATAAACGTTTCAAGAATGAGTAAGGTTCACACACAAGATTAAGACTGGAACAACAGGTTGTAAGAGATGTCACACATAAGGAAGTACTGTGAAAAGAAAGGACGAGGAGCTCTGGGAAGACAGATACACTTCGAGATGCTACCCACATATAATGGAAATGTGTAATGAATAAAATGACAACACAATGATGACTGAAGCATACATTTTATGAGACAAGGACCATTAAGCTGCGTGAAACACAGTAACATTCTGGTATAAGAGGGGAAATAAAAGTACCCTTAGCATATGACAGACTACAACAGTTACTAAAAACTGCAAGCTTTAACCCCTTGGTGCCAGAAATTAAAACCTGTAGTGATCTGCAGAAGGCTGGAATTTAAATAGAGGCTGCATACTAGCATATATATGTACAATATATGACATTCGGCATTTTGACCATCACACACACACACACACACACACACACACGTATGTATACATGTATGTATGTATGTATATATGTATGTATATATGTATGTATGTATATATGTATATGTATATATATATGTATGTATGTATATATGTATGTATGTCTCATGCCGAAGGGTTGATGGCAACTTAGCGTTACTGCACATACTGTTTCTGGGTGATGATGCTGTTGAAATGCAGGCTACAGTGTACATGAATATTCAAGTCTTCTGCATTGTTATGCCATGTTGACTGGCAAACATCTACTGACATTTCAAATGATTACAGCGTCTTCATCTTCAGGGTTAAGCAGTCCAAGAAGAGTAGAGATATGATGTAATGTCTCAGAAGACTCAAATCTTCATTAACACTGCTGTAAGACCCCAACTGTGTACTGACGATGTTTTAGAAGTCTTACTGCCCATATTCAACGCAAACTGACTCAACCCTGGGTCCCACTGATAAGCATAGGACACGTTCACAGGTCAAAACTCAACAGACAGTCTGGGTGCTGCTGTCTAGACTAAAATGGTTGCTCCTTTTTTACATACATGACAATGGAAGTGGTATTTTGTGGAATCATACAGTTAAAATATGGCTGTCAACTGAGGAACTTCATAAACCAGACTGCATGTTTCCAGGATTTATGCTCTGTAATGATGCAAGTTGATTCAGACATTTTGGCGGCACATGCTGCTTCCATCTTCAGGGTTGAAGGTACAGGGTCAAAGGTGATCACAGGTATAAAATGTCAGTAAAAAGTACCAGAACAGTAGCGCATCAGAACTCAAAATACTATGTCTGCACAATCCCCACCATAAAAACCTGGGAATTTACACAAAGCAGTAGGGGTGTCACCCATCTACTCTCTCACCTGCATGGAAGTCAATGCTGCTTGCCATGGATACTCGAGATATCGGCCCCAATACTTGAGTTACATTGTTGTCCCCAAGAGGCAGACCCTTAATCTCCCAGTTTATTGAGTAGAACAGGAACTCCTCAATCCCTAGAAATGAAAACTTCATGTTAACTTTATACCCAGGGTATATAGAAAAGTCTCGAGGACAGGAGCAGCAAACCTATGGCATGTGTGCCTTTGTGGGACACAATATTTCATTGGAACTCAGCATTCACTGCTGCCACAACTTTTCTTACTACTGATAATACATAAGAAATTTAATTGCTAGACTTGTAATATTCAGTAAAATCTCATTAATGCTGCACCATTCTTTGTCAGCATAGTAAGCTGACTGATTCCCACCAACCTGTGAACCTACACATATCCGAACATCAAAACAGAAAATGAAAATGTAAACAACTGCAGCTTTGAACCAGTAGCAATTAATTCTTCTATGTAATACTGTCTAAGTCTGCCCATGTCTGAAGTAGAATGCATCCACCACCCACAGCCATTTAAAGGCTAATGCTTACTATACATATACCAGCACACTGAACACTAAATACTCTGAATTTTTCCTAAACAATGTATTTATATAAAATGTAGATTAATTTCAGTCTTCAATGGGACACAAATGTATGCTGCAAGCAGTTCCCACTTCACAGTAGTTTAATTCCCTAAAATTGTATATCTCCTGTCCAACAATATTACATATATAATATTTTATACCAACTTGTTGCACAATGATTTTATTGATTAATTATTGCATATTCATTCATAGCCCGAACATGAGCTATTGGAAACTTGATTCCAGGATTAATTCATTTGTAGAAGGGCTAATTCACAGATGTTTGGACACAATATACTGCATCAGTATCTGCTTGGAATGATTTTACATTGTGTAAACTTATTTTATGGATTTTATAATTTTAATTATATTTTAATTAGAATTTTAATAATTTATGTATAAACTTCTACCAAATAAGCTGACAGACAAGCTGCACAAACTTATGAGCTCCCTGAAGATGGCCAAGAGCTTAGGCTGAAACATTTCAGAGCAATAATTAATCAATAAAAACACTGTGCAACAAGTTAGTATTAAACATTATATATGACAAATTCCTTTGTGTGTCCTAATAGCTATGGGACTATGACACTGAACCAGACGTATATAAACAGAGGGAAAATTCCTTGCAACAGAATCCAAAAAAACTGCTGTGTCACAGAGTAGTTATAGATCAATGTTTTTGAGCATGACTCTTCCAATAAAGCTACCAGCTACTGTGTCAATGATAAGAATTACTTACCTATACACTTTGTAGGATCATTAGCATCAGGTGTATAGCCTGTAGCACATTTGCACACACGCTTAGCCTCAGAGATTGGCAAACAAAGGTGGGAACAATTGCCTTTGTTCACCGAACAAGCATTATCCCCATTTTGCACTTCTGGGTCATATATTCGTAGGGAAGTCACACTCGCTGCAACAGTCCACATTATGGGCACCTTTATTTACAGATTTAGTTACCAAGTTTCAGGTACATACATGAGTACACTTTATTTCATACTGCATTCTCCACAAAATACAAAGACAACATCACACATTCCATCCCACAGTGCATATTCCATGAAACCGAACAAAAATTTTCCAAATTTATGAACATAAGGCTGCATATGTGGACCCAGAAAGACAGCACTAATAAACGCCACCTTCCCTGTATTTTATACACATTTTATAGTTGTCCATTCCATACATTTTTTAGATCAATGTACTCAGTTTTACTTCACCAACCAAATGCACAATATTCATTACATACAAATATTTAGGTACCTTTAATATTAATATGTACTCTTTACATCTGTATATAATTAATACTGTGCATTTGATTGGTTAAAAAAACTCAGTACAGTGCATCTGCACACATTCTAGGCACCAGTAATGATGCAACAAGAATTCAAAATTTAATCACTTTCTTTATATGTTCGTGTGTTCAAATCTCTCACTTGACTTTACACCTTACAATATCTGTAACTAATAAATCATGAACATGATTTCTGAAGTTTCTCATGCCAGTTTACTAGGAAAACAAGTATTTTGTGCATACAAATGTAGAGAATCCTTGGTCATCCAAGTTTCACACAACTGAACCATACATTAACTAACCCACTCTTCCTAAAATCCAGAGCAAATGCTGGGGAGCAATGCCATATTATTTGTGTGAAACACCCTGAATTTAGAATTTATGTAATATATTACACTGTATTTTTGTGCAGGCCATTAAGGTAGCTCACAAAATTACAGTCACAAAGCAACAATACACTAGCATAGTCCTAATTAGACCTACACAGCACAGGTCAACCTTCAGTTCCTGACACATACTTAGGCCTTAAAATATGTTTTTATAAAATACTTTATTATTCTATATAAAATTTATAGTACACATGTGTTGTTGTTGTGCTAAACACTAAGTTTGCGTCTGTAGGCTAGGCTACAAGCAAAATGGAACCAAAGAATGGACTTTTTTTTTTGGACAAAAACACTTGCCTCCCAATAAGATTGGATAACTAAGGGTTTATTGCACATGGAACTCCAAAAGAAATTTTTGGTAAATGGAATAATCTAGGAAAAATGCTAAATTTTCAGTCAAACACAACAAATATATTTTTATTCCGAGATACAGGCTACATGTTTCGGATTAATAAACTAAACTATCATCAGGCCTTTGTACAGGATAAACAGCAGAATAAAATGACATGTCAATTTGAGTACTGTTGTGTGTTTTTTTTTTTCGAGGGATCCCACATTACAATTAACATCACAATAAACATTGTAATAATAATAATATACTAATAGGGTTAAAAAGCATTGATAAAACCTAAATAAGAAGATATTAAATTTTTTTATGGCAGAAACATAAGGTAGAAAAATTGTTCATGTTATCAAGAGTGTATGACTAGCCAAGTCATGTATCACTATGTAATCCTAGGGTGGATATGTGTCAAGAATTAAGATGGATGGCACTTATTTCACTTTATCCAAACATGGCATAATACGTGTCATAGGATACAGCATAATATGAAAGAGCTGCATTATATCGTTGTGTGTACAAGAAGAGTAAATTTTGTGCATCTTCTATGCTAGTATTTATGCGTAGGTGTTCACCATTTGTAAAGTAATTTGTATTGTAACAGATTGATGTGAAATGTAGCTCTGTGTCCTTATGTTTACATCTGTTCAACAATCATATGTCTAGAACTCCAATGGCAAAAGTTGATCTGCATGCATGATATGGTAGAACAATAAAACTGACCTATGGCAATGTAATTGAATTACGCGTTTTCTATGTGCTCCTACGTCATTTATACTCAATTAATCGCAAGGTTAAAATAAAGTCCAGGAAAAGAATACTTTTGGAACTCCATTACATTCTGTTGAAGTTAACCTTGCTTTTTAAACCCATATTAATTTGTGTCCTTAACTTACCCTGCACACACACGGGGTACAAATATTGAACGTATAACTTTAAACCAATACAGATGTATAGCCTTTACAGTTTGCCTTAGCTGGTGATATGGACTGCCTGTCACAATAAGTGCCCAGCACTATCCTACAATAAACTGTCATCAGTATGTAAATAACACACTGCCAATCTAGAAAAGCCTGAAATAAACTTACCAGTATTGTTTCTGAGAATACTGTTGTCTGCTCCAGTTGTTTTATTGGCTACATGAATCGCATTATCATCTTGGTTAGCATAGTACAGTTTCCCACGATACACTGTAACTGCAGTAGGATGATCATTGTTCAGATGTACAGTCTTAACTTCATATGTGATGAAGTCATAGTACTGCACAGAGTCACTTCCTGTATTCACCCAGTACAGTCTCCTTGATTCCAAGTCCACAGACAAGCCTGCAACACATGGCAAATATTAGCACAACACTGAGACTATACATGATGTATGAAAAGACACAATTCAAATGACAAAGATACTCACAGACACAATCTATATACTTGGTTGATGGGTGAATAAGTTTTAACAAAGTTTCATAATCTGTGGAAAGGATTCTGTTTTTATGTAGGAAAATTTCTGTCATGACAAAGCATATTCGTGAGATCTCTATAATAAAAACAATTGTTCTCACTTGTATATATTTTTTACGGAATGTGCGTTTTTTGTGTGACATATTTTATAACTTGCTCAGCATCCTCTAGTCACTCTCGTCTGCACGTGTGCGTGCATATGCACATAAGCGTGTGTGTGAGAGAGGGAAGGATCAATAACAGTACCACACAATCTATACCAGTATATGGATGTTTGAAATATGTATCATGTTACAGAATAGCCAATCCACTGTATTTTACTTACATGGTATTTTGTATTTGGTAATAGATAAAAGAATTATTTTGGAATACACCACAATTTTAAATGATACATGTGTTATATTATTTACTATGGTAACTTAAATTATTTCTTTATAATGTAAAAATACTGTCTGCACTCAATGTCAAGGTATAAATTCAAATGAATACTCAGAACCTGTTCTGAGAAATAAAAAATTCTAATTCATTTACTTTGTGGGCTGTGCAGAGCATCATCATCTCGATGGGACACCAGCATCTTCTGTTCACTCCCATCCATATGTGCTTGATGTACTGAGTAATTATCACCACTCCAGTTACTCCAGTACAGCTTCCCACGTATAGGGTCCAATGCTATTGAACGAATTTGGAAACTATCTTCGATCACTGTCGCTACCATTTCTCCCTCCAAGCTGCACACCAAGATATTACTGCTGGTTGAGCGAAATGAGCTCACGAACATGTTCCCCGAGATCCAGTCAATGGCAAAACCTGTAGGCTGTTCAATTCCTGCAATCCAGTAACATAAGACTGTCACATGTGAACACAAGATTCTTTTTCCTGTGCTATATTATCAAGTTCTATAGCAGCTGCTTGCCAGTCATCAACAATTTATTTCTGAAACCTTATCTATATTCAGGCCATGGAAAGCGTTCCATTAGTCAAACCCCTCTATATCTCTTATAGCTGTCACACTTCTCCTCCTACATGCTTCCCCACAGACTCCTGTCATAATGCCATTCCGTTCACACAAATGTTGGCAAGTACTCTGAATTGGCTGAATGAGGTCACAGGGGAATACATAGAAATAAAACAATAGGCACAGGGTGGGAAGCAGTGTGTTGTCAACCCCACCATCCAAGGAATTTCTTTCTGTGCCATCAATGTTAAGTCCATGGTACATAATCCTTTAACATTTGATGGTTATAAGGGTGGTCATTCTCAACATACAAGCCTACTACTATGTCATCCACTCATTCAGTCCAATCCAGAGCACTACTTCACAAACTATTTCCCTGATACCAATTCTTAACATTTTACAAGCAGTATACATCCCCATCTTGAAAGCACCAACTGGAAATAAATATACCGTATTTCAATTGGAATTTGCCACTATTTAAAGACCCAAGTCTTCTAGGATGTCACTCCATGTTGATTGGCCTATGGTTACTGATATTTTGTAGTGTCTTCAGCTTCAGGACTGCTTGATCCTGCTACAGTAATTCAAAACATTGGTAAAAATTTACTAAATGATGTGCTAACATCTGAAAAGACTTGGATCTTCAGCTACACTACTGTGAGGACTTTCAAATATTACACATACCACTACTTTTGTTTGCCAAGTTTACTAAATTTCACCAAGTGTCAGTAGCACTAGCATATGGTCTACAATAAACAGTCAGCTTTATGTAAAGCATATGGCAGCTGATTACAGATTTAAGAGATGATGATCTATAGCTATAAAAACACAATATGCTCACAAAGGGTTGATATTATTCTTCCAGCTAAGTATTCACTTTCAAAGTACTCGCATGTCCATGTAACATTACAGGAACTATTCCAATTAAGAACCAGATTAGAAACAAACAGTCAGTTCTCCATAGTGTTTGCTATGAACAGTTCAGGTATCTCCAGTTAACAAGAGTTGCACAAGAAGTACTGACAGGTATGATGTGCCTTAAGGTTTCTACTGTTTCTTCCTGTGGGAAGCACAACCAGGCACAATGCTACAGGCCTATTACCACATTTACAACACAAGGTAATATATTTGAGTAAATTGGTACTACAAACTGATACTGATGTCACTTGCCCATCATGGCTAGCTGCATGAAAAACACAAAGCAAAACCTGATATATCCTCACAACAGTATACGCTTAAAAATCACCAAATTACAAACTTACAAAATTCAGTAGACTGAATGAAGAATGTTTACAGAACTGTTAGAGTTGCATTCAATTTAGTCTGCTATTCTATAATTTTACACACACACACACACACACACACACACACACTTGTTACCTTTGGCATCAAAGAATTAAAAGTAGTTGGCATATGAAATGGACCAAGAAAACTGCAATATACATGCTGCCTACCACAGAAATTAGTAAAAAATTTACAGGTAAAACAATTCTAAAGCAAAAACAAGTTCTTCACAGGCAAAAGAAAAAGTGACTGGACCAAAGAAAATGGTGATATCTTTACTCATAATGGAGACAGTTTCTGGACAACAGCACAGAACAATTACATACTATACCAAAGACTCAATTCAATGAGTCTCAGGAAGCCAGATGACAGGCAAGGACCCAGTCTGATAACAATTTACTAAACTATCACCCATCTTTTACAATTTTCTTTCAATTATCATAACCAATTTCTGTGTTGTAGGTATGCTCCATTACCTTTTAAACAATCACTACTACTCTTACTCCAGTTCACTGAAAGGACAGTTACCTCAAAACTTTACACTAAATAGAGTTTAGTTCAAAATCCCATGCATAACTGCTGCAATCCGAATTCTGAGACTTAGAATATGAACACTTTTGCGTGTACATATACTATACACAGGACAGATATTGCCTGCTCTTACCTGTGTCTATGATGCTCTCAGTAACACCACCAGTCAGTCCAGTTCGCTTCACCTCATTTACTTGGATGTCAGTCCAATAAATTTTGCGATTTGCAGCAACAAAATCCAGCTGTGATGGAGACAGTACTTGTGGCAGACTGATGGTGGGAATTGTGTGATAGTAAGGCATTCCTAAATCCACGCCCCGGATTTCATTGGCTCGGGAGAACAGTAGCACTCGCTCATTCACTGCAATATGGACACAAAGACGCACACACACACAAACATAACCCCGAAAAGGTTAGTTCATTACAACAAAAGTTTTCATTACAAATTACACTGTTTGCTGCCACACTGTATTCCAGTCCACCTACCAACATTACAAGATCAATGTACAAGGTACATGACACACTCATTAAAAAAAATTCAATGAAGAGTACAAGCACAACATTAACAATCTTCGTTCTGAGCCCCATCTAGCTCTGTTTCATTGCATGGTTACCTTCTTAACACAGTCAGACCTGCGAGTTTTAAGATTATCATGGTTCAGTGGTTGAAGATATGATGCCATGTCACATCCAAAAATAATGGGGCCCACAGTCAGACTTGTGATTGGAAAGCGGTCTTCTTGTAATTAGCAGTGAACATTCTCATGGTAGAAAAGGCTGTAGTATTGGTGCTTGTACATTTTGGTCAGCAAATGGCTGCTGTCACAATACAGCAACAATTTAGGCAAAGTAAAGAGGAAAAAAGTGACCAAAATACTGATATTTAATGGATGTTACAGAATATCTTCATAAATGTTGCTATGCAAGCAAAACTCAAGCCTTTACTATGAGTTCCCTTCAATTCTTTCCTAGAAGGAGAACTCAGGTACAGTAAACAGAAAGAAATCCATATCTTAAAGTACCTCTATTAAGGAATACTACTAAATAAAAAATAAATGCCAAGTCCTAATACAGTAAAGGGGAGAGAAAATAATTCCTTGTAAAAAAGTACAAAAAACTGGATTTCTTTACTACTCCAAAATATCATGATAATATACGCCAATAAAAAACTGAGATGTTCTCGCACAGAGGTGGAATGAGTTTATTCATAAAATTCAGCATCATAACACACAGAGTGCAATGCCTTATACCTGGGGTGTTCATCAGCTTTTCCCAGGTGGTAGGGCACAACTGTTACTGTGGGCTGGTTCACGGGCAGAACATGTGAAAATCACAAATAAAATGGTATACCTAGGCCACATTACAATGTGGCAAGTGTGGGTTGGACACCCGCGCATTAAGTTCTTGACATACCCAAATTATATTATACTTTACATACTAATGAAAAAAAATATGTCATTCAGCTACCAGTCGAAGTCTACCAGTGTGCCGCAATCTGAACATCAATTTACAGTTTCAACTCTGCGTGTGAACACTCATGTTATCTTAAAACTCATACCCACACTAACGATGTTACTGACCATTCATAACTGTGATAGGGCTGACATTAATCACACAGAATGTCATTGTACAACAGGTTTCACCAGAAGACACACATAAATGTATGCTTCTGAAAGCCTGTAATGTTGATATAGGTAAGAATGGAATACAACAAAGGACATCAATCAATAATGGTAATTTCAGTTAATCAAATATAGAGATAAATACTAGTTTTTTAAGAATGAAACATAGTTCCCAGCAACTTCCCAATAAAATAGTCATTTTTTGGAATGCTACACCAAGTCAAAGGGTATGCTATTAGAGGAGCAAGACTGAAACTGTTAAAACACTTAGGAACATGTAAAAATAGTACAAAACTCTGTGCAGCATGAAGAACTGACATTTTTACACCATTTGACATCCCTAGGAATTGTGGCTTATCAGTCATATAGAAATCTTCCAGGCACACACTGGAAACCAGAATCGTAAGCTAGAGAAACCATGGCACCAATCCAACATAACAAATATATTTACGTCTTCTCTTATGCAAGAAAAATCCAGCAGATATTGGAAGAAATATTACACTAATATGATGAAGTTAAATGCAGCAGTGCAATGAATCAAAGGGCATTTCAAAGCTCTTACAAGAAATACACAGGCTCCAAGCATTCCTTATGCAAACAGAAAATCCATTTCCTCCTTAAGATCAGTATCATTATGAATCTGAGGGTAATTCAATGCCCTTGCAAGCAAGAACAGACTTCATACACTCCTTCTGCAATCAGAAAATGCAGTCCCCCCCCCCCCCCCAACCCCCCCCCTTTAACAACATTAACCCCCCAAAACCAAAA
>Ga0131853_10006582_pt1 | contig 20988 bp, 14 predicted proteins | sample TergutLab28metaG_FD_92764 | JGI IMG/M metagenome (GOLD analysis project Ga0131853, IMG submission 92764) | Labiotermes labralis P1 segment gut microbial communities from Petit-Saut dam, French Guiana - Lab288 P1 (version 2) (version 2) | ecosystem: Host-associated > Arthropoda: Insects >...
GATTTTTCTTATTTCCCTGCGGCAAACGTGCCCACAGGACCCCGATCAGACCACGACAATTTCCTTTCCAATGATTTACAATTCACGTTTCATAAATCATCTCACCACTTGACGCTATTTTCTTCTCAGATTTCACCCTATAAAAGGCCATGAAGGTCCATAGGTGTAGTAAAGTTATAGCTCTACTCTTTCTTTAACCTCGGCGCTAGATGGGTGTGGTGGTCAACGCCACGCTCCGGTCGCTTTATTCCTGGGACAGACACCTGGTACCCATTGTACAAGAGGCCGGGTGGGCCTCAGGGCCGGTCCGGAAGGGTGCGAAAAATCTCGCCGCCACCGGGAGTCGATCCCCGGATCGTCCAGCCCACAGCGAGTCGCTGTACCGACTACACTATCCCGGTCCCCTTCAGAAATGTGAAGGTGAATTTATTTATGGCTTAAGCACCATAACATGGAGACGTGGGTGTGGAGGTACAGCTCCACATATCCTTTATTAAGCACTACATGGAGGTGAGTGTTTAGGTTCATGCCCTGCCGCTCTATTCCTGGAGAAAGGGCCACTGTGACCCGTCGAGTGGAAGACTGGGTGGGCCCCAGAAACAATCTGGATGTTTTGAAGAAAAACATCTCTTGCTTTTATCAGGAATCAAAAAACTGTTTCTACAGTGTCCAGTCCAAGGTCTTGTTCATTCAAAGTGCACTTAGTTGAGTGACTTCACAGAAATAAAATAAACAGCCATGATAGCGTAGTTGATATATTGACTATGCTACAGGCTGGAAGATATGGGGTTTGAATCCTGAAAGCGATAAGCGATTTTTCTGTTCCCCAAAATGTCTAGAATGGCTCTGGGGCCCACCCAGCCCCCTATTCAATGGTACTGGGATTCTTTCTCAGAGAGAAAGTGGTGAGGCATTTAAATTGACCACTCATTTCCCTCTAGTATCGAGGCTTAAGAATAAGTGGGTCGCTCCCAGTGGCTGTGTGTTCTAAGGAGTGGGTCTGTGGCTGCTCGCTTGCTGGGATTGTGGGTTGGAATCCCGCTGTGGGTGTGGATGTTTGTCTGTTGTGAGTGCTGTGTGTTGTGAGGTAGTGGTCTGATCACTTGTCCAGAGGGGTCCTACTGAGTGTGGCGTGTCTGAGTACGATCATGCAGCCCTGGCCCACTACAGGCTATTGCACCATAGGAAAAAAAAAGAATAAATACTAGAAGTGCATGCTTTATGAAAGTGTGTTATGATTCCTACTCTGAACATCCAAACATCATGCACCAGTCACAAGCCTCTTACAAATGAAGCACACTGCTGTGGGACTCCAAGAAATCTTACTTTGCTTGTGGGTCCGATGAGACAGAACAGGGCATGGGCCGCAAGAAAAGTCATTTAATTAGGAACATGCGTATGTAGAAAAGTCTAGTATGAACTTCATACATTTCTTTGCCACTCTTGAAGTACATCTGTCCCACTTCCCGATTCTCATTGCACGGTGTTGAATGTTTCCCATTGTTATGTGGAAATTCAGTGACCGATGATCGCTACGTTGAGTGGGTTCTGAATCCTGAAATGTGTAACAGGTGCTTCTGAAAGAACCCTTTATAATTAAAATTAAACTTACAATATAAAACAACATTAAAGTGAGATATATGGAAAACAATCACACAACAGATTACTCGACATCTGTGTCTACGACATACAGAATGCAGCAGTAACTGTGAAATATCAGCACCTACCACATATCAAACAATAGGAAATGGTAAGCCCTTTTGTCTGTTACAAACACAGTGTTTCATTATCAGGCATGCTCACAAAACTGCGATAAACATCACATCAGTCAGCATGGAACAACTCTGCTCCCACTGGATAGATTTTCACAAAATTTGGCATTTGAGTGTTTTTAAAAAAATCTGTTGGGAAATTACAAGTTTCATTAAAATCTGACAAGAATAAAAGGTACTTTACATGAAGACCAATACATATTTATAATCATATCTTGCTCAGTCCTCCTGAGAATAAGAAATATTTCAGATAAAAGTTGTAGAGAAAATCAGAACATACATTTCTGGTTCAGTAACTTTTTAAGAATATTGTGCTATGTATGGGATAATGCGGAAAAACATGGTAGAGCCGTGCAGACCACAGTTGACTATAATATGGCGCATGCTGGACAACTAAGGCTACAAACATACACACTCCGAATATGTAATACTCCTTTCTCTTCCACAGCAACAACGCTTGCACAAACATGCATCAATGTTACATTTATACGTGCATTGTCTGTCTTGTTATTATTGCATTTTACCTGTATGTCATAATTTTTTAATCTGAGTTATCTTATTGTAGTAATATCAATACATTAATGCTTCCTTCCCTGCATGGTGGCTTGCAAATTATATCCTCTACCCCCACCTAATCCCCTCTGCCACCTAAATGTTATTCAGTGTCCCAGTTATTAATTTTTCTAAAAAAAATGGGACCCATAATATTGTTCAATAACTGGATGGTGATAAATTGGAAAGCATGTGGTTGTGGCCCAACTTGAGGTACTATCCCAGCATATGCCTGGAGGGACAGAGGAAAACATGGAACAATCTCATATTCAGCACAGCCATTCGTCCTGGAGCAATTTGCTGAAATACCGTGTTTTAACACACTGATTACGCATGACAATACAATTTCTGATAAATTAAAAATACAAAACAGTTTATGTAAATTTATTGAAGTGTGTAATATATATACACGTCCAGGACAAGTGTAGGTAATATATACAGTTGTCTTGAAATCTGTATGTGAAGCCCTCCATTTATTTCTGCTGTAGCTCGTATGTTTCAGGATCTGACATCCTTGCTGAGTGATACCTACTGTTTCTAGTACAGAAATTTCCTCCTGAATAAGGAAAAATGATCTGTCCCCATTGGATGAAACACGCCCTAAATGACGTCACATATTTGCTAACTTTCCTTCAATCCGAGAAACCAACATCATATTTTCTAACAGCAGTACAACTTCCTATTTATTCTGCTATTAAATTATTTTCAGTTTTTACTTCCCTCATGTTGGTGAAACATGCACACTACAACACAAACATCCATTCTTTACATAATGGACTGCAATTATGCAAGGATACATGAAAGGAGGATGTTGTGAACTTTAAGCTGTGGCTGGAGATGAGTATAGAGTTTCAAACCTTGTAATATACAGGCTGCAGACCATTGCCAGTCTCAATGAAAATCATGCATCTTTGCCATACTCACAAAAGTACAATGTGCACTATCGTCATCTTGGTCACGAATAACCCGTGAAACCCAATTCTTGTTCATATTTCTTTTTATAAAAAACTGCACTGGGTATACCAGTGGCTCCCAATGTGTGCTCTGAGGATCCCAGGGGATCTGCAACCAATTCCCAGGGGATCCATGGATACATTTCAGTAATAGCTACTTTGAAGTTTACCAATTTATTTTAATTCAGAGAATAATGTTTTGTTAGAAATAATTAAGGCATGTCTTTTATTGACGATATGTTTATTTCATATAACCATCAGAATATCTAATTAAGAAACTTTGTGTACCCTCAAAGTAGGTGGTAATCAGTTTAATTAAGGTCAAATCAATCAACGCAATGTTACCTATGCTACTGGAATGTATGTGTAGCTATATAAAATTAGTTCTGACATATAAATTTCTAATACAGGGTATCTATCATCCAGACACCCTATTTACGTTAGCAAGGATGTGAGGATCCATCGTTGTTTTTGGAAGCCAAAAGGGGCCCGAGGGTAAAAAAATTTGGGAAACAGTGGGGTATTCAATAAAATGGAAAATTCAATCCAACATCTACAATAAATCCACACTTATTTTTCATTCCACTTTCTGCTATTACGAAGCTAGGGAATGTGCTATTTTGTCACTTCTGTTCATCAGTTTCTGGGAAGGCTATGGAGTGTTGGAAATTGCTGGTGAACTGAGAGGAAATCACAACATCCATTACTTTGGTATGTTACCAATTGCCATCAATGGATCCTGGAGAGGATTTGGAGTCTTCATTCTTCTGGGATGCGATGTGGTGCCACATCCTGTAAGAATACAGACCCCAACTGCACCATTGTGCAAGCCTAAAAACTTGCACGGAGGGGATTCATTTGACACAGGATAGGAATGAAATGTGGACTGTTATGAACACATTAATGAATCTTCAGAGCACACAAAATGTTAAAAGTTTCGTAAGCAGCTGAGCAAATATCAGCTTGTCAAGGACCACTCCTTGAAGGTATATGAAGACATATTTAAACTTTTCTTTTTTTAATTTTCATGAGCATATCTCCCCCAGCTATAGCATTTTACATCAATAAAAATAATTTAAATTCAACAGTTAAATCACAAACTGTTGACCAGATGCACGATGTCAGATGCCGAGTCCTTTATGCAACTGCAGCACTAATCTGACACAAACTGGTAAACTGCTAAATTAAATTGTCACTGTCATTTCCGTTGTTGTGATAATACATTAGACACAACCTGTAAAAAGAACACCTGCAGAATAACTTCACATTTCATTATCTTCCCTCAAAAATCCTTAGCTGATGCTCTGCTGGCGTTATCTAGATGTCCAGATCTCATCCATAGTTTTATCTGCAAGTTCATCCAATGGAAGAGCATGAAGCGTTTTCAGAGTTTCCAAATAAAATGTTAATTCAGATGTCACAATCCTGTGAACAAACAAATTGTCTGCTGTATAAAAATTACAGTCATTCTCTCCCAGCAATAATCTCAATGGGGGGGGGGGGGGGGGGGGAAATCAAAATGAAGACACTCTACAGTGTTGAAAACAGTTGACAGCAGGTTTTACCACCTCTTTAATGGAGAAAGAGTTACTCTGGATGTGCATCTCATTCACTGTTTAAGTTTCTCAAAATGAGGTGCTGCAGAGAACTGACACACTTATACACCAGTAAAGAAGAAACATAATGAACCTCTATGGATGGGAGTTGGCACAATGCTTGCTCACATGGAGCCACACACTACAAATGTAACTCATGATGTACGTGTATTTAATGGCTGTGGCTAGGAAAATCTTTCACCATCCTTTTCATACATATTAACTTCTGACTTGGCAGTTCTTAAGTTTTTGTGATTCAACAAGCAATGGGCTGACTGACACTGTGCAGTACAAACAAAATCTGCAAATTTAACAGCAAGTAACTCATCTCAACATGTTCATTTGCAATATGGGAAAACAGCCCTTTGTTTGGCAATAAAATCAAAGAGAGATCATAATCACGTATATTGAATATTTACAATTAAAAACTGCAAACAAAGGAATTTTCCTTTGGTGTATAATGGAAAGAAAAGTAACTGTCAATTGATGTGCATAATTACTCTAAAAATCATAATAATATTCAACATGAAATAACATAAAATTGTAACTAATATTCACATTAGTGTTTATACAGCTATATTATAGTCTTAAATAAAATACACAAATGAATGTGACAGTCATTAGATGCAGAAGTAGAAAAACCAACCATATTATTTTATTGTACCTTGTTTAAACGATAGAGTGATGTCAGTGAATTAAATCCTTAAACAGCTGGCCAGCACTTCCACTAGGTCAGACTGAGACATTACCTAACAGCTGGTATCTACCTAATAAGAACTGACAAAATGTGCATATCTGGGGAAATTGCTCATTAGATGTGGTGATAAGTGGAGAACTAGCATTACATAACTGCTGTAAAACAATGAGAAAAGATACAGTATATGAACATCCGTTGTGTTCCTCGTGTTTTGTTTAAACTTACCCATGTTGTGGGCCACCATTATTTACCACATTCATCTTCATCAACTGGTCCCTCAGTTTATCCTTAAATGTTTTATTCACTGTCCTATAGAGGTTCTGGACTTGAGTCTCTGGCAGAATATTTGAAACAGCCTCATGCAATTTTGTCAGGTGCCTGTACAGCGACAATAAAGTATATAACAAGGGAATGTGAAAGTACAAAGTATCATGAAGAGATTTTACACACATGCAACGTTTTACCAGAGTGGTAGAGATACCATTCACAATTGGCAAAGTTAATAAAGGACTGACTACACAAAAAATATAACATTATTCCACAAAATTACTTTTAATTTCCTTTGTGGAATTTTTTTTTTCTTTCTTTGTTTCTTAGTCTGACCTCTACTACCTCCTCATTTTAAGTGTACCGGGGTTACGGCTACATCTGATCACATGGCACTGACACACACTAGACTCGGTAGGTTTCCTCTGGACTAGGATCGGCCGTCACAGATAACTCTACCCACACAACACACAACATTCACATCCATGCCCCTGACAAGATTCAAACCCACAATCCCAGCAAGTGAGAGGCCACAGACATAAGCCTAGACTGCATGGCCACTGGGATTGGCCTTTGTAGAATCATGAAATCAACACCAGCCACATACAAAGCTGTCAGATCTACACAGCTACCTTTAATATATCCAGCATTTTATGACCCATCCAAGCCATTAACAAGGAGTTTAACATAATAAAAGTGGAAGTGACACTGATAATGAAAACCAAAGTACTCAGCAAGAAAGCTGCTCCAGTACCACTCTGTACACTACAAATCCCATATGGACTGACTTGGAGGCAAGGCTGGGCCTCTGCAGTGACATGAAAGTGAATGACTGGCTCGGCCATGATATGGCTCCTGCAACCCACAGCTCTGACAAGAACATACTAAATATTTGTACAGAAGGAAAATGCGGTCAGTGCAGACAAGAAACTGCTTCCCATTCTTCTCCTACTCTGACAATTTACTATAACACATGCAAAATGCATGGGTACAGTAACTGATAATAATTAACCCTTCGGAGCTGGAATTAAAAGCCTGTTATGGTCTGAAGAAGACTTGAATTTAAATAAGTGCTGCAGAACAGGTGCCATAACTCATTATCTTCTAGTGTTTTGAGCATCACACTGCACATTAAAAATATATAATGTTCAATTGCAAAGGATTAAGGCAAGGTCAGTGTCTGCTATGCACAAGGTTCACATAACTGTTAGGCCAGAAGCACTGACGCATACCTGGAGATGTTACGAAATGCCTGTGATGGAACAGGAGGCCGAGCATCCCACTGGTTCAGTTGTACAGTTATAAGGTTATTGATGATGGATAACACTTTGCCTTCTATCTCCTGCACGTGGCTGTTGACATCTTTCTCTACACAATCAAAGTGGCTGACTCCGATGACACTGCGATTTGGATGCTGCTGTGTCTGATGATGCATCTCCAACACCTCTGTGAATTGTAACAATACTAGATAACATACTACACTCCCATTTAATCCAATGTACATTTTCTGTTCTTATGGGTTTTGATGTCAGTAATTATTAGTTATTTTCATATGTGCATTCACTTAGTGTCACATATACGATGAGTATACCAGCACTGTCAGCACTAATCTCATTTTTGAGCATCAGCTGGACACTAAATGTAAAGGTGTAGAATGACTATGCTTGCAGATTTTGCAAGATGTGGGGTTCTCACGAAGGTTACGCTGGTGACTTAAATCTTCTGGGATGTTACACGGTGTTGACTGGTAGGCAGCTACCAAGAAGTACTTAATGGACTGCTTGACCCTGAAGATGATCCTTCAAAAAGTGGTGCAAACTGTTTACCAGTCAACACAGCAGACGACACTCCCAAAGACTTTCTTTAATATGCATGAAGGATGTTCATCACACAGATTCACACTCATATTTCATCATTCTTAACAGTGTAATGGGTTTAAAACTATACAGGGAGCTACAGTCCACTGCTGTCTGTTAGCTTTAATGAAGAAACTTCTAAGCCTCAAAGAGATCTCTGATATACAAGACTTCAAACTAGAGGTTTTGTTTTCTATTCCCACATGAATGCTGCATCTTTACATCAACAATAAGTATTTTTATTTGAAGAATTCAGTGTGTGAGGTTCAAAAACCTTTTCTGAAAATTTACTGGAGCCAATTTTTATGAAGATAATGAGGTAATATCTTGTAGTTATGGTAAGTACAATACACTGGGCATTCTTTTCTTGATACACCCAGAAGTTTAATTGAATTTGGTTGGTACAAGAAGACAGAGTACTCTCATTCAAACTTCATACTTTCCCATTTGTTAACCTAAAACAGCCATCCCTAATCAGTTAATGCTCTATAAATTTATCCAGTAGTTCTCTTTACACATACATGAATGCTGAGAGATGGGATAGGTCAGTTTAGAAAGTGATGAATTACAGGCCAAACACTCAGAATGTGACTCCCAGCAAGGGTATGTGGGCGAGAATTCTTTCCTCCTTTCATTATGTCTTGTCTGTCAAGTCCCCCAAGCCTTCATTCCATTATTTAAAGATAGCTCTTTCTCCAGGGTCCAGAGCAGGATGTGCAATTTGACAGCAAACACTCAACAACTGCTAGCCTATCTTTCAAATTTTGAAGATACGTTTAACTACAAACCTTGAAAATGGTCCTTGACATGTGGGATCAGCCATAGCAAAAGCTGCAGAGCTCTGGATGCTAAGGCCAAGTTGGTAGTAGTGATTGTTTTCAGGCCTGCCACATGCAGTGCTCCAGCTCCTAGCACAAGTTGACAACAACGAGAGTTGAACAGCTGCAACAACTCTGCCAGATGGCGACACAAATTTGGTGCCATGACAATCAGATGTGTTGCACAAACACAGTACTCAGCCACCATCTTCAGCAGCAGCAGTACTGTACTGGAAGAAAATCTACTGCATTATTTTTTGGAAAATACAGAGAAAGATAAAATAATTTTGACTCAAAGATACAAATGCACTGCAGGTTCTTTACATTAATTTCATAAGTAAAAGGTAAAGCAGTCCTGTTACAGGCCCGGAGGGGCCCAGAGGGTTCCAGGAAGTTAAGGTTTCCAGATTTTGTGACAACGGCACAGGACGGTGGTAGGTTGTCAGCCTTACGCACCGGCCACCTTTACCCCTAGGAAATACTCCTGGTACTCATTTCTGTTAGTGGCTGAGTCGACCCCAGGGCCATAGTGCAATCGAAAAGATTTTATGTCAAAGAAAAATCCACTGACACCAGCTGGGATCGAACCAGCGACCTTCCAATTTGTAGCACAGCACCTTAACCACTGTGCTACCGTGGTCCCCAATTTCATAAGTAGCAACAGGAAATGAGGCAATAAGATAACAAGATAAGATATTCAGTGGAAATATAAAGGACGTCATGACAACAGCGGTTTCACAATGAAACAGATAACAAGAGCAATTTAGATATGATACCAGAGTCAATACAATCTAGTGACAAAATGTACAGATGGCATCAATAAGGTAATACAGCACACAATGGACAAAAATGGTACGAGGACAAATAAAATGGGAAAGGTTGTGGGAAGACAAAAGAACATTGCAATGGTTTTGCATGTAATTAATTGTGAAAGAAAAATATATGCAGTTGATTGTTGTTATTCAAAACTCTAGCAACTGATTAATGTAGAATAAAGTTACATTCACATAAGAAACTTCAGTCACTACCTCAAAAGACAGTGACACAACACTGGGACACGCAATAAGGTATATCAAATGATGAAGATACAAGTTTTCCTGGAATATGATGCGATGTAGACTGGGACACTAGTTGCCAACATTTCAGAGAAGCTGGCCACCTCCTTCTTCGCACTGCTGTGAGAACCTCAAATCTTGTATTTTTATGTTGCAATATTCAAGTCCTCACTGCACGGACCAGACTGTTATTGACAGTAACCACAATGTTGTAGCAGTTAATCTAGTACATTTTACACATACTTAATTCATATATCAAGCTGGATACATACCCTACAACAGCATACTTTTCTTCTCCAACCATGAGCACATTTGATGGCATCTTGTCATCAATTTTGGTTTCTGCTTCATGTTTTGTATGAGAAAAATTTCCTAAAAATGTACAAATACATCAAATCCAACAACATCTTTAAGGTTGGGGGTTTTTTTATATGTGCAAATATTTGTTATTGAATTGATTTCCATTATTACACAGATTTGCTGTAAATTATATTGGTTCGTTATACATTAAACATTATGAATGTGCAATTAACACCAGTCATTCCTACAGACATAGCTGTTCTCTGCCACATATTCAAGAATCACATCTTAGTAAGCCTAAAATGTCAATTTATGTATTTATTCTTGGTTTATTTAACTACATCTTATAAGTACTAAATTAAATACTATTAACTGATAGGATGTTGAAAAAATAATGAACTGGAATGAAAGAAGACTTTCCCTCTACAGCTAAGTCCAAATGGCATCACTCTAACTTTCACAAATACAATACACACATGATCAACCTGATTATCATCATCCTATCTGAATATTCTGCAGTGTTTTCATGCATGTCTCCACAAAAATGTTCTATCATAAAATACAGGCAGGTCATGTTTTATGCTATTTCTCTCTCCAGGATTTTCCTGTAATGCAATTTGAAAATTTACACCACTTTTCAAATTTATGTGGTAATTTTTGGTTTAATGCAATTTGGCAAAGACAATACATATTGGAGGCTAGCAGAGAGTGATGCCACTGTCATGCCATTAGTCACATGTATGGATTGATTATGATGCTGATATAATCAGGTGGCTGGTGTGGTTCTCCCTTCAACAGCATTGGCTCTTGTTACCAACATTTATGAGAAACATAAATCTACATCACCTGGTGCAGTTTCAGTGAAAAACAATCAGTATTGAAGAGAAATCAGACATAATAAACTGACCTGAAAAAAGTGAACAATTTTGTGTTATAAGCCATATGTCAGATTTGCTCTTAGCAGCATATGTACAATTTGTAATAATGCTGATAGAATTACAGGAAGTGCTAAGTCAGTAACTGTAGGTTTGTGTAGCAAGACTACCACAGTCTTATTGGAATGAACCTTACCAAAAACTATGGATGTGAGTCTCTTACATTTTTGTTGTATTAGAAATAAATAAATATATTGTACAGAAAAGAACAAATACTGTACAGAAATGTATACATATTGTATATACAGTACATATATATTCTACAGGCCTGTATGTCCAGTAGTAGTATAGTCATACAAGATATAGGATGAAGCTGTCAATCCCCTAACCCCCAGGAAATACAGTTTCAAATAGGAATTTTGTGTTTGAGTGGCACAATGATTTTCAGACATGTAACCCTGCCATAAAACGAGACCTGCCTGTCATGGAATGCAATAATACTCTCACGTGAAGTTGTACATCATACATGCTGTGCATAAGAACAAGCTATTGTGTGTCATTGTGTTAAAGTCATGGATTGGATATCAGTAAATTCATTTAAAATGTGTTTTGACTTAAGCATAATGAAAATAATGTAACTGGATCTTATAAGAAACGACAATGATACAACGGAAGATTCAGTGTTTCCAGTCTCAAGCATGACTCATAAAACAATTTCTCAACTTCTCTATAGGCAAGTATAGTTTTGACTGCATTTTCAGAATGAGAGATGACATAACTTACCAGTGTCAATTATATGGGTAACAAGGCGTTGAAACTCTTCTGGAACATCAGCTTGTTTCCATCGTTCACTGTCTAGGATAAGACTTAACTTGGTCTTTCGCTCCTGATGAAAACGCTGAACAAATTTGCTAGCCTGAAATCAATGGAACTCAGTAAATACTCTCAAGAGAGAAAACTGAGGTGAAAGCCACAATATGATTATGAGGAGATCCAAGTCCTAGCAGACATGACAAATTGAGGCTTGGACTGGAATGAGACATCAAGTTTAAAAATGTGAGAAATCCCATAAAACATGTCTACTGCATCCCTGATGAACTGGTACATGCAGCAGGATTTGGTGGGGAGGATTTTGGTGTCCTGCAGTTTGATGTAATGGCTGCAGCTTAACTGGAGATCTCTCACCAATAACTTGCTGGTTTGTCCAAGCCTGCTTTGAATCCAACATTTATGGCCCACTTAACATAATGCATGCTTTACAACATACACAGTAGTGACAAGTACAAATAATGAATCTCCCCATTATGTAATTATGTTAAACCTCTGTTAATTCCTTCCTCTCAAATCCACATACCTGCCTCAACATCCAGCTCTTGAACATTCTCATGCTATGTTCTGTCACATCATACAAAACAGCAGGCAAAATAATAGTTTTGTATACTTTAATGTTTACATTTTAGACAGCAAATGTTAAAACAAAAGATTGTGTACTGAAAGGTAGCAAGCATTCCTTTATTCAATACACCCTTAATTTAATCACAGATACAATGTAGACATCTTAATTCCATTAGGAGCTATGAAACTTGTGTGTAAATAACATAAATTCACACTGTACAGTCATATTATGAAACATGAGTTATGATATATGAGTTACATGATAAACACGCAGCACCACAGAATGGCATGTAATGTCTTCTTGAAAAAAGTAATTTTCCCTATAAAACAGATATGAATGTACCGAGATTTTACAAACCTGAACTCTGAAAGCAGCTCTAAGGGCTGTGCTGGTTTTACCGCTTACTTTCTCACAGTCCTCTGTGAAGGCATCAATCACATGAGCAAGATCACAAATTTGGGAAGCAGTTGCCTTATCCACCAACCAATATGCATTATGCAACTGTAAAAAAAAATATGGTGAATTCAAATAGAATGTTAGTAATAAGAATCTGTGTAATCACACATAATCATACACTGACAGTGAAATTCTAATTTAACATTTTCAGTTTAAGGTATAGAAGAAAACAACTTAGCAAAGTGTCAACCCACAAAGTCAAAACTTCTACCTGTGACAATGATATGGGAAATTCTAACAACTTATGAAAACTCATGTGGGTTCATAGCTCATACTGTACAATTTACACATGCATATATCAAATACATACTGGTGTATTTTGTGTTTGCTCTTGCTTGTCCCCACTTCGAGCCTGCATTTGATACACATTATTCTTATCTCGCTGTTCACTGGCTTGGACATGTGATGGTGCTGACAACAGCTGTGCCACGCGTTCATGAGCATAGTCACAAACAGATGTGAGCATATCACGCAGCTTCCCAACAACTCGTCTATGTTCCTCGGTGGAGAGAAAACTGTCTGATGGATCAGATCTGCAGTTAAAAATGTTAAAATTATATCAAACAGGTGTAGAGCCAAGAGTTTTTTATGCCAGACCAGACTGCTTTGTGGGTGAACAAATTTGTGCTGCCAAGTGACCAAAACAGATATGAGCAAAATCCTGGAAAAACAGGAAAGCTGACAGATTACAGTGTTACTGACATACTGCATAATCAGTGTACAGTACAACTGAGGGAACAAAACTTCTGGAACTTTGGACCTTATAATTGGGGGGGTAGGTCACTGCACTCTCAGACACCTAAGGTCACAGAACACTGTTCAGGCAGGTCTCATTTTAAGCAATTTCATTCTGTGCAATATTGCTTTAACATGGCTTGAAAATTTACAACAATTTTCAAATTTCTATGATAATTTTGGTTTAACATGATTTCACATAATGATCCATGGCTGCACTTATCTTCTGTAGTAGGCTAGCAGAAAGTGACGTCAATGTCACGCCATCAGTCACGTGTATGGGTTGATTACGTTAGTGGTATCATCATGCATCTCATATGATTTCCCCTTCAACAACATCGGCTTTTCTTATCAGCATGAGTGAGAAACATAGATCTACATCACCTAATGCAGTCCCAGTGAAAAACTGGCAAAGGACACTTGGTATTGAAAAGAAATTAGATATAATAAGCTGACTTGAAAAAGGTTAATGACTTGTTGACATACGCCGACATGTTATATTCGCTCATAGTAGCAAATGCACAATTTGTGGTAATGGTGACAGAATTACAGAAAGTGTTAAGTCAGTAACTGAAGTGTTTGTGTAGCAAGACTACCACAGTCCAACCAGAATGAACTGTACCAAAAACTATGGATGTGAGCCACCTAAATTTTTATTGCATTCAAAATAAATACATATATTATACAGAAATGTGTGTATACTGTATATACAATGAATTTATACTCTACAGGGCTAAAAGTCCACTAGCGGTATAGTCGTACACTATATAGGATGAGGTTGTCATTTATCCTAACCCCCAGGGAATACACTGTTTTAAATGAAAATTTTGTGTTCAATTTGTGCAATGTTTTTCAGGAATGTAACCCTGACATAAAATAAGACCTGCTTGTATGCTTAGAAACCCTGAGGCCTTCAGATACTGTATTCTCAGAGGACTTGTATACCAGACTCTCACAGCATCCTGATTTAAAGAATGTAAAGACCCCCTTCTCTATCATCATTTGAAGCCACATAGTCTGAATGAATTATGGATAGTATTAAAAAACAAAACATAAGACAGAACAAATGAATAAATATAATAAAACCTGGTTCGTCAAGTCAAACTTACACCACAGACACACTGATATGTGAAGACACATCACTGCCACCTGCCAAGTTCTCATTTGATTCAGGGATGTTCCCTGCACTCACATCTGCAGCTTGCTGCATGACATCGTGAACAGCCTGTAAACACGTTTAGATTACTGCCGTACAGTTCCATGCATAAGACTACAGTTGGTCTTAACAAGGTTAACTAGTGAATGAACATTTGAAATAAATTATTCTTAGCGGAAAATACCACCTCTTGCAGAACAAAGAAACATTTTAGAATCTGTGACAAACTTCCCTTTTGTTAGAAAACCAGAAACTTCAACATCCCTACTATAAAAGCTGGTCTGTTTAGCCCCGCAGCCCTGTTACATTTTAACAGTCCACACCAATGAATGCAGCCTTTTGTGAGCCAATACAGTTCAGACAATGCCATCACTTTAAGGCAATCTATATCACAACACATTCACTCACTCACTCACTTTGACTCGATGTACAAGGCACAGCAATGTGGAAGTTGTGTTCTCCAGCAAGTGAAGCCAGTCCTGAAGTTCAAGCCCCTGCAGCTGGTCACCCAGTCCAGTCAGCGCCAGCTCAAAGTCTCCTGAGTCGCTCGCTGCAACAACTTCTATGACCATCTGTTGCACAGAATTCATACACAACTTACTGTATTTGGTAAGTGAACCACAGCAGTTAATTTCTTACAAAATTCCAGTATGAAGCAATTTATATTTTAAAGACTGTAAGACTTGAGGTTTTCATTATGACTACAACCAATAAAATTCTCTCAGCTGGTCACATCAACTTGAAGTAGAAACCTAAATGTTTCAGCGACCCTCTCAAATTACATCAATAAGGAATAATCACATCATTCTGGTATAATGAATAAAAAATTTATTTATAAATGAATGATTATTTCTGGACAGGAGAGATTCTTGTAACAAAAACATGATAGTTTTTGATAGTGTGAGATTTAGGGTTCTCCCAGCAGTGTTGATAAATATTCAAGTCTAATAGGACATTATGTGGAGATGACATTTTGAAAACACTATGCTCCTTCAAAATGTATATGTTCACAAGTTGACATGGCATAACTTCTGAAAGACCTGACTTTCTGTCCACAATATTTCCATTATAACTTACATACATATTTATATTTTCATATCACTAAACGTGGCACACAGTTGGAGAGGAAACTGTTCCAGAATACAACATTCTTCAAGGTCACTGCTGTAAGAACCTCAAACCTTGTACCAATAAAAACCTGTTCAGAATACTTGAATTGGTTCTTTCAAAGCATAAAAATGTGCGTGTTTTTAAATAGAATTATTCAGTGATTTTTCTGCATAGACAAGCACAATTACCTGCTTAACAACTGCCTTTATTGTTGTGAATGCTTCATCCTTGTAGGTGTCAATGAAATGAAAATGTTTCTGACGCAGCATCCCAAATATTATTGAAACCAGCTTGTCCTGCCAATCATACACATAAGTTACAACCAGTAAAAGAATTATTACAAAAAAGTTTGGTTTCCTGAAAAAAAACTTATGGTTATCAAGCACCATGACAGCACATATGATGACATCTGAACAAACTGACATTCCATGAATGCTGTTTTCCAGGATGTGTCACCGTGTAGTCCAGTAGAAATTGGTAAATCTGTCAAACTACCTGATTTTACATCCCACAAGACAGCATTTTCCACAGGAACACTGCATCTCACAAAATCACATCACATATTCAGCAAACACAGATCTATAAAAAAGAGAACTTATAGCTCCAATAATATACCTGTATAATATTCTAATATTCCAAAACTATTATATAAACCTGAACATAAGACCATGTATTTCACAATCTTCAGTTTTCAGGAAATGGTATAACTTGAACATGTCCAACTTTGAGCACAAATATATATAGCAAACCCCACTTTCCAGATGATGAATTGAGGGGGGGAATACTCACCTCATATTCATGTAAATATAGTACTGAACACATATACAGCCCTGCAATATAAAGTATAATAAACTTCCTTCAGTTTCAGTTTATACATAATACAATTGTTCACCATATTGTAGTAAGGCCATAAGATACCTACCCCTTCTAAAACCTGTTGATCTTCAACCAGTGGCCTATTGAGATCTGCTGTGGCATAGCGCTCGAACTCTGTGCTCAACATTTTATCTATCAAGCGTTCCATCTCCAGCAATTGTGAACTCAGATGTCTGCAGAGCATATGAAAATAATTACACACACATATATACAGGGTGGCGCGGAGCCAACTGACACATTTCAAATTTGAATATTTCGCTGGCGCGATAGCTTGTCGTGGTTGGTGGGAAGGGGAATGGTAGAGGAGAGGATGCCATTTCATATGGTCAGTCGCAATGGAGCGTTGGAACGTGCAACAATGTGCTACCCGTGTTCGTAGTTTTGGTGACATCGCTTGGCCTGCTCGGTCGCCCGAACTTAACTGTAACAGATTTTTTCCTGTGGGGGTTCCTGAAAGACCATGTGTTCTGGAGGCGTACCATGACTATTCAAGAACTCAAACAAGCCATTGATGACGAAGTTGCGGCTATTGATGAGGACCTACGGAGGCGTGGGTACAGCAACTTCCAGACACGCTTGTAACAATGCATTGATGTAAATGGAGGCCATCTGCCTGATATTCAGAAAATAAGCTTGTAATCTGAGGGTAATAAATAGCATATTTGGACGTATTTATAGACGGTTTCGCTTATTTTTCCTTGTTTCAATATATTATCTATGACCATTTGAAATGTGTCAGTCGGCTCCGCGCCACCCTATATATATATATGTTGATGGGCAGTCTTTTAAAGGAGTTAAGAGTTTTTTTTATATTTTAATTGTCTGAGAACGATAGTTACGATAAATATGTATGGAACATTTTGAGGAAGGTATAACAGATGTAACTGGGATTGAAGAAGACTGTAAGTTTTGGAGAACCCAGTATTCAGGAAATCTGCTGTTGTAACATTCTGTGAACCACAGGAAGCCGACTGGACAAAAGGTTAAGTTGTTCACATAGAAATATTGCATAATTCTTTAGGCAAGCTTGCCCTAAACTAATGAAGTTATGATGTGAAGATGCTTTTATGTGATACATGACACTGTTAATGAGCCCTAAATTTCCATCTTCTAAAAATGGCTATGGTTGATTTCTCTTATCTAGGAACGCCTACTTGCCTAGAGTCTTGCTCTGTTTTACATATACATAATTTAACAGTGAATTTTTAAACACAGCATAACATGTTAATATCAGCACATACTTCTTGTATCTGCTTGATGTTATTTTACGCACCTTAGACATGATAATTAATCATTTATTATACATATTGTTAATACAATGAGACCAAAACTAAAATTGTACTTCCTACCAGTGTTCACTAAATTGCCTGTGGCAAACAGATAAAGTTTTTTCCCAAAGCCCTGGTTGATATTTCTGTCTTCCACATTTGAGAACTATTAATGAGTCTAAAGGCAGAAACTACAGTGTCCTACAAAAAATTAATCCATTATGACATGTATGAGGTCAAAGAAAATTGTACTGTTAGTATTAAAAGGCACTCATTAAGAGCAGTGATATATGATGGGACTTGCTGATGTACTGTAAAAAACACTATCTGTTTACAAAATAACAGACATATGTAACATATTTCAAATTCTACACTAGTTGTAATTACAAGAAATAAGACAGTAGATACAAAAAACTCACTATATTCATAGTACCTTATTTTTAAAAATTCTGCCTTTCCAAAAATGTAGCAGACCTATTCAGGAACATTTGATATTGAAACAAACGTATTTTCTTCGGGTAATGTTTATGAATCCAAAAGACATGTATGAGCAGCACATTCTGTTCAAATTTACCTGAAGCTGTGAACTCCTGCAAGCTCCTGCACCAGGATTTCTTGTGTTGTGGATATGAGGTCCAGAGCCGCTACGTAATCAGGAGTAGACAACAGCAACTGGATCATTGGTTGTGTTTGGTGCACTGTAGCCATTAACTTTATCTGGAGAGAAATGCATAGTGCATAATAAGAAATTCAACTACTGCATGTAACTGGAATATTGCTCTTACTGTAGTCACTTATATACAATACAGACAGTTGTCTAACACTGCAATCACCATTATCATCAATGTAGTAATCACAGTTCATTTTATGACAAAATCTTGTCCATATATCTAACTCCATGAGCCACAGACCTTCTTGAGAAACTAATAGCTCTTCAGATAGCAAATAAATTTCCTGCATTTTACGAAACCTGACGATTCATTACTGCATTCCCAACAACCTGCTACTTGTCCCAGTCTTCAGCCAGATGAATCCAATCCATGTCCTCCCACCCCATTTTTTAAGGTAAAATTCTGATATAATCCTCCCATTTAGGTTTTCCAAGCAGTCTCTTTCTTTCAGTCCCCCCCCCCCACACACACACACACACAATGTACGCATTTTTTCTTCCCCCCACATATACCCATGTCCTTCTTGTTTCACCCTACTTGGTTTGGTGACACAAATATTTGTCATTTGTTTTTATCTTCTTTACTTTAGTCTTTCCACTTAATCCTTAATCTCTCCAATAGCTGCATTTCTGACACACTCATAGGACTCCATTATTCTTCATACACAACATTTACACACGTAATTGTACTCTTTAATTTGTCAACTTTTCTTGTAGTGTATCTACCTTAATATACTTTCCATGTCCTGCCTAAGATTTTACTCTTTTTAGTTGCTTGGTTAAGAAAAAATTCCATCACAGAAAGCAGAGGCCAAGAGATCCAGTAAAGAGATGAATTAAAACTACAAGCCACATTTGCTGCTTTTCTTTTCTGTACTTACTTGTAGTGTGTTTAATATTGCTATCAGTTACACAGACTATGCAGCATCTGGTACTTTCTGTAGAGCATGATTACAACACACACTTGTATTGCTGTGTATAATGTTCACACATTTTTAAAGCAACTTTTTGGATCACAGTCAAATTCTAGAATTATGAAAGCTTCTGCAGCCCACATATAGCAGCCTCTCAATAACACTACAAACACTTACCAACCACTTCTCACACTATTTATTTGCATTTTTTGCACTATGTGTATATATATATACACAAACACACAGTATATATATATATATATATGAGTATAACAGAGGGATAATATCTGGCCATGCTCCGTGAGAGTACAAGAGGCCTCTACACTGAAATTTATCACCAAATTTCATTTTTGGATATAAAGTCAATTATAACCCATACTTTTCACCAAATGTCTCATGAAGCTTCATGCATGTGAGAACTGATAAAATGTATAAAATTTTTTGTCACACTGCACAGAAAGACAACTTGTGTGATTAATGTGTGCACGTGCATGCACATGTGTGTGTGTGTGTATGTATGTATGTGTGTTTGAGAGAGAGAGAGAGAGAGAGAGAGGAATTAAGATGAATACTTAAATATTGTACTAAAAACACACAACACAATGCCAAAGTTAAAGATTTCATACTAATGAAATAAAACAGAAGTCATTAGAATTACAAAAACTTATCTAACAGTTAAAGTTAAAATTAATACACTATAAGAGATTGCTAGGTTCAGAATTTTTGTTACAATTTGAAGATACTTATGCAGAGGTTCAAAGACAATGCACATTACAGATAAAGATAAAGTTCACCCTAGAACAGGCCATGAAGGCCCTTCAGGAAAAAGAGTAATATTTCTACTCTTTCTTTAACCGTTGCACTAAGAAGGCAGGGGGTGGTCAATACCATAACCAGTCACTTTACTCCTGGGAAAAAAAGACCCAGTACCCATTGTATAGGAGGCCGGACTGGACAGGTGCGGAAAATCTCACCCTCACAGTGGTTCGATCATCAGACTGTCCAGCCTGCAGTGAATCACTATACTGACTACGCTGTTCTGGCCCATGCACATTACAGATACATAAAACATATGAAAGTTTTCAATATGATATGCTAAATGAAGAGAAACACAATTAGGTGCGAGACACTCAGAGAGGCAATAGGAGTGTGTGGGTTTGTGGTTCATTGTAAAACAAGGTGGAAAATCAATCCATGTGACACAAATTAAGGATTTCCTTTCCAGTACCTTCAGAAACACATGACGTGCAACATTTATATATAATGACTCAAGAACTAAGACATGACTTGTTCATAGATGATTATAAGTATGATCTTCATCAATAATGACAGTGAATCTGTTCCTTTATAACACATTACTTACCTTATCATACACTAAAAGATGGTTACAGCGTATTCTCTCCAACCTTAAAATATTTAATGAATCTTTTACTAATGAATTATCAATATTATGAATTTTTTCTCTGGAACACAAACATGAAAAATAATTAATATTCACACATAATATTAAACAGTTAAAACAAGAAAACAAAAATGTTGACCTCAAACTAGGAAAAGGTATGTAGTCAAACACAACTTAATCACTGAGGTGTATTTAATGACTGTGATGGAAACAACTACATGTTTCGGCCTGTATTGGCCATCATCAGGTTGTCTAGGGAACTTAA
>Ga0131853_10006583_pt1 | contig 20986 bp, 20 predicted proteins | sample TergutLab28metaG_FD_92764 | JGI IMG/M metagenome (GOLD analysis project Ga0131853, IMG submission 92764) | Labiotermes labralis P1 segment gut microbial communities from Petit-Saut dam, French Guiana - Lab288 P1 (version 2) (version 2) | ecosystem: Host-associated > Arthropoda: Insects >...
GACCTATGGGCAGAGGTTGCAAGGGTTATCTCACTGGTTAAGCCTACATGGTTTGTTGGCGAAAATACACCCGGTCTGTTTGCCAGAGTTAGTCAAAGATACTTTATACGAATACTTGCCGACCTTGCCCGCTTGGGGTATACAGTCGCATGGGGAATTTGGGGAGCTAGTGATGTCGGGGCGTGGCACAAACGGGACAGAATATTCATTGTCGCACACAAAAACAGCGTTGCTCCCCACACCATTAGCGAGCGACGGCGAGGCTTGGACACGCTTAAAAAAGCACGATGTGCAGATGTCTTTATACCGCTACTTTCACAAAAAGAGCGGACACAAGAGTACCCACCGGCTCTGCTATCCTTTTATTTGGAACGGTCTTTCACCAGTCCAATGTGCAATATTCTACGAAATGATGATGGGCTTTCCGTCAGCATGGACAGAATTAGAAGCTTAGGCAATGCGGTTGTACCTCAACAAGCATATCCAATTTTTAAGGCGATAGCAGACATTGAAGGGGCGAAAATTTATGAATGAAATGCTAAATAAAATTACATACGGCGATGCTTATGAACTCATAAAACAAATTCCCGACAAAAGTGTTGATATGATATACACTGACATTCCATATCTTCTAGTAACAGGTGGTTGTAGTGAAAACAGCAAATTAGCAACAAGTGTCAAGGCTATGAAAAGAGAATTGAAAAATATAGACAGTGGCATTGACTACAGTATTTTTGAAGATTTTATTAGGGTGTCTAAGTTATTGAACTGTTATATATGGTGCAGTCGTTTACAAGTTCCCGACATACTAAACTACTTCATCAGCAGAGACTATCTCTTTGACATCTTCGTTTGGTGCAAAACAAACCCTATCCCTGTGATAAACAATAAATTGTTATCCGATGTAGAATACTGTCTATATTTTAGGGATAAGGGCGTGCAAATGAATAATTGCTATGCTCTAAAAAGCAAATGGTATATAAGTCCCATCAACCAAAAAGACAAAGCTAAATACTGGCATCCCACTATAAAGCCTGCTGAATTAGTAGCAAGACACATACAGCATACTCTCCCAAATAGTAGTAGTGATGATAAAAATGCTGTAAATAAAATTGTCCTAGACCCATTCGCAGGCTCTGGCACTACTGCACTTGTTGCACAAAATCTAGGGCTTGACTTTATAGCCTTTGAAAACAATAAAAAATGGCATGGTATAGCTGTGGATAGGCTCAACGGAATTAGGGCAGACGGACAAATTGCTTTCTTTGCGACTTAAAAATAGGGGAAATATAAATATGGATTACAAATACAAGTGCAAATTCTGCGGTTATGACATGGAACACGACTGCTCCTGTGGCTCTTGGGATAAAGAAACCAATCATTATATCTGCGTTGATTGCGGTGCAGAATTAACCATTTTTGAGAACGGACAAGAGCCACGCTGGGAGCAAAACAACTAGCAAAATTAGCAAAGCTAAAGTGTTTTAACTCTCAAAAAAACCGTTATTCATGCTGAAAATAGCGGGTTAGCGGTGTTTGCATGAATAGATGTTTGAAGTAAAACCATAGCTTGCATTTGCTGTTTTGCCTGCCGCTTGCGGCGGCAAAACGGCAGATTTTGGCGGGCGAAGCCCGCCAATATCTCACATAAGGTCTAGTAGTACCCTTATGTGAACTTATGTAGCAGTAGCACAAATTTACACACACAACACTACACGCTACAAAACCAAAATACTACACACAAAATTTACAACACAAGGAGCAAATTTTTATGCCAAAAACGGATACGCAAAGTCGGTCATGGATAATGACCCAAAGTGCAGAAAAAATCACATATGACGATTTTATAAAAGCCATGTCAAGCTATGTTTACATAGGTCAAGAGGAAGAGGGCAAAGAAAAAAATGAAAAGGGTCAAGGCTACCGCCACTACCAAATCTACATTGAAAATCCTACTCCTATCCGCTTTTCTACCCTCAAAGCAAAATTGCCAAACTGCCACCTAGAGCAACGCAAAGGGACTAGAAAAGAAGCCTATGACTATTGCACCAAACCCGAAACTCGTATCGGAGAGATTTTTGGGAACGGCGATATAAATGTACATGAGGAACAAGGCAAGCGGAGCGACATTATTGCTATTAGGCAAATGATAGTTGATGGTGCAACTGATGAGGAAATTTTAGAAGCCTATCCTGCTCAATATTTTAAATATTACAAAAATGTGGATATGCTTAGACAGTTACATATTAGGAGTGATAGCAAGGAATGGAAAAAAATTAAAGTTATCTACATAAGCGGAGAAACTAGGTCGGGCAAAACTCGTTATGTTATGGAATCACACAAGCCCGATGAAATTTACAGGACAACCGATTTTGAGTTTGGTTGGATTGATGGGTATAGGGGTGAGAAAATTTTAGTGCTTGATGAGTTTAGGAGTTCACTAAAAATATCTGAATTACTGGACATGACAGACGGATACATAGAAAGAATTAGGGGCAGAAACTACCCCCGACAAGTTTGTTATGATACTGTCTATATAATTAGTAATTGGAAGCTGTCCGAGCAGTACCCTAACATCCAAAAAGATAAACCAGCCGACTGGCAAGCCTTTCTCGCTAGAATTGATGAGGTTTATGAGTTTGATAAAAACGGAGTGAAAAAAGAAATTAAGCTGAAAGAAGAAAAATATTCCCAAACAGGTATGGTGCTTGTTCCTGTAGATGATGACGAATTGCCGTTTTAGGTAATTTGAAAACACACTTTCAAAAAGGAGAATCTAAAAATGAAAAAACTATTAAACATATTATTGATAATTGCCTTGTTAGTTATAATCATGGCAGGTCTTGCCATAGGTCGTGCGATAGTGCTTGGTGATAGAACTCCCGCACAAGATGATAACAACTGCACAAATGAATGCAACTGTAATGACTGCGATTATAAAGATGAATACCCCAAAGATTTGCAGTTTAATATTTATTACACAGGTTTATATGGGGTGGCTAATTCAGATTATAACCCATTAACTTTTACAGCTGCAACTCCCACTTTTTATATTCATGCTCCTAAAAGCAGACGGCAGGGTCATTATATTTTTGCATACTGGGAGTGGTATGTATTGGACTGTGTTTGTGTAGTACATATTTGTGATGAATATTGCGATGATAATAATTGTGAGATTTATTATGATTATGAGTGCTATTGTTATGGGTTAAGACGGGAGCGGGTGGATGTAATACCGCAAGGCACTGTCGGGCATCTAAGGTTGTACGCTAGGTGGATTAGGCATACTCTGTATATTGGATTATGAGCAGTGTGGATGAGAATGGGGGTATTATAACAGGAGCATTTAATGTGTTTGTAGTTGATTATTATTGTGAAAATTATGGCTATGATAGCTTTTATCTAAAAATACTAAATAACCGCCGTATAATACATATAGTGACACAACAAAATGAAACACTGTATGACGCTATGAATGCCATAAATAAAGATGCTGATGAACAAGCCATTACCATAATATTTGGGTAATTGACTTTGACAAAAATAAGCGTAGACATTAGCAATATAAAAAATCGCTGTGAGTACAAACTCATAGCGATTTATGTTTTGTTGTCTTATTGTGCTTTCGCAAAGTTGCCCTGCTCATCCCTTACATTATAATAGTTTGAATAATCTATTTGTTTTCGTTCTCTAAATGCGATTAAGCCCGCAACTCCGTCTACAAAGATGTAATGTATCATATCTTTTTGACGGAGTTCGACCTTAATCCCTATTGGCGGAAAGAGTGGGATTCGAACCCACGCACCCGTTAAGGCCTATCACCTTTCCAAGGTGACCTCTTAAACCACTTGAGTATCTTTCCTTATTGCTTCAAAAATTCTCACCGATAAATATTTCCTGACTACACTGTGCCTATAATAACTAAAGTACACGCTATTTATTGTGTATTGCGCTAAACACATCCTCACACACACAACTAAAATATTCCAGCACCGCACTATACTCATCAACTCCGCAGCCATACGGGTCAGGAATATCTCCCCCGTTTGTAATCTCTGCCATCGTCATAACCTTTGTTTCATTCTTAGCAAAATCTTTTTCTATGAAGGCTTTATGGTGTGCAGTCATACAAATGATATAATCGCTTTTGCCCATCAAATTTTGGTCTAAGAGCTTTGCGTTTTTGGGCTTATTTGCAATCTGAAGCGAATTAAGGGCTAAAACAGCGTTTTGTGAGGTCAAATCATTTTCTTCAGCTAAAATTCCCGCCGATTTTATATCATATTTTGAGAGTAATCTTTTGTGTTTTAAAAATGCTTTAAAACAAAACTCAAGCATAGGCGAACGACAGGTGTTGCCTGTACACACAAAAAGCACCTTGACTTTGGACGCAGCTTTTTGTTTTGGTTTTGATTTTGCATCTTTTGTTTTCGCAACTTTTTTTGGTGTATTATCTTGCTTTTTCATAATAATTTACCTCCTCTTAATACTGTCATAGCATTTCAATTTCCCAGACACAGATGCACTCATTATTCACTCATCAACTATCTCCACCTCCACTACACCTTATTGCCTGCCGCCTTTTTTATCCTATTATTCACCGCCCTGCCCAATCCCTTATCTATACAAAGCTCACAAATTATCACCTTAACCCCCGCCTTGTCCGCCGCTCTAAAAACTGCAAACAACTCCCTTGCATAATTCTCTATTGCCTCCATATTATCCATTCCATTCAACACAATATAATCATCATACTCTGACTTTAGCCGCTTCAATTGCTCCTCATCACCATTATGATACCAAACCACCTTTGCATTAGGGCTATAATGCTTATATTTTTGTCCCGGACTCCTCACTGCTCCCCCATCAAAGCCCACTATCTCAGCTTTCCCCACAGCCGTCTCAATTTCCTCAACTCCCAGCCCGCCCAATCGCAACACTTTCACCGTTTCTCCCCTGCAATCAAGCACCGTACTTTCTAGCCCTATCTCACAATCCCCTCCGTCCAAAATAAACTCAATCTTGCCGTCCAAATCATCCAACACATGACTTGCCTTAGTCGGACTAGGTCTTGTAGAAGTGTTGGCACTCGGCGCAACAACGGGCACACCGCTATGCCTAATCAGCTCTCTTGCCAGCCCACTCTTTGGTATCCTTATAGCAACAGTCTCTAATCCGCCGCTTGCCTCATAAGGAATTATATCTCTCTTATCCAAAACAATAGTAACCGCTCCCGGCATAAAAGCTTTTATCACTGCTTTCGCTAAATCAGTTGTCACAGCATATTCATCAATTTTAGACACGCAATCCAAATGCACAATCAACGGATTATCACTCGGCCGCCCCTTTATCTCATAAATTTTTTTTATAGCACCCATGTCCAAAGCATTAGCACCCAGCCCATAAACAGTTTCAGTAAAAAATGCCGCCACTCCCCCATTTTTTATGACCTTAGCAACCAGCTCTATATTTTCTTTTGTGTTTTGCAATATTTTTGTGTTCATATATGATAATGGTTTTTATATCAGTAACCTGTATAATTTCGTGTGAAATAAAAATAAATCGGCTCAGATGGCAGAGAGCTAAGATATAGGAATACTGCCCCTCCAGCTACAATACTTGTCCTATACATACCATAATCAAACCCCATACTATAAAGTCTTTCAAATAAATCTACTTCACTTATAGGTGATGCAACCGCAAAACGCCTTCTAACATAACTATTCTCCACATAAATCCAAAAACCACCTGCGCTCTCGACCTCATCCCATGTCAATATTCCGCCATTTATTTGCAAATTTGCTGGAGATGATAAGCGTGTTTGGCGATTATAATTAGGCAACACAATGCTTTGTCCGCCCAAAATTATGTCATATGAGTCTGTCCTAATAATATGTCCAGAATTGTGTTTAAATGAAAGTTGACTAATCATTCTGTTTGAAACAGTAATAAAAAATTCGATATATAATCTATGATTCCAATCCCACCACCTAAAGTCATTTATAAAAGAACCTGCATATTTTCCATTGCCTAAATAATTTACAAACGAAAAATCATCTCTAAAATTCTCATATAAAAACTGAAGTCGTTTAGTTAGATTATAATACCATATCCTTTCGCCCATAGTTTCAAAATATTTTGAAGAAGGATAAAGCCTTCCTCTAACAAATCCAAAATGCTCTTCATATCTAATAGAATAATAAAAATCATATTCACATAACAAATAGTATGTTCTTCTGTGTACTGAATTTGAAACCTGTTGCACTAAAACTCTCTTATTTGAATCAACTATAGTATCATGCTCAGACCCACTATTAACACTGCCACACTCCATCTCTTCTTGAAAAGACCAATCAATTCTAAAATTCGCATCCGCTCTTGTCATTTCATATTTTGTGTTGTCCCACATTTCTATCCATTCATCTTCGGTCATAGGCTGTGTGGGCGTGGGATATGAGCATCCATAACATGCTGAATATGAAAATGACATCATAATCATCACCAAAACAAAAGCAACTATAAGTATTTTTATTCTTGTTGTTTTCATTTTGTTAATTCTCCTATATTTTTATAATTATTATAGTATCTTTGTGTTCATATGTGTCAATAATTTGCAATATGAGAAACATGGTTAAGATAAAAAGTAAATTTGCACGGGTGGTGGATAATCTGGCGATTGGCATTGCTATTTTTTTGTTTAGCTTTGTGTTTGCAAGGTTTTATATCAGAGAGCTTCATATCGTGCTGATAGTGTCTGTGATAATTACTGCCGGAGTGCTGATGCCGCTAAATATCAGAAGCAAGAAACGAAGAGCAAAAGAGATTGATAGGCAAATGGCGGATTTGGTGGCAGAATATTTTTTATTTTTGGATGAAACTGCATGTTTGGATTATTTTTATTCAGCCTTTTCTAAGCAGTATGATGAGGTAGTGAAAAAAAAGTATTATTTGAGGATTAAGGACACTGTGATTGTACCCAATTTGGCGGATAGCTTGTCTATAAAAAAGCTGGTTAAAATATATAATGAAGCCAAGCGTGCCGGAGCTAAGGTATTGGTTGTGTTGTCGTCGCAAGCGGACGCAAATTTGGATTTAGCAAAGAGCAGGCTTGACGGCTTGCGTTTAGAAATTTTTAAGGCGGACAGAATTTATCAATTATTAAAAAGCTTGGATGCTTTGCCTGAAAGTGAAGCAAGCATTAGACGCAAAGAAAAGCTGAAAGGGTTTTTGGCAAATGCTTTGGATAAGCGGCGCACAAAAAGCTATTTATTTGTATTTTTTACGCTTATTATCGGGGCAGCATTTTTTAATTTCGGGCTATATTTTTTGATAATGAGCGGTGTGTCTTTAAGCCTTGCCATTTTATCAAGGACCGGTGTAAGCGAATATTTAAAAAAAGAATAAATTTAAAGTATCCACGGCTTAAAACGCCAAACACTAAATACTATAATAAATACACACATAATCATACAGCAAAAAAGCCACACTGTCAACTTTTTAGTGCGGCTTTTATGCGTTTAATTTTTTTAATTCCAAAGTGGAACTACTCTAAAAAAATGCCAATAAATTATTATAAGCCCGGCCAAAATTGCCAGCTGCACTATCATAATAAGCGGGATTCCCAGCATAAATTTTTTGCGGTCAGTTTTATGTCTAATAATTCGCATAGTTAAAAGCATGGCCAGACTTCCGCCTAACGCCGAAACTATCAACAGAGTTGCCTCTTTAACCCGCCATTTGTTATTTTGTGCCGCGCGCTTGTCTTTTCTAGTAATCATTATCGCAAAAACACTGATTAGGACAGCCCAAACGGCAAGACCGATTGCTATGTAATATACAAAATTCATACCCCAACCATACCACAAAATACTACATCAGTCAAATCATTTAACCTTGTAATTTGATTTTTTCTTATAATGACCTATCCTAAAATTAAATACGATGGATAATAAGCAAGCTTGTTTGAGCAAAAACAAACCGATGAGCGAAACTATACCAAGCTTCATACTTAAACTATTATAAAGGATTAAAAAATAAACTCCTCATCCTTAAAAAATAGCGGTCTGGACCTAATCTCCCTTGCCACCTTGCCTATTGCCCTCTTTTCTATCCTTGACACATAACTCCTTGAAATGCCCAATTCATCCGCAATCATCAGCTGCGTCATAGCCGCACACCCCACTCCATATCTCTTTTTCAGTATCAATTTATCCCTTTCATTTTTTATACCCTCAATAATCTCCACAATCGCGTCATACAATATTTTGATCTCCACCTCTTCCTCTACACTCACTTGCTTAACACTCAAAACATCAATAAGCGCAATCTCATTGCCGTCCTTATCTGTCCCCACAGGCTCATACAGACTCGCAATTCCTTTGTTTCGTCTATTGCACCTAATATGCATCAAAATTTCATTTTGAATACACCTACCGCAATATGTTGCCAAACCGCACTTATGACCAAATTCAAAGGTCTCAATGCCTTTAATCAGTCCAATCGTGCCTATTGATATAAGGTCGTCCGCCTCGCCTGCATTAGAAAACTTCTTGACAACATGAGCGACAAGGCGCAGGTTGAGAGTAATAAGAGTATCTCTTGCCGCCATGTCGCCCTGCCCTGAGAGAAGCAGCAGTCTCTTTTCTTCAGCAGCGCCCAACGGGTCAGGAAACGAACCTTTGTTGCCCACAAAGGACGCAAAGGTAAAAACCTTGGATAAAAATGCTAAAAAACTTTCAACTATCATAACAAGTAATATATGACAGAAATTGTCGAAAGTTACCTGACTGCTTGTATGTAAATTTATTATAAATATAGAAATCCAATAAAAAACGAGCGTTATGTGTGATAGAATACAATATTTAGCTATGTTATATCAGATATAATGTTATAGAATATGGCTTTAAATCAGAGAAGTTGCGCATTAATCTTTTGCACATATTCCCACAATTACTTAATAATATGGACTAACAATACAAGAAAAAACACTGCCTTTAACATAGGACAGTGCTTTTTTTGATTGTTAATATTACATATAAAACAAATCGCCGATTAAAATATCTAGCTTTGTGTGGATAAGAATTTTCTGTTGGACATTTTTGGCATCTATTATTTCCTCTGTGTAGTCGCCTTTTTTGTCCTGTGTGTACATTCTTTCTATTTGGATTTGAGTATTATTTATATTTGAGGGCGATATTATTTTTAGGGTATCGCCTATTTTAAAGCGGTTGCGTTGTTCTATTATTATGCCGTCATTAGTTTTTTTTATAACCAGAGCCATGAAGTCAGCATTGCCCGTGGCTCTTGAGGTGGTGTAGTTTTGCGTAGGTTTTTCACTAAAATAAAAGCCTGTGGTGTACTCACGATTGCTCAGGATGTTTAGAGAGCTCACCAACTCTTCCATATTTGCAGCAGCACCTATACCTTTTTTGTGTAAATCAATCGCTCGTCTGTAGGCATTGATGACAGCACCCACATAAAATTGTGATTTTGCCCTGCCTTCAATTTTGAAACTACTTATCCCCGCAGCAATCAATTTGTCCAAATGCTCTATCATATTAAGGTCTTTACTGTTTAAGATATAGCTTCCTTTTTTATCCTCTTCAATTATATAGCCATTGCTATCAGACGCCACTTTATCGTCTTTGCTAATTTTATAAGGCCATCTGCATGCTTGAACACATTCTCCCCTGTTTCCTTGCCGATAGTCCTTATCTGTCTTGTTATGCGTCATATAATCAGACAAAAGACAACGGCCAGAATAAGAAATACACATGGCACCATGCACAAAGCACTCTAATTCAAGCTTAGGATTGAAGTCTTTTATCTCTTTAATCTCATCTAGCGACAATTCTCTTGCTAATATTATTCTTTCTGCATAATCACTCCAAAACTTGGCTGAATATTTATTTGTAGTATTGGCTTGAGTAGAAAGATGAATAGCTAAATTTTTAGCATGAGTTTTGATAAAATGAATAATTCCGGGGTCAGAGACAATTGCGGCATCAACTTTCAAATGCTCCAAAATTTTTATGTGCTCTAGCAATTCACCAAAATCCGCATTGCGAGCAAAAATGTTTATAGTGACATAAATCTTTTTACCTATTGTCCGCACATACTCTACTGCCTGTTTTAAACTATCATTATCAAAGTTAGCACAAAAAGCACGCAAGCCAAAGCTCTTGCCTGATAGATACACAGCATCCGCACCAAAGTGGATAGCTGTTTTTAGTTTTTGATAGTCCCCTGCCGGAGCTAGTAACTCTATCATGTTATAATCCTATTTTTTAATACTCAAACTCGTACCATCCCCCACATTGTTTATACTGGTAATAAAATCGGCATCACCGCAGATACACTCCAAAAAGCTTCTTAAACTCTTCACTATACTACTTTTAGATTTGTCCGTTTCATTCTCGCCTGCTATCATTCCGTTAAACAAAACATTATCCGCCAATAAAATTCCGCCTTTAACCAGCATCTTTTTCAAAAAAGGCAAATGCTTTATATACTTACTCTTTGCCCCATCCAAAAAAATGAAATCAAACTCCATCTCTAATTTAGGAACAACCTCCCCTTCATCACCCTCCAAAATGCTGACCCTATCCAATAGAGAATTACTCTCAAAAAAAACTTTTGCCGCAGCTATCCTAGCTTTATCAATCTCTATCGTAATCAATTTCGCATCGCAATTTTGCAAAATTATATGTCCGCTATACCCTATCCCCATTCCGATTTCCAGCACATTTTTAGGCTGCTTCAGCAAAATAAGCTGTTTCAAAAATACCGCCGATTCAGGTAATAGAATAGGGATATTATGCGTGTCTGCATAGTTGATTAGGGGTGTCAGCTCTGTGTCTTTGGGCAATAATCCCCTAATATATTCACTTGTCTTATTTGGTGTTTTGAAAGGCATACCAAAGATTGTGAGTTTGTTTTTATGAATATTATTGTTTTATGCAACCATCAAAAAGCTTGTCTGAATCAGCGCGAATACAAATTATAAATTGTCCCGGCACATCCAAAAAAGCCATAGCGATTACTATATTCCATTCACCATAAAAATAATGAAAATGCAATGCACTCCATTGCAAGCTGTTATTCAAATCATTGCCACAATTAATCAGCATCACAATCGCAGTCAACTATCATCGTCAATATCATCGGGTTTCTTTTAGTCTTCTTATTCAAAAAGGCTTTTAGCTCCTTCCTTAATGACCCCCTCACGCCTTGCCAATCTCTTTGCTTTAAGTCAATTTGCTCTAATCTTGTCCTAATCACTTCTTTTGCCTCGTTCATCAATTGCTCTGACCTGTCCATATAGACAAAACCTCTTGTAATCACATCAACACTCCTCAAATCTCCATTTGCATAATTTATCCCTAGAGCAACTATAAAAATCCCCTCTTCCGCCAAATGCCGCCTATCATTAAGGACCTCATTTCCGACATCTCCCACCCCCAAACCGTCCACAAGCAAGCTACCGGCAGGCACTCTGTCCCGCATTGCTATCGTCTTTGTCGTAATCTCCACCACATCACCAACATCTGTAATCAACACATTGCTTGCCGGCACACCCATCTCTACAGCCAATTCAGCGTGTCTTTTTTGATGTCTATGCTCGCCATGCACAGGAATAAAAAACTTAGGCTTTAACAAAGTATGAATCAGCTTCAATTCCTCTCTGCATGCATGACCGGAAACATGAACATCTGCAAGCGCCTCATATATTACTTTTGCACCCAACCTATATATGTTGTTAATCACATTATAAACGCTTCTTTCATTGCCGGGTATAGGCGACGCTGACAAAATAATTGTATCATTAAATCCAATCCTAATTTTATTAAACTCACCGTTTGCCATCCTCGTGAGCGCACTCATGGGCTCGCCTTGTGACCCTGTGGTAATAATACAAAGCTCTTTATCCTCATACTTATGCACAGAATTTATGTCCACCTCAAGCATAGGCGGATACTCTAGCTCACCAATCTTTGATGCTACATCTGCAATATTGATCATGCTGCGTCCGCAAAACACAACTTTTCGCTTGTACTTAATTGCAATATCAATAATCTGCTGCATGCGATTGATATTGCTTGCAAAAGTAGCCACAATGATGCGCCTATCTATGTTTTCATTAAAAAGCGTATTGAGCGATTTTTTGACAGTTGCCTCGCTCATGGTATAACCAGTTCTCTCAACATTTGTACTTTCTGCCAGCAGCAATAAAACCTCATCCTGTCCAATTTTAGAAATCCTCTGCAAATCAATAATGTTGTTGCCCTGCGGCGTAAAGTCTACCTTAAAATCACCGGTATGAAAAACCACCCCGATAGGAGTAGAAATAGACAAAGCACAGCTTCCTACAAATGAATGCGACACAGATACAAACTCACACTTAAAGCTTTTTCCTAACGGCACTACAGTCCCTGCCTTAACAGTTTTAAGCGTTGCATTTATTTTGTGTTCTTTCAATTTGTTTTCAACAATAGCTAAGGTCAGCCTTGTCCCATACACCGGCACATTTAGGTCTTTAAGAATAAACGGCAAGCTGCCGACATGATCCTCATGACCATGAGTCAACACGATTCCACGCACCCTGTCTTTGTTATCCAATAAAAATTGCGGATCGGGAATAACCAAATCAACACCGGGCATATCCATGCCCGGAAAGGTTGACCCGCTGTCTATGACAATAATATCATCGCCAAACTCTAATGCGGTCATGTTTTTTCCGATTTCACCAACTCCGCCTAAAAAGACAACCTTTAGGCTTAAGGTTTTTTGTTTATTCACTTTCAAAATATATCCTCCGAATTTTGCATAAAAATTTACACACACAAAAATAAAAGCATCACTTTTGCATAATAAAATTTCTTAAATTTTACGAGAGCTTGCCCTCACTGATAATATCAGTATACTATAGCCCAATCTATATTACAACTAAAATTCATATCAAAAAAAGAAAAATTAGATAATAATTTGCTTGTCTAAACATTTTTCCAATGATATAATGGATTTATATGGATAAGACAATATATGATTTAATGAGCAACTCAGAGAAAAAAATTGATGAGTTCAAGACAGCCTGCGACAATCTTTTGACCTCTCAATATATTTTGGCTGATATAAAAATCACGGCACTTTTAGAATCTATTGCCGTTTCTAAGACGCTTTGCGCCCTTTTTGACAAAATCTTGACGGATTTTGATTATAAGGCTAGTGCGCGCGATTTTATGAACAACAATTTTAAGCTGCCTAGTGAGCCTAAAACTATCGCAAACCTTATTTTTTGCATACTGCTGGACATGGACAAAAAGATTATTGACCTGACAGCATTTTTAGAGCTGCTGCAAAAAGGCGACATAAATTCTTCATATGAGGTTTTTTTAGAAAAAATTATTTCCCCGTTCAAAAATTCTGTAATTTATTTATTATCTGCTCAAAGAGATAAAAATAACCAAGAGCAGGCAGTGATTAAAGAAATTAACTCTGAAGAAAAAGAACAGATAAATTTTGAAAAGAAAATGGGAGTTCTTTTGGCAAGAATTCATGCAGACGCTCAGATAGATGAAATCATCAAAGATGAAATTTTGGCACTGGGCAACAATCTATTGCTTGCAAAAGAACAGGATAATGAGCTATTGTTTCAAAATATATATGCAAAAATGTCTAAGAAAGTTAGATTGTACAAGCCGTCATTGTTGCATGAATTAGAAAATTTGATACATACCCCTATATAACACAAAAACAGACTTTGAGCATTAAATTTCAAGGTCTGTTTTTTTAATCTCGTTTGCTAACACTACTAATAATTATTGTTTAAGCAAATTGCCTAAAAATTTCTTATGCTTCCTTTTTTCTGAAAGAACTATTACCAATATACATCCTTATCCTTAGAACGCTGTTTTATTCTTTCTTTGCTAAGCTTTTTCAATTTTTCGTATTGAGCGCCCTTAGTTGTTTTGACAGAATACGCAATATTGGTAAGATGGTCCTTCACTCTCTCCAAGACCGACATTATCACATAAAAATGCAGCCCCGCCTCAACATTACATTCACCCCTATTTAGCCTGTCAATATGATTAAACCCAAAGTCCCTTCTGCTCTCATTGATTTGTTTTCTGAATTTTGAAATATCGTCCAGCTTTTCAGAATCCCGAGTCTCCAAAATTTCCAGCGATAAATGAAGCATATTAGAGATAGTCTGAAACATATTCTCAAGGTCTTTAACCGCCGGCTCAGAAAAAACAATTTTGCTTCTTTTCATCTCCTCTGCCTCTTCTAAAAGATTCATCGCATGATCGCCAATGCGTTCTATATCAAAAATAACATGATGAAGAGAATTGAATATTTTTTTGTTTTCTAAAAAAACAGCATCGTTTGAGAACTTGGCCAAGTGTCTGCCGATACCCTTGTTGATATAATTGATTTTTTGCTCAGTAGAAATTATTGCGTTTTTTTCCTCTGCCGTAACATTGCCTGCAAGCACTGCTTTTAATGATGCATCCAAGTTTTGATGCGCCAGCTGTGCCATGTTTACAATCTCACTAAAAACAGCATCCTTTATAAATGGTGAAATTTCAGCAATAGCTTCAGCGGCAGCTATAGCAGCAGTAGTTTCATTCTGTCCGTCAGGCATTATAGCAGCTATTTGCATAGGGTTTGGCGTAGCCTTTTCATTGATAAAATACAACTGCGGCTCAGTAGACAGCTCTCCCGGTTTATTGGGTATTATTTTTGTTACCAGCCTAACAAGCGGATGAATAAACCCAATCAAAATTGCAATTATAATTAGATTATAGAATAAATGAAAGAACGATGCCGCAAAGCTATTGTTTCCTCTTGCAATAAATAATAAAGCATTTGATATATATCCACCGAATATCCATAGTATCGGAAGAAATAAAATAAAGCCAAAGATGTCTGTTGATAAGTGTATAAATGCAGCCCGTTTTGCATTCTGCGATGCACCGATTGATACGATAATCGCAGTAAGGCAAGTCCCTAAATTTGCACCCAAAATAACAAGTATCGCTGCATCAAGCGGGATTACAGGTGCTATATACCCCAAACAACAAGTACAAGTCGCATAATTTTGATTGGCTATTCTTATGTAAGAAGCCATATTAACAACCATCATAGTTACAGCCGTTGAGCTTTGAAAAATAACCGTAATGATTACACCAAGCAAAAACAATAATAGCGGTCCTGCCGGATTTTGAGCTACTGATATAAAAGCATTTGTAAAAAATTCGTTGATAACAGGGTCACGCCTTAATCCTAGACTCATCAATTCCATGCCAATAAAAATAAGAGCAAAGCCTGTAATAATCTGACCAATCAAGCGAATTCGTTCTTTCCTTGCAAGCATATACATAAAAATGCCCACAATACCAAACGACATAAATACGGCTGAAATACGAAATTGACCGAATGAACCCATGAAAACCGTAAGCGTAGTGCCGATATTTGCGCCTTTAATGATAGCAGCAGCTTGAACAAGCGACATAACTCCGGCATTAACAAATCCGACAACCATAACAGTGACAGCAGTTGAGCTTTGCGTCACAGTAGTTGCTCCTATACCTAGACCTACGCCGGCAAAACGATTGTCACCCACACGGGCAAGTGCCTTTTTGACGCTTCTGCCCGCACCGCTTTGAAGCGCACTGCTCATTAGTTTTATACCCAAGAGAAAGACCGCGATACCTGCTAAAAGCAAGCTTATACTTCTAAACATATCCATATGTTTTGATATTTCCTTTCTTTTTTATCAAAAGAGCTTTGTTAATATTCTCACAAAAAAATGCACTGAAAATATATCAGTGCTTATGAATGAATTTTATACATAATTAAAATAAATGTCAAACGATTTAATCGTGCATTTAGAAAATCTTACCATATTATTTGTTTTAGATGCTGCAAATAATGAAAAATGTATTGCTGATAAACCCCTGAAAATTTATGGCTTAATAAAATCTTTTTATCATCGCCTAAGCTGTCAAGTGCCTTAGTAATCCAAGTATCTATCGGGGCGACATCAAGGCGATGAAAAGCAAAAAGCATTATGCAAGCAGCCACTTTTGGTCCTACTCCTTGGATTCTCAGAAGCGATTTTAACAACTCATCATTTGGCAGCTTTTGCAACATGTAATAATCTAGGTTTTTTAACTGCTGAATTGCTTTCACCAAATAAACACTTCTATATCCACAGCCAATTTCCTTAAAATCATTGTCCGTAGCTATTTCTAATTGCATAAGCACAGGAAAAGAATATCTCCCATTCTCCAATTTTACACCGAATTTTTCTGCTAATAAATTGAGCGTTTTAGTAAAGCGTTTTATATTATTGTTGGCTGATATAATAAATGAAATTGTCATCTCAAAAAAATCTGACTTTAATATTCTTATCCCGCCGCTTAGCTTTAGTATAGACGCAAAGCTTTCACTGCACGCAATTTCTTTTTTTATCACATCATAGTCCGTCCCAAAATCAAAATACTGATAAAAATAGTCCGCATCGCTGCACTTTATCACCACTTTATTATCACATCTATACATATGTGCATAATGACTGCCGACTACCAATTCATACTCATCCTCTCCCACCTCAAAATACCTAAAAACCTGTCCGCTGTGCATAATAGCAGACAAATCGAACTGACTAAGGTCATAAACCTCTATAGTATTTTTATCAATTATTTTTGCAATTTTCATAACAGCATAAAAAACTATTGCATTCTTTTATAGCAACATTATTCAACAGCTTTATTTTATCACAACAAAACAAAAAGTGCAACCATATTTGTTGACATGAATGGCTTTTATATGGTAATAATTTAAGTATGGAAACACAAAACGCTATTGAAACACTTGATTACGAATTAGACAGTATTGATACTATTGAAAACTCCAGTCCAAAAAAACAAGGCAAAATAGCAAGATTTAAGCAATTTCTGTTTAGCCGAAACACTGAAAAGGAATATATAAAAGAGCAAAAGAAAGAGGCTAAATTAAATAAACAGTCTATTTTGTCTATAGATGAGTCATGTGAAAAAACACAAAAGCATCAGCGGCGTCTAAATGAATGTTTGGATGCGATTGAAACTCAATTAGACAAGGTAGACGAGCAAAACAAAATGCTGTTGTTTTATTTGACTACAGTTAAAGAAAATAACGAAACACTTTTATCGCAAGTCAATCATTTGACCAAGCACAACGATGAATTGTATGAACAGTTTAAAATGTCAAGACGGCGTGAAAAAATCGCCAAAACCTTGGCTATAATCTCATCCATCGCCGCAATAGCTTTCACAGCTTGGCGCATAATTGATATGATTTTGCGTAGTGGCGGATAAAAATTTCAGACACATAAAAGAGGCAGCCTTAATACATTAAAACTGCCTTTATTTATTTGCTCATGTTTTGTTGAAACAAGTTAACTGAAATGCCCATGCCCTAGCTAAGTCTATCTTGATAAATCAAAAAGCAATCTTACCCTTGCCGCCAGCCGCCTTAACTCGATTTGAGTTCCATGAAAATTTGTCGGATTCGAAGTAAAAGCAGTGGTCAAAAATTTATTATATCTTTCATAAACAATCTGCAATTCATCAAATTCAAGCCTTCCTAGCAGACCCGCTCCTCTATCTCCTCTATAGATTGATATTGTCGAAATGCCATCACCAGTCCAAACACCTAAACGAAAAGTTTGTGGAATCATAAATTCAAGTCCATGTATAGTTATCCGCTGTGTCGTGAATGAAATTGATTGCGGTATATACCCCACTACCGGCATTCCGTCAAATGTGCCAAAATAAGCAACAACTAAAGGAAAAGAATAACTATTGCTATTTGGATTTAGATTGGTCTGTATTTCCATAAACAACTCTGCACACATATACTCAATAAAATTACCAGTTTGCTCAGCGGGCTTAATTGAAAATGGACAATCTTTAATAAATATTTGTATTGCCCCAATTTCATACTGCCATCCGGCGTCTACCCAATCACCGCCAAAGGTTCCGGGCCACATTCCATCATAAATAGTATCAAACATCAGCAACACAAAAGCATTATTATAGCTTTCTGATTCTATCATATAATGCTGATTTTGTATTGCTATAACAGGAATAGGAGGGACAAAATGTATCGCGCCCGGCATGGGACGACTAATATGCCCCGGCGATATACCTTCGTTCAACAAATGTGTTGATAATACCGAAGCTTGGTCATTAAACAACGATAAGTATCTCCCGCTTAAGTTTTCAATCACCGCCACAAGCCGCACTGCCTCACCTATATATGCCTCAATCCTATCAGCAATCAAAGTCATCCTAAACAAAAGGTCAAACTCTTCAAACTCAGCATAAACAACCACATAATGCTCAGGCGGTTCAACAAAAATCTCTATTAAAATCTGTCCATTAACTGCATAAAAAAATCCAAAATCCACACATTCAAAAAACACCCCTGCAACCACATGATGATTGAAAAACTCATCAATAACAAATTCATTTGTCTGACTTATAATTGCGCCCTCATAAATTTTGCCTAATCTTGTAAATTCCCAAGGATTTTCAAAAAACTCTACTTCACACACATTATTATCTATAGACCACTGAAAATTAAAATTGGTGTCAATCCCTAATCCATTCATAAATAAGCCAAACGGATAAAAATAAGAAATTGATAAATCTTTGCCGCTTAGATTCTCTAATGTAGTCTTTATCTCAATCGTATCACCCACCCTGGCATATCTTCTGTTTACTGTTACAGTCAATCTAAACGAAGTATACGGCACATACATTTCAGCAATTACATACCCTAAGAAGCCGCCATTGATATAGACTGATTTTGTGTATGGCGTGATAGTGTCCCACTTTTCTTGATTACTCTCACAAATACAAACGGCTTCATTACACTCAGAACACACCATTATCACCGCACAAATACAAGAGGCTTCACTACACTCAGCACATGCCATTGCCACCCCACAAATACAAGGGTCTTGGCCGCATGGATTTGGATTAGGCATATCGCAGCTAGCACCTGCCATCACAAAGAACAGCATAGCCATTGTACCTAATACAATAATTTTACTAAATAATTTTTTCATAAAAATTTCCTCCTTATGTATTATTTACATTATATATCAAGCAACTTTATAGTGTCAAGCATATCCCCCCCCCCGTGTGAAAATTAGGTGATATTTTAATGATGTTTTCGTGAAATATCTTTAGTGCTTATCATATCCAACAGATGGTTAACAAAAAGGCAGCATTTGAAATTATCAAAGCTACCTTTTCTCTTTCAACCATCATTTCTAATCATCATTTATTCAGCATTATTCAATAACAATTCCGGCACTCGCATACCCTATGACAGTATGCACCTCTTTAGACTTAGCATAAAATACCATCATCACACGGCTGCCTTCTTTAAGCCTCACACTCATGTCCCTTCTAGTCGCATGCGCCCTCACTCCTACCTTACAGTTTCTGTCACATAGCCTAGGCTCAAGCTCCAGCCTTGCACCATCCAGTGGCTTAAAGATATTATCATGCCCGTCACTATGATAAAGCTGCGCATAAATTTGTACTCCGCATCTTGCATCCACAGGCAACACCGTACTAAAATAAGCACTCATTGAAGTAACATGGCAGCTGTGAGGAACACAAAACGCATAGTCAAGATTTAGACCGGGACCGCCGCTAATGTCAATTACCCCACCCAAAGGCATAGGAGTAGTAGCAGAATTTCCAAATCCCAAAAACGCTCCGTGCCCACGGGTTTCACCGCATTGAGTGGTCAACTCAATAGGGCGGCCTGATGCAAAGGGCAGTATTGCATGAGCGCCGGACCCACTCTCGCCTCTCGGTCCTCTCTCACCGCGCTCTCCCCTTGCACCATGCTCACCTCTTTCGCCTCTCGGTCCTCTCTCGCCCCTAATACTCTCACCTCTCTCTCCCCTATGACCTCGCTCCCCTCTTTCACCTCTAGGTCCGGCCTCACCTCTGTGTCCTCTCTCACCTCTTTCGCCTCGCTCTCCTCTTGCTCCATTCGCTCCGTTCTCTCCCCGCTCTCCTCTATGCCCTCTTTCTCCACGCTCTCCTCTCTCTCCGCGCGCTCCTCTCTCACCTCTATCACCTTGCTCACCCTTAGGAACAGTAAAGCACACCCGCTTATCACCATGGTGATGATGCCCCCCATGTCTGCAATCACGCTCTCCTCTAATTCCGTCATCCTCCTCTCTCACTCTGTCACTATCCGCCCATCTGTCGCCATCCCTCTCATGCCGCAAGTGCCTGCCTCTCAGCTCTTCATTCATCTGATCCATCTCCTCCATATCATACATATCATCACCCGCCTCCTCATCACTTTCATCCCAAAACTCCTCATTGTCCATCAGCTCATCATCATGCTGATAGTGTCTGCCGTCTCCCCTAAAATTAAATAGCCTCATTTGTTTTTCCTTCCTTAGTTTTATTTGGACTTAACTAGCCCTCTGGCATAATATGATGTCTGTTGATAATATGTTCAAAGTATAATGATTATTTTAATAATTTTGTTTTAATGGCATGATTTTATTTGACATTTGAAGTTTAGTATGGTGTAATAGTTTGGTTATGCGCCGGTAGCTCAGTAGGATAGAGCAACAGCCTTCTAAGCTGTGGGTCAGGGGTTCGACTCCCTTCCGGCGTGCCAAAACAATCATAGGTGAAAGCAGTGCCTCGTCTGCCAGAGGGTTGAGCGCCATGTTTTATAAAACGACTTTGTTTATACATAGCCAGCTTATGTTAAAAATAACAGCAGCACATTCAAGCTACACCAAACCAACACAACAAACAAAAAAGAAGTGACCTTATGCCGCTTCTTTTTTTACGATAAAATTAGCCGATGATATGGGAATAAAAAGACAAAACGAAATGATATTTCACATTCCGTTCTGTCGTGTCTTGATGGGGTGAGTAATGGGATTCGA
>Ga0131853_10006584_pt1 | contig 20984 bp, 10 predicted proteins | sample TergutLab28metaG_FD_92764 | JGI IMG/M metagenome (GOLD analysis project Ga0131853, IMG submission 92764) | Labiotermes labralis P1 segment gut microbial communities from Petit-Saut dam, French Guiana - Lab288 P1 (version 2) (version 2) | ecosystem: Host-associated > Arthropoda: Insects >...
AGACCTGGAGCCGCTACTTTTTTCATTCAAGTAGCTCCTCAATTGACCTCACGAGGCTGAATGGACCCCGTTCCAGACCCACTACTACTCAGAAAATCTGGTAGCGCCGGGGATCAAACCCGGTACCTCTGTATCTGTAGCCAGAAACTCTGACCACTAAACCACAGAGGCGGTCAAGTGTAGATCTATGATAGTGAATAGAGTGTACTGAGGAGTGTACAAAGGGGAGGTCGTTGTGAAATTCAAGGTAGGTCTGCTACCCAGGAATTTGCTTCGAGACACCGAGTACAACTAGTACATTCAGAGACAGACTCGAGAATCAGTTTCGGGCCCTAGCACGACTAGAAAGGCCCGAATATTGTCCTTTAATAGGACACAATCCAGGGTCGTTACTGGTCTTCTTACTGGACATAAAACCTTGAGAAGGCATCTATATGTAATGGGGTTGAGTATAACTTCAATTTTAGGAAGTGTAGTACTGAGGAGGAAACCTCAGTCCACATTTTTTGTTGGTGTGAGGACTTGGCTTCACTCAGAAATGTACACCTTGGTTCCTTCTTTTTGGACGCGGAGGATGTTATGAATCTACGTAAAGGGGCCACTTAGAACGGTAAAGGAACAGGACTCCTGTAAACTTGTATCAGATTATGGGGCACAAAGGGTCTATTTTAAGGCCTAGGTGCATCGGCCCCGGAAGGTTTCGAGCCCAAATACTATTCTGTTCTACAGCCATGAGAAATCTCAGATAAAAGTAGTCATAACTCGGCCGAGATTTGCACCCCACATCCCCATTGTGCCCAAAGAGTGTCACCAGCACACCAAACTGAGGCAGTATTATACTCATGGCTCATCACCAGCAACATGAAGTCCCGCCATCGAAACACGTATGGAATTACAAACGTACTATCTCAGAGCAGAGAGAGAGAGAGAGAGTATTGAGCAAGTTTGAACACTGATAAGCACGGCTGATTGACACGAAGACGTAACGGTTTCTACACGGAGGGGATGAGCTGGCTCAGGCAAACATTGCGACTGATAACGGATTATGAATCCATACATTTTGCAACATGGTATTTTTTTTTTTTCACGGTTGGACAAGCAGCCGAACACTACAACTCTTCAATCTGTAAATCTATATTTAACTTATATTTCTAAAATTTAGTGCAGAATTTCTGTTTAGCCATAATCCTCACTACCAGATATTCCGATTTTTTTTTTATCAATCTGTCAGATACGTCGAAATCACAAATGCAAAGATTCACACAGTGTGCATATTTCTGGAAACTCAGAGTATTTTACTTGTGCAGCTTCAGTTAACTGTAGGAATTTAAGCGTTCTATACACCCGCAGTTTACTGTAACCTGTTGGGTTGTAGAGCGTATTTATTGAAGTTGCGTCACTCAGGATTTGTTAGGTGAAATATTGCAGGATGGAAATCGACTAAGTCATCACAACCAGCAGCAGCTTCATTGTTGGAGTATGGAGAAATCCTGCATTCTGAATATTTGACACAAAGGTGAGGCCCAGCTGGCGCAGTTAATTCTTCGTCATGCAAGCAGTTTGGCAACCTAAGTCGCAGGACTCGTAGTTTTAACACTGTGGGTTTTAAAGGAACAGGCTGCGTGGGTGGGCTTTAAGGCAAACAGCGTGTTATATTTATGAAAACGGAAGGAATAATATTAACTACATTCATGACTTCGTGGCACTCTGTTTGATTAACTGAGAGAGAAGAGCATTACATTTAACATTCATAGGTCTGTGCATCGCTAATATATTCGCAGAGTACAACCAACAAGACGCAACGTTTCACAATTTATTTATTTATTTCTGTAAGACGCTGTACATGTTTCAGGCGGCTTTTCCGTCCATCATCAGGAGCTCAAAACTGCACATACAGCGTCAGGTATTTGTCAGACCAATACCTGACTCTGTATGTGGAGTTTTGAGCTCCTGATGATGGACGGAAAACCGTCTAAAACATGTAGAGCGTCTTACAGAAATAAATAAATTGCGAAACGTTGCATCTTGTTGGTTGTACTCTGCGAATAGAAGAGCATTACAATCGTCACTCTTCCTATCCAGAAAAAAAATTTAATTAGGATAAACATTGTTTCTAGTTCAAAGACTAAAGGTTGCATTCGTCTGTAGGCAAATATATGTACTTCAGACGTAGAAGAAGAACGTCTAACGTACACTTCGGGATGGAATGAAAAACCTTGATTTTCTTTGCTGACGACGTCTGCTCACTGCCTAATTGTGTGCCACAAATCAAGTGGGTATCCGCTGGAGGATAAGGCGTTATCAACTGTCCATTCATACGTTTACGTAAATCTGTTGTTATGCTACTAACTTTATCAATATCAGCGACGTTTATGCAAACACTCTACAGGGTACGGAATATGGACTTGATGGTCAGAAGTGCCTTAATTTAAAGGCAGTTTTCTTTCAGACAAAACATCAGTGCCGATCCCAGTGGCCACGCAGTTTAAGACGTGGGTCTGTGGCTGTTCGCTTGCTGGGATAGCGTGTTCGAATCCCTCCGGGGTTATGGACGTCTGTCGCTTGTAAATGTTGTGTTTTGTCAGGTAGAAGTCACTGCTACGTGCCGATCACTCGTCCGGATGATTTCTAAGGAGCGTAGTGTGCCTGAGTATGATCTCGAAACATCAACAATGAGGAGGCCTATGCCCACTAGCGTTGTCGAGCGATGAAAATACATACATGAAAATATATATCTAGGTCATTAAATAGCTGAATAGTAAGTTCAAGTACATGTGTACCTGGCAATAATCGATCCCAGGGATTTGTGAGGAACAAAGCGCCACTGGCCATGTTTTTATCTGAGCACTGCAGTTTCCCATGTCAGTATCATTCCACCTATGCTTCATACTCGCACAGTATTTCATTTATCGACGCTGTAACTAGTCTTAGCAGTTAAAAGTGTCCTTGAATAGAACACTTCTCAATTTCCTCAGTATCGTGTGTTTCAACTACAGTCAGGGTGATTTTTTTTTTCAAAAATAAGTACTTGTATTAACGTTCCAATCACAACAATCTCGGAGTTCTCTCTAAAACTTGTTCGTGGCTTCGAATTCCCTTGAAATATGGATACACTTTTGTGTTGGGTAATGTCCTGTGCAGGTAGAAGTCAGGCGACGATCCCATCACTCCTCCAAGGACGACATTGTTTTACTTTGTTTACAAATACTTATTCACTGATCATCCTACAAATAGGCGCTACACACTCTGAGTTCCAGAAAGAGTTGTTAAAAAAGGCAAAGGTTTCAAAGGTGGAAAGATATTTTTCTAAACGTAATCTCTTCTATTGCCGGTCCCAGTGGCCGCGCGGTCTAAGGCGTAGGTCTGCGGCCGCTCGCTTGCTGGGATTGTGGGTTTGAATCCCACCGGGGTCCTGGATGTCTGTCTGTCGTGAGTATTGTGTGTTGTCAGGTAGGAGTCATTGCAACGAGTTGATCACTCGTCCAGAGCTACCGCCTGTGGTGCGTCGCTGAGTGTGATCTAGAAACCTCGTGAATGAGGAGGTCCTGGCTCACTGGGGGCTTTTGCGCCAAATAAAAAAACTCTGTTATTAACATTTATTATGAAACTTCACTATTATTTATTAATACGTTCTTAATACAGTTGCGACAGAAGTATTGCAGCGTACGGAAAAAAATGGTTTGTTTTTGGCGCAACAGCCCCCCAGGGGTTCAGGATCTCCTTATACACAAGGTTTCTAAATTACACACAACGACGCACCACAGTCGGTAGAACTCCTCTGGATGAGTGATCAGCCCGTCAGAGACCTCTACCTGACAACACACAACACTCACAACAGACAGACAACCATGGCCCCGGTGGGATTCGAACCCACAACCTCAACCGGCGAGTGCCCGCAGACCTACGCAATAGACCGCGCGGCCACTGGAATCGACAAGGAAACATTACATTTCATTAATTTAGTAATTATGGGCAAATGATCCTAATGCTTAATAGACATACCTTTGCGTGCCGTTTGAAACTACGTAGTACTATATCATTGAGTGATGAAAATATGAGGAGACAATGAGGAAACTAAGTAACTGGGTGGAAAATGGGAACTTATACATCCGGAGCACAATTAGAGAGAGTTCAAGAGCTACACTAAATTATGGGATATGCAGTCCTTTATAAATATGCACTTAATTACGATCAAAAGAGTAATAGCGAGTTTACTTGCGAGTTTAGACCAAGTCCTTTTGAGCCCCATATATCAAACCTAACTTGTTTAAGATGGTAATAGAATTTGATGACGATGATGATGATGATCATCATCATCATCATCTTAGTTAACCAAGCTTAGCGGTTCTGTTCTTATGACTCTGCAAGCCGTTCTATGTAAAACTATATGGATCCCGTCCACGGTACACATCTTCCGCTTGTAGCCTTCAAGTTGTAACAGGAATTTGCTGTGCCACGGATAAAGCAGAATATCCGAACAAGGCGCCACCTTTGGCTTCACTCCTTACGTTGGAAAAAATTATCTTCTTCACCCAGATCAGAGTACACGTACTCCAGGATTAATGTATTGTTTTTTAAGTATTAATTGTACTGATGAAGGAAAAGATTATACTTCAAAACTGAAATATCTCGCGGCTTTTATTCAACTGACAAGTAGTTCTTGGAATTCTGATCGATTGTCCACGTCATAAATGGGAGATAAGAATAGCTTTATATTCGGTTTAGTTGATGCAGAAGGTGATATTTTACCGGCACAATTTATAAAGTACAAAATAAAGCCTATGTTTGACTCTTGGTTGTGTATGTGTTGAAGGTTATGGAAAGAATCAACAATAGCAAATTTGCCAGGATCTGCGGGGTACTCGCTTTCAAAACATCAGGTTGACCGGTGACGAGCTGCGTGTCCAACCGGTAACGCGCTGAATGTAACTCATACTCACGTGTGGCAATCTCCTCATTATTTAGTTTCAGTAATTCAAACTAATATCTAATGTTGTGATGACCAATAGACAGTTTTAATTTAAAGTTTATATATTTCTTACAATCTAATCTCGATAAATATTAGATAACTAAATTAACGAGGAAATTTCTCCCCTATAAACTTACAGTAGCCGAGGAGATCAACCAATTCCCTACTGTCATGCACCAGAAACTTCATTAACTTTCCGAAATAGCACGACGCTAGAATCTATCCTGAGCCACCTTAACATTATTCTTCCATCTATGACTTGGTTTCTAAAGTGATCTTTCCCTTGCAGATTATGTGGCTAACATTTTGCGCGCGTTTCTCATATCTCATGCGTACTCGTCGCGCCATGGCTCAGGTGGTTAGTCGCCAGCCTTTCACCGTGGATGCACGGGTTCAATCCCAGGCCAGTTCATGCGGGATTTGTGGCGAAGAAAGTGGCACAGGGGCAAGTTTTTCTGCGAGTATTTCCGTTTTACCCGCTCGCTTCCATCGGTGCTCCATACGTATAACACCGACGCTGTATAAACTTATCAACTGACAGGGTCGTTTTCACGTCTCACAATCATCCGTGCTACACGGCCTGTCCATCTGGTCCTCCTTTATTTGTCCATCCTACTAGTGTTTAGGGGCCGGTTCCAGTGGTCCCGCGGTCTAAGGCATAGGTCTGTGGCTGTTCGCCTGATGAGACTGTGGGTTCCAATCCCACCGGGGTCCTGGATGTCTGTCTGTTGTTGAGTGCTGTATGTTGTCAGGTAAAGGTCTCTGCGACGGGCTGATCACTCGTCCAGAAGAGTCCTACCGACTGTGGTGCGTCATTGTGTGTGATCTAGAAACCTCGTGAATGAGGTGGCCCTGGCCCACTGGATGCTGTCGCGCCGAAAACAAGCAAAACTCTTGTTTAGGGAATATTACTACAAATTATGAAGACACTCATTAAGTGGGTTTCTGCTGCCCCTTGCTACGTTATTTCGCTACGGTCCAAACAGTTTTCTGAGAACCGTGTCCTTGAACACCCTCTGTTTATTAAATAAGAGTTTATGACGATTAGATACTCGAGGAATTCTGTCTGTGGGCTGTGACACGTGCAGTTTCATAGATACTTTGCCTGCATTTTCAGGGCTGAGGAGGCGAAAGGTCCCTTCGAAGCACCTCAGTTAGACTTCTTCCCTGAGGAAACGTAAGAAATTAATTTTGATGTTTTGCTGGCCGTGCCTCTCAGTATATTTATCTTAGTAAGTAACCAACTTGGTGCAGAAAATTTTGTTTTAAAATAAGTTTATTTCATGCCTCTACATGTATCGAGCACCATGTGCTTATCAGCAGGAGGTCAAAATTGTATTATACAACATCTGGTATCATCACAGCTGTAGGTGGCCGTCCGGTGCACAGGACAGCCACCTACAGGTGTGATGATACCAGATGCTGTATAATACAATTTTGACCTCCTGATGATAAGCACATGGTGCTCGATACATGTAGAGGCATGAAATAAACTTATTGTAAAACAAAATTTTGTGCATCAAGTTGGTTAATTACTAAGATAAAAAGGTAATACACGAATTGTTACACATTGCTTCTGACGTCGAAACTTTCGCCGATGCTGCTCGAAAAGGTTTAACAATTTTAATTATTTCGTCTTTCATCGTGTACTTGTTTGCCCGTAGCTTAATATAAAACCGTTACAGTACTTCAAATCTTTGTATCTGTTATTTGTATTTAATTCCTACACTCTTCGGTCGACTGAATATCACCGAGCAAGTGTACTCTTATGTTATGCAAAATAATAATTGCAGAAGGTTATTTAATTACTTGTCTGTCCAAGTAATGCAGTTGATCGTTAAGATACCTGTTCAGACACTGTAGCTTATTTAGTAACCATTACTTGCTTGTCAGGCATACACTTTTCTCTTGTTATAAATAAAGGTAAAGTTATCCCATTACAGGCCCGGTGTGGCCCAGAGGGTGGGTAGATGTACAAGCTCTACTCTTCCATGACCGCGGCATTAGAAGGGGGTGAGTGGTCAGCAGCACGCCCCGGCCTCACTTTACACCCGGGAAAGACCCGGTACCCATTTTACAAGAGGCTGGGTGGGCCCCAGGACCGGTCTGGACGGGCGGAAAATCTCGTCCCCATCGGGATTCGATGCCGGACCTTCCAGCCCAGAGCTAGTCGCTATACCGACTGAGCTATCCGGCCCACTCTTGTTATAAATATGCTTATTTATTGTTTAATATTGATACATGCAAAGCAAATATTAACAAGTCAGTTCTAAGTCAATTACAACATAGTTAACTAGTTTTTGTCTACCTGCACGCCTACGTGTTATTAGTCAGCCACTTAAACCCATTGTATTCTTACACCTTACGTATTGGTGTGCCGGTCCCAGCGGCCGCGCGGTCTGCAGTTGCTCGCCTGCTGAAGCTGTGGGTTCGAAACGCGCCTGGGACATGCATGTTTGTCTGTTGTGAGTGTCGTGTCTTGTTAGGCAGTCGTCTTTGCGACGAGCTCATCATTCGTTCATGTGAGTCCTACCGACTGTGTACGTCGTTTTGCTTGATCTAGCAAACTCGAGAATGAGGAGGCCATAGCCCGCGATGGGTCTCAGAGCCACAGGAACATATATTTGTTTAATTCACTTTCATAATATTATCTCTCTTGCATAGCAAGTTATTCCTTACTGGCATTTTCCTTATAATAGATCAAAGAGGCAGACGCGCAAAATACATAACATCATGTAACAGCAAAATTTGTGTGGGTGATGGCCACTTCTGTACGTATGTCAGAATAGTGTCAGGAAAGACTGAAGTAGTTCAGACTACAGGGTTTCTAAAGCTTTTTACTGGTTTCGATAAAACATTCAATCCAATTTCAAGCACCATAGCATCTAAATTAGTTGTATGTAAAGGACAAAACCCCACACTATAGACAAAGTTTAGAATTTTCGAAAACTGACCAGTTGAAGGTAAAATCAAAAGTCAGCCCCTATTCAAGAACATATACGTGAATATTCTCGAAAGTTACAGCAAAATTAAATATGGGGGCGGCTTATTGCCATTCACTTCAAAATCGCCATCTTTCCGGCTTCGGTTGGAAGACCTCAAGATGAAAAACGTAACTTACAAGACTATAGTTTTACCCGTCATTTTGTACTAGCGCGAAACTTGTTTCCCCTCTCCCCCTCCCCTTAGGGAAAAACTTCAAATTGGAATGCCTGAGAACCCGTGTGCTGGAAGGAATATTTGGGCTTAATACAGACGAAGGCATTGTATGGATTACAAGCCTAAGTTGTTTAATTTCTTCAAACAGTGATTTTAAATCAATTAAACTTGGAAGATTTGATGGGTGGGACATGTAGCACGGAAGGGGCAGCTTAACTAATGAATCTGAGAGGATACCATTAGAAAACTAAACCTAAATGGTAGGACAATATTGAAATACGCACAGTAAGGTAAGAGGTGTGAGGTTCTGGACTGGATTAATCTGGATGGATGTAAGGTCGAGTGGCCAGAGAATGATGAAACAAGAGGTTCCGTAAAATTTCGGGAATGTCTTGAATGAGTGCGCATTTGATTCCCGAAAAGGTCTTTGCTCTATGTTGTTGGGGCCCACATTAGTGGAGTCTACTGTCTGCATCGCTCATTGATACTAAAGAAAACATTCCCGTTGTCGATCCGAGTGAACTGTACTGGGGCATTACTAATGTGCTGTCTGTACACATGCACGCCCTTATCAGTACGATGAGCAAACACCGTGAGATCACCGGAACGCTCTGCATGGCCACTATTGAATTTTCCTCAGGTGTACGGTTCGAGTTCTTTGCGACAGATAAGGAAACTCATCGTTTGAAGTCTACGTGATATCTTCACTAAAGGTTGTTTTTTTTATTGGTCTTGCTTGGTTTTCCTCATCTGGTACTTCTTAAAATGACACAAGTGTTATTTCACTCTGACGGATCACACAATTCTTCTTATACTAGACATAGCAGCTCAGTTCTCATAGAAAAATACGAGTATTGGGCTTCTAGTCGAAAGCAGAGCATTTCGTATGAAAGAAATATGTGTCACTGATACGTTTGTAACTTCTCTTAAAATAAGAATAATGAGACGAAACAGCGATGTCACATGTATTTTCATGTCGTCGCTCTTTCTCACCTCCTTAAATCTTTTCATGTTACTTCTCCGTTCTCTTGTTTTCCCCATCCTTTTTCTTGGTTTCCCTGTGCCTAAAAGCAAATACTGAGACGGTTCCCAAGATTCCAAGTTGCCACTACATGCTTCTCATGTAGCCCTCCCGACTTAAAGTTAGTAGTAACCAATTTCATATTTTGTATAATGTAAAATAACCACTGCCACCGGCTGACAACACAATTGCAGTAAATAATTATTATTAATCCTTCTCATCCGGGTGTGAGAGGAATAAATAGCAGCGTTAAACTGCACGTTTGTGAGTTATGGTCCCGAAAAGGTACTGAGGTCCGAATTTGGGTCTGTGTACTGACTATTCTCTCTTTTGTTCTCGGATTTCCTCCGCCCCTTCACACGAAATAACTCATTGGCTGATGCCACGACTTCACCTGTCGCATTGTTTGCAATTTACCGTACATAATCTCTTTCTCACTCCGTCTAAAACTAAATAGTTTTCAGAAAAAGGAAACTGATTTTTTCTGAAAGCTTTCTTCTACTCTGTTGTTGTTTAAGCGGTTCCCGGTTCGAATCTCGGCCGGGACTGTGATAGTCCGCTATGCAGCTGTCCAAGCAAAAAGTTTGGGTAGACCTCCCAATGAAGCCAGAACTCTTTCTGCTACTTTCTTTCCACTGTATTATTCACTATCATTCTGCCATTGTTTTTAAATAAACCATAAGCAATTAAATACAGAACCTCAAAATTTCAGATGGTGACCCACAGAATGATTAGCCTTTGGGGTTTCAAATATATGTCACAGAGTCGATGGGCCTAATGTTAATACAGACCTCAAGAAATGAATTAGATTTAAGGAAACAGTTAAAGCAGAACTCACACAGTTCACTTCGCTGTTGCATATATTTTTACTTCGTCAAAAATATCAGATTAGTAAGTTATATAAAAAATTGTATTTTTTAAATAACTTTTTATTCAAGTACAGATTTTGTTTGTTTTAACTAGATCCTCATCGTCGCCATGTTTGTAAGCACTGACTTACAGTTAGAATACTTCATACACACAGTGTAGCAATGTGTATGATGTACAACCCTACTGAATTTCAAGTGTATGGGGGCAGTGATGCATTAGTTATCACCATAAAACAGAAACTTATAGAAAGCTGTCATAAAATGACTACGTTGTTTTTTGCATTTCACAAAAACAGTACTTTAAAAAAGCTGCATACTTTCTAAAGCTCCGTCATCACATATCATTCAGGACAATTACGTGAGTAGCACTACTGAAGCTCTCGTTCACAAATTCGCTCGGTTGCCATGTTCTTGTTATTGATTACAGGAAATTAAAAGTACGGCTTTGGTGTGGCCTGTGGTGGTTTACCGTTCACACCCAGTTCCGTTAACTTTTTCAGAAGTTAAACTTGAAGGTTATCGAGGCAACACAGCGATTTAATTAACCAGCTGTTTTTTTTAAGAAGAAAGTAATTATGCTTCAGAAAGTAGTGTAGATTTCAAAAAAGGAACGCTGATTTTTTGGACGTCTTGTGTCGCATGCCATAAACCTTAATCCTCACACCACCATATATTTAAAGCAGATTTTTTATAAATTTCCCAATCAGGCTTTCATATGAATATACTCGATGGAATTTTCTCGATTCAGGTGTTAAACATTTTCTCTTATTAACTTAAAAACTTTGGACTCATAAAACTCCAGCAATATGCAGGCCTATAATAGAGTTTCAAAATTATTCGGGTTGCAAGCACAGGTTTCATAGAAGACAAATATACTGGGATTTATTACAGAACTGTTTAAACTTTCAACAATTCCTTATTCCTTATGAGTCACGATTAGAGTCTCCATATCCCTTTAGTTTATGTATCTTATTTTTTACAACTACGATCCATCAAATGGAAAGATTATACCCCGTCAAAAGAGCTTAGAAGTGTGGTTTATTATGATACATTTTCGATTAAAAATTTCGAGGCATCCGGCCGATATTTAATTTCAAGTGTACTGTCATGAGACAGATAGCTCAAACAGGAATAACGTAGTAGGTATGTTTACACTGAAACTGAATTTTCTCTCCTCGATACAATAATTCCGTGAGTACCTCGACTACCAATGACAAAGTATAGCGTAAACCGAAAAAAAACTGTTATCATAACGTCTCTAAACACTGTTAAATTTAGAGGAATTACGTCAGCTTATTTCTCTTCCTTCGACGACATGCCACTAGATAAGCCCAAGAATTTCTGGGAAGAAGGATGGGCAAGAATGGCAGTTGTAACTAAGAAGTGGGTGATTTATTTCACAATAAGTTGTCGATTATGGCGAAAAAGATTGGAAATTCTGAATAATAAATATTCCAGCCAATCATCAAAGGACTACTTGACGAAAATAAAACATTAGCTGATATATCTCAGTCAGTATAACATCAGGTACGAAATGAGCGACCGGGGTTCGGTTACTAGTAGGGGCAAGCCACGTTCACACCGGGTCTGGGACCCACTCAGCCTCCTATTCATTGGGCTGAGACAGGAGAGTTAGCTCATAACTCGCCTCATTGCAGTGTCTATTTTACAGTGCATGGATATATACCTCCAATCCCCAGACTTCTTTATATGCGGGTGCTGAAATGTGCGCAGGGATAACTTTAGTAATACACGGATGAAAATAAAGTAATTAAACTATACTAATGTAAATATTGTTGCTGTGTCGGTTAGAGATTGCCAGGTCATCCCTAACTTTGCCGTAAAAAGGACATGTGGTACGAATTGCACTTACAGGGATATCACCGTCTATAATTCAGCTGCATTTTGTCATTGCCTTCTTGAAATCTGCTTACTTTCATTCCACAGCCCTAGTGTTGGAATGGCGAAAAATAATACATGTTTTTGATCCATCTCCAGGAAAAAAAAATAGTTTTTGCAATCGTTTGTAGTTGAAGATAACATTTCGATTTCATTTAGTCTTTAAAATTTCGGAAGGTTGAGCCCATCACGAGACCTGTACCCACGCAGGACAATACAAAAACACTGACACATGCCTGTGCGTAGGCAGTATATATCTTCTGATCATTGGATAATCGACCCCATACGTAAGCCACTTTCCTTCCGTATTGTAGGTATGTCTAAAAGTTCTAAGGTAGAGTCGTTTCTGTTTTTGTGTCGTCTGACTCAGTAAACTAAAAACTTACTTTGTAACCGAAAAGAAGTATCCTGTGTGAAGTGTTTGCAGTTCAGTTCATCACGCTTTGAGACGTGAATTCGTTGCTACTGCCGGAACAGAAGTAATGAACTTAATTGCTTGCTTGTCTTAATTCACTTATTGACCTGACATCACTCTTGTTTGCTTGGTTTCTATCAGGTGATCTTCAATGACAGAGATTAGAATATCACGCTATTGTCCGGATTTACATCTTATTCTTCTTCTTCTTCCATTGGCACTAGAGCCCACTGTGGGCTTTGGCCTGTCGAAAAATGTCCTTCCATTTTTTCCTATCTGCCACAACTTTCTCCATCTTCTCATTCCCAGCACTTGAATATCTCTTTCTACTTCCTCTTTCCATCTTTTCCTGGGTCTTCCCCTTCCTGTCCCTTCCAGTTCTTGAGTGAAGATCTTTTTGGGCATCCTATCCTCCTCCATTCTCTCTAGGTGACCTAATCAGTTCATCCTTCGCCCTTGTATCCATTTTACTGTATTTTCTCCTTTACTCATCTCTTCTCGTGTCCGGATTTACTAGTCTTTCTTATTTGAAGCAACTTTGAGTGCATGTTTCCTGTCTAGTTCTTTGTCTTCATGTACATTAAATCATATCGTTCTGTTCTTTCATATTACACGATCTCGTCAAATCTGCTCCCAAGTTATCCTTCTTGACCTTTTCTGTGGCTCTTTGCAGTTCGTTCTTCAGTCTTTTGTGGTTGTTCATTCTTTATTGTTGGCACTCTATCACTTCCTTCTTTCAGCAATTTTGCTAATCATTTCCTGTGTAATCCGTGGCTCTCCTGCACTCCTCTCAACTTTTCCCGCTAATTCACTCACAGTATCTAACAAACATATCTTGATATTGTCCCACTGCACTCGTATCCTATATCCACATTCGATTTCACCGCGTTTTTATTCTAGAGTGTCTTGATATTGAGCATATAATTTCCCCAGATCACATCTTGGTTCCCCTTTTGAAACCTTGTGATATTCTTCAATATAGTGTTGATCCTCGTGGCCCAGCAATGTATCGAACTAATTTACCTCCAAACACACTGTTCCTTTCCCCCATTGTGATCTTATTTGTCTCATATTTTCAACGCTCTTCAAAGTTTCTTCGATTATATCACATTTCTTCCACTTTTTCATCTTCATACTTCGATATCGGCATCACTTACGCTAGCAAAATATTTATTGCTTCTACCCTTAACCCAAGCGCAATTATACACAGTATTCTTAGCAGCATGTCTCTCAGTGCATTTGAACCACTATTGCTACGCTTCTTTCAGCCCTTTCACCTCCCGGAATAATACACAGTATAAGCGCCACTTCTTTTTTCACTTGGTCCTTTACACCTCACCTCAATGACAACTAGAAAATACATTTCATCCTTCTCATCTAGATTTTAAATATCCTCACGTTTGCCTTGTTGAATAAAGGTCCTCACATGCAACAGATTGCAAAATAAAAATTGTTGAAATAACGGATGTTAAAACGCTTATTACGGCTAATGAATAATAAGCCATGTAGAAATCAAGTGGATGGCAAGGATGACAGCCTTCGTGGATTCACTTTTTCTGCCTAATGTTTTATCCCTCATCCCTCCTTAGCCTATGTATGCCAGCTCTGCGAACTTATCGCTAGCAAAGGTTATCACATGGTGGTCACAGACGATATTCCCATGAAGGGAATAGATAGATGATTGGAGTATATGAGGAAGTAAGATGGACAGCGTAACCCAACAGATGGAAGGAAATGTAATTTCTTTACGTAGCCTCGTTATAGGATTATTTAGTTTCCGAAATTGTGTACGAAGCTGACAGATGTAACTTTTCTGATCATAATTGTTTGAGTCAGACAGGCCAAGAGCCCGAGAATAAATCGGACCTTAAAATGAATTTATCCTCACGCTAAGTATGAAGCTAGATACCTTATCCTCGCAGTAAAGAGTTTCCCGTAATGATTTGGCCGTCTTGACTATAGAAACATCCGTTTTCTACTCACTGCCCTGTCACTTCACTGACTTTGGCTCACAATACACTTACATTATTAACACATTATGACTGCAATTATGCATTTCGTATTAATAAAACGCCTTATTTTTCGTAGTGTTAGCGGATGTTGGAAACTTATAAAAACAGTAACCATCTTTCAGCACTCTTATTAATTTGGTGCTAGAAAATCGCCTTCGGTAAGCATTCTGTTGCAAAGTAGTTAATCCAGACAACGAGGTTAAATTCCAGCCTTCCGAAGGCTGAGCGGAATTGATGCACATAAATTACTTATCTTGATTACTGTACGTCAATGCACCTTTCAGAACGATAGCTATGAAACACATATTTTTGAGCTTGCACTATGAAAGCGGGTTTTAAAGACACGCCTACAACTGGTGACGCACTTCCGGGTTTCGTTCTTCGTGCTCTCGTCCTCGACCAGTGTATCTGTCAAGCATCTGATTCATCGTGTTATGCAACGCAGAGATATATTGCCGTCCGAGTGTAAAAATTGTTTGTTCATCAGCTTTCGTTGCAAAGTCACTTTTTATGCGCGAATGGATATTAATATTACCCAGATCGAAAAGAAAACTCAGTTCTAATGCACCTGTCTTGTCTTTTCAGAAGTTCACAGGTTATTTCCACTGAGGGTTAAATTGTTTAACGACACTTCAGCTTTTCGAGCTTAATCAAAATAACAAGAGAACACTTTTAAATTTTATATTCCTAATTATATTCATAAGCCGGTCCCAGTGGCCGCGCGGTCTAAGGCCGCTCGCCTGTTAAGATCGTGGGTTCAAATCCCACCGCGGGCATGGATGTTTGTCTGTTGTGAGTGTTGTTTGTTGTCAGGTAGAGGTCTCTGCGACGAGCTGATCACTCGTCCAGAGGAGTCCTACCGACTGTGATGCGTTGTTATGTGTGATCTAGAAACATCAGGAATGAGGAGGCCATGGCCCGCATTGGGCCGCAGCGCCACAGGAAATATATATATATATATATATATATATATATATTCATAAAGGTAAAATATATTTTATATTACAGACTGCTGTAGAAGGCAGCTATTTATGATTAATTGTTCGCAAGCGTAAAAGTCTACAAGATTTCCTGTTGAAAGTGACGGGGTCTATTCAAATCCCTAAACTTAACGAAGCACACCCGTCGTATCACATCACATCTCATTTCACACCGGTAACAGCTCTTGTAATAGGCGTGTGACTTAGACTGCGTTTGAAACGTGATGGCACACGCGCAGACACCAGATTTCGTCTTTCGACGAAACGGAAGAGTCCATTTAAATCAGCGTGGTCGTCAAGTTCAGTCGACTACTGGCAGCCGAAGTGTGCGCATGAGCGGTAGTAATGCTGGATACACCATGTTCCTAGGAAGTGTGAAGAGTACTGGCTACCCACTCCATTCGCCAGTTACCCCTTCACTTCCCCTCCCGTGTGTCACCGTGTGCCATCATATTTCAACTTGAATCTACTTACGTATGCGATTACTGTAACTGCACCATATTTAAGTACGCTTTCGGACAAAAGGGGCTATTATATATTTTGTAGAAATATTTCATCGTTTTTTGCATAATCAAATTAGAAACAGACGCCACATAACCTTAGCAATTGACATCGACGCTCTTGAACACACTTTGAAAACCCCACAACCTCTGTAAAAATCGCATACAGGCCTAATGATTCACTCGATTTTAAGCCTCCTGTAGCCGCCGAATACCAAGGCACTTCTAATGCGGTCCGCAGACAAAGAGTCTTTGGACAGAGTATTCTATTAGGAATAAAACGAAGGTTTATACACTCAGCTTTGAATTCCTTTTTTAAATTTTTCCAGATTCCTTGAAGCCCTAAGACCTTCATAAATCAGCACAAATTTACAAGGACACTTGGAATGGTACATAAATGCATATTAATAGTGAAAGAACATTGCAAGTAACTTATTTTTCGTTTTCACTTCGCAGACATTTCACAAGTCCTAATTTGAAGTCCACAAACAAACATGTAGGATTTTAACTTACCACTTTGAATGCTGGCCTTCATGTCTGACTTTATGACACTGGCTAATGAACCTGCTGGTGATCCCTGGTTGCCCTGTCCCGGGTTCTTTGGTTTCCTTTTGCGTGTCTGTATGCCTTCTTTTTTCATACTAAGCGGACGGTTGACCTGTAAGGAAGAATATGCCTCTGCTTTTGACAACCGTGCTACAAAACTTGCTGAGAATCAAATATGTGACCCTAATACTACTACACCATAAAATTCTGCCCCACATTTCAAAATGTTATGGGCGGAGCTCCAGAAGTAGTCGTCTTCTAAACACTGAACACCACCACCGAACGTCGCTGTTTTTTGTCCAGACTCCTTCGCTATGTCAAACAAAGGCACAAAACTAATCCTGTTTTCAAACACAATTGGTTATAAAATACAGTTAAAAGCTTATAATTTATTTAAATACAAAGTTGTCGTATCTACCAGAGTTAAGATAGGGAACCTTGTGCGAGAGTGTGCATGTAAGGTCACCGAGATATCTTAACGTCTCTTAACTTATCCACAGCTGCGATATTGTCTCCTTTTTCTGTAACTTATCCGGTTCGGGCGAAATAAGATATTATAGTTCCGGAGCCAAAGAAGATTCTACATCTGTTTTCGTTTGCATTGCCGGGTCGATAGCCTATCTTTTGGAAATAACATGTTATATCACATTGATAATTCACCATCCCTACCAGATATATTTTAGAAATATGTGATTATATTGTTTTATCTTACGTATTATTTCAAATCAAGTACAGGATGATAATTGAAATGATAATATTCGAAATTTTTATGGTTTGTTTTGAATCGTATGTAAATATTAACGATTAAACCCTGTTGGGGTTAACGTCCACATGATACGGCTTCCGATTTAAAAAAAATAGCCCTCTCTTTCTAAGAGTATTAGTGTAGACATAAAAGAAACCATACATTTATAACAAAGACAGCGATCAGATAGGCGACCAAGTCCTGAATATCAAAGTGACGAATTTTCGTTGTTACCCCACAAAGGTAAGGATTTTGGCAAGGTATTGTGTTACACACGTTAATGTCATATCAATTGTCAGTGGTATTAGAGCTCCATTAATGGCAAAAGTTTCATATCCCTGCAGAAAATATCAACGTGCTCAAGTGTTAGCCCATTGATCTTCCTCAAAAATGCGGAAAAAAAGAGAGAAATTTGAACAGAATGTTACACTCTTACCGTCTTCGTTCGGTTATGATCCTTGGATTTTAAACTTTTTATTTATGTCAAGAATAACTTTGATGACGCGACTATTTTAAATATGCCCTCCCAGCTGTTACACAATAAATTTTATAAGTTACAGCTCTACCTCAGCAGCAGACTTGCAGTCGCCTGTGTGTAGAATGAAGTTACAGTGTCGTATTTTACTAGAGTACTATGTTAAAACCGTAAAACGAGTCACGCATAAATACAGTCTAAATATATTAACATCTTTCTTTTCGTCCAGGTGATACGTTACAGAATTAGCTCTTCGTTCTTCTGAGTTGTTGCTCTAATAGTTTTATCGCCGACGTTTCGGTACAGCCTATCCTTCCTATATTCAATGATCAAGATTTCCCAAAGCAAGACATTCGTTTCGTACGTCGTGACAAACAAAACTACGCCGTAAAAAACCTAACAAAGCGAAAGTCTTAAGTACACCGTGGCGAAAGCCTAAAATCTTGTTTGTTACGGAATGTAATGATTCCGTATTTTAATGTTTCTTCACACTCTCTGGTTCTGCCATATTTCTTGCATGTACGCCTCTCTCGTGAACGGCGATATATCGTATTTCATGTACTTACCTTGTAAAGGGCGAAATATCGTAAATAAACTTACGTTCTAATGTAAAATGTCTGTTGTATTAGTCCGATATTAGAAATAGGTGGAATAAATTTTCGTAAAAATTCCCCATATACAATTTCGCGAAAGTCCTTCCTGCCGTTGTTCTGTGGCGGCAGCTGGGTGGGTGGGGGGGGGGAAGGACATTACGAAACTAATTACAACTTGTGGCAAAATATTGTGTGCACGTGCCTGAAATGTGCACTTAATGAGATTACCGTACTGTGTATGTGTTCGTGTTTGTGTGCATGTGTGTTCGTTCGTTCGTTTGTTTCATCTCTTGAACTCAGTGACTGATTTGCAGGAAAAATAGTATGAACATTACAACACCGGATTTTACCCAAAATCCGTAGTTCTCAATTTGCTACAATTAACATAACCCCTTTTTTGTTCCTGTTACATTTATAACGTTTTTTCGGTAAGTTCTGCTCAGGTTGTTTACCCATTTTAGACTGTCACAGTAACCTTGAATTTAGTCAAAATATATTTTTAGTTTACTGTAAAACTTTGTTTTTTTGCTATTGCATTGTGATGCATCCCTCTACCGTTTCTCAAACGCCCAACTTCGCTGTTTTTTGTCACCAACACACGTGTTCTTAACGCCATTTTCACTCACACATAAAGTGTGGGAACAGCCATCACTTTATAAAATGTGAACCGTTCATCTATCGTTATTTGCTTTTTTACTGAATGACACCAATTGAATTAGGAAGGGAAATGATGAAGCCATAAAGTAAACATTTTACAACAAGTTCCTTTGCACTGTACGTACTCAACGCAAATAAATACAAAAAAATATTGCAACAGAGCAGACTGTCAAGAATATTGTGCACCATTTAACCGAGCCCTTGGTAAATGTAACGACACCGTACTACCGCAGTTAGACGAAGACAGAGCAGAAGGAAGGGACGCTCTCAACAGGTCTGTTGTTTCAGTGTGGGAGTCACCATTTCCTTCCGTAGAGAGAATTGCAAATTCTTGTTATTGAACAAGTCGAAGGTACAGCGTTCACTGTTCTGAACTCGTTTAACCTTTCATAACGTCACGGCAGACACAGAAAGAATCTAAGAGAGAAAATAATACTTCCTTAACGATGACGTCATCACTTCCTCTCCTTACAAGTCTCGAGGGAATCGCCCATTTCCGCCATAAATACTAACCTTCCAGACCCAAGAGCGGCGTTTTTATGCATAAATGGATAACTTCCCGCAGATGGTAAAGACGTCCCATTCCTTTCACGTCTTTCCGAGTAGTGTGAAAATACTGTCCTATTATTTTATGGGGGCCACTGAGTATTGGATGCGCAGTAAGATTGATTGTATCCACTCTTCAGTAACTATCTGGAGGGGGGGGGGGGGGTGGGTTAAGGTAAAGGTTGCTGACGCGTAAATACAACAGTTTGAGCGTAGAATGATCGATCTTTGATAATAGTAACCAGAAGAAACCCTTTCATTATACCGCATAAGTTAAGTGAATTATACGATGAAATTTTAATCTTTACAAAATATATTTATTTGTTAAAAAATTATTCAAAATTAAAACTACTGCGCAATACCACTTCGGCAGATGTGATAGTCATTAATACTTAATAACTCCCAGCACATGCAGGATGATAAACAATTCGTCTAGGCCTAAAGGCTAGAGACATTCCTTGTTTAAAAGAAGTTTAAATCTCATACAACACTGTCCTGTGGCTTTGGGCTTGCGCCGCGAAATACCTCTACTCGTTGCGTAATAACCGAGAAGAACGCAGTTGTCATGTCCAGTGACGTTTACTTAGCGAGATGCGTCAGCGCCCACTGAGGTCACACATCTCGCAGTGTTATTGGCACGGCGATAAAGCGTGATATTAGGTGCATTCAAACATTCAGAATACAGCAGGGCTCAATTGTGCCCGAATGAACTTGGAATACACAACGAATAGTGCGAAATGTCCATCTCTCTTGGTGCGTGTAATAGTGAAGCTGGTACTGCGGCACGGGAAATCGCACTGCGTTATTCTGGTCGGCCGCATCCAGATGCTAATGTATTTCGACGAGTACAGCATTTATTGCTGTGTAACATTAAATGCGTCTGTAAATGCAGTTCGTCCATGGAGTGTACGGACACCAGCCAAAGAAGCTACCATAATTATAATTGTGTAACAAGAGCACTGGGGAAGTTCACAAAATATCGCACGATAGCTGGGATTATCCGCAATCGTTGGCCCTCGAAATACTTCTTGACCATGAACTGGATACATACCACTTCTGACGGAATGCCTGTTTTGTTTCCAGGTGATTGTCCTACATTGTCTACATTTGTTTTACATGTAACTGCGAAGTGCCCGTGGTTTAATCACTTGACGCTTGCGCCATTTGATGGTGACGTACACCTCGAAAGCTAAACTAATTTGCGAATCGTTTGAAACGAATCAAACTACAGGAAATTTGCACGCGAAATTCTTTACATCCTGTATGTGTTTTCACTGCCTATACCTGGGTGTGGCATTACACACACACACACACATACATACATACATACACACACATACACACACACACATATACACACACACATACATACATACATACACACATACATACATACATACACACACATACACACACACATACACACACACACATACATACATACACACACACATACATACACACACACACATACACACACACACATAAACACACACACACACATACACACACACACAAACATACACACATACATACACACACACATACATACAAACACACACACACACATACATACATACACACACACATACACACAC
>Ga0131853_10006585_pt1 | contig 20980 bp, 14 predicted proteins | sample TergutLab28metaG_FD_92764 | JGI IMG/M metagenome (GOLD analysis project Ga0131853, IMG submission 92764) | Labiotermes labralis P1 segment gut microbial communities from Petit-Saut dam, French Guiana - Lab288 P1 (version 2) (version 2) | ecosystem: Host-associated > Arthropoda: Insects >...
AATACTACATGCTTTTTTACATTGAATATTGTAGTGATTATCTATCTTCAGTGATATTTACAATCAATTATGTATGTATGCTTATATGGTGTTAACATTTATTGTTCTTCCTTTACTGTGCTTATTTCATTTACTTTGTCTGTCGTTTTTGCGAATCTTGCGAATGCTTTGTAGTGCCTTTTGATGAGCGTATCTTTGTGTGTGTGTGTGTGTATATGTGTATATATATATATATATATATATGTGTGTGTGTGTGTGTGTGTGTGTGTCTTAGGCGTGTTTTCGTATTATGCGCTAGAGTGTTGCGTGTGGTGACCACTTGATCACCTTCGCCATGGACTAGTGTTGTTGTCTGGTTAACGTAGGCCAGAGGGGACTGAGTGGAGTGACACTAGGTGAAAGGACGATGTTAAAGCGTCGCTACCCCCACCGGTACCATGATCTCAGTATAGTCTTTGGAGTCAGGTGATCGTAACGTTGCCGGGATTAACAACGAAGTTGTCTATCGTTGAATGCAATGCAAGGGAATGTAATGTCAAAACTGTTTCTGTAATAATAAAAAACGTTTGACGGTCATCATATGGGGCCGTATTGTTATATTTTAAGGAATATTTCCCCATATTAGTCTTTAGAATATTTGAAATAAACAATATTCTGTGTCGTAAAATTTGTGGAACTGTTTCTTCTGCTTTACACTTGTGGCTGCTTTCAGCTCCGGTGACTCCTGTTTTAACGAAGGGTGTTGACACACCCTATAATACAAATGAAATTCACGGTATTATTTTATTTCCGCTGGTTTCTCCAAGTTGCTTCAGTTATTTTGTTTTCGTGCTTTTGTATCCCGCCGCCATCTTCATTACGGAATGCTACTTGAATGTCGCCTTACTGTCCACTTACAGCAGCCTGGAACATGACTATTGCCTGGTCTAATAGCAGTTTTCTTTTTGGTTTGACGACAGTTGTGTTTCTTTTGTTCCAGATATACCGACTCAGGTGCCGCCCCTTACTCCTGGCACCAACAAGAAGATGACAGAGGCGCTGAAGGCGTCTTTTGCTTCGTGGGAGAAAGAACAGTTAAGGCTAAACATTGTCAAAGGTAGGTTTGTGATATTAACCATTTTTATGCCATGATTTATAAATTTCAGCTGCATTATACAACGGTTACTGGGTGTTGAGTGTCTTTTCATATGAGATGTGTGCTTGTGCTAGCTTCATGTGTGTCGTATTATCTGCACCACAGTGGATAGCAGTTAGGTTCGAGACTTAGGGCGGGACGGTAATGCCGGGTTGTTTGGCATGTATGTGCCGACGTTTCTGAGGCACCTGCTGCCTCCGTCTTTAGAAGTGAAGAAGGACGGAGCAGCCTCTTCCGAACTGCGTGACATTACATCCCAACATATCACAGTATTGAGGACAGTAATGATTATGTCGCATTAGAGCGGTACCCTCACTCTACCAGTTGATTCGGTTTTATTTCATAAATTATTCTTTGCAACTGCCGGTCCCAGTGGCCGCACGGCCTAAGGCGTGGGTCTGCGGCCTGTCGCCTGCTGAGATTGTGGGTTCGAATCCCAACGGGGGCATGCATGTCTGTCTGTTGTGAGTGTTGTCTGTTGTCAGGTAGCGGCCTCAGCGACGAGCTGATCACTCGTCCAGAGGAGTCCTACCGACTGTGGTGCGTCGTTGTGTGTGATCTAGAAACCTCGTGAATGAGGAGACTCCTGGCCCACTGGAGGCTGTCGCGCCAAGAACAAATTCTTTGCAACTACAGTGGACTCCAGTTACTAATTTATTAATTAGCCTGGTGACAGTTTTATACCCTGGCAACGTGGCTCTAAGGGCGCAAGATTTAATTTTTGTACTACGACTGTAGTCTCCTTAGCTGAGGATGGGCAAGTGCAAGGTATATTCATGTTACCTAATGCGCTATACTGTTTAAATTTCAGGGTATATTCAGTGCAAAGTGTGTTGGAATGCTGATAAATTAGAGTTCATTCTTGGGCGACGAAATCGAGGAATCGGAGACTGGAGCAACGTGTGGCATGCCACGGAAAACGAAGAATGCATTCAGAACATTAGTCGGAATATCATAAGTGACAGCTTTGAGAGACCGAGGTATAGATGGGAGGACAGTTTTAAAATTTATGTTGATAACTGTGGTGTGAGAATGGGACTGGATTCAGTTAAGTGTGTGTAGAGGGCTGTTGTGAGCACTGTGATGCACCTTTGGGTCCTTAAACTTTGCATCTGTCGGCTACTCGAAAAGTGCTGTGCTTCGACAAGTCAGCCATTTCAAGAATCTTGCGAACTTGACACTGTCATCTTAAACCGCGTTGCAAGTGTTGTAGGTTTTGGCAAAACGAAACTTAGACAGGCCTGGAATTTCGATTGACGAGTGTGAAGGGGAAACTATTATGCAGCTTGGGTGCTGTCTGCAGATTGAATGCACCAAACTGGTTTGCGTTTTTGTGGTAGAGTGACCACTAGATATTGGAAAGCTTCAGTGTCATTTAACTCTGTTTCAAGGTCATGGTTACTCAACGCCATGAATTTGCGTGCAGCAATTATTACGGCCATACCAGATGTGTTTTGTTTTCTTGTTTCTTTGTGACTTTTGCCTTGTAAGCCACTGGAATCAGACACGTGGAAATCGAACTCGGCACTTCATATTGCACTCCAAGACTGTGTCAGTTGTGTTGTTCACGAGTTGTCGTGGATGTGTGCAGTATGGAGTATTCATAGGTATGCTTTGAAAAATACTGTTTTGGGTATTTCGTTCAGATTTGTGTCTGTTTATTGCAAATGAAAACATATAGTTTGAAAGATAACTGCACTGGTAATTCACTAGTAATGTGGGTTTATATATTGCAAAACACAGGGTGTTTCAGGAGGAATAGTAATTCTTCTAGGAGATGGTAGTATGGACTATTCCGAGTAAATAAGTTCATATGAACATGTGTCCAGTTTTCAGTGGGTGTGGAGATACAGTTGTTTGAACGTTGCGCATAAAAAGCCTTACAAAAGGTATGAAAGAAAGACAAGTGGCTTATTGATTGCATTTATTGGTCATGTAAATGATCTCAATAAATTGCAACAGTTCAAACTAAGTATTAAAAAATCTCACCATCGACTTCAATGCACTTTTCAACTCTCTTGGCAATAGTACGTGTAGCTCTCCTGAAGTCGCCTTGGCGTTTTTGCATTATGAGGGCAGCACTATTCATAATGCGAGCGGCCAATTCGTCTCTTGTGTTTACTTTTTCATTTTAGATTTCGCTTTTCATCCATCCCCACACAAAAATCTAAAGTAGTAAGGTCTGGGGACCTTTGTGGCCACTGAACGTGATCACCACGACAGATCCATCGCTCGGGGAATGTTAGATTTAGATGGTGTATCACCGGACGGCTATAATGTGCAGGGGCTCCGTCGTGCTGGAAGACCATGCGCATCCTTTTAGCCAAAGGAACCTCCTCCAATAACAGTGGAAGCTGGTTTTGCGCGAACTTCAAACAGCTGTATATCCACACCCATTGAAAATGGGACACATGTTTATATGAAGTTATTTACTCGGAATAGTCCATACTACCACCTCCTAAAATATTTACTATTCCTCCTGAAACACCCTGTATATAGTCCAACACAACTCATTAGTTATTATTAAGATTAATGGTATATTTACATTATTACGTAATAATGTAAATATACCATTAATCCTAATAATAACTATTGAGTTGTGTTATACTATATATTTTGCAGTGTATATACCTATATTGCTATTTAACAACACAATGGGGGTGTCTCACCTGAAAACTGGTAATTCACTGTTTAGCCCGTCGCTGTATTCCACGGCACCGAAAAAAAAAGTTCGGAATAGGATTTATGGATCTTAAATTAATTAGCTTTATATTATACGTAATGCAGATTTTCTAATGTGGACATTTCTTGAGAGAGTGTATCAGCTCTTAACGATATTTATGTAAAGCGGGGAGTTGTCCGTACCTTTGATGGGTTCGTATAAAACCGAATTCACTTTCTCCCACATCTTTCTTTGTAAGCATCCCAGTACCAGCTGTCATTGAAATCGTTCATATTTTTTCTGGGATGTAATATGGGAACAGCTGGTCGGACGCAATTACCTTGCGTGCATGCTATGCAAGGATCTCTCCCTTTGGATACGACGTCCTAAGGGCTTATTGATTCTTGTTTTTGCAAGATGTTAGGGGATCTCCTTGAAAATATACCGTTAGGTTTATTTTTGCGTGTATATAAGAGATTAATGTGCTGGGTGTTTTAAACAAGGATGCGGCAATTGTGCGTAACCCTGGATGCATACCGCAAACTGGTTTTGTTAAAATTTAGTGCCTGTAATATATACTTGCCGGCAACGCAAGATAGCTAAAGAAGTTGCCGCTGTGTCGCGGCGAACTTGCACATAATGCGTCACAAGTTGCATGTGCGCAATTATTGTAGTTAATTCAGTGTGTTTATGAGTGTTAACTATTGTGTTCAGACAAAACATGGCGGAGCGATCAAATTACGACTATGAAGAGCATACTCATTGTACATGAATTCGTGAAAATATCAACTCTTGGACCCGGGAAGACAGTAGTGCCGGGAGACGACTGTGAAACCAGGTTGTAATGTCGCGTCTTCATAGATTATATTGCGTTGGGTACGAAGGTGTTATTACGAATAAATAATAACCGGCCACATAATTTCATTTCAGTGTCTAGTGGTGATGCTAATTACGGAGCACACTGTAGTACGAACAGAAATTTTTAATTTGGTGTGCCGCTTATTAGAGTATGCCGATCCCAGAGGCCATACTGTAGGTATGCAGCCGCTCGATTACTGAGATCGGGGGCTCGAATCCCGCTGATGTGCTTGCTGTTCGTCTCTTGTGTTTGTTGTGTGTTGTGCATATAACGACCTGTTCGACAACTCAGTTCCCACTCAACGGATTTTCATGAAATTTGATTTTTGTGTATTTTTCGATTAATCTATCGAAAAGTTGAAGTTTCGTTAAAATCTGACCAGAATGACGGGTACTTTACGTGAAGACCAATAATATTTTTGATCATATCTTGCTCAGTTACTGATGTATTGAGTAATTTGTGCCTTTATGAGATAATGTGGGGAAAAAGTGGTAGATCCGAACAGGCCACAGATGGCGATAGGGCCCATCTCCATTACGCCCTGAATATCTAAGACTACCGTCACACACTCATAATATGTAATACTTATTGTTTTTACACTTGAACAATGGTTGCAAAATAGCGACCCAGTTTTACGTTGTACGTACATTGCTTCTCTTGTAATATCTTCCTAAAGTCGGCGGTGACTCTTACAGTCTTATGCGAATATCTACGAGTATGTGATGGGCGCTTATTTTTTAATGACTTAACCCTTTAGAGCCGGAATTTTTTTTATTTTAGCACACCCTGTATATAAAATGTGAATAATACAGGAACCAGATACATTAGAATTATGAAACAAACTGCATTTTGAAGAGATAAAAACAGAGTGTATACCATGTTTAAAATATTCAGTACCTATATTTGTTGAATAAATATATAAAATGCAACTTTAGAGGTTAGCGGTGCGGTACGACCACTGTAGTTGACGTTAGGCATCAGAAGGTTAATAAAATGCATAAGGTCGCCATTTTGTTTTGTTACGAGAAGAGGCGAGGCATCGAGCTTGGACTTCCACCACGCTTTCGCATTTTTTCGTCCATGCGCGAGCAGTCGTATCTTCATTCACCGTTTACTGCGAGTCCAAGTGTACATTGCATATATTTTAAAATAACTAAATTTATGATAACACACATAACCGGAACTTTTAAAAATGTAATAAAGAAGCGTTGTGTTGATGTGTTGCTGGAGACTTTGAGTCTACCAAGACGCGCAGCACAAGGAGTATGTTGTTAGCTGACTTCCTGGCCCACTAGACTGGCAGACTCCAGCGTGACGTGATACTGCGCAGACACCAAAGATGTGCATGAGTCACATAATTCACAGGGCTCAGAATGTTGGTCGTGTCAGCGAGATAGGCTAGAAGAGTCTTAAAACATTCAGCAAGTCGGAGTAGGCCTATGTTTGGTGTGTTCGGAAATTTGAACCGAACTTTGGGCCGGTGAAGAAAGTTACCTATAGTCCCTGCTTGCTGTCGAATTGTGTGCGTCGCAGCAAGTTTCCCTACTGTCTTACGTAATCATGTGCAATTTTTCTTACATTGCATTTCCTTTTTACTTAAAAGTCACTCTCAGAAACTTCTCGGTGTGAGTGTTACTCTTGTTTTTTAAATTTCTTACAGATAGACAGACAATGTCAGCAACCGTTTATGCTTGCAGGCATGCATGAGCTAGTTTTCCTTGATTGTTGGCGTCATGTTGTTTAAGAGGCCTGGCCATCTCCTGTGTCGGTTGGTGGAATAGACGGGAGACTAAGAATAAAATTATTCACTTAAGGTTCGATGAATTTATAACGTTAAATGATTTTGTCATCAATACATTTTGACATTAAAATAAATATCTTTTTACGAACTTCTTACATCTAAAGTACGTCTTTAGGCACGCTTGTGTGGAATTGCAAAAAGAGATTATTAGCTTCGTTCTACATCTCTGTCTGTCTGTGTCTGTCCGCATGGAACACCTCGGCTCCCACTGGACGGATGTTTATGAAATTCGACATTTGAGTATTTTTCGGAAATCGCTGAGTTCTTGTAAGAATGAGAAGTGTTTGAGACAAAAGTTGTAGAGAAAATCAAAACACACATTTTATGTGTTTCATATCCGTGTATTAAAGGAATATTTAAACTTCTGTAATAAAACCAACTAACGCACATGTATAAAATATATTTGCAAATGTGCGTTTGTTTGTTTGTTTGTTTGTTTGTTTTTTTTTTGCACAACTTCTGATATTCCTTTGATGCTCGGATATGGAACATATAAAATGTATAAAATATGTTTTATATATGTGCATTTGTTCGTTTTGTTACATAAGTTTAAATACGCATTTTATATTCAGTAACCTTTTTCCGACAGTCTTGTATTGAGGTAATGGGAACAAAAATATATAGTAGACCCAGAAGGTCCACAGATGACAGCGTAATGTAGCGCGTGCGCTTTGCGTGCCGAATAACAAAGGCTACACACACACACACGCAGAATATGTGATTCTTACGATTTATCCACGGCAAGATTGGTTACGCGAACGCACCTGAATGTTACGTTTATGTATACATTGCCTGTCTTTTTATTTCTGTATTTTGCTGTCATTTTTTAAAAAGACGCAGCATTGTTAAAAATGAAAGTGCCGGGGTTAGTGAGGTCTGGGTGCGGTCAATTTGCCTTACCACTCTGTATATGAACACCTTTCTTGCGTCTGTCCGCAAGCCATGTGCCCTGCCGGTTGATGGAAAATGCACATCGCTTGTTTGCCAGCCTGCCTCAGCCTCGCAGAAAACAAATTTTTTAATGTCATCAGTTTTATTAAGTTTATTTGCATAACGCAGCTAACCAAAACCATGTGTGCGTAACACCACTTTATATTATACTGCATGCTGAGCTAATTTCGGAATGTGTATGAAGTAACGTCTGTACCAGACCAGGCTTCGGTAATTTTCTGCAGCAGACGACGTGAAGTCATGGAAAAGAGTGCCCTATTTGCGTGGGGTATGAGAAGTTTTGGTGGTATTCGGTGGCGCAGTTGGTTCATGCACTGCGCTACAATCCGTAAGGTGGCGGGTTCGGTTCCCTATGAGGGTCATTGAGGGTTTTCATTGGCTTAATCCATCCGGCCACATTATGGCCGTGGGGTCGACTCAGCCTCTGACAGAAATTAGTACCAGGAGTATCTCTTGGGTTGAGGGGGGAAGGCGGCCGGTACTTAGGGCTGACAAATTTGCCATCTTTATGTGCCGATGGTCTAGAAATCCTGGGAGCCTCAACCTCCTGGAACCTCAGGGCCTGTCGAGGCCTGTGCAGGGATAGCTTTAACTTAGCTCTTAGACTTGTTGAGGACTTGTGTAATTCGTCATCATTCCTACCGCCATCTTAGCCTATTTGTCTCCCCTCCCCTCTCCTGTCTTCTTGGTTTTCAGTCTGTGGCGTAGGCGGTATTTCCTCTTCCGGCTTCACAGTTACATTGTTCTTTTCCTTGGACTTTCATATTCGTCATATGGGTCTGTATTTCAAGTCAGTTTGAGGAATTCTGTTGCTGGCCGTTCCCTTGTTCCTCCTATATGCGTATTTTTGTTTTTGTTGCGTAAGTCGTTGGGTCTCTCAGTGTTTCGTTTTTTTTTCGTAGCCTGTTGTTTTCCTTGCGCTGCACACAGCAATGTAAGAAAGACCCTCGCGTAGTATTTTAATTCTGCACCGTTCGTTTTACCCTCAGACATTCTCTTTACGATTCCACATGTGGGTTCTGAGTTTGTCGTTTTTGTAGCGTGGTCATATTCGTGAGTAATACCATACCCTAAATACTTAACATGCGTCATTGCCCTTCTATGACTACCAGTGCCAAAGACGACGGAAAACAGATGATGAAATTTTGTTTCGTGTTTGTTTGCCTTAATTTGGGCGTTGGCTGTAAAGGGATTTCGGAAGATAGCTTAGACCATTTTGATTAATATATGGTATGTCGTAAGCTGTTTGCACTGAAAATTACAGTATCTGTCTGCAGGCCCAGTGGTGTCACTGTCCTCTGCTCAGGTGCGTAAAATACGACGCAGAAAAATTTGATGCCAATACGTTGCGTTCTTTTTAATTCCTTTCTTCTTTCCTTCAGGCTGTATCTGTTTACCTACCTGGACCTGTATGTTGTGTGAAGCCTGAATGAAATGAAGAGTAGGCCTCTTTACTGTTAAATAGCCGTACATAAAGTATAAATTGAAATCCTTATTTTTGAAGAACAGACCGTTAATTCCAACTTGCATTAAGCATATAGTGTTTTAGTAAGAACATGCACTTATTAGTGTCATTTATTAGAAAGTAAAGCAACAGTTAATTGTTCTTTGTATGAAGGAAACGACATTTTATGTACCCATTTTTTTTTTGTTTTTTATTGACACTTCTGTTGCAATTTTCAGTGGGACGATAAAATACATGCAGAATGCACGTATTGCGAGTTATTTATTTCCTTATCTGATAAGAACAGTTCACACGTAATTGTATTGCTATACCACTATATTTCCACATAGTCTTCTCCACATTTGAGGCGTTTATCGTATAGTGGAACGGGCTTTTCTCTTCCGTGTTGACAGAAGTCCGTGTCTTGTGTTATCAGCCATCGTGTCACAAGTGTTACCACCTCGCGTGCTCACGTTTAAATTTTCCGCCAAAATATTGCTTCAGGCCTGGAAGCAGATGATCATCGCTTGGCAAGAGCTTCGTCGGGCAGATCCACAAACAGGGATCTGTGCTTGAGTTCAGTCTTCCGTTGCGAATAGATGAGAACTGGGCTCTTCCGGGCTATAATGCAGCGAGTAGTGGCAATTCCTTGCCGATATTTCGAGGCGACCTGTCAGTCCCATATTCAAGTGTCAAGAATCCATGATGGGACCTGTAGGTTGTCCCGAAACATCGGTGAGGTATTATCACTATTCGCTGCGTAATTGCCCAGAAGAGCGCAGTTCTCAGGGACGATTCTGTGGTCACAACATTTTACGCCATGAAACCGAATTTTCTGACCGAATGTCGTACAATGTAGAAATGCAGGGCCTCCTCAGCGGAGAACCAGACTGTTACTTCATTCATTAAAGGCCTGAATGGACCAGGTATACTCCGATGTACATAATACTAGTAGTTACTCCACTACAAAATGGCTTGTGGTGTGGAAATGATTACACCGGGACTTTTGCTTCGTAGACTGATTGGTAACATTGGGTTATATTGCAGAATGTTTATTTTTTTTCTTTCGGCGCAACAGCACTCAGTGGGCCAGGACCTTCTCATTCACGAGGTTTCTAATTCACACACAACTCGCCACAGTCGGTAGGACTCCTCTGGACGCGTGGCCAGCTCGTCGCAGAGACCTCTGCCTAACAACACACAACAATCACAACAAACATCCATGCCCCTCTGTGGGATTCGAACCCACAATCTCAGCAGGGAAGCGGCCGCAGACCTACGCCTTAGACCGCGCGGCCACTAGTACCGGCAGAATCTGTATTTTAATTGGCACAATTTATAATTGTAGTTGTGTATGTCATGATTATTTGAAAACAAATTTGCCGTACTTCCGAAGTAATCAGTGTGGAACCCCAGAATGAAAGTAGGCAATGTTCCTGAAATTTAAAACCACGTGATGTCCATCCGTAGAACGTCACATCGGCCGTGTACGTGTAATTTTAATTTAGTGCTCATGGTTTCCAGATTGCCATTTTTTCCCACGTCGTCTCTTTTTCGCGAAATAGGTTAAAATCACTCGCTGAAGCAGACGCGGTCACTGTTTGCACTCTTCACGAGCTGTTTTTGCATTCACAACCATGTGGTGCGTTCCACTGTCCATCCTGCGTTGGGAGTGATGTTGCGAAGTGTAACAGTTAGCGAAGATGACCTCCAGGTACCGAGTCAAACGGGTTTTTAATCCGGAATACCGTGCTTCCCATCGTCCCGCTTGGTTACTTCCGATTGGCACATTCGTGGCTGTTAACATGCTTCCTCTAATGGTTATTACTTGTTACACAAAGCAGCTGGCAAATAAATCTTTTAACGGACTTCTTGTCACCTGCATGCCATTTGTAGGTCCGTTCGCAAAGTTGCGAAGAGCGACTGTTAGCAATGTGTTCGATTTGTAACGAAAAGTTCTTATACGTGGATTTTGAGGATGTGCAGTATTTCGTCGTTTGATTTATACGTGTCCATTAATTCCAGTTATATACTGTCATGTAGCCTTTTCCGTAAGTACTGTTTTACGACTGTGGGCCGGGAGAGCATAGTAAGTATAGCGACTCGCTACAGGCTGGACGGTCCGGGGATCAAATCCCGGTGGCGAGAGATTTTAATCACTCGTCCAGACCGGCCCTGGGGCCCACCCAGCCTCCTGTACAGTGGGTACTGGGTCTTCCCCGAGGGAAAAGCGGTCGGGGCGTGTCGTTGACCGCCCACCCCTTCGCCGAGGTTAAAGGAAAAGTGAGGTGTTCATCTATTCCCCCTCTGGGCCTTCGTGGCCTGTTCTAGGGTGAACTTTACATTCAGTTGTACTGCTTTACGACTAACGTGCAGGTAAAATACAACTTGGAAGATGAAATCGTGCATGGGGAGGATATGTGAAGATGGGTGCGGTTAAGGTATAGTTATCCCTGTGCTTAATCACCGCACCTTGAAGACCTATGGGCGGGGGGGGGGGGTCGAGGAAATTAACAGTCGGATTCACGCCCTGGCTTTCTAATCCATGGGGTAAAACCTCCCGATGCTCATTGGACACGAGGCTGGGCGAACATAAAGCCAGCCTGGAAGCTGCGGAAAAGAGGTAAGTCTTTTCCGTCATGCTGTTAATTGAATCCAGCCCGTGGCTCAATCGCTGCAATCCCAGTGCCTAGAACAGGGATCATTGACGGGCTGATGTGAACACGATACGAAAACCGAAGGCGGGTAATTTCTTGACCAGCTGAGCGACTAGAAGCTCTTCAGGCAGAGCTGTGTTCCTTGGGGGTTTGACATTGGGTTTCTTCATTAATTGCTTTTTTTTTTATAGAATTGTTGGTTTGCAGTGGCCAGTAGGGCTACATTTGCAGTTTTATTTTTCTCCAAGATAACTGCAAGCATGACGCGACGCAGGTAAAATAAACGTCGATAAGTAAGAGACGACCGGGGCAAATAAAGATGTGCAACTTGAAAATCGTTCCGCAAACCGACGGAGCGGACGGGCGCCTGCCAACTGTTGCTCCCCCTCAACTTGTTGCTCCCCTTCCTTTGCAGCTTGTTACTGATTAACGACCGTCACTACAATACGTTCCAGAAAACACGTCAGTTATTTGCCCCAGTAGAATTGCGGTCTGTATGGGGGGCAACCTATAGGGGTGGCTGAAGCAATCACCAGTGTTAGTGAACAACTGCGCAAGTGGACTTGTTTCCAGGGACTGGGGCTGAAATTCCATTCCATCAGACATTATTCTACGTCATTATAATTTTTTCCGGCATGGCGCATCAGTCCCTAGTGGGCCAGAGCCTTCTCATTGTCGAGGCTTCACAGTCACAATCAGACACATTACACTCGACAGGGATCCTCTGGACTTGTGATGGGTTCGACGCTGAGACCTCTACCTGGCACCTCACATCACTCACAAAAGACAGACATCCATGCTTCTGGCAGGATTCGAACCCGCAACCAAAGCAAGCCCGCTGCCGCACACACACACACACCTTAGAACGCGCGGCCACTGGGATTGGCCATTATACATCATTACCAACTTCTTTTAAGAACTGAACATTGAACATTGCTCTTACGAGGTCCTGAGTTCGGGCACGAACTTAAGCCATTTGCGTCCATGTCACATTTTACGGCCTAGTTCCTTGACCATCTTTATATTGTCATCCCATTTTCGTCTCGTTTTCAATATTCGCTTTCCAAAAAGTTCCCTCAGCACAATTCTCTGTCCGAGCTGTGAGCTCAGCCCATCGCGAATTGTCCTTTCATTGTCATAAGTAATTACTAAGCCTACGTTGTGGTCGTTAAAATAACAGATTTCTTGGATATGCTAAGTGTATTTCTCTCAGCATCATTTTGCGTTCAGATGCGTTCATTAATTGTGTATTATTTGTTTATTTAATAGGGGTTTTAAAAACCTAGGTCAATAACGTCGATTCTTAAGATATTTAATGATAATGAGCGAAGCAGGACGCTATCGTGGTCTCATTTTATGTAACCCTTACTTGCTAATGGGGACTGAATTACAGGGGCCAAGGAGAAGAAGCAGGTTCTTCGGTAAGGACTGGCATTTGAAACCTTCAAGAGCTGAAGCAAGATGGGTTAGTTTTCTTGAACAGGGTTATTTCTAACAGTTTCCTTTGAAATTTCAAAGAACATTAGGCTACTTTACTACAATTTACTCGCCGTGATTTTTTCTCCCCCTTTTTGGTACATTGGCGTTTTTTTTTAAATTCCTCCCAACACCAAAACCAGAAAACCAAACAAGGAAAACTGTGTATTACCAAGTAAGACAAATTCTACCGTCAGTCTTTGAGGGAGTACTGTATTTGAATATATCAACTTTGAATCACACTACATAAACCCAAATATATTATAAACTGAATTCACCAAGCTTTGTTTGACGAAAGCAGGGGTCTTGATGATGGATGATCTCCCATCCCCATGTTCTAACGCGCGTCTGTAATATTAACTCTTTGAAGACTAAAATTGGTCTGCATTCTGTAGGTCTATAAAGATCATACTCTGCTTCCAACAGAAAGACTAGCCCGTGAATTCTGCATAGGAAAGTAATTTTTTTTTGTGATAATCATAGCACATAGCGGCAGTGCATTAACAAAATGCAGATTTTGTAGGGTTAAACCTGGTGACACATGTAATCGTACTTAAAGGGGTTTGTCGTTACGAGTGTTACTTATTCTGAAGGGCATTTAGGTTATTGTGAAGGGCAACAAAAATATACTGTGCGAAGAACGCGTCCTTTTGTTGATACGATTATTGTCTGAACAGTTTCACTAACGTGATTTAATTATTTCGGGGGCCGCATTCTGTCTGGTAGTATTTTGAGCGAAATCAAAATTGCTAGCCTTAGAGCCATCTTCAAGCACAAAGTCTACAAAGGCACATAATAGGAAATGTAATAAAATTGCGGGGGTTCGGCGGGGTCTGCTGTCGAACAAGGTTCTGTAATCACCAGTAACCGAATGACAGAGGCAGTAAGTTCCCTGAGCTGTGTGCAGCGCCCAGTACACAGCTCAGTGATTATCCACACAAAATTCAGCAGAATTGGTGACGGCTGCCAGACACCATTTCAAGAAAACTGTGACAATTGCCAGCATAACGAAGGATGGTCCGGACAGTCACCTCCACAGGACGCAATGTGTGGTGGACCACGTTCACAGAGCTGAGTAAATGACATGCGCCTTGCATTCACAGCACACCCTGTTGGTTCTGGCATTTGTGGAATCAAATGAGCAAGCTACTGACAGTAGTGGTTTGGTGTTCTCCGATTAGGGGAAGGCCTACACTTATACCGGTACGTTTTTTGTGATTTTACATGAAGCTCATTGGCTTCCGGGCATATTTAGGATGTATTAGTCATGGCTGTTGAAACACACCCCATCGAACATGTTTCTAACAACACCTTGACACCATGACATGTAGACTGTTCTGTACGTCATGCAAGAATTAGGAACAGTAGGGTGTTTCCTGTGACGTTAGTACTGTCTGTACGGGCCACAGCCCGAAATTTATATTCGCAAATTGTAACTTCATCAATAAATTCGGATGTCAGTTTGTATAGAAAAATGAACGCTGTCATAAGTGCAGCTAACTAGGACGGTACAATGAGTGAGAAGAACACAAGTACTTCACATTTCGCGTTCATTTTTATTCGTCCTTTCGACAAAGAACGTACAAAGTTAATCAAGTATGCCATGTGGGTAACTGAATTTTGTGTGAAGGCATTTGCAGTAATTATGGACAAGATGGCCTTTCCGGATGCAGAGGTAAGCAGCGTCGACATGTGAGTGTGTCAATGTGCGTGCGTGCGCGCGCGCGCGTGTGCTTTCTCCACGTGTGTTTTACTCCAAACAATGTGTTGTACGAATCCGCCGGTATTTTTTCGTGAGAATGTTATGAAGGTCACTCCATAGGATCTCTCTGCTCACTACACTACTCGATCTTCTGCCATCAAGAACATGATTATCTTGCTCTCTCTCTCTCACTCTCTCTCACTCGCGTGCGCACGCGCTCACACACACACACACACACACACATATACATATGTATATATATATATATCACAAGTCCGCCTTTCGTCACAAACGTACGTACGCTAAGTAGCGAGGGAAAACTGTATCTACGCCCAAGCACCATTCCACAAAGGCACTACAAAGCAAGCGGAGATAAAGCCTAATACATTCTTAATCTTAGGACCAATTGGAAGTAAAATGTCAGTTTCACGCCCCGACTGCATTAGCCCCGGAGTGAGTGGAGAGTCTAATCGTACAGTTGTAACTGAAGTTAATCCAGAATGTGCAAGTCACCTGAACCACGATTAGCGTGTTCAGACCACAAACAGTTCTGCGCTATTAGCAGTAACAAAGTCGGACCACGTAGCTACCAACCGACCGGATGCCGGACAAGGTAGTGCTATCACATCATCGCCTGTTGGGGCGGATGCTGTCCGTTCCTGCTGTGTGACCACCAATATGGGGTGGAGTCCTCACGATATGGTCCAGCGGCATTCTCCTTACCGTAATTTCGAGTGACGAACTTTGCTTTTACTAAGAGATCACAGTCAGCAAAATTTTATCCAAATTTACGACAGTGTTCTCATGCTTCCACAAATACTGCCCTTTGGTCTGTTCCCGCGCAGAGGTAAATGGGCTGGATTGAACGGTATCTGCGGATCACAAAGCAAGTTTCGCAATACTGAGTGTTTTCTAATAGTTCCGCGGAAACTGATATAAGCGTTTTAAATCTATAGTTAATAGTTCAGAGACAGTGTCCGATCATTAGCAGATTCATTTCTGTGGAAAGAGCGAAGGTAATGAAGGTGTTGGGGTCTCAATAAACTACCCCTCTCCCTTCTCGCCTCCCGACAGGCACGCGTGCACTTAATCGTACATAATTTACCACCTCGTCGTCCTCTGAGTAGGCTAAGATCAAGGCGAATGTGTTTGACACTGTATTCGGTATAGTGCACGTGCTTGAGAAAACCAGAAGGTCAGGATATTTACCTGAAATGTTTCGTTGTTACATTTCTTCTACTTGTGGCCTAGGCCTAAATATTTATTAATGAAGTTTGTTTTCAGCGGAATAACAAGATAACTAGCAATTTCTGCAGCGCGGATACACAGCTGTTGCTTAACTGCGTTTTGTTTCGAATTTTGCCCACTCCTGATAAGGACAAGTGCAAACAAGTATGTTTTGAGGTTTACGCGTTTGTGGTTGCAAATTCCGCTGTCTTTTGGTGTGTGGATCAGTGTTCCGACGTTTCGGAAGATTCTGGTGCCTTCGTTATATTCCGTGATGTTGGCGACAGCAGGAGTTTCTGTTAGCCGGTGTATGAGGCAGAGAACGTCACCGCGGGAACAATCGTGCTCTTGCGTGTTTATATAGACCTCTCGTTTTTTGGCAGTAGGATCGTCGTACTGCATGGCGCTTAAACTGCTGCATTCTCTCAGTCCCCCAGCTAGCTTATTTGGAATTAAGTTGCTAGGTTTCATGACCTCTTATATAAAATATAAGCGTGAATCAGATCGGAGGCTCAGCGACCATGTGGTCGGTTGTGAAGTGTCAGTATCACTGCTCTGTACAAGCTACATATTAATTGTCCTGAGCGTAAGCTACACATTTTCAGGCAAGGATGTTTTTTGCAGTGGGCGCCGCAATATTTTAACCCCCAAAACAACGAACTGCAGTACGATATATTACACTGTTAGCTCAGCGTTCTCGAAGTGACAGCACAGATTTGATTTGATTTGATGTGATTTTACCATCCAACTTTCGAGGATTAGGATTGAGATTTTACTTCAGAAATAGTGGACAACTTGTAACATGTAAAGCTATCTCATTACAGGCCTGGACAGGCCGTTAGGGCTGTAGGAAGTTGAGACTCCCAAATTTCAAGACATTCGGCACACGAAGGTGGTAAGGTTGCCGGCCCTACGCATCGGCTGCCATTACCTCATCCAAGAGATATTCCTGGTACTCATTTCTGTTAGAGGCTGAGTCGACCCCAGGGCCATAGTGCTGCGGGAAGGATTATGTCATTGTTGACATTTGATAGCACAGGTTCTTGGGTCGGATGTCAGTTTGTCGCAAGGTGCCACCCTGAAAAGCACGGTAGCAAATTTAGGCATAACTATAACCCAGGCAGTGTCGATATCAACCATCTCGTTAGTGTCCAAAACCGTACGAGTCATTGTTAGAGCATGCGTCCATGTCACATGTTCGGATGTGTTCTTAAGATGATGGAAACATAAATTCATATTGAAGCTGGTGAACGGTTACAGACCCGGGAGTAGGCCTGTTCTATTATGTTGTTGCCTAAGCACGGGCTGGACCACCGGGGTTCGATTACCGACAGAGGCAAAAAAATTCTCTCTTCCCCATAGCGTGATGACCGTCGCTGAGACCCACCCAGTTTCATAGACACTGGGCGACCGGGATAAAGCGGCCGAGGGCGTGAAGCTGTCCGCTCACCGCCACCTAGTTCCAAGATAAAGAATGTGTGTAACTGTAGCTGCATTCCCCGCATATGCTTGAACGTTGTGCGCAGGGACGAATTTACCTTTATCTGCACGTTACGTTAATTGTTCCACTTTAAAGAGTAGCCTTGCACCAAGTTATAGCGAGCTGCTGACATAGACTATAAATAATAATTCTCGTTGCTGCTTTAAATATGTACTGAACGGGTTTATAAATACATCGAGTGGAATTGCGTTTTGTAGAATTACAAGCACGAAATTGTTTGTCACTCACACTGCGGCAATATTAATCGTCCTTGCCAGATGCACCCTTTCACTGGAGAACTGCCTCACCACCTGCTTTGTGATAATTAGTCAGTAGACGTGAACTGACATCTTTCTACTACGGATGTCGGAATGCTAAATTCTTACTGAACATATTGTTAAGAATAACCTAAAGCTGTGACATACCTTTTGTTGACCTTAATTTAGACTTTATGAGCTTGTGTTTACATAAGAAAGTTTTCTTTATTTGTTTATGACAATCGAACAGTAGGTTACATAAAGTGTTTGCCCATTGTTTTCTCTAAGTAAGAAACACAAATTACAGGTAAGCCACGGTGCTGAATAGGCCTATATGTTGGCGAACTGATTGGGGGGAAACGTAACGTGGGACATTTGTTGTCTTCTTTTGTTTTTAAGGCACTTAAATCATTGAAATTTGATAACAGTGTTACTTGTGGACTGTGAAGTGAATACAAAATTCGAGTACAGAATAGTGACGGGGAAACTGCTAGGATGTCGTTAACAACTGCCTTACTCAGAAGGAAACTTTAATGTATTATTATAGTGTAGCTTAAATAAACTGTAATAATGAGGCGATTACTGAGAAATGGTTCACTAATGTGATACATAATGTTGTCCGTGCTGAACCTTTGTGTTAGGGTTGTATCAATGCCGCAGAAGTTAATTTGATTCTACTTTCACGGACTAAGCGTGTTCACCTGTTTTGATTCACATCTAATTCTTGGTCGGCACGTGAGACTTTCGCAGGTACCGTACCTATACACAGGCACTCGGGCTTGTGTTCGTGCCTCCAGAGAGGTACAAATAAGCGAACCCAGTCTTCGCCCAGTCTATGACCGTGCATACATTAGAGTGCAGCTGCAGTTTGTTACATACTTCAGGCTGCATACTAGAATTTTATGATCTTTACGTGAATGTCCCCTTTGATGTAACACTCAAATGTTTAACGAAATTTTCAATCACACAGAACTGACTGTTATAGCTGCTTGTTTAGGTTTCTTTTAATACAAATAAATTAATTTTGTCTTTTATTCTTAGTACTTGAATTTTCTTGTTATTAGAAATTTTGGTATGATTTAAAAGTTTTCTATTAACGTAATTAGTTACTAATTTTTGTGAGTTGTGTGTGATTGAAAACTTCTTTGTACATTTGTGAATTTTTTGGCCCCCGTCTCCCAATACTAATTTGAATAAATTTCGTTCCGTATAGTGGACCTCATGCAGGAGTAAAAGGGAAATGTATTTGGCTTTTCACCACTTCCAGCTGTAGAAGGCTGGAATTTATAAGTTTATAGACTTTTAGGAAATAACAAGGGTAGATAAGTAAACGAAGTTGCGAAACACACTGTAGTGAGATAGCGTAGTATGAATGCAGGGCTGATTGTTGTCGTGTCATAGGAACGCTGCTGCATTGTTGCTGAGTGGCGCCCACTTTCGCACGTGACATGCGTGTCCATCAGGAACTGCAACTAAATTACATTCATTTTCTCTCCCCCCCCGGCCCCCTTATTTATTTTTATTTTTCCCCCTTCTTGTTTTCTGACGTACAAGTTAACACTCTGAAGGCCATGTCTAGTTCAAGGGAAAGAGAAATACCGGTACTGGAGAACTCAGTTTCAACATTCGGTTCTTGCACGGCGTCTGTTTCTGGAAAATGATCGTAGGCCAGCCGTAATTCGTTCCGATTAGCTCAAAAGACTCATAGTGAGCCAGTGGTATAGCGGCCTCTTTGAAAATATAATAGTTTCTTTACTTTTCAAGATGTTTCCCAAAGAGAGGACTGTCAACCACTTTTTGGTATCGAGAGCTTGCATTCCATCCATCTCTTGATCAGTAACTACTGACAGATATTGTAACACATTGCCACTTAACTTACGGCCCTGAAACAGTAAAGCGTACGGGCATGTGAGTGTTTCTTATCTTATGTTGTTTGTCCCTGTAACAGGAAAGTAACGTAACAGTTACTCGAAGAACAGCGGATATTCTCAACATTGGTGTGCGATTTTTGTACTAAAGAGAGATTTGACACATTTATATTTGGTTGTTATGTAGTCCCCCCCCCCCATTTCTTGTTACGTCTCTGATCTTCCAGTACTTCATCTTGAAATATCACACTTTTTGTATTTCATCTAATTAATTAACGCGTTAAACGGAAAGATCTATTTTTTCAAGAACCCGTTTGCTTTCTTCAGAGCCCAGATCGACAATATTTCTGCCCGGCTTCCCTTTTCCCTGCTGCAAGCCAATTATGCCGCTCAAGGCTATATGAGCTGACTGTAGTGAGACCGCATTGTAAATCAGCTTCCAGTTCAAACGTGCCAAGTGACGTGTTGGTCGGTTTACATAATTATGTATTCGGATTTCGGGGGTACACATATTCGGATTTCGGGGGTACGCCGTGGCGCAGTTGGTTGGGTACTGCGCTGCGAGCCGGAAGGTCGCGGGTTCGATTCTTGATGGTGTCATTGGAATTTTTCATTGACATAATCCTTCCGGTCCACTAGGGCCCTGGGGTTGACTCAGCCTCTAACAGAAATGAGTACCAGGAATATTTCCTGGGGGTGAAGGCGGCCGGTGCATAGGGCTGACAACGTTACCACCTTCATGTGCCGATTGTCTTGAAATCTGGGAGACTCAAACTCCTGTAACCCCCAGGGCCTGTCCAGGCCTGTAATGTGATTGCTTTTCCTCTACGTATTCTTATTTCAGTTTAACTAGAGTCCTTTTGCACAGTATGTAGGCGTAATTATTTTTAAGACTACATTTTATGACCGATAATTTCTGCTATAGGTGGGGACCCACTTGGAAAAAAAATAGCCACAGGTCTTGGACAAACAATGTCATAAATAGGCTTGCCGGTTTCGAAATATGTTGATGGTAGACTTGATGATAAGAGAGGACTGGTCACGCAGGGACAGTTTATAAACAGTCGCTTTTCAATGTAAATGCAAGAGACTGTTTGTAAATGTTGTGTGTGACGTAACCAGACAATTAACTTGAGGGAGCCTTCTGGAAAGTGACGTGTAATTTGTGTGGCACGCAATTAGAGAATCCTCAGTTCCACTTTCCACTAATTACGTTACAGTTGTGCACAGTTACGTAATAATTGACATCAGAATGACAGTATAAAAAAGAAATATGTTGCCTCTTTATTTAAAATGACAAACAGACTCCTTTTCCAAGGTATCATTCTACAGTTTATTTCACAGGCCACATTCCATGTACTGCTGTATAGCTTGTTCTGATCTCTATCATTCTACAGTTTCTTTCACAGACCACATTCTATGTGCTGCAGCGTAGCTTATTCTGATCTGCATCATTCTACA
>Ga0131853_10006587_pt1 | contig 20979 bp, 26 predicted proteins | sample TergutLab28metaG_FD_92764 | JGI IMG/M metagenome (GOLD analysis project Ga0131853, IMG submission 92764) | Labiotermes labralis P1 segment gut microbial communities from Petit-Saut dam, French Guiana - Lab288 P1 (version 2) (version 2) | ecosystem: Host-associated > Arthropoda: Insects >...
CCCTTATGGTGAAGCACTGTTAGAACCCTTTGTTCTCTTATTCACACCCTTATGGTGAAGCACTGTTAGAACCCTTTGTTCTCTTATTCACACCCTTATGGTGAAGCACTGTTAGAACCCTTTATTCTCTTATTCACACCCTTATGGTGAAGCACTGTTAGAACCCTTTGTTCTCTTATTCGAAATGTGGTAATTACATGGTTCCTCATGGAAATGCGTGCAGACACTGGCACTGACTCTGAAAGTCTGAAGCCAAGCTATAGCAAGACGCGACCATCGCAAGCTTAGAACAAGGACTGTTCTCTAAGCGTCTAAAAGCCTGTGACGTCACTAATTCGTGACAATTGCATCATCTCAACACGGAAATAGTTGCGCAGTCACTGACACGCCCAAGTTTGAGAAACTCCAACTATAAAAATTCGCCCTTAGCGCAACAGACTTATTGTCTTCTAAACGCCGCCTCTTGAAAAATGAAATGAGATATATAATATCCTCAGGTTAACTGATAATAGATACTGTTCCGCCCCCTTCTCTTACGTTTGATCTTGTTGTCTGAATGTACATTTACGACGAACGGTCCCGATTTCCCTTTCAAAATCATATCCCTGATGACATCAAAATTTACATTTTTCGACGCGTCGGAATTCAAGATTGTGCCCCTGACTTTACACACGGTCTTACCTAGACCGTCCCCGGTCAAGCATTTGTACGCGTACATCTTTGGCCCACCACTCACAAATTCCGTTATCGTTTTGAGTGGCGGAACTCGCAGGTCATTTCCCCCAATTTGTCACCCGTTTCCATCATTGGGGTTCCGTCCCCCTTCGGCTGAATGTATATCGCAGAGTCTGTGTCACAGTACATCACGTTCTCCTGCAGACGGTGAAGATAGCGATACATATGTGTCCTTGCCCTAGCAGTGACTTAAGCCGACATCACCTCGTTCGTATGAGGCAGATTAGGCACGTCCTCCTCTGCACCACGCTTCTACGACATCTAGATTAAGTCATCGCTGGTACACGCGAGGTACATCAACTAGACGCCAGGGTTGACTAGGAATCCATACAGGTCTTTCGGTTGCGTGACAATTTTGGTCATTCGTCAATCGTTCCTCTCCGTCAATTTGCCCCACATGGAGTTGATGCAGAGTTTGGCCAGACCCCATTTGGCCGCGCTATACCTGTTCGCTTCCTTATCTTGTCTATCCTTTAACTCTGCCAAAACGATTCCACATGTCGGTCTTCGTCTTCGGTACTGGAGACCCAGCCGTGATAACCGATAGCCTCCTTTTACAATTTAAAAAACGTGTGTATATGCGACGAAAATTCCGCCCTCGCCTGTTTCGGTGTTGTATTGCGTCACGTGATACTCGTACACATCGTATATCCCGAGTATCCTTACCCGTTTTCAACGGCCAAGCTCACCGTGTCCATTACCCACGTACCGGTGAGGTCACGATCCTCATCTGGTGTATGGACACATTCTACACTTGAGGTGAAGACGCACGTTCTATACAGGCAAATTATGAGTTTATTATAATATCTGAAAGGGAGGACGGGGTGACATAACTTCTGTGATGGAACGATGGAACATTTGATCAGGCCATCCATACGCAGGCACGCTTCTTTATCGTTACACGCATCGCCTACGTGAATGACGGGATGAACCACGGGGAACATGAAATATTTGCGTATGTACGGGGAAAGCCTCATGACGTCGACATATTGTATGGTTTCAATCTCGCGTGCCTTATAGTGCAGACGCATGGCCTCGATTGGGCCCCCGTAAAAGGAATCACGGGCCCGCAGCGGACTCTTTTGCACTATGGGATGCGCGAGCATTTCGGGCATCCCAGGTTCGTCAAACTCACATTCCCATTGTACTTTAACCAGGTATCCGCTCGTGTTATCTGCTCCAAACGCGACATATTTCGCTCATACGATTCCGCTAGCGTAACGCCGTTTAAGAAGTGACGTCACGTAACGGCTGGCACATATATAGGTGATAGATGCAACCAAAGAACTCGTAGGCTGTGCGTGTTTCAGGGCAATAGCAATCTACACTATAGTGGGGCAATTCGGGCAGCCTCTACTCGCGACCATTGCGACTGTGCAATATCTTCACACCGTCCGTCTGTTCCATTTGCAGCAGCCACATCAATGCCTTCATGCCATAGTTCTTATTACAAGTGTATGCAACTGTTAGTATAAGTACGATATTGTCGGGCTGCAGGAAACCTTTACGCAAAAATTTATTGCCAGCCGACGCGATTTTTATCGACTCGACAAATACGTCCTTGTTCCCTATGTGCATGAATTCGCGTCTAATGACTCGACACGCCTGTCTTAGGACAGTAACGTCAGCTTGGCAATAGTTTTCAAGCACGCGCCTGTTGTCGTAAAGCTCCGATTTCTGGCTCTTGTACCACACGAGAAACTCCCTCCTCTCCTCCTCGCCCATCTCATTCACACCGTAATACGCAGCGTCAGGAATGGGACCTACATATTCGAGGTTTTCCTCCGTATTAAAATAATGTGAATACGACGAATTGGAGGCTTTGAGACCGTACGCCTCGGGCAGCTTACGCAGAGGTCATGGGAGGAATGACATGCTGTCTACGAACAAGAGACGCTCCATTTCCATGCGCATAATTTTCAGACCGTTCTAAAGTTTTCGGGTTTCGATTTTATCATGATCGCCCTATTCAAGATGAAATGAAGTTCGAACGCCTTGGCATTACGTGCTATAGCGAAAATCGTATTGGCCCAGGGGCGTGGTTCGGTTAGATATGAAAGCAGCTCCCCCACAGGATCTTGCCAGAACGAGTGCTTGCTCTTACCGCATCGCACGCAGTCTCCTACTTTTTCCACGTCCTCGCAACTCGAACAAAACTGCCGCACACAGACGAGATTATGTACGTGTAACTTGGCTTTGTCTGTTTACTCGGTAATTTAGGTGGTCTCGAAATCTTAGAATACATATGGTAACTTATCGTTTGCGGAGGGCAACGCGTCCTTCAGCGGTCTCATGTAACACAGGTGATCTATTCCTTTGTTCTGATTACAGTTATCGCAGAAACGTTTGTTATATTCGTAATTGCCGCGCGTCACGACCCATCCATACTTCGCGCAACATCATTTTCTTTCACACACGGAACGTTTCTCTTTAGTGCCCTGATTGTGGTTGGCGAAACACGTGTCAATTCTAAAGTACGTATTGCATTCAGCGCAGGTGATTCGAACGTTAGAGAACTCGCACGGGGACAGGCCATGCAATCGCTACAAGTCTGATCGCAGACGTGCGTGATGTCACTTTTACACGACTTGTGGTACCTTTTACACACGCACTTTACAGCCATGGCAGCAGTAAGATTAGCGATCACGTGATAATTTCGTTCGACATTATCATATTGTATATAAAGTCTTTTAGGGGAGTCGACCTGCCCTTCAAAAATGATGTAATCGCAGTTCAGACCGTGGTACACAACTATCATATACTCCCGAAAGTGTTCCTGTAAACGAACTAATTCAGGGATCCCCGCCCCATTGGACATATCAATACCGGTAGTCTTGGGTATGGTTTGGACTACTTGGCCTATCTTCCGGCCTAGTATATACGCCTTATAATTCGGGTCTTTATCTACATTTGCAATCGCTATTACCAAGGCATATGCCAAGCATTTCTCTTCTGCTTTCACCTCCACAATACTTTTCTTGATGTGCGCCATTACGAAGAGCGGTGTACCCCTGCTCGTGATTGCATGTTTACCAAACCCGACGGGCATTTTGACCGAATGCACGGTTACTACCAACTTGTCCAAGGCACTCAATCTAGAAGTCGACTGGGAGACTTTTTCAAACACACTCCATATCACATCTGCGGATTACTGATTTTTCCGTCTAAAACAGATTCCGATAGGCTTCTTATTCTGGTTCACCTGACTTTGAATAGTTATCCACACCATATCACTACCTTTTACATCGCGTAACGCGTGCTCAATGAGATCGTTCACACTGGCTAGGAAATATGCTACGGGATTTCTACTATCCGAAGGGAGTATTAAACCCACGGTAAGCTCCCTTCCTACGGCATTGTACCACCTCTACTCTCTCGTATTCGCGTCCACTATCTCGAATCAGCGAGTCATGGTTTCTGTGTAAAATAAGACACACAACTATTTCAGTTTGACACCTACAAACACTTATGTCACTTGCCACAACATTTTTCAGGATAATACTTACGATTCCCAGTCTATGAAATACACTGTTGCTGGCACGTACAAGCGACCTCATATATACTGCTGGCAGGCTATTTTTTCCTGCGGATGCTGACCCCATTTTCTTGTTTGATTTAGGGGATATCACTCCGCACGATACATTTACCTCCGCAACGTCATACACTTATTCGGTTCGGCTTTGGTGAACAACACCACTGCACGTCCACTTGCAAACAATGGATTTGGCGAAGCGACTTGAATAGGGTACTGCATACGCTACAATCAATATCAGCACTTTGGAAATTAAAAAACTGGATCCAATTGTCAATGCTAAGAGAATGACAAATAAATACGGACCGACTGTCGTGCTTTCCATACGGGAATCTGATGCACGAATAGTTCAATTTTTCCTGGCCAAAATATATTGTGCAGCGAGGTCTGATGATGTTATGGACAAGATCAATACTAAAGCAGTGTCGCTGTATCTTGTCTATAAGAGCGTATGTGAGAACTCCAAATTCTTCTCGCTGGGAATAGAGTCCTAGAGACTACATTATATACACAAAACTGTTTGTTTTTTTACATCCAAAACACGAATATTATATGATACTTTTCTGTCTTTCTGCTTCAAGTGATGTATTTACGTGTATATACATTAAAAGAATACCTGGTGTTTTTTTATCATTTACATTTGGTTGAGGTACTAGCAAATGCTAACCATATTCGAGACCCAATTCCCCCTCGCATAGGGCTCCTGCACCTACCTGTGTGTTTCTCTTTTTTGACACAGCCCTGCGGAACGCCTTTCTTCCCTAAGCAGCAGCAGCCACCACTCTCACGGATGCAGCAGCAACGACGACGACCACAGCAGCAGCGAATTCTTTCTCTCTCACGGGGTTGCGGACATGTGAAATTCACTGCACTGAAATTTTCATGTACAAATTTCACCTACCTCCAACACTCTTCGTCTTGGCGACTTCTAACACACACACACACACACAAACACACACACACACCACACACCACACACACAAACACACACACACACACACATTAGCAGCTTATTTCGCGATGCACACACAGGCGACCACCAGAAAAATGCTATGGTGGAAGTTTAACACACCAGTGGTATTGTGGCTCTTATAGCCCGTGGAGGGGCTAAGCCCCCGGTCCCAAAATTCTAAAAATGGGGTTGCAGTCGGGCTCTGGAATTTAAAAAGTGGGTAGTGGGCCCCAAAACTCAAAAATGGGCAAAAGCCTCCTGGCCAAATTAAAAAACGCCTTTAGTGCAAGATGTTGCTAAGTTCAGCCTACCTTGTAGAGTTCAAGAAGGGCCTAAGTGCGTCGCGCGCACTGCTTGTTGTTGAGCATAATAATAAAAAGGAATGGTGCACTCGTACAGTATGGTAGAGGCTCCTCCGAGTGCAAGATGAAGCTAAGTACAGCCGTGGGTTGTAGATTGCAAAAAGCGCATAAGTTGTCCAGCGCACCGCTCGTTCTTGAGCATAATATTAAAAAGAAATGGTGCCCCGTATGGTACGTTAGATGTTCCTCCTTGGCCCCCTGCGCCAATTGTAGTGCAAGGAGCAATGAAGTGCGGCCTGTGCAGTGCTTGTTCTTAAGCAGCTTAGATTTGGCCCCGTGCTCTCTGGTATTTCGGTCCCTCCGTAGCCGCCCCTATGCTGATTGTACGGTTGATTGCAAGGAAGACATAAATGCGTCCCGCGCACTGCTCGTTCTTGAACATAATACTAAAAAGTAATGGTTCCCGTACAGTCTAGTAGAGGTTCCCTCCGATGCCACCTCTACGGTGATTCGGTGTGTAGAGCAGGAAGGGACCTTAGTGTGGTCGGGTGACGCTAAATGTTCTTGAGCGCAATATATTAAAAAGGAAAGGGTGGGTGTGGTAGTGAATGACATCCGCCGTTCAGCTTCTTATCGCGACTCCTGGGGCCTAAGTGGTGTCCAGGGCACTACTCGTTCTTGAGCATAATAATATTAAAATATTCGCTAATAATTTTTATCTTAAACCAAGGCATGTAACGGAGTGGAAGCCGCTGTCCAGATTGGCCCTCCAGGGTCTCCCATGCAAGGACATCTTAAGTAGATTCTGGGCTGTACTCTGTCTTTAATTTCGACCCTCCAAAGCCACCTGTACGCCAACGTCAGGAAGAGAGTTAAATAAGGGACGCGTATTCGAGCTGAGGGATGAGTACAAGTGCATGTTTTGTCGGGTGGTAGGCTACGCACTGTCGAAGCGCCGAGAAGACCTGAAGATTTTTCTCCAACGCCACAGAGAGAGAAAGAGAGATAGGCGACGTAATGAATGCAAGGATTTATTTAGCCTTCTTGCGAATGGATAAGGGGATTCTGGAGACTCCGTCTCGATATACCCTTCTGGTGTGGAAGTATTTGGCGTAGGAGAGATGGTCACCCCTGCGTGTCTCTCGCTTGACGTAAGCAGCAATGCTCGCGGACGGAGAGGAGCTGATGTCAGGGCATTTCCTCACGCTCGCTCAGGCGAACGTAAGGAAAATATAGAAGCACTGGAAAATTGTGGGGATTGAATAAGGTTAGCAAATGTTACACCCTAAACCATTTGTAAATGATAGAAAACGCACCTTAGTTATCATTTAATGTATGTAATAAATCACATTAAATTGAAATAAGGTAGTGATCACAAAAAAATGAGCAAATCACATCACCGCTTGGATGCATCTCATATTAAAAAAAAGACAGGTAATCGCCACATAATATCACACTTTGTCAGTGAAACAAACAATAAGTTTCGAAAAACAGAATATGTACATCTCTTTTGTGCAGGTTACATGCATGAGAGCATATCATCTCCCGTGTGTGTGTACGTTACATACATCACATTAAACGGAAATAATATATAAATAGCTTTAAGAAAGGAAACATTACAAATCAATCGCCAGCAAGTACGATCTCTCGGTTTCGCAACTGCCGTTAAACACAAGATTCAGATAGACTGATTTGGAATGGATTTTCTCTATATCATCATCCGACACGACACTAGCGTATCGTTTCGGCAGGAATATCCGAACAAGTTTCTCGTCAGAGTCCCATATGGACAGCAGGACAATAGGCACATATTTAGTGTTTATCCGCTTAGCGTGGACGATTGGATATAATCTATTTATTACTAAAGAGCTGATATTGACCGAAGTGCTGGAAGTGACCTCTTCAAAGCGTTGGGCGAGTTCCATTATTTTACGTGTTTGTATGCAAGAAGAAGAAAGTAAGTAGCATTCATTGCACACCCCCAAAGCAGCAATAAGTCTATGACGTAAGTATGTAAAAATAAGAATTATCTCTTGGATGGGCGTGACGTTTCGGGGAATACGTGCTGTGAGGTGATGTACCCATGGTGGATGCCTGAAACAAACCAGAAAATGACGTCCGCATTCGCCAGCATATAATTAGTAGTCGCGTGAAAATTGCAGCAACAGTGTGGGTAGCCCGACTTCAAATGAGGTAAGTGATTTTATGTTAGGTTGTGTCGATTCTAAATAAGTGTGTATCTCTTGTAGAGAGAGAAAAAACATGGCGCGCAGATACGAGATAATGGGACACGAATATGAAGCAGTACAGGTGGTACAATGCTGTAGGAAGGCAGATCATAGTGCGTGTAATACCCCTTTGTAGAATAATGTCCCTGTAGCACATTTTCTCGCCAGTGTGAACGATCTATTTGAGCACGCATTAAATGACGTAGAAAATGCCGATATGGTAGGATTAACGATTCAATTTCAGGTTAACCAAAAGACAAACCCATAGGAATACGTTTTAGAAGGAAAGACCAGCTATACGGAGACGTGATATGGAGTGTGATTAAAAAGGTGTCCCAGTTGAATTTTAGGTTCAATGCTCTGGACACGTTATTCGTAACCGTGCATTCGGTAAGAATGACCGTCAATTTTGTTAAAAATCTACTTAAGAGCAGGGGTAGACCGCTCACCTTAATGGGTCACCTCAAGAGAATTATAGTGGAGGTGAAAGCAGAGGAGATCTGCTTAGGCCTTGGTAATAGCGATTGCGAAGGTAGATAATGATATCAATTACAAAGGGTATCATCAAGGCAGGAAAATAAGCCAAGTGGTCCAAACCCTACTCGAGACTACAGGCATAGATCTGTCTAACGGGGCGGTGATCCCTGAACTTGTCCGATTCCAGGAACACTTCGGGAGTATAATATAGTCGTCTACCAGGGTCTGAGCTGCGAAGACATAGTGTTCGAAGGGTATGTAGACTCCACTAAAAGACTCAATGTACTGTATGATGATGTGGAACGACATTATTACGTGATCGTTAACCTTATTGGTGCCATGGCTAGAAGGTACGTGTGTAAACGGTGCAACAAGGCACTTACAAGTGACGTAATGTAAGCCTGCGAGCAGACGAGTAGAGACTGCTCAGTCTGCACCCCGTTGCACAAACTCGGGCGATAAAATCCCTTGTGCTGAATGCAACAGGCACTTTAGAAGTCACAATTTTTCGTAAACCACAAACAGGAACGTTCCTTGTGCGAACGAAAGCGATTCTGCGCGACATGTGAAGGGGCCGTGAATCGTAGAAATCAAAAGTGTAACAAGCGGTTCTGTTACAACTGTAATTAAAACAAAGAAATACGTCACCTGTGTTATATGAGACCACTGAAGGACGCGTTGCCCCCTGCTACCGATAAGGTACTCTAGGTCTTCTACGATTTCGAGACGACCAAAAATTTCGAGTAGACGGCCTTTGCTAATATAGAGTACCTTATCTCGTCTGCGTGTAGCAGTTCTGCTCGCGGTGCGCGGACGTGGAAGACGTGGGAGACTGCGTGCGATGCGGTAAGAGGAAGCATTCGTTCTGGGAAGATCCTTTGGGGGACTTGCTTACATATCTAACTGAACAATGCCCCTGGGTTAATAAGATCTTCGCTTTAGCACATAATGCCAAGGCGTTCGACTTGCACTTCATCCTGAATAGGGCGGTCCTATTAAAATGAAACCCGAAATTATTATATACGGGGTTAATATAATGTGCATAAAAGTGGAGCATGTGGTGTTCATAAGGAGTGTATCGTTCCTCCTCTGCCCTCTGCGTAAGTTACAAGAGGCCTACGGTCTGACGGCCTCCAAATCTTTGTATCATCATTATTTTAATACCGAGGAAAATCTCGATTAGATAGGTCCCATTCCCGACGTTAAGTTTTACGGTGTGAATGATATAGGCGGGGAGGAGAGGAGGGAGTTTCTAGCGTTATACGAGAGCCAGACATTAGCGTTTTTCAACAACAGGCGCATGCTTGAAAAATACTATGAAGACGACGTCACGGTCCTAAGACAGGCGTGTCGAGTCTTTAGACGCAAATTCATGCATATAGGGAACATAGAAGTATTTCTCGAATCGATAACGATCGCGTCGGCATGCTATAAGGTGTTGCGTAACTGTACCTGCAGCTTGAAACAATCGGACTCATAACGACCGGTGGGTACATTTGCAATAACAAAGGTAGTAAGAAGGCTTTAATGTGGGTGCTGCATATGCAAGAGACTTACGGTGTAAAGATAATGCACTGTCGCAAAGGTCGCGAGTACTGGTTGCCGAACAGCCCCACTTTAGTGTAGATGGTTGTTGTTCCTAGACACGCACAGTCTACGAGTTCTTTGGTTGCATCTATCACGGCTATACGTGCCAGTCGTTCCGTGACGTCACCGTCCTAAGAGGCGATAAGCTAGTGGAACGCAACGAACAAACGATGTCGCGTTTCGAGCAGATAACGCGAGCGGAATACCTGGTCAAAATGCAATGGGAATGTGAGATTGATGATGCAGGGAGACCAGATCACCGCATAGTGCAACAGAGTCCGCTGTGTACATGTCATACCCTGTACGGGGGGGTCGAACCGTGGCCAAGCGTCTCCACTACAAGGCATGATGGATTGAGACCATTCAATATTTCGATGTCAGGAGCCTCTACGCGTACATATATGCAAGTATTTCAAGTACCCTTTGGTCATCCGATCATCCATTTAGGCGAAATGTGTAAGGGTATAGAAGCGTGCCTATGTATGGTTGGCCTAATCAAATGTTCGATTGTTCGGCCAGAGAAGTTGTATCACCCCGTCCTCTCTTTAAGATGTAATAAGAAATTCATGTTTTGCCTGTGTGGAACGTGCGTCCACACCTCCTCAAATGAGAAAATTTTCCATACCCAGGATGAGGAACGTGCCCTCAACGGTATGTGGTTAATGGACGAGGTGAGCTGGTCGTTGAAAAGTGGTACCGAATACTCGAAATATGTGTTGTACGAGTATCAGGTCACCCAGGTCCCGAAACGGACGAGGGCCGAATTTCGTCGCCTATATAAACACGTTTCTGAAACTGAAGGCGGAGGCTAGCGGTTATACCGGCTGGGTCTACAGTCCCGAAGACGAAGACGGACATGTGGAATCGTTTTGGAAGAGTAAAGGGATACACTTGATAATGAAGCGATCAGGTATAAGGAGGCAAACGGGGTCTGGTCAAACTCTGTCTCAACTCCAAGTGGGGCAAATTGACGGAGAGGAACGATCGACCAATGACCAAAATGATCACGGAACTGAAAGATCTGTATGGATTCCTAGCCATCCCTGGCGTTGAAGTGATGAAACTCGCGTTTCCTAGCGATGACGTAGTCGACATCTCATGGAAGTATTGTGCAGAAGAAGCCTTTCCTAATATGCGCCATACGAACGAGATAAATGCGACTTACTTCACCGCCGTGGCAAGAATCCATCTTTGTCACTACCTCGACCGTCTGGAAGAAAACGCGATATATTGTGACACGGACTCTGTCATACATTGTCAGCCAAAGAGGGACGGGACCCCGCAAATAATTGAAACGTGGGACAAATTAGTGCATGACCTCTGATTTCCCCCCTTAGAGAGCATTTCGTAGTTTGTGTGTGGTGGGCCAAAGAACTACGCGTACAGCGTGGTCGATAATGTGACTGGGGCTAGTCACACCGTCTGCAAAGTGAGCGGTATAACCCTCAATTATAACGCTTTGAAAATGGTAAATTTTGATGTCACCCGGAGCATGATTCTGGTGTTGAACCCCCTGTTGTAAATGTACACACAGAACATAAGCTTAAGCGTAAGCGGAAGGGGGCGGAACAGTAGCTATTGTCACCCAATCGGAAGATAAAATATATCGTATTTCATTTTTCAAGAGACGACGGTTGGATAGTAATACGGCGCCCCGTTTTGGGTATAAGTAAGGAGAGGGTGGGGGAGGGTCGTGTCATAACACCCTGGACATCCATGAGTGATGATGATTTCAAATTCAAGCATCCGTTCTCGTGTAAATTGAGCGGTGCTAGTGTGTCGGGCGAAACATCATTTTGCATACGGATGCTACAGAAAATCGACGCCCTCTGCACCGAACGCGAATTTGGTGGCGGTATAATCTGGTGTCACAGTGAGAAGACGGATTTCCGAAACGTCTGCAGATATCCTCGTACACCACATATGACGAAGGCGTACCGGATAACTTTCGTGGTGGAGGAGGTGGTGTCAAACCGCGCATCGTCATCCTAGACGATCTGTAGAACGACGTCTATTCTAAGCAAATGTGTGACTTGTTTACGAGAAGCAGCCATTACAGAAATATCAGCGTGATTTTGATTACGCAAAATCTGTTTCGTCAGGTTCGCTACCGTAGAGATATTTCAGTGAATTACCATTATGCGGTCGCGTTGAAAAACGTCAGAGATAAGAAAGAGTTCGCGTACTTGGCCCAAAAGTGTATTCCGAAGAAAGTCTCGGGCTGTATAACGCCTGCCTGGAAGCGACACAAATACCCCACAGCTACCTCATTTTTTATTTGGCACAAGACACGGATGAAGGGCTGCGGTTTCGAACCAACATATTCCCGGAAAAATATCCTCCGATCGTCTACTCCGATATGGGCTTTGAAGCTTGTGAAGTCTAATTGCCACGCACTTCATGTGACCAAGACGGCCGACCCGAAATTACGTAAAGCACTAATAACTAATAGTGCCAGGTAACTCGTGAACTGTATAAGGGAATGCGTGTTGAACGTGCAAAACGGCAATTTAAATTTGTCAGACTGTAACACGCGCAAGATGCAAAAATTCAAATCAGCGCTTGGGAATGTCGCCGATAGGAACGTGTCACTCTCGGGCAAGAAGCGACTCATAGTAGAGCGCGAGTGAATTCTGCTGCCCGTAATGAACGCCATACTGCCAACGATCGCCACCTTAATATTTAAGCCCGATAAAAATGTTACGTCAGATGCACCACGTACCAGCCGATCACTACCATAGAATACGACGCGGCCGCTCGCCTCGTGAGCGAAAAAAGAAACATAAACAACACCAACCGTATGAGGAGTGGGTTAAGATACGTCATAAGATTCGCGAGGCCGATATCAGAAGGAAGACGCGGACAAAGAATAGCTCTGATTACCTAAGACGTGTGATGCCCGACAGAGAGCTGCCTTACTCCACCGAGCCTGAGTTAAGCGAAAAGCAGTCGAGGTGCAAACGCCACCTCGTCCCACTTCCTTCACCAGACATGAAGATCCGTAAAGAAGGATATGGTGATTGTGATAACGTCACGGAGGGTGAAGAAGAAGGAAGAGTAGTTAGTCCCCCGAGACGTTTTCTCGACACCCAATACGGTATCCGTAGGGAAGGCGAGCAATTAATGATTGGTGATTCCCCTGTGTTTATAGATCCCGATGATAATGTCACAATAAGGGAACAGTGTTCAGAGGGACGGAGGCGCTGTGGGAACTATTATCGCGTAAGAATGTGAATACGCAACTTATAGGGAAGGAGGACTTGAAGACATTAAAAAAAATTATTTTGACTACTGCTCATTTGACTAGATATCAACCTGGGGATAAAATTAATATAACGCGAGGAAAGATATTTCGTGATGTCATTGAGCTCGTCTTCGCGAAACCGAAGGGACGCAGTTTAGAATCAACGTTACTTCGTAGGTGGGTAATATGTTAATGACAACTATTAGCAGATTATATTATGACCCCACCAGACCGTCGGCTTTCTCGACTCTGCAGAATCTTCGGGTTGCAGCGACGGCGGCGAAGAAGAAATTTAAACCGGCGCCCGGGACAAAAAAGAATTTTTTGAAGCCATCAGAGCCTTGTTAGAGAAGCAGGATGCCTATACGCTTCACAGACCTGTGAGAAAGCGTTTAGCACGTAACCCCTATACAGTGACTGACGTAATGGATGTGTGGAAATGCGATCTATTGGGTGTACAGTCCTATGCCAAATACAATGATAATTAAAGGTACATTCTTTCGGCAATAGATGTATTCTCGAAATTACTACATATGGTCCCCATAAAGACAAAGAGTGGCCCGGCCGTCGCCTCGGAGTTTCGGTCCATATTCAATAACCCGAAAAGTCGGCAGCGCCCAATATAAATGCGCACTGATAAGGGCAAGGAATATCTAAATAAGCATTTTCAGGACATGTTAAGGGAGGAGGACGTCATTCTGTCTCAGTTGTGTAGGAACCCAACTTAAAATGTGCGGTAGTGGAACTCGTGCCCCGCACGATTCACGATATCCTCTATAAATATTTTACGTATAAACATACGTAAAGATATATCTATGTTCTGTCGAAATTTGTCAAGACCTAGAATGACACGGTTCACTCGACGACAGGCATGGCGCCCTCGCGAGTCACCGGTTCAGACGTGCTTGCCATATGTAAGAGGATGGAGGCAGCCCAGGAGCGCGTTCGCGTCGCGAATAATACATTTCGTTTGGGGCAACACTTGCGCTCATCAGAGAGAAGATGCAATTTGCCGAAGCTGGCGAACAGGATTTCAGCACGGAGATTTTCGGGGTCGCGAAAGTAAACGATAGGTGGTCGCGTGGAGTCTACGAACTAGAGGATTTAAATGGCATGCCCATAGACGGCTAGTTTTATCGCGAGGAACTGACCCCCGTACGAATAAATGACAGGACCACCTCTAAGATAGATAGAATAATGGACAAGAGGGTGAGACACGGCATTCACGAATATCTCGTCCGCTGGCGAGGTTACAGTCAGGAATTTGTTCCGTGGGTGTCTGCAGCTGGCGTGAAGGACATATGAGTTAGTATGGTGACGCAGAGCCACTTTCACATCACTCTGTTGAGCACAGCCTTGCGCGACATTTACGAACAGAATACAGAAGCCGATTTCACGGTGAAACTCGATCATCCCGTGGCCCAGGTTTCCACTTCCAATTTGCAGTGGGGCTGTGTGAAATCTCTTGTTCCTCCTCGCCACCGATAGACGACAGTCCCGCCCTAATATACTGTAATCTGATATCGTCCCAATTTGTGGGCGACAGCTCCGTCCGCAGCATGCAGACATTCGTCTTCCCATTATCATCATCATCCTGTCAGCACGAGTTTCGAAACATGTATTACGTCACTGTCGAGCAGCGGAGTTTTCAGTACATTCGAATAGAATTCCTGACGACTTTGAAGTTGTACAACTCCATCGAGGCAGCACGACGCCCACAAAAGTGGTGCTTCATTATCGTAGGAATTACAAGTGTTAAAAAATTGTATAAAACGGGGCGTCGCCATTTTCAATAGGAATTTTATAACGATGCATCCATTAGAAAAATAACCTAAATCAGGCGGGTCGCGGCCTAACTACCCCGGCGATCGTTCCTGTCTGCTCCACCCCGCACTACATTCAGCGAGACCACGGAGCAGGCAATTATTTCAGCAGCCTCTTCCGTTGCGTCCGCCCTCTCCTGTGGAGCGGCCCCAAAGCTTTGGGACGCGAGACGTAGCGTACCGTTGGCAAAATTTTGAGCGATATCGCGGCACGCAGTCGACTGATGACGTGATTGCGGGAGACATCGTGTCTAAACACGTAACTGAATCCGCCCAATATTTGATTAACAAATTGCGTGGTCGTGCCTATAAACGTTCCAGAGAAGCGAGAGGTAAGAAGAAGAAGAAGGCCCCAAAGTCTCGGGACATAGACAGGATCAAGCGTGCCGCGAGAAAAATAATAAAAATGGATATCTTTCCTAGTTTTACTTCAGTCACTCATCAGCAGCCGATCATATCTGCCGCCGTTGCGGAGATACCGTCCGTTAGTAGCGAGTTTGACATCTTTGCACATAGGCATATAGAGACTTCTGTGCTCGGGGCAACATAGGTCGCACATAAGCCAATCGCCACCGTCGATCAAAATAATCTCCAATTTTTAATACCTTCCGATAACGAGACGTTCATTGATTCAGATATAAAAAAATATATCAGAGGTAATTTGATATCGGTTTTGGGAAAGGATGTGGACTTTTCGGACCACATGGGCGTGACAAATAATTTCATCCACCTCCCAATTCAGTCAATGTAACGTCTTTCTTAATGGCGTCAACATCACGCAGACCAGCGAGCATTACCAGCTCATGAAATAGTGCTCAGATCCTGCAGCCACTCATCTCTCAAACGCCTACAGGTATCGCGACACGGGTGGAAAGTAGCCTGTCGAACCCTCGGCCGAGAATGTGACCACCTTGACTAACAAGGGATTCATCTTTCGTTGGAACAGTATTACCTGGAGTTGCTAAGTCCAGCTATTTGTTCGATTACATAGTGATATATGTAACGTACCCCTATAATTTTTGCCGGGCTTCGGGTTGCAGATCAGGCTGACAAAAGCTCGACCGATCTTTTATCTGATGAACAAGTGTGTCGATTCAAAGAAAGTTTTCAAATTTTTGGAACCCCAATTGCAGTTCAGGCGCGTAAGGCCGAAACCCGCATATTGCAGGCTCACAACGCGACACTGAAGGGGAGTCTCGGGCGCTATAACCTGAAGAATGTCGAACCCAAGACGTTCATATTTGCGGCCGGATCGAAATCCCTATCCATAGACAACGCCGTCCTGGGTCCCATCCCGAAACGTCTGTTGTTCCCCATGGTTAAGAATAGAGATTTTAACGCTTTGTTGGGCAACAACCCGTACATATTTGAACATTACGACATCAGCGATTTTTCGCTGATTGTGAACGGTAAAAAGTTCCCTAACGAGGGCCAAACTCTGGGCGTGGATCATAAGACATCCGTCATGGACTACACAACGATGTTCAAAGTGTCACTCGAACACAGGACTGCAGATAACACACGATATGTATATAAACGTCTATTTCATGTTACTATTTGACCTTACACCAGATAGGGAAGCGTCGTAAGGTCATACGTCCCACCCCGGAAAAGGCAGTATTAGAATCGAATTGAAATTCAATAAGCCATTGCTCGAGGCGAACACGTGTCTGTTGTACCTAGAATTCGACAATTCAGTCCTCATAGATTTCGAACGTAAAGTCACGACCGACTTTTATTGGACACCGTGCAGATGCTGTGTATTCTGCGTGACGTCAGCTCCTTCCTCGAAGTTTTCTCCTCCGATCTTCCGCCACATTAAATCACAAGAACATCCACCGTCATTGTCAATACCGATCCCCACACAGAGTGAGATTTACACTGGTTAGCCGTGCACTTCCGACCCAAATTTTCGAGTGCCTACTACTTTGATTCGTATGCCATCATACAGCTCGTACCCAGGATCCGGGCATTTATTAAACTCAACTGCACGACCTGGGACTATAACAGGCGACAGCTGCAAGGCGTGACGACCGACGTCTGCGGTAACTATTGCTGTCTATTCACCCTCTACATGAATCGGGGCTATAATCCGCAACAATTCATCTCGCTATTTGATACGTGGTACGCTGACCCTCTAGTGGAGCGGCTGTTCACTGCCGAATTCGGGGCCCGTATGGCTCGGGGCGGCTGGGGCCAATGCTGCCGCAGCTGCCCATATAATATAGGTACTCGGCCCCATTCTAATTATTCCTAATCTAACATGGCTGGAGGAGGGAGGGAGGTCGTGATTGATTACGAGTTCTTGCTAAGGCGCCAGAATGGACGGTCTTCAATGAACGTTCTGTGCCCAGCGCCAAAGCAGCCGCGACGTGCCGTTTCAAGAGCCCCTACAAGAATGCGGATCACAGCTCGTCACAGAACGGCCTGAATTTGGCCGACGAACGTATAGAATATGAGGAAATTTTCACGGTTCTCACTGAGGCCGTTGCCGGTTTCGCACACCTCTACGCCCACAGCGTCTCTAAACGTATATTCCTCGCCGGACTGACGGGACGGCCGATCCATAACCTAGAGGATCTCGACTGTCACCCACCCGTCTTTCTCAATCACAATCGCTGGTGTACATTGCTGTGCCACAAATTTCCCATATAATCTTGCGCAACGAAAACCGCGCATTCCCTTACGATTGGTTAATGTACTATCTGAAGAAGGAGGATTTTGTCCATTGTCCACCTGATATGACACGTCATTAGGCCACTTTTGTTGCAGCTTTGGACTAAACTGGACAAGTACGTCGCCACTCCTATCACTCTGCTTCCTGCTGCGATGGCGTCTCGTAAACAATCCTCCCGCGAACGTGCTGGAAGAGGAACTTCCCCACGATGGAGGAGCAGCAGTTGCTGCCTGACGCCTCATCTTCGACCTACAGTGATGTCTGTACCTACTGGGCAGCCAATCGTGCATTCGATCCCCAGAGAGTGCTGCTGAGGGGTCTGTTTTTCCTAAATGCAAACAAGACAAAATACGTGTCTGTCGATTTCTACCCCGCCCGTGACTAGGTCCCTGTTGTGGAATTCGGTGTCATACGGAGCTGCGGATCCAAGGCCATCATTCTTACGGACGAACAGGTCTACAAGCTGGCTCAGTGTCTACTCGCGATTGCCGATGCTATGTGCAAGGAGGGGAAGTAGGTGAAGACACCGGTCATCAAATGTGAAATTGGTAACCATCCGTTAGTTATGCCGAAACGTCGCCGCGGTTTCACCAAACTCTATGTCGGGAGTGAGTAAATATGTCTGACGCCGCTGGATCTGCACTACCTTGCCCGAATATTTAATATCGTGCATCACCAATTGCGCGATTACGTACTCGTTTTGCCGGGCTTATTATCATACGTGACGATGTGTTTTTCGTGGAGGCAATGCCTAACGCCAGTGCACACATAAATTATAATCACTGTACGAGGAACTTGTATCATTTGCGTAAAAAAAAATATACATTACATTGAATAAATTTTATCTAGTAGTGTTTTCTGTTTTTTTTCTATTTCATGTGTAGACAATGTTGTGAAAAGAAAAAAACACTCCACTAACCTGATTTATCCCTCGAGGTAAGGCACGTGTTTCCGCTTCCTATGTCCCTCTTTCTCTCTACAGTAGCAATCCGAAACGGTCATATTTGAATCTAGATGTAGATGCACATTAATTTTCTGCACACATTAAGTGATAATGTGAACAATTATATCATACCGGTTACAAATGACAAGGTTACGTTACAGGTACCGAAATATGTCTGTGTGCACCGGTTTCAATCTCGACGTGGTAGCAACATTCTCACGGGTCCTATCCCTTGGCACCAATGAGGTTGTTGGAATCACACCGAGCGAGAAACCTGTGCACGCAGACCCGATTCGGTACGTGTCACTTTGCCACTTGCATGTACCTGTCATTTTCTCTTTGTGCACACTATCGTTTAATAACATCTATATATAAATGCGTACATTTCATTGACATATTCATAGAATTTGTGTCCATCTACCTAGGATTACACCGCACCACCACCACCGTCTTCCAGGTCGAACTTCACTCTTCGATTGCCACGCTTTCCCTCCGTGCAGAAGCCAGGATCCACCGAAGAAGGGGGCCTGGGTGGAAGCCGTACAGTTACGTCTCTTGTCACTTACCACCGTATGACATCTCATCGTTATACCCGTGTTTCGAACGAAGACCCAGAATGCAAATCACGGATCTACGTCAAATTTATTGTGATCTCACCCACACACACACACACACACACACACACACACACACACACAAAAACACACACACTAGCTTATAACATTTCGGCTCGACGTGCAATACGAGAGTATAAGGGTGCGGTTGTCTTATAAGTTAATACACCTTCAATTACGTATTCAGAGAGAAATAAGGTATTGCTTCACCCACCTTAGCGAATTCAATCTCCGGATGCCACGCCCTGCTTGTTCTAGCAGCAGCTTTGTTTTCCCCTTCCAAATGCAATTCGTTTTCTTTCTAAAGTTCAATTCGTTGCGTTTAATGCGCTCTGGTAGATTACACTTCTACGCGCAGCATTATCCACCGCATTGCACTTACCAAACTCTACGGTGTCACGACCCGTCCTTCTTCTGCGCAGGTTTCACGTTACAGCAAGCACACAGATGTTAATGCCTCGGGGTCCTGTGACTTTACGTTTTATTCCGACCACCCCGCTAGTCATGTGACATACTCAAAGAGACACTCTTAGTCCTATTTCGCTTTCACACTGTGTAGGCTTATTGCGTACGTATTTGCAAAGCTCGCCCTTCTGTACAGGGGCCCCATAAAACCACCCACACACGATGCTTGGTACTTTCCCTTGGGTTCTTGGCGGTATCATGACGTCACCTCTCGGGTAGCCCAATGCAGTGCATGACAATATGTGCTACCGTCGGCACCTTACTGCATACGGAGATATCCAACAATTAGCTCACCTCGTAGAGGGTCAATCCGAACGGAGCCTCCGGGTACATTCAATGGTTTACCAACAACACCGGGGTTAGGTATTAGCGTTGGGGTGGCTCTGGCGGATAAACCTTACCCACCTATACGGCGGCCGGGGAAACCATGTCCACGGCTCACACGAGGGCTCCCATGTACACCTTTCAGATCGAATAAATTTCCCTTATTTAACTCTCTTCCTAGCGTTGGCGTAGGGATGTCTATGGAGGGCCGAAGCTTAAGACAGAGCACTTCCCAGAATGTAGTAAGACCTCCTTGCACGGAGGAACCTGAAGGGCCAATCAGGACGGCGGCTGTCATCCCGTTACATACCTCGGTTTAAGAAAGAAATTCAATCGCCGATCCTTTTTAACATTATTATGCTCAAGAACGAATAGTGCCCTGGACAGCACTTAGGCCCCAGGAGTCACGATTCCAAGTTGAACGGGGACTGCCATTCACCTCCTGCAAAAAACCCCTTCCATTCTTTTTAATACTGTGCGTTCCAGAACGAGTAGAGCTCCCCGACCACATTTAGGTCTGTTCCTGGTCTACACTCCGAATCGCCGTAGAGGTGGACACGGAGGAACCTCTACCAGACCTAACGGGGAACCATTTCTTTTTTAATATTATGCACAAAAGAGAGCAGGGCGCGGGACGCACTTAGGCCCTTCTTGAACTTAGCTCCAACTTGCACTCCAAGCGTTTTTATTTAATTTGGCCCGTGAGCTTTACCCAATTTTGAGTTTTGCAGCCCACTAACCATTTTTTTAATTTTGGGCCCTGGGGCTTCGCCCCGGGTGGGCTATAAGAGCCACATTACAACTCACACACACAAACACCTCACAGTAGTAACTTCCTATGCACACAGAAGATTCCACCACAATAATGCTATGATAGGTTGGGGATAAGTTTTATACAGACACCTATGCGTCTGTTCACCTTCCCTCAGTCGACATATCACAAGACCCTGATTGGCTCTATGTTATGTCTGTAGATTTAAACTTAGATTTCTCCGTCAGCTGGTGAAATCACCTTCGATCCTGCAGTTGCCCCAGGTGTACCTGTCTTCCTGATATGGCAGAAATCATCACGTACA
>Ga0131853_10006588_pt1 | contig 20979 bp, 14 predicted proteins | sample TergutLab28metaG_FD_92764 | JGI IMG/M metagenome (GOLD analysis project Ga0131853, IMG submission 92764) | Labiotermes labralis P1 segment gut microbial communities from Petit-Saut dam, French Guiana - Lab288 P1 (version 2) (version 2) | ecosystem: Host-associated > Arthropoda: Insects >...
AGGCAGGCAGGCAGGCAGGCAGGCAGGTAGGTAGGTAGGTAGGTATGTAGGCAGGCAGGCAGGCAGGCAGGCAGGTAGGTAGGTAGGTAGGTAGGATAAGTCCTGCATATATAAGAGGCTGCCTCCTGCGGCCATAGTTGGAAGACTTGATGAGCAGAACCTGAATGTACACCGTGATGGAAGATTAATCGGCTGAATATGGTCTGAGGTAGTAACAGCGACGTTCAGCAAAGTAAGAATAAGTAAGAAGAAATTGTATTGATTCATGAAAGCAGTTCGGAAGGTATACAGACCACACTATATATAAAGCAACATATTGTTCCAAAATAGCGTGTATCACACAGTGAAGAGCTGCACATCTATTTCATAAGGGCGGTACTAAACAGGAGTTCAGAATGAGAATGACGAGATCCATACTAGAATAGATAAGGAGGAAATAGCATATGCATTTTGGTCGTAACATCACGGGAGGAGACAAGTTGTAAGAGGGAGCCACACTTTCGGAAGGCAATATGAAAATGGAGCTTGGAGAAATGAGATGTGATTCTGTGGTTAGGGTTACCCGGTTGAGGATAGAGGTAAATGGCGGGGTTTTTCGAACACCACGTTTCTGGTTACATCCGATAACGTTTCTTAAACTGACTTATTGCGGAGTGATAAGTAAGCTGCACTGCTTAGGTCAGGGAAGCTGGGTGTCAAAACAAATAGTTTACTTCCATCTAAATTGTCGCATGTCGCCTTTTGCGTTAGTGTAATCTTACAACCAGCTTTTCGAAGACGTTGAAAGGTACTTTTTTTATATAAAAACGTGTCAATAATATCGATCTCTGACTTTATATAAGAGAGTTTAACGCAGTGATATGGTAAACATTGGGGTAAGGCTTTGGAAAATTACATTCCGAAGATGAAGTAACTACTCTATTTAAAAACGCCTATTTAATTAGTATATTGCCGGACTATTGCATTATATTAACAGCGTTAGAAAACCAACTTGCATACCAGCAAATTACGGACTGAACCGGTCAGAGGAGTTCCTTACATTTACTTTGGAAATATGTGCTGCTCTTTCTACTGTCTTTATTTCTCTTCCGACGATCATTTGAAAATAATAGGAAATACCAAGATCAGTACGTCGAAATAAAGTAGGTAAGGTTATAGTTTTTGTGCCACGCAGCTTAGACTGCGAATACAAAAACTTTATGCTTGAATGTCAACTGTGTCTGATTCTATTATGCAGCAGAGGCCTTGACATTTCAGAACAGATTACTCAAAATAGGCCCTAATTAAAATATTCTGTGTTCAGTACCGAAATGTATTATCGTTTAATGAAATTTCATTTAATTTTATAGCTACTATGGCGCTCTTAATAAACACTTCAGCCTGTTGATTTAATGACACCGAAGGACCGTGTATGGTATGGCATTTATAACTACTACTGTTATGTTATTTACATAGAACGCTGCTATGTAAAGTTCATTGTCCCGTTTCAGTGGTTCATCATTTGTCACCAAAACGCTGTGATATTTCATGCGGTTACAATGCAAATATTGTAGATTTTCCTGAAAACACAGTATCGTAACAGAAGTTACACAATTTTCAAGTAACAGTTACTACATAAAATGTCATGCCTTACGTCGAACGGGGATGATCTCATTGTACTGTTTAGGTGGCCGCCATGCTGATACTAAAAGTATCAGGAAGTAAAGGCCCCTTCCGGTATGCCATCGGCTCCAGATTTCAAAAAGTAAGGCAGTTGATGTAACTGAATAAGGCGTTGGGTTTTCTATATTTTATCATGCAAGCTATTTTGACTCTTTCTTGTCATTCCCAAGTACCTGAACTGATGTTCGGGCTTATTGCATCCGAAGCCACCGACCGAAACCTTCATTAACAGTTCTGGAATTATGACTGTGGCCAGCATTTTGCTAACTGTACGTGAACATACAGCTCTGAATTCATATATACGCTCCCCCACCACCCATGGTTTCCCCTGAAGGGATTTCTGTCCCTTCAGTTACGCAGCTCTGTAGGCGCGTAGAGCTGGAGTAAAATTGTAATTACGAAATATAAAGTAAAACGCCGGCAGCAATACTGTGAACAGGTTCGCCAACACACCGCACTCACACATAACAACCCTAAGATATATTTTGCTCGTATTAGTCTATGAGATGTAGGCCTAACACCATTCAGTGTCCACAATTTCGACTGTTTGATGTAAAGTCGTTGACGATGATCGCATACCATTCCAAAGTTTGCAGGGTGGATATGTTGAGTAGAATTGCGTGAATCTTACAGGCAGCAGATAGGAAAGCGTTTGCACATAGTGTAGAGTATCTTTGCGGATTTCGTAATAAAGACCGGTTATCGACAAAAAATTTTCATGAACTTTTATGAAATATTATCTGCAATCGAGAGAATTCTGACATTCAGAGGACCTTGCATCGTGATGTATTCTTATAATAGAAGCAGAGTCAGGATGTTCCATCCTGACCTCGCTAGCAGACAGTCAACATAACTAGCATAACAAATACCTATTGCTGTGTATACAGTGTTGAGACTCCTGATGATGGACAGTAGATCTGTCCGAAACATATAGAGTTCTTTACCAAAATAAACTTGAGAAATTGTACATCTTGTTGGCTTCTATTATAAAAGAGAACTCTATTTAAGCTATAGTAACGACATTCACAGGTAGTGCTTTGTCCTGAACACAGACATTATAGTTTGCAAACGTGAATACTGACGTATCAGCAGTGTTGAAAATTGTACATGTTTGAAATACCGTGGTTTCGTCAGTGCCTTCAGGCCTGTGGTTTTTGGAAGAGTTACATATTTCTATCCGCGTTCATATTTATAATACTTCCTGTCGATCCTCCGTGTAGGCGTGCTGTTCCCATTGATCCTGGAAGACTCCGTACTTCACTTTATCCTGCTTTCCACGGAGCAGTTTGATTTCTCTTTCGGACCACTGAATATAATATTCGTGTGAACATCTATTTACTCAGCCTGTCAGTATTGGTTTATTTCCTTTTTACCTACTACAGTCTCATCCTTCTCTCCTACTCACCCGTGATGAGGGTTGCTCGTTAACCGTATTGTCTGTAGTGCCGACGTGACAATGGCAGCCCTTGGCTGTGTGCCATTGCCGAAAAATAATAGCCAATGTTTTTATTTATCTTAGCTTGATAAGAATGTGGAGAATGGCTATGATAAGCGTGTTTTGTATTGCGGACACGCAGAGTATAGGAATATTTAAACAGATACGTAGGCTGGACTTATTATTGTAATCTTTTGGCATTTGCTGTTATGTACCAACAGATCTAACATTCAACAACTCTGCATTTTCCCTTCACACTTATTAAAATGTTCTGTATGCTGTGCATAATAAACAGCAAATGTATGCATACATAACATTGACAGAGTGATCTTTATGTATCTGTTTTTGTGACGTAATGTAATGTGGAGCCCAGGTTCAATTCCAAGCCAGTCCGCGTGAGATTTGTGGTGGACAATGTGACACTGAGATAGGTTTCCTGCTGAGTATTTCGCTTTACCCTTGTCAGCATCATTCCACCAATTTTACATAAAGACAAGGGGTGGAAACTTGGGACCCTTCAAACAAAGGTAATTCTCTTTCGGGCATCGGAGAGAATTGGACAGAAAAATAAGTCTGCTTGTTAACTGGGTCCCTAGTTACTAGGGCATGGTGCATCCGAATATGGAGGACAGCTGAGAAATACCTAAATAGGCATTTTCAGAGAGCCATGAAGGGGTGGTCCTAGAGTTTAGGGGTTATGCTTCACCAAAAATGTTATAAATTGTTACTCAAAGCTTCGGAAATGGGGGCTTATGTAAGCACTGTAATAAACCTGTGCGCTGCACGATAAACAACAAAGGAATTTATTTTCAGCGTGATCCAATATTTGTTCCTCATATATTCTGATTTTCAGAAAGAGAGAGAGAGAGAGAGAGAGGAAGTAGGTTTGAATGAATAATATCAAAATTTCTTTTCACGGTGATCTAAATATTGTAAATGTAAAGGTAAATTCTTTCCTTTTTTTTTTTTAGACATGAAAACATATAGGGGGAGTGCATGTGTGGCTCCTCCCATTTTTAACCGTTGCACTAGATGGAGATGAGGGATAAACTTCACGCCCCGGCCGTTTACCTCGACGGACAGGGCTGACGGTACCCAATGCATAGGAGCCTTATTTGTGTTACAGACTTTTATCCGAATTTTACTAAAATTTTTCAAAAATCTTTCAATAATTTGGAACTGATGTAGATTCCAGCATGAGTTTTAAAATCCTTAATTGTATTTAATTACGCGAAAGAAGATCGGCAAAAATTAATGTCATCAAATTCCTTTGATGATGAGAAACGGATATTAGACACAGCAGAACACAGTACACTGTTCTGACGAAACACAAGGTACCATGCTAATGGTCTTTACCATTCACCTGTTTGATAGGAATGCGCCTGAGGCTTCTCAATTAGACTAACCGCGAAACACAGTGTGTAAAGAAAGTTGCCTATAGATGCCGGCGATTCCTGTCCTTTCAAGCAGAAGCAGGATCATCGGGACAATTCCTCAGAGCAGCAGCCGCTATCCGGTGTTTCATCACAGTGTTTTCCCCGAATTAATTAACGAACCCTGCTGTTAGATGTCGATTCTGAACAATGTTGTAAATGCCAGAAGTTATGTCGGAACGTCTTTCCTAGTCTAACTTCAACCAGATATTCAGGTCCAGGATTTAAGACGTGCCAACACCGGTATGGGAAGGTCCATGTCAGCGAAGGGAGTATCATGACTTTGGGATTGTGTACCACATACGTTACACAAATAATTTTTAAAATACCCTCAGAGTAAATCGGCCCAGTTTTAATAAAATAAAACAAAAATATTTTAATTTCATTGCTCTATGTCTTTGTGTTCAGTGATGTTGCAGGATGGGGCTAATGAAATAGCAAGTGTGGAAAAAATGCAAAAAAGAAATAATAATAAAATTCATCAACTACATTTTTGTTAAACATAGTGGAAGAAATTTTAAAAGGGTGAGATTTCATTGATTTTAAGAGAAAATGTAACAATTTTAAAAAGTCGACAGCTAGAAAAGCGTCTAAAAAAGTATGTATCCTCCATTAATTGATAACTCAGGTCTGGGTAAAGTGACCGGAATCTTAATGCGAACACTAGACTCAAGTGACCTTTAGAATTAGTATAGTTTTACGAAAGCCGGTAGCAGCGGCCGCACGGTCTGAGGCGTGGGACTGCGGCCGCTCGTCTGTTAAGATTGTGGGTTCGAATCCCGCGGGAGGTATGGGTATCTGTCACTTGTGAGTGTTGTGTGCTGTCAGGTGAAGTTCTCTGCGTCAAGCTGACCGCTCGTCCAGAGGAATCCTACCGACCGTGGTGCGTCGTTATGTGTGATCTAGAAACCTCATGACTGAGGAAGCCATAGCCCACGTTGGGCCGCAGCGACACAAAAAAAATAGTTTTGCGAAATGCTTCATACGGCTGCATGATCGCTAAGTTCGCTGTGTAAATTCCCAAAACCTTTACTTTGAAGTGGATATAATTGATTAGAAGCTAAATGCTGTTATGAAGAAATAAACTGTGTCCAGTAACTATTGAATCGCACCATACGTACGGGTAGAAAGTGTCTAATGAAAGGCAAGTTAATTTTGAATAACATAATGTTACATAAAATACAGGGTGCTGCAGAAATACCTGACGATTTCGCAACACAGCTGTGAGTGGAATCGTTGGCGTGGGGAATTTGTTCTTGAGCGCCCTTCTAGCGAGGCTCAAAGCATTTCAGTTGCCATGGAGCGCTGGTCTGTACAGCATCGGGCTTTCGCTGTGGAGACATATTTCTAAAACGATTCTGTCGTTGTGACTCAGCGGATATTTCGTCGGCTCTTAAATATTCATCGGACCGACAGTGTCACTAGTCGCAATACTGTATTGTTGTGGGTGGGAAGCTTCAGAGAAACAGCGTCTGCCGTAAAAAGAAAACGTCCAGGAAGAGAGCCTTCACTAGAACTCCTGAGAACATCGAATGATTGCGTTAGGCTTTTGCCACAAGTCCTCCACTTGCGGGAATGTGCTGACAACAAGGGACGCCACCTCACAGACACTATAATCAGGAAGTGAATATTGTAATTGAAATGTTTTCAGATAAAGATAATTTTAGTAATAAATTCACGTAAAAAGGTAAACACTTCATTTTATTGTAACTTAAAAATCGTAAGGTTTTTCTGCCGGGCCCTGTATATAACACGTTTTATGGTACTCTAAAGTAAAAAAATCGCATTTACTTTTCACGCCGGTAAATAGGTGTATTCAATTAAGACCATTGTTGATTGTTTCTTGTGCACAACCTTACTGTTATTCGATTACGCCGAGCACCGTAGGACTTTGGAAAATATGACAAAAACGTGTGTTTTATTCTCCTCTTCAATCAGCTCCAAACATTTCTCGCTAGATAAGCAAGTATTTAGCGAATGACGTTCTAGAAGCACACCGGAACTGCTGCGGTTCTTAGTGAACAGTGTACATTAGAATTCTCTGATCTAAATGAAAATTGCTGGAAAAATTGTTCGTAAAATTTCACAATACACAACTTCAGAAAAATGCTTTCTGTGGTTCTTAATTTATGTGCGTAATGATGGACGGATAGAGCGATTTGCATAGACTGTCTGTTGATATGTGAATGAGCCTGCATTGTATTTTAATTTCATGATAGAAGTGTATTGCACTGTAGATTACATAGGCTTATTACGAATCGCGTGTTTTTGGTAGAATTGTACTTAAATTTCATGTACGGTAGTGGTTATAATTGTTGTGTGTGCGCCAAAATTAAACTTCCCCATATCAACTGTATCCAAATTCGGCAAGAAATCTTGGAATAGAAATATGAGTAGGAAAAAGAGATTGATTTATCCTTTGGCCCATGTTCTTACTTTCTACAATGAGTGCAGATTTCTTTTCCCCCATGGCTAGACAGCTCCGAATGGGTAAGGGCCTTCTCTTTGTCGAGGCTTTACCATCACACTCCGTTAGACAAACCACACTCGGAGGTCTCCTTTGGACGAGTGATCGGCCCGACGCACAGACCTCAACCTTACAACGCACAACACTCAAAAATACACACATCCATGCCCCCTGCGGGATTCGAGCCGCAATTCCAGCAAACGAGCGGCCGCAGACCCACGCCTTAGTCAGCGCGGCGGCCACCGGTACCGGCCAACGAGTGCAAATACGTTCCTTAAAATCCCTCAATAAATTCGTTGCTTTTTATTTGTATCGGCAACAAGTCGACCGATTGAAGACAGGAGACTGCAACAAGGGATGTGCAGTTGTCCTTCACGCAGTGTTACTGACCGTCTGCAACGGACATACTCTGGAAGCAAGGGATGGCATGAAGAATTGAATTTATATCTCCATGTATTTGAATATCATATCAGATAGCCCGAAACATAAAATTGCACAGTCACTTACCATCTGAATCATAATAATTAATAAGGGATGGCATGAAGAATAAAATTTATTTCTCCGTGTATTTGAATATCATATCAGATAGTCCGAAACATAAAATTGCACACTTACTTAATATCTGGATCATAATAATTAAATCTTGGGTATAAAGACGGTTTCATTATTGACATTAAGATGGGGTGATGCAGTTTGAACTCAGGACTTTCCTCATTTTGATTTTCAGTGTGCATTACCTAATTAAAAACTGCGGGGTACAAAATTTTCTCATTCATAGTACAGCACTTAAATGCACATTTTCCCAACATTCGTTCTTCATTCGATAGAGTGTGCATGCATGCGCGCGCAAGCACGCACGCATGCACAAGTGGATTCGAAAAGCATATTGTATGAAGTAGTTACGTAGCCCAAAAATACGTAGATGCTCGCTACGATTCTGCTCTTAAGCTGTTGAAAACAAAAGGGTATGGTACGATATTTAATTGTACTTTAACATGGGTAGAGGGATTTTGTCATTGTGCAAACCTAAATTATTTCAGTTACTGTTGGTAGTAATAAGATATATAGCTTAATAAGCAGTGGAACGTACTAGAGTGTTTTTATGTCATTTTCGCCCTTCACAAAATGCTGGAGTTTTATACACCGCTGTTGTGATGCAGATCATATCCCAACGGAACAAGACTGGAATTTTAGAGCTCGGAGTAGGCGTGTTTTTCGAATATGTTCTTCGCCTGTTTTCATCTGGCTTTTCCTTTTGTTCTGATGCAATGCTGATATAAATCTACTCTATCAGATTTTGTAACATGACAGGTACTGTTTTTTTTTTTAATTTCGTTAAATGCTCCCCACATCGAAAAATGTTCGAAACAACATTTTTGAATTTGATGGACTTTCCAATTGATTATTGTTATTCATTTTTTTGTACAAATAGTAATTGTATCTTGAAGCTTCTTGTGACTTAACCCAAACAGAGCGTCACTGTTTGTTCACCGCAATTTGTGGCGGTAGTCCTATACTGAGATATATTCTGCATTCGTCAAATACTTGAGAAAAAATGGAAATATAATGAGGAAGTTCATCAGCTCTTTATAGACTTCAAGAAAGCTTATGATTCAGTTAGGAGGGAGGTCTTATATAAGATTCTCATTGAGTTTGTTATCCCTAGGAAAATGGTAAGGTTAATAAAGACGAGTCTGACTGAAACATATAGCAGAGTCCGGGTAGGCAAGAATGTGTCTGACAAGTTCCCTATTAGGAACGGTCTGAAACAAGGAGACGCTCTATCACCAACGCTTTTTAACTTTGCTTTAGAGTACGCCATTGGGATGGTTCAGGTAAACCAGGATGGCTTGAAACTATATGGTACACATCAGCTTCTGGCTTATGCCGACGATGTTAATATACTCGGAGGAAGCATACGTACTATAAAGGGAAATGCAGAATCTTTAGTAGCTGCTACTAGGGAGAATGGACTGGAAGTAAGTGCTGATAGAACTAAGTACATGGTCATGTCTCGAGATCAGAATGCAGAACGAATTCACAGTGTGAGTATTGATAACAGTACCTTAGAGAGGGTGGAAGAGTTTAAATATTTGGGAACAACTTTAACACATCAAAATTCTATTGCGGAAGAAATTAAGAGCAGATTGAGGTCAGGAAATGCTTGCGTTCATTCGGTGCAGAATCTTTTGTCTTCCGGGTTGCTATCCAAAAATTTAAAGATTAAGATATATAGAACTATAATTTTGCCTGTTGTTTTATATGGGTGTGAAACTTGGTCGCTGACATTGCGGGAGGAAAGGAATCTGAGGGTGTTTGAGAATATGGTGTTGAGGAGAATATTTGGACCTAGGAGGGACGAGGTAACGGGGGAATGGAGGAGATTGCATAACGAGGAGCTGAATGATTTGTACTCATCATCCAATATTGTGCGGGTGATAAAATCGAGAAGAATGAGATGGGCTGGGCATTTGGTGCGTATGGGTGAGGAGAGGGGGGTGTATAGGGCCTTGCTGGGGAAACCGGAGTGAAGGAGACATCTGAGGAGACCTAGGTGTAGATGGGTGGATAATATTAGGATGGATCTTCAGGAGGTGGGATGTGGATATGTGGACTGGATTGGGCTGGCCCAGGATAGAGACAGGTGGTGGACGCTTGTGAGTGCGGTAATGAGCCTTCGGGTTCCGTTAAATGCGGGGAATTTCTTGACTAGCTGCAAACCAGTTAGCTTATCAAGAAGGACTCTGCACCATGGAGTAAGTAAGTAAGTAAGTCCTCTACTGAGGGTGGCGGTAAATGGAAATACTCTATGATAGGGAATTCCAGGTTACAGACTTCCATGGGCGCTACGAGAGGGTAACACTACACTGGTGGGGAGGGGGTCGGGGGCGCTGTTTGGGGTTTTGACTATAGGAGCTTTAGCGGCCAAAATCCGTTTCGCTCAGAGTAGACCATGAGTTTCGCTAACTAACTAACTAACTAGCTTTCTGACTAATGAATTGTGTGCCGAATTTTGATACTATATGGCTCGAGAGGCCGCGATAGCGTATTCGGTATAAAGACTCGCTACGGGCTGGGCGGTCCGAGGATCGAATCCTGGTGAGGACGAGATATTCTGAAACCGCCCAGACTGGCCATGGGGCCAACCCAGCCTCCTCTACACTAACTACAGGGTCTCTTTCCCTGGGATAAAGCGGCCGGGCGTGGCGTTGATCACCCGACCTCCATCTAGCGCCGGGGTTAACCAAAGAGTAGAGCTGTACCTCTACTCCCTCTCGGGGCTTTCATGTTCTGTTCTAAGATGAAGTATGTACGTTCCTTGGCACTCCATAGAATCTTTGTTTACGATGCTTCAACTACACTTTTTGTTCTTCTCTAAAGTTTTACTTCCTTACAGACGTGCATAAAGGATCATTACCTTCTCTAATATCAGCTTCTTGTTGTATTATTTGTAACTGAGAGACCTCTACGTATTGTCCGCTCTTCTGTCTTGAGACTCATCACTTCACAGAGGACAGAGTATGACTCAACCGGTAATTTACCTTGCTGTCGTCTGTCTAATAACCAACTCACTCTTAGTCATATTTCTGTTGGAGGTCGCTAAGATGTCGCAAATTTCCTTCGACGTCTTCAATTACCACATATTCAGAACACGGTCGTTTCAGTTGTCGATAAGAACCAAACAATTCCATATAGCAGAGTCATTATGAGGAACAAATCAATCTTCAGCTAGTCAAGGATGTCCTCTAATTTAAAAAAATAAAGCCGGATTTTCTTTTCCGCATTCACAAGAGCCACTTGCTCGTATAGTGAACCAGGTTGTTACAGTCTACGCCCTCCCGTCTTATTTAGGATATGTTATACTTTTATATTCCCTTTACGCCTAGGTCTTCCAAGCGGCCTCTTTCCTTGAGATTTTCCAAACAAAATCCTATATACATTTATCTTCTTTCGTATGCATGCCCCATGCTCGCCCATTTCATTCTCCTTGATTCACTCACCCAAAAGCTGTTTAGCAAGAAGTACCACAACCTACGAATCACATCTTTATAGCTTACCACTTCCTTAGTCCCCGCCTTACTTTCTACTTCGCAGTTATTTTCATCAATATATATTCAGAATTGTCTAGGACAGTGGTTCCCAAAGTGTGGCCCGCAGATCCTGAAGAATCGTAAACCGGTTCCAAAGGGATCCGTGGATACATTTCTTTAATGGCTACTTAGAAGTTTACTTACTTGTTTAATTAAAGGAATAATGTTTTGTTAAAAACCATTGCGGAACTTCTTTAATTGGCGATGTTTTTATTTCGTATGACCGGTAGAATAACTAATTTAGAAACCCCTGAACCCACCAAGCGAGCGACAGTCAGTTTAATTAAAGTCAAATCGTGTAATATATTGTTACGTGTGTTACTGGTGTGTGCTGGCATCTATCTATAATCAGGTCTGATATATAGATTTTTAATTTTGGATATTTATCAGCCGCACATTCTATTAACGCGAGCAAGAATGTGAGGATCCGTGGTTATGTTTCGAAGCCAGAAGGGTCCGCGAGCAAAACAGTTTGGGAAACACTGGTCTAGAAATTTTACTCACTTGCTTTAGATATGCTACCAAACCGGGGAGTTGTTTTGAATGTCGAACGGGGAACTGTAGTGACAGATGTATTTTATCCGTCTTTAAACCACTTTCTCAGAATACATATTGGACCATCTACCGAAGTATCTAGCTGTTATCGGGCACGAATCTCTCCTTGCATAGAAATAAATGTAAAATTCACCCCAGAACAGGCCACGAAGGCTCCGAGGGGGAGAAGAGGTATAGCCCTACTCTTTCTTTAACCTCTGTGCTAGATGGGGTGGGTGGTCAGCGCCACGCCCTGGCCGCTTTACCACCGGGAAAGATCCGGTACCCATTGTATAGGAGGCTGGGTGGGCACCAGGGCCGGTCTGGACGGGTGCGGAAAATCTCGTCCCTATTGGGATTCGATCCCCGGACCGCCCAGCCCGTAGCGAGTCGCTATATCGACTACGCTATCCCATCCCCCTTGCATTTAAATACTCCGGCTAAATGTTTCCAGACCAGACGGGAAGCGAATTTGGTTGTTGATATTAAATAGTGGTCTCACTTGTTTAATATTTCACCCTTTGTTCCGTACGTCGCCATAAAACCGGAAAATTCCCCTCCAAGATTATTAATTAAGTTAATTTAAACTTAGTCCAGAAATTACCATTTTAAAGGTTCAGATCCTCATATACAGTTTCTCTTTCGCGCCTTGCATTAAAATTGAGAGCGTGTAAGATTTATATGGAACATGTTTATGTTTTATGCCACAAGTTTCAAATGAAGGAACTCATAACCTCGGAAACTCTTCTAATATTCAAGCCTCCCTCCTAAGTCGATGCCTAGTAATCTCTACAGTGCTAAATGAAAGTCCGTTGTTGGCGCTTACGGCACCATTCCTTATACTCGCGCAGACCCACTCTAAATCTTGTTAACAAGTTGGGGGAGCAAACTGATATATAATTTGAAACAGAAGTGAATGCGTTGTTTGCTTTATTCTGACTGCTTATAAATCTTCGATGTAATCACTAGAGATGGAAATGCGGGGACGTGTGGGTAGTGAGTGCTTGCCAGGCTTCAACACAAGTATATCATCACGCGTAGGAAAACCGTCATAACATGACATTGCTTTTTTCAGAATTTACAGGAAGACAGTATAGCGATGATTTTTCAGTGGAAAGAGTTAAACAAATTAGTGCCAATATTTGCTGCTGCGTTTGTGAGCTTTCTGTTCTATAGTGGTTGTATGTGCACCCTGTTCTTCTCGAACTAAGTCAGCGGTCCAAGCACCGCTTTACATGTTTCCTTAGGGACAATAATCGGCTTTTCGTGTTATTCTTTTTCAGAATTCGATAAAAATTATACGGCATTTCTATTATATAAATATTTACTTGCATAATTTTATTGACTTACATTCATTTCAAGACATCCCTCTTCTTGGGCTCCAAATTAAGTAGAACGCAGGCCTTATAATGCTTGCGACATATTTTCGTTGAACTTTGAATAAGGTGTGTCTGTTACACTGCTGTTAGTGTCACACACTTCGGTTAATTTTAAAGCTACATTATTTTGTGCCTAAGGTCTGCAAACAGACGCTGGGTTTATCTGAATACGCACCCGAGAGGAAAATTGCCTGGATGATATATGTGTGTATGTATCTACCAGTGTGTGTTATGTGCGTGTATTATGTATCGTATAATATTTCTGTGTGGCTCACTGAATACTTGAAATTCTATAGCCTAACATCTGTCTAATTGATAAGGCATTGCCTACAGGGCAGAAAGGCATCACGAGTTAAGAGAAGGCATCAGTTTGATTATTTGTCAAGCTTACGCTTGCCGGTAGATGTCATAACGGGCTGAATGGTTATCGCTTGTTTAGTCGGCACGTATACTGTTCTGTTGTAGCCCAATTCAATGCTAGTCTTTAAACACATTACATTTCTTAAAGCAGTAATGCTTTAAAATTATTTACTAATGACGCTGTGTTTGCTCACTGTGGTATATCTGTGCAGTACGTATAAAGAATGCAAATGACTCATAGCACTTTAAGAATTTTGTTTGTTTGTTTTGTTTTGTTTTTTTTTTTTTTTTTTTTTTGGCGCGACAGCCCGTAGTGGGTCAGGACCTCCTCATTCATGATGTTTCTAGACCACACACAACAACGCGCACAACACTCACAACAGACAAACATCCATGCCCCCGCTGGGATTCGAACCCACAATCTCAGCAGGCGAGCGGCCGCAGACCTACGCCTTAGACCGCACGGCCACTGGGACCGGCAAGAATTTTGTTAGTAATCGATTATTTCTCCCGAGCTCTCCGACACAAGGCGACTGTTAAATTTTCCCGTTCCGTTTATCGAGTAAATATACGTTTACATTCCCATGGTTTAGACGGAAGGGAAGCAAAAAATCAACAAAATCCTAAAAGGTAAATTGCCCCTATGCACACCACGAAGGTATATTTGAAAGTGGAGTTATAGTGCCACTCATTCTTACACCGTCGGCCCTAGGTGGAGATGAGTGTTTAACTTCACGCCCCGACCGCTTTACCCACGGAGAAATCGCTGCACGCAGCCTATGAATATAAGGCTGGACGGACTCCAGATCCGGTCTGGACGCTTTGGGCAAGAGAAGCTGGAAAAGGACTTCTTCGTTGAGAACGAAATGCATAGCAACAACCAAGGTTGTTTACCCTTGAGCACTTACACTGCCATTCTTGTATTTATGAAGAGCTGCATTGCCATGTCGCCACGGTGACAGCTATAGACATTCATTGAGGAAATCTGCTGCCAAAAGTCTATCCCTTTGATACGGTGTAGAACCCAATCACGAAGACCTTCTACATCCATCAGCAAATGTACAAACCGTTCGTTAATTAGTTATTAATTGTTCACATCGCGCAATTCGGCAATTTAATACAGCCTGAAGCCTGCATTAAGAAGTCATAATTTAACATAATCCAAGGTCACCACTGCGTCTTACAATTTTGCATATTTTTCTCAATCTGCCAAAACAAATACTGCCAAATAAATCTATTTTCTTTGGCTAACAACGCCTAATTCTGCAACATTTCTTATGGCACAATCCCAGCAATGAGGTGGTGAGTTTAGACGAAACGCGAGTGGACAGAGCCACTCTTATAGCTCAATTCGAATAACTCCGCCGTGCTGCTGGCAAACATCCATGTAACGAAAGGCGAGGTGCCAGAACTTAATCTGTACTAGCGGGGTAAAAACGTTAATATGGCTGGTATAAATAAATAAATGTTTGTACAGCGCCGGCTATCTTCGCATGAGTGGGGTTCGATTATGTGATCTGTAAGACGTCGGTGTGTGCAGTCTGTTCCTTTTTGTGTAAGTTAAAGGCGAGTTCAATAAATTACCTAAAGACCTTTCCAGACAGGTTTCCGCTAGACTTCCCTGCAGTAGCAGCAGACAATATGCTTTCTTCTTCCGCTGGGGCTTCCTCTTTAGCCGGTCAGGCAGCCACACCTGTTGCTGACAGCTATGGTTTCCTTGTAACATCGTCATTCGTTGTCCGCAATGCTTACAGCTATTTGAGCATCGACTTCAGGCCTCTTTTCATAAAATTATTAATTTTTGTATCAGTTTCGTTAGCCTAACTATGAGGAGTGCAGATCCTGGTGGCCGTGCTCTCTAACGCATAGGTCAGCAGCTGCTTGACTGCTGCGATCGCGGATTCGGATCCCGCTGAGGATATGGATATTCATCTTTTGCGTTTGTTGCGTGTTGTATAGGTAACGGCCTCCGCGACGGGATGATTAAAGTCATCTCACCTAACTATCTGACAAAATAGACTCTTTTCCTTATTCTTTGCTACACTATCATCAAATTATTACCATGTGCTTATAACTGACAGTTGGAATCGGAAGCAAATATCCTAGCGTCCAGAACCGGCTGTATGGTGATGGTGTTCTTGTCTAATAAAAATTGCGGGGGTAGAACTTCTTTCCTGTAATATACCAGCTTCCTCTGTCTTGTGGAATTTTTTAGAAATAGAAGATGCGGGATGATGGCGTAGTCGTTATATCGACTAGGCTACGGCTAGGGCGAGGGAGGAATTGTGGCTCAATTCCCGGCAGGCATAAAAGATTTTCTCTTCTCTAAAGCTTCGAGACCTTCACTGGGATCCAGCCTCTATCTCTACGACGAGGCTGGGCTGCTTTCCTCGGGGGTAAAGTGGCCAGGGCGTCTAGTTGCAGAGATTAAGAAGGAGTAGAGCTATATATCCCGTTACTCTTACACTTCTGTGGTTTGCACACAGAGAGTTTTACTGTTTAACAACACATGCTCGGAATCGACCCTGTAATACGTAATGTGTCTGACAGTGAAAGCCTCGTATATACGAAAGAACTTAATTCAAAGACGACAGAATGGTGGTACTGGCATACCTGTATCTGTCCGCCTGATAATTAAAAACGAACAACGATTCTTTCTTTTATCATTTACTTATTAGACTTTATAAATTCATTTGATGGCATTTTTAGGACAAGACCCAGTAAGATGTAAAATCGTTGTGGATAACAAATGTTTACAAGTAAAGAATTTTAGATATTTTACTTGTGAAATTTTCTATGAAATTGAAAAGGAAATATTCAACAAAATTAGGAAATTTTCCGAAATACTGGGAATTATAAATGACACTTCTAAACCAACTGTCGTCCAGAAATTTTCAAGAATAAAAGAATATAATACACTGGCTCTACCCATTCTGTTATATGGAAGTGAAATTCGGACCCTTAGAAAAAAGGATTAAAAAATTTGACATCAATCGAGATGAAAGTTACCAGGAGATCAGCCGGGTACACCCTTTGTGACCACAAGAGGAATGAAGAAATTTGGGAAGAGTTAGAAGTAGAACCAATTGACGAGAAACTAAGAAGATACAAATCAAATTGGCTACGACATGTACCAAGAATGAACAGCAAAAGGATGCCAGAAATAATGCTGAATTATAGACCAAATAGATGAACACGACTCGGAAGGCTTTGAAGAGACTATTAGACGAGGCCGAAACAGGTGTATCAAGGCGTAACTCGTGACGGGTGATGACGATGATAATGATAAATTATTTTAAACCGTTAAAGGACACAAAAAATATATATAATTCGTGTCTTTAATATGACAGAAGGATAGTTGTAGATGTGGCGTATGATGAAACAGTACGGTTAGTTACAATTCAAAGGTAGATGGGTAGATCTTACACTGTAGGAAAAACGGAATAGTTTTTTGTGTACTGGGTAATGGAATTGAAGAAATCGTCTATTGGCATTTTAACCTGAGAGCTTAAATTTTATGCCTATAAACTGGCTATTTATACACTATATCGTTTAGAAGGCAGTAATATATTAACCTGGAGCACATGGGAAATAAAAATGCGAGCAAAATAATGTACTTTAGCTTCAAGTTACAGACTTTTCTGACATAAAATGTTCACTTTCAAACCCTCACAGACAAGTTCATCAATAATAAATCTGCCTTCGATTTTCGATAAACTTCATAGAAGTTCATCTAGAGCGCGTATTTGATGAACAGCAACAAAACTTGTACTGGTATATCGTAATTAAAGTGAAATATTTTGAACGTTGTCTATCGTGTAGGTTTGTTAAAACACATCTGTTTGGAGGTTTCGTCTGCCTCCGTCTTAAGATGGGGAGCACAGTTGAAGCAACCCACTATGCTCGATCGGTTAAAAAGAGCTAGCCTACCGACAGAGGCTAGCTGAAGGCAGACACAGACAGTCTACTGAGCGTCGTTTTTCTAGTCAACCTGGACGATGGACATTGTCCGAAACATCGTTTAAGTTTGTTATAAGAAAACTGTAGCTCTTCATAATTTACAATATTGTGACATGTAATTCCACAGACATTTATTTTACATTGTGGGAAACGAAATTTGGTGTCGTGTAGACGTATGTTTATGCGTCCAAACTCTACAATACAGGTAACCCTTTAAATGTTAGTAGCAACTGTACTTACCATCATTTTTGCATTCAGAAACTCTGCATATTTCGCACACAGTATATGTATTTCATATTATTCTGATATCAACAGCTTTATCTGATTGGGGTTTTTGTTGAAATATTGCATGTTCTGTGCGAGGACGAATCTGAATATTTGATATAATTTTAAAATATTTAGCCTTTAAAATGTTAAGAATCTTTATATGTAATTTATACGAACATAAAAATAAAATTCCTACATAATACAAAGTAAGTTAAGAAAGGTGCTTCTGATAGTGGAATTCATGCAAGGAGAAAAATACAACGTATGCTGTACGTTTGTTTATTTTTGAGGACGGAGATGAAAACAGATTGTCTTGGATCTGTATTCGGGATATGTCGGATTCATGTCTTGTCCGAGCTACTTCTTATTTTGACTGACGATTTCTATGGAGTTCCTCCCTCTTCGGTTGAATTGTAGGACAGTATGGTACTAACATTCCCGTCAGAATCCTTACCTAATCCCCATTTTTACCACTTTTTTATTTTATGTCACATTATGTAATCTTGAGATTTGAAATAGTGTTGTTAAAATCCGAATAATAAATAGGTGGCTAAAAAGCGAAATCCTAATAGGCCTACAACTAATTCAGTCTTACGAATTTTGACAGCTTCTGTTGTGGTAGGTGATATATGACACCGTGTAGTTTAATAGATGACAGTCTGGAATGTAACACCGTGTGGTTTGGTAGACAATGATCTGTGTTATGGCCACCTATCAGACTGCATGATTTCACATCTCCAGAGACCGCAGTCTACACCTTTCACTGTGACAACCTGAATCCTCAGACTATATGCCAGTGGTACCAGCAACTAGATAATCCATTAATTGTCCTCCTTTATTGCAGTCTCGCTGTGCGCACTTTCTCTGTCTTCTATAGTCTGTGTCTATAACGTTGTTAATTTCCGTCTCTCATTTCTTGTACGGCAAGTTACACCGAGATGTTGGTCGTTTTATTTAGCTGCAAACATCCGTCTTCTGTCTTTCTTTTTATTTTGTCCTGGTCTTTTGGCAGAATGTTCTTCACTCCCACAAGATCTTGTCTCTTGCTCATCCATTCTACCCCACACTCCTTCCCATTATCTCTTGCTTTGCCTCCCTCCCTGGTTCATTTCCTCTTCTCATCTCATTTCTGGCCATTCTCTCACTGCCAAAACACCAGCTCTCTTATCTTCGTACCGTCACTGTGTGATTGCATTTATTGACCAACAATATTGCTTCTTACTGCCATTCCCTTTTTATGTTCGCCCTTCAAGATATATTTCACACAATTTTTCCGTATGTCTGCACAATTTCAACCTCACTTCAGGCTATTTGCTCTCTGCTACGGTAAACGAACAGCATGCTGTTTGTACATTACAATCGAAATGTCACTTACAGTTCCCAGTACCCTATGCTGATAGCTATGCAGACGGCTAAACCCACCCTTGCTTCCGTCAAACTAACGAAGTCCAATGTGACCAGTGAAATCAATGAAATACACACACCTCGCTTCGATATCATCTTAAATTTTACCTTCCATTGCAATGCCATATTCTATTACTTCTTTGCACCAAGCGCATAAATGGCAGCAGAATATTTCGGCCGAATTTGTTCTTCTTTCCGCATGTTTCGTACCTGCAGTTACTAATTGCATTGCGGTTGAGTATGGTATTGTCAAAGAAATGATTGTACAAATTTAATTTTGTTTCGCGTTGGTCCGGCATAGCCTGTCCTCTACATGAGGATGAAATAGAAATGTTACCAACTTTCCAAACAGCGAAGCGAAGTCTGTCTAAAACTGGCACATGTTTTGCAGTGTTAAGCTCTACAACTTGTATTTGAAATAGGCTGTTTTTCAGTTTTATAAATATTTTACAAAATAAAAACGGGAAATCGAACATGGTTTTTGCCTTACGTTACGAATTTTGGAGCTTAGCCCTGCTACTTGAGTTTCGTACCAGACCGATAATGGGAAACCGAGGAAGAGCATGTTTACGATAATATACAATAATTTAAAATAAAGACAAAAAGGCAAATTCGCACATTTATGCATCAGGAATATATTTTTAGGGCACTGGATGTACTTGTTGGTTGAGGCAATGAGCTACAAGCCGGAGTGAGGCGGGTTCGATTTCCGATAGGGTCACTGGAATTTTTCATTGCTTTTAATCCTTCCGGCCGCACTGTGGTCCTGGGGTCGACTCAGCCTCTAACGGAAATGAGTACCAGGAATATCTTTTCGAGTTAAAGGCGGCCGGTACCTAGGGATGACAACCTTACAACCTTCATATGCCGATTCTCTGGAAATTCTGGGAGCCTCAGCATCCTGGGGACCTAAAGTCTTGTCGAGGTCTGTACCTTTACCCTCTTCTGGATTTGCCTACCTACTCTTACCGAACGCCCGTATTACTAACACATTCCTCTGTGTATAGCAGAAGGCTTTGATTTGACGGGATTTTCCTACAACGTGCAATGTTCTTTACGCTTTGGATTACCAACGTTGCTGGCAGAAATATGACACACTTATGATAAAGATAAAGGCTTCCTAATTTTATATTTGGGAAAGCGTTAGTGAGAAGCTGTTACTGCATTTCTGTGGAATGTTTTCAATCCCTAGGCATCTTCACAAAATTACATTAGGTCTTGCGGGCCGTATTGGAAAATTCGTCGCACAGCATATTTGGCACCGCAACTCTCAACATTGCTGTCCAAATGATGAACCGAGGGCAACATAGCTCAGACGATCAGTCGCTGGATTCTAACCGCAGATATCATAGTTCAGTCCCAAGGCAGCTGATGTGGGTATGATGTTTGAGAGCTGTCAGTGTAACACGTTTTTCAACCAAAATTTCGCTCTTCCCCCGTCAAGTCTCATTCCACCAGTGCTTCATATTCATTCGTATACCATCCTGGGGGCTGAAAATGGGTCCGTTAGCTACAGCAGTTCCAAAGAGACATAGCCTCACTCAACCAAGAGAATAGAAACAGACGACTCCTAACACTAAAATGACCCTTTAAAGCACACGGGTAACTACCCTATGTGGACGAGTTTAAATATTTGGGAACAACTTTAACACATCAAAATTCCATTGCGGAAGAAATTAAGAGCAGATTGAGGTCAGGAAATGCTTGCGTTCATTCGGTGCAGAACCTTTTGTCTTCCAGGTTGCTATCCAAAAATTTAAAGATTAAGATATATAGAACTATAATTTTGCCTGTTGTTTTGTATGGGTGTGAAACTTGGTCGCTGAAATTTCGGGGGGAAAGGAATCTGAGGTTGTTTGAGAGCATGGTGTTGAGGAGAATATTTGGACCTAGGAGGGACGAGGTAACGGGAGAATGGAGGAGACTGCATAACGAGGAGCTAAGTGATTTGTACTCCTCACCCAATATTGTGCGGGTGATAAAATCG
>Ga0131853_10006590_pt1 | contig 20974 bp, 13 predicted proteins | sample TergutLab28metaG_FD_92764 | JGI IMG/M metagenome (GOLD analysis project Ga0131853, IMG submission 92764) | Labiotermes labralis P1 segment gut microbial communities from Petit-Saut dam, French Guiana - Lab288 P1 (version 2) (version 2) | ecosystem: Host-associated > Arthropoda: Insects >...
GTGCCGTGGCCGCGCAGCGTGCCCGCCGTATCGACCGTGACGTCGCCGCCGAGTGTGGCCGAGGGCGTATCGATGTCGCCCACTTCGAGCAGGCCGTTTGCGATCTCGGTGGTGCCCGTGAACGCCGAACTGTTGCCATCGAGAATCAGCGAACCCGCGCCCGACATCAGCAGCTTGCCGCTGCCCGAAAAGTTGCCGCTGAACGTGCCTGTGGTGCCGCCGGCCGGTGCAAGCGTCAGCGTCTGACTGACAAGGTTCACCGCGCCGGTGCCGGTGAGGTTTGCGATTGAAATCCCGCCGGACGTCCCCGCGATATCGAACGTGCCGTTGTCCGTCACGCCGCTCGAATCCGCGATGCTGCCCGCTCCGCTCAATGCCAGCGTCGCGCCGCTGCCGATCGTCGTCGCGCCCGTGTACGTGTTCGCGGATGTGAGCGTCTGCGTGCCGCCAGCCAGGGTCAGGCCGCCCGTGCCCGCGATCGTGCCGCCGAATGTATCGCCGGCGTTCGTCAACGTCAGCGTCTGGCTGCCGAGCGTTACTTTGCCCGAGCCGGCGAGGCTGGCTACCGAGGCGCCTGATGTACCCGATATGTCGAACGTGCCGTCGTCGGTCACGCTGCTCGAATCCGCGATGCTGCCCGTCCCGCTCAATGCCAGCGTCGCGCCGTTGTCGATCGTCGTCGCCCCCGTGTAGGTGCTCGCACCGGTCAGCGTCTGCAAGCCGGTGGACAGCGTGAGGCCGCCGCTGCCCGTCAACGAGCCGGCAAATTCGCCGCCGGTGCCCGACAGCACCAGCCCCGCTGCGCCAACCGCCACACTGCCGCTGCCCGTCAGCCCGGCAATCGTTCCTTCGATCAGCAGCGCGCCGTCATCCACGACATTGTCCAGCGAAATGTCACCCGCGCTCGCCAGGATCAGCCTGGACCCGGTGCCGATCGTCGTGGTGCCCGTATAGCTGTTCACGTTGGTCAACGTCTCGATGCCGTTTTCCAGCGTCAAACCACCCGCGCCCGAGATTGTCCCGCCGAACGAGCCGCTCGCACTCGTGAGCGTCAGCGTCTGGCTGCCGAGCGTCACGTTGCCCGAACCTGACAGGCTCGCGATCGACGTGCCGCCCGACGCGCCGGAAATGTCGAACGTGCCGTTGTCCGTCACGCCGGTCGATCCCGCCACGCTGCCGGCTCCGCTCAACGCCAGCGTCGCGCCGCTGCCGATCGTCGTCGCGCCGCTGTACGCGGTGTTCGCATTGGTCAAGCTCAGCGTGCCGCCGCCCGTGCTGCTCGCGACCGTCAGGCCACCGCTGCCGCTGAGCGCCCCGCCGATGGTGGACGCGTTGCCGTCGGTATCGAACGTGCCGCCGTTGCTGCCCACTACGACATTGCGGCCGGTATTGACGCCCTGCGTGGTTTGCAACGTACCGCCGTCAAGCGTCACGGTGCCTCCGGAAGCCCCGAGGTTGCCATCGGCCGATACCGCGAGCGTGCCGCCGACGATCGTCGTGCCGCCGGAATAACCATTCGTGCCCGCCAGCGTCAGCGTACCCGTACCCTGCTGAACCACCGCCCCCGAACCCGAAATGGATCCGCCGAACGTTAAGTCATCCGAACGATTGAACGACAGCGTGCCGTCGTCCGTTACGTCACCGGCGATGGTGCCGAGCGAACCGATCGTGCCGCCATTGCCGATCTGCAGCGTACCGGCCGAGACGTCCGTGCCGCCCGAATAGCTGTTGGTGCCAGCGAGCACCAGCGTGCCGGTACCGGCCTTGTCCAGCCCGCCGGTGCCGGTCAGCGCGGACGCGATGGTCGCGCCCAGCCCGCTGCCGACCGTGATGACCGAAGACGGATTGGTCAGTTCGATGGCATCGCCCTGGAGCACATAACCATTGGCCTGGAAATTCATGCCGCCGACGCCGATGGTGCCGGACGTGTCGTCCACCGTCACCGTGCCAGCGGTACCGGCGAAGACCGGCGTGTCGCCGTCGAGCCAGCTACTGTTGGCGGCGCCGTCCGTGGTAGTCCAGTTGTTGCCGGCTTCGCTCCAGGTGCCGGAGCCGCGATGCACCGTGCCGTCGCCCGCGGTCGTTGCGCCGTCCCAGGTATCGGCCGTCGCGAGCGTCACGACGAGGTCGAGGCCCGGTGTCGAGACGATGCCAGCGAGACCCGGGACGACCACGGCGGTATCGTCGGTATAGCTGGCGATGCCGCTGGCGCGCACGATGGTGAAGCTCTGCCCCGCCGCCAGCCCGTTGCCGGTGATGGAGAGCGTGCTGTCGCTCACGGTCGCATTGGTGCCGATCGTGAGATAGCTGTAGCCCGTGGTGCCGTTCGGTGCCTCGAATACGAGGGCACCACCGGTCTGGTCGTAGTTGCCGCCCCCGGCGATGGTGACCGGGTTGTCCAGTTGCAGCGTCGCGCCGGTATTGAAGACGGTCTGGCCGGTCACGTCGAAGGTGTCGTTCAGCAACAGGTTGCCCGAGGCGAACGTAACACCGGCGGTGTTGCTGTTGATCGTGCCTTCGTTGGCCGCGCCAATGCTGCCCGAGGCGCCGGTCAGCGTACCGAAGATCGTGCCGGTGCCACCGCTGATCGTCAGGTCGTACGTGGTTGAGTTCACGATGTTGCCTGCGATCACGCCGGTGTTCGTCACAGGGCCCAGCGAGCCGCCGACGAGATCGAGCGCATCAATGGCGCCTGTAATCGTCCCACTGTTGGTGAGCGTACCGATCGTGCCGTTGTTGAATATCGCGGCGCCAGTACCGCCTTGAATCACGCCGCCGCTCTCGTTGTCGATCGCGGTTATCGTCGAATTCGTGCTTGCGTTGTCGATCGCCGTCCCAACCGCGCTGATCTTGCCGCTGTTCGTCACCTGCCCGATCGTGCCATTGTTGATCAGTGCGCCTACCGAGCCGTGCATCAGGCCGCCGGCCAGATTGGTAATCGTGCTGATCGTTGCGAAGGTGTCGTTGTAAATGGCTACCTGATTATCGTTCCCAGCAGACTCGATCGTGCCCGCATTACCGATCGAGCCGATCGAGCCACTGTTATAAATGCCGTCTTCGCCGCCGGCAATGCTGGCACCGATCGTGTTGTTGATCACGCCGATCGAGCCGGTATTGTTAATACCGTTGGGCGGAATGTAGCCAAAGCCCCCCCCGCCGTAAATCGTGCCGGCGTTGGTCAGGGTGCCGATGGTACCCGTGTTGCTGATCCCCTGGCTGCCACTCTGGATCGTGCCGCTATTGGTCAGCGTGCCGATGACGCCGCTGTTGGACACCGCCATGCTGTAAATGCTTTCAGCAATGATCCGTCCACCGATGGTGTTGTTGATCGCCGTGACGTTGTCCCCGCTGCCGATGTCGAGCCCGTACTTGAGCCCCGTGATCGTGCCGCTATTGGTGAGCGTGCCGACCGAGCCATTAACGGTAACAGCCGTGTTCGCGGTGAAATTGGCAACGATGCCGTTGGACGCGATCGTGCAGTCGCCCGAGGTCCAGTTGAATGCGCCCACCGAGCTATTGACGAGCGCGTTGCCCGATCCGCAATCGGCCTTCGCCGCCAGTGGTGAAAACCCTGCGATGATCCCCGTCACGGCAGCGGCAATGGCACGCTGCTGCGGTCTTGTGGTCTTGCGGGTCATGTTGTGCCCCGATGCGTGTGTTATTTTCACGCGATTCTATAAGATCAAATTCGGCGCTGCCAGAACGGCGGATGGCATTAAAAAGAAAACAATTTGCACCCCATTTTTTTGTAAATCACTTGTAAGAACGTCCGCTACAAGGTCCTCATAAATGGAACAAACATGGCAGACGATGTGAATGCAGGCGGTTTGATCGGGACAAACGGCGTCTGGAACATCGCTGAAGTCGTCGAGCACCACGCGGCCATCCATCCGGCCGCACCCGCGCTGATCCTTGCCGATCAGATGCTCAGCTTCCGCGAACTGGCCACGGCCATTCACGTGGTCGCGCGCAAACTGCTCGACAGCGGCGTGCAACCGCGTCAGATGCTGGGCGTGTCGATGGGGCAGACCGCATTGCATCTCGTGGCGTTGCTGGCGATCGCGCGTATCGGCGCGGTCGCCGTGCCGCTGCATGTCGCCTTCCCCGCCGAGCGCCGGATGCAAACGGCGCGGCGCTTCAATGTGTCGGCCGTGGTGTCCGGGCGCGGCGACATGCAACTCCCCGGCCTGCCGTTCATCGCGCTCGACGGCGTGAATCTGGGCGCGCGCGTGGCGCCGTTGTCGCCGAGCGGCACGCAACGCGACGATCCCTGCTGGGTGTCGTTTTCTTCGGGCACGACCGGCGATCCGAAGGGTGTACTGCGCACGCACGGCTACATGCTCGACCGTGTCCGCCAATCGCCGTTCGTGCGCGGCCCCCGTTCGCGTCTGCTGCCGATGGATCTGAACTTCGCGATCGGCTTCGGCCAGGCGTTGCGCATGCTCATGCTCGGCGGCGCCGTGGTGCTGGTGCCGAACCCGCTACCTGCGAATCTCGCGTATATGGTCCGCGCGCATGCCGTCACACATTGGCTCGTTTCTCCGGCCCTCGTGCAGGAAGTATTGCCGCTGCTCGAAGACAACGATATTCATTTTCCGTCGCTCGATTATCTGCAGATCATCGGCGGCGCGCCGGGGCCGCGTCTGCTCGATGCCCTGTTCAGCCGGTTTTCTCCGCACGTCTATGTGGTGTACGGCGTGTCGGAAATCGGGCAGATCGCGATTGCCGATCCGCACACGCTGCGGCATGCGCCGACCAGTGCCGGCCGCGTGTGTCCGTGGGTGCAACTCGAAGTGGTCGGCGACGACGATCGGCCGGTGCCGGCGGGCCAGTCCGGCCGCATGCGCGTGAAACTCGACCACATGTTCGACGGTTATCACCTCGACGCTTCATTGACGTCGACGCGCTTTCGCGACGGGTGGTACTACCCGCTCGATCGCGCGCGACTCGATGCCGATGGGCTGTTGTACGTCGAGGGTCGCGAAGACGACGTGTTCAATCTCGGCGGCGGCAAGATTAACTTTCGCGACGTCGAAGCCGTGGTCGAAACGCATACCCTGGTGCGCGAAGCGGTGGCCTTCGTATTGCGGCAAACGTCCGGCCGCGATTTACTGGCCATTGCGGTACACGTTAGCGCGCCGGTTTCCGGCGAGGCCTTCTTGAAGTGGGCCGAACAAAAGCTCGGACCGCACTGCCCCGAACGGCTCGTGTTCGTCGAGCGCTTCGAACGTACCTCGAACGGCAAAGTGATGCGTGACAGGCTGACCGAAATGTTCTCGCCGAAATCTGCCTGATTCTGGATAGCCCGATAAACCCGGTAAAGGACCGTTGTGTGAATATGCCTGCTGCTCCTATCGCGCCCGCTACCGTCGATGTGCGCGCGATCATCGATCGTCGCGGCGTTGGCGGGTTGCAGAAGCTCGTGCTGTTGCTCGGTTTTTGCATCATTGCACTGGAAGGCTTCGATCTCGCGGTGATGGGATTCATCGTGCCCGTGTTGCGCCAGCAATGGCACGTCGGCAGCCATGCGCTCGGCGGCGCGCTCAGCGCCGCGCAATTCGGCCTCGTACCCGGCGCACTGATCGCCGGGCCACTCGCGGACCGGTTCGGCCGCAAGACGGTCGTGCTCGGCAGTGTGTCGGTATTCGGCGTGTTCACGCTGCTGACCTCCACGGCCACGAGTCTCCCGATGCTCGCCCTGTTGCGCTTCGTGACCGGTATTGGCGTAGGCTCGGTCGTGCCGAACACCGCCACGCTGATTTCGGAGTACGTACCGGAGCGGCTGCGCTCGCTTTCGGTCTCGTTCATCATCTGCGGCGTGGCATTCAGCTCGGCGTGCGCCGGCTTTCTGGCGGCGTGGATCATTCCCGCGTTTGGCTGGCGCTGGCTGCTGGTCATCGGCGGGCTGGCATCGCTTCTGATGATTCCCGTTCTATTCGTCGCGATGCCGGAATCGGTCCGTTTTCTCGTGGCGAAGCATGCACCTGCTGCACGGATACGCACGATCATCGAGAAACTGGTGCCGGGCGAAACGACGGAGCAGTCCGTTTTCGTCACATCGCTGGAACTGGCGGGGCGCGGTGAAACTGCGCTCGTAGTGTCGCCCGCCTACCGCTTCGGCAGCGTCATGTTGTGGCTTGCTTATTTCGCTGCACTGTTCGCGAGCAATACGCTGTCGAACTGGCTGCCGAGCTTCATCAAGGAATCGGGCTACGGCTTTCAGGCCGCAGCGACCGTCGCGGCGTTTTATCAGTTGGGCGGCGTCGCGGGTGCGTTGGCGATCGGCTGGGCGATGGATCGCCGCGATCCGCACAAGGTGCCGGCATGGGCCTTCTTGGCCAGTGGCGCGCTATTTCTCGGTCTTGGGCTCGCGTTTCATTCTGTCCCGTTGATGCTGCTGCAGGCCTTCGCGCTGGGCTTCTTTCTGATCGGCGCGATATGCAGCGTCAACGCGCTGCCGACCGCTTACTATCCGACGCAAGCGCGTGCGACGGGCACCTGCTGGATGCACGCAGTCGGACGCTGCGGCGCGCTGGCGAGTATCTTTTCCGGCGCACAGATGTTGAGCATGGGATGGAGCGCGGATCGCGTATTCCTGGCGTTGATCATCGCGCCCGTTGTCGCCGCGAGCGCGCTGCTGGCGAAGCGGCGTTACGCGGCTCGATAGCGTTTACTCGATCAGTTTTCCTTGCGCGTCGTAGAACGGGTACGGGCCGTCGGCGCCTTCCACGTAGGCGTGGTGTGTGACGATGCCCGTGCGCGGATCGTAGCGATGCAGTGCGAACGCGGGCGGTTCGAGCATGAACGACGACGGGCCGTCCGCGCGCAGGTCGAGCGTCACCTGATGGGCGGGCGCCGGCACCGCCGACGCGATCGTGCCGCCGAAACGCGCGAATATCGGCCGGTGCACATGACCGCAGATCACGCGCTCGACGTTCGGATGCTGCCGCACAAGCGCGTCGAGGCGCGTCGCGGCATCGGGCGCGAGACGGATCGCGTCCATGTGCGCGATCCCGCAGTCGAACGGCGGGTGATGCAGCGCGATCACGACGGGCAGCCCGCGCGCGGCGTCGAGTTGCGCGGCGAGCCACGCAAGCCGCGCATCGCACAACGTGCCGCCGCTTTGCCCCGCTTGCACCGAGTCGAGTGCGATCAGGCGCAACGGGCCGAGATCGAGCGCGTACTGCACGAACTCGCCGCCTGCGCGCAGTTCGGCGCGCTCGGGGAAGGCATCGCGCAGCGCGTCGCGATCGTCATGATTGCCAGGCACCAGGTAGTACGGCAGTTCGAGCGTCGCGAGCAGCGACTTCAGGTGCGCGTATTCTTCGGGCGAGCCGCCGTCGACGAGATCGCCGGTCATGAGCACGGCGTCGGGGCGTGGCGCGAGCGCGTTCAGCCGCGCAATGCAGCGTGCGAGGCTCGCGGCGGTATCGACGCGGCGATACGCGAGCGCGCCGGGTCGCTTGATGTGCAGATCGCTGATCTGGGCGAGCAACATGGTTGAAGGACCTCCTGAGTCAAATGGGAATGCCGCTCACGCGAGCGCGATCAGCGCATCGGTCGCGACCGACACACCGACCGCCGTGCCGCGCGCAAGCTCGATGCGCCCCGCGACGTCGACGATCAACGCATCGGGCGCCGCGCCGCTGATGGTCAACCGCGTGCGCTCGCCGAGAAACGCCGCCTGTTCGACGACGCCGCGCAGATGGGCATCGGCCGGGTCGGCGAGCCACGCATCCTCCGGGCGGAAAAACAGCTCCGCCGCACCCGTGAGCTTTGCATGCGCGGGCAGCGCGCCGCCGGTCGTCGCGAGCGTGCCGTCCCGCCACTGCCCCGCGACGCGATTGAGCGTGCCGACGAACTGCGCGACGGCGCGATTCGCGGGCCGGTAATAGATGTCGCGCGGCGTGCCGGCCTGCTCGATGCGGCCCGCGCTCATCACGACGATGCGGTCGCCCAGCTCCATCGCCTCCGCCTGATCGTGCGTCACGTAGACGGTCGTCACGCCGAGTTCGCGCAGCAACGCATTCATCTCGCCGCGCAGCGTGTCGCGCAGCCGCGCGTCGAGCGCGGTCAGCGGCTCGTCGAGCAGCAGCACGCGCGGACGCGGCGCCAGTGCGCGCGCGAGCGCGACGCGCTGGCGCTGGCCGCCCGAAAGCTGCGTGACCGGTTTGTCCGCGTGGGCTTCGAGGCGCATCATCGCGAGCAGCTCGTCGACGCGTTCGCGCGCGGCCGTGGCAGGCACGCGCTGGATCTTCAGCCCATAGCCGATGTTGCCGCGCACGCTCAGGTTCGGAAACAGCGCGTAGTTCTGAAATACCATGCCGACTTTGCGGCGCTCGATCGGCAATGCGGTCACGTCCTCGTCGCCGAACGCGACGCGCCCGCCCGCGTCGGGCGTCTCGAGCCCCGCAATGAGACGCAGCGTCGTGGTCTTGCCGCAGCCGGACGGTCCGAGCAGCACGAGGGTTTCGCCCGCGTCGATCGTCAGATCGAGCGGTTCGAGCACACGCGTGCCGCGAAACGTTTTCGCGCAGCCCGTGAGCGTGATCGGAACGGAATCGAGTTTCACTTGGAGTCCTTATTGACTGCTGCGCCGCGCGTATTACCGGCAGCGCCGGCCGCATCGACGCCGAGCCACTGCATCGCGACGAGCAGCGGCATCGTCATGAGGAAAAACAGAATCGTGTACGCGCTGCCGATTTCGATGCGCATCGACGCATAGGCATCGGCGAGCCCGACCGGCAGCGTCTTCGTGTACGGCGTGTGCAGCATCCACGTGAGGTTGAACTCGCCGATCGACAGCGTGAGCACCGACAGCGCGCCCGCGAGAATGCCGGGCCGCGCGTTCGGCAGCACGATCGTGACGAATCGCTGCACGAAGTTCGCGCCAAGACTCGCGGCGCCTTCTTCGAGCGTGCGCAGGCCGTTCGACGCGCACACGGCCGCGACGGGCCGCACCATGAACGGCAGCGTAAAGATCACGTGTCCGACGACGATGAACATCACGCTCATGCGAAACGCGGTGACGCCGCCGTACACGACGAGCAGCGCGAGCGCGGACGCGAGGCCGGGCAGCGCGACCGGCATCACGAGCAGTTCCTCGATCACGCGCGAGAGGCGCGTGCGGCTGCGCGCGAGCGCATAGCCCGCGGGCACGCCCGTGACGAGTGTGATCGCGAGCGTGAGCGCCGCGACTTCGAGCGACAGGAACACCGATGAGTGATATTGCGTCCACACTTCGGCGAGCCAGCGCAGCGTGAGTCCGCTCGCGACACCGCGAAAGTAATTGACCGTGAGCCCTGCGAGGATCGACATCACGACCGGCACGATCAGAAACGCGCAGGTCGCGAGCGTGACGACCCATTGCGCGAACGCGATCCAGCCGCGCGCGCTGGGTAGCGAGAACGGGCGGCGGCGCGGCGACGCGCCCGTGGTGCGGGGCAGCGCGGCGCTCATGCTGTGGCGGCGACCGTCGCGCCGGTGAGCGTGCGGGCGACCGCGAGCGCGGCCCACGTGACGATGCCGAGCACGATGGACAGCCCGGCGGCCGTCACCATGTTCGCGTTCAACGTAAATTCGGTGTAGATGGTCATCGGCAACACGTCGATGTCGGTGGCGAGCGTGAAAGCGGTGCCGAACGCGCCCATCGAGGTGGCGAAGCACACGGCGCCCGCCGCGATGAGGCCCGGCGCGAGCGCGGGCAGGATCACGTCGAGCAGGATCCGCCACGGCGACGCGCCGAGCGAGCGCGCGGCTTCTTCGAGCGACGCATCGAGCTGCGACGCGCATGCCATCACCGTGACGATCACGCGCGGAATCGAGAAGTAGAGATAGCCGACGAACAGGCCGGCCATCGAGTAGGCAAACACCCAGCGGTCGCCGGTCAGGCGCAGCGACAGCGCGCCGATCAGCCCCTGGCGGCCGGCGAGCATGATCACCATGAAGCCGACGACGACGCCGGGAAAAGCAAGCGGAAACGTGAGCAGCGCGACGAGCGTGCGGCGGCCCGCAAACTCGCGGCGCGCGAGCAGTAGCCCGCAGATCACCGAGAGCACGAGCGTGGCCGCCGTGACGGCGACGGACAGCACGACCGTCGCCGCGAGACTGCGCATATAGCGGCCATTCGTCAGCAACACTCGATAGGTGTCCAAAATATGTCCGTCTGCGCTCACCTGGACGAGCGCGACCATCGGCAACAGCCAGAACGCGCAGAACACCGCCAGCGCCGGCGCCACGAGCGCGATACGCCAGCGCAGCGGGAAGGTCAGGTCGTGCACGGTTGCCTCCGGTCTCGTCTCGTCTCGTCTCGTCTCTTCGCTAGGCGCGGATCACTGCATGACCTGCAGATAGCGTTCGCCGAACGCCTGCTGCTGCGCCGCCATCTTTGCGAAGTCGACCGGCTTCGCACGGGCATAGTCGCTCGCGGGCAGGAACTTCGCGGCCGTTGCCGGCGACATCGCACTCGCGCGCACCGGGCGCAGGTATGCATTGGCCCACAGCTTCTGGCCTTCGTCGGACAGCACGAAATCGAGCACCTTCTCGGCGTTCGCTTGATGCGGCGCGTTCTTCACGAGGCTCATCACGTACGGCACCGAGATCGTGCCTTCCTTCGGGATCACGAACGCGACGTTCGCATGGTCTTTATACTCCGCGCGATACGCGTCGAAGTCATAGTCGAGCAGGATCGGAATCTCGCCCGAGAGCACGCGCGCGTAGGCGGTCTGCTTCGGCACGATCGGCTGGTTGGCCTTGAGCTTGCGGAACCAGTCGAGCGCGGGCTGGAAGTTGTCGAGCGTGCCGCCGAGCGCCTGGTTCACCGCCACCGCGCCCGCATAGCCGACAAACGCGCTCGACGGATCGAGGTAGCCGATCATTCCCTTGTACTCGGGCTTGAGCAGATCGGCCCACGACTGCGGCACCGGTTTGCCTTCGAGTGCGTCCTTGTTCACGAAGAAGCCGAGCGTCCCCGAGTGGATCGCGAACCAGTAGCCCTGCGGGTCCTTCATGTTCGCGGGAATCTCGTCCCAGTGTTTGGGGCGGTACGGCGCAATGACGCCCTTGTCCTTCGCCTCGAACGCCGACGACACGCCGAGATACACGACGTCCGCCACCGGGCTCTTCTGCTCGGCCATCAGTTGCGCGATCGCCTGGCCCGAGTTCTTGTTGTCGAACGGCACGTGAATGCCGGTCTTCTCCTGGATCGCCTTGATCTGGCTGGCCCAGTCGGCCCATTCGGGCGGGCAGTTGTAGCAGATCGCCGTTTGCTGCGCGTGAGCAGCTTGCGGCAGCACGAAACCGGCTGCTGCGACGAGCGTCGCGGCGATGAGCGCCGCGCGTGCCGCGAGGCGCGAAGTGATGCGCGCAGTGATCTGCGATGCTGCGCGCGAGAAGGTCGGTAGAGGGCGAGCGAATGCGTGTGCAAGGGCCGGTTGGCGAATCACGACGGGTCTCCCTGAGTGGGGTTGAGGAATGGTTGTTTGTTTCAGGCTGTCGCTGGCGGTAAATGGAATGCAAGCGGGAGTACATGCGAGATCGCCATGACCGTGCCGCCGTGGCGCACCGTGTGCGGCAAGATCAGCGAGAGCGATGCGTTCGGATCGGGCGCCACGTTCGCGCGCCGCCCGTCGATACGTTCGATGAGCCGGTGCCACGCAGCGCAGCCGATGCCGCGATTCGGCGAGCTGACGCTCGCAAGCGAAGGCGATAGCAGCTCGCCCCCCGCGAGGCCGTCGAAGCCGAGGATCGACATGTCGCGCGGAACATTCACGTGCGCGCAGCGCAGCCCGCGGATCACGACCATCGCGAGCAGATCGTTGCTGCAAAAGAGCGCGGTCGGGCGCGCGGCGCCGTGCGTGAGATGCGCGAGCACGGCCGGCGTGAGGGCTTCCTCGTTGAAATCGACTTCGAGCGGCGGCGCCGGTTCGAGCCCCGCGTGCAGCATCGCCTGGGCGTAGCCCGTGTAGCGTTGGCGCGCGCGGTCGGAGGCCGCGAACGCGCCGGACAGCATCAGGATGCTGCGATGGCCGTGCGCAATCAGCATCTGCACGCCGTCGTAGGCGGCCTGGCGATTGTCGACCGACACCGATGGCCGCCGCGCCGTGTCGTTGTGCGTCAGCACATAGGCCGGGCCGTCGCGGTCGAGTTCGTCGAGCAGCGGGTGCGTGTCGGCATCGGTGACCGTGAGGATCAGCCCTTCGACGCGCTGCGCGCGCAGCGTCTCGATCGCATGGCGTTCGCGCTCGGCGTCGTATTGCGTCGTCATCAGCATGAGCCGGTAGCCCTGCGCGGCGGCCAGTTCGTCGATGCCCTGCAGGCATTCGGCGAACACGGGATTGGCGAGCGTCGGCAGAATCACGCCGATGAGGCGCGTGCGCTCGCTGCGCAACTGGCGGCCCAGCGGATTCGGCCGGTAGCCGAGCGCGTCGATCGCCTCGCGCACGCGTGCGAGCTTGTGCGGGTTGACCGTGTGCGGCGCGTTGATCGTGCGCGAGACCGTCGCGATCGAGAGCCCGGCCCTCGCGGCGACATCCTTGATCGTTGGCGTCATGCGTGCATCCCGATTGAAAACGTTTTCGACGTCGGGATTATCGGGAGCCCATGTGACGCTTATATGTCTGATGCGGTGGATCGATGCGGTCGCAAACAGGCCGCCCGCGAACCGGAATCGCGCGGTGGCGGCGGATCAGGTACCGATGGTCGGATCGTTACCGGCGAACATTCGCGATCGTTGCCTGCATGATGGCGATCACCTTGTACGCCTCCCCGGCGGCGCCTTCGTCAACGCGGCATATCCGCATGCACTGTCGAGAATGCTCGTCGTAGCGCCCGCGTGGAGATAGCCGTGCTGTTGCGAGAGAAAAGAAGGAATCTCCATCATACCGGCACGCGAAACGCGGCCGGCGTGCGCGCTTCGTCCGTGTGGCGGCATCTATCGGCAGAAGCGGTACGATCAGGACCAGGCGTATCTCGCCAATCCCGCGCGCGAGATCGCACCCCACCGAGGAGTCAACCATGCCACTCGCATCCGCCACTGCCCGCCTTGCCGCCGACGCGCCCAACTACTACGTCGCGATCGATGCCGGCCACCACACGCTGTACGGCGACGAAGGCCCGCACGAAGGCGGCCAGGATCGCGGCCCCGCGCCCTTCGCGTTCGTGCTGTCCGGACTTGCCGCGTGCACGGCCGCCACGCTGCGCATGTACATGCAGCGCAAGACATGGCCGGCCGCCACGATCGCCGTCGAGGTCAGCCTGCATGCGGATCACGACGGCAGCCAGTACATCCGCCGTGACGTTGCCGTCGACGGACCACTCGAAGAAGCGCAACGCGCTCGCCTGGCCGAAATCTGCGAGAAGACGCCGGTCACGCTGCTCATCAAACGCGGCACGCGCATCGATACGACGCTGCGCATTGCATGACTCGCGAAATTCAAGCCGCTTTCAGCGCTTGAATCGGGTGAATGTTTCGAATCAACGCTAATATGCGATTCGCATTTTTATCATGCATTTCGGATCTTTTATTCCCGTAATAATTGCATCGTGAATTTGTAATTATTCAAATTAAATGAATTACTACGAGGACGCTAAATTTGGCTTGTACTATCCGGAAAATTTGACCTACTATCCCCGACATAAGAAGCTGTCCGCTCATATACAAGAAAAGGTTAGCCGTCGGGGACCCGCCACGATCCCCGGCACACTGCGTCAACCACATAGCGAGGGGTGTCTCATGCCGGGAAATGTCATGGTGTTCAACATCTACAACGAACCCGTTACTAATCTGCTGGTCGGGAACAACAACGCGGGCAATATTGCCGGATGGGCAACGGGACCGAATCCGCCGCAATACACACCGAGCGGGTTGCCAGTCAAGCGAACGAAATATCCATCGGATGAGAGTGCGTCGTTTGCATACGGCGATAATCCAATGGTCTTTCCATGGCATAGCCGCACCGGTAAAACCACGGTCAATATTCCCGTCTCCACGAGTCTCGACGACGATCTCATCCTCTACCTGTCGCAGAACGAAGCCATTCTGCTTACGGCGCGTGGGGTCGTGATCAGCACATCTACGGTTACCACCACGCTTAGCCTGGCGGAAATGCAACGAGACGGTCACGTCTGACGGGCGGCGCCCTGGCGCGCGAGCGGGCACCTGCAACGGTTCCGCCGCGCGTTACCTTAACGCCTGATTTCGAAGATTATCGTGTCGAATTTTCACCGCACGTGATTTCGTGCGGCGGGCATAGTTTTGCGGTTTATTTTAATAATTAGGTATACGAATCAACAATCAAGAATCGATATCGTCCGGAGTGGGTGCGAGGCCGCGCCAGTCAATCACACCGTGACTTGGTTTTTTATTGCAATACCGGGGATCGGGTGTTCGATGGAAAATACGGCGGAAGTGATCTTCAGGCAAACGGCATCGGAGGCCGGGTTTGTACTCTATTGCGCGCAAGCGGATAGCACCGCCCCCTCGGCACCTTCCTATGTTGCATTTTTGCTGTTGCCATCGGGAACGGGTGCTCCGCCACCGGAATTAAGCCTGTCACTCGCCTGGCAGCAGGCGGGCTATTTCCTGTTTTCTCTGCAACCGTTGCCGCCACAGCCCCGGCAGATCGCACAATCGCTGAATTTGAAGCCGCCTTACGCAACCACGCGCGGCATGGCATGGATCACCTCGGCAAGCCCCCAAGCATGGGATGCCGTCCCGGTTCCACTCCTGTACATTTCCCCGGATAGCGGACAAATTGGTAGTCCGAACGCAATCGTGCCGTTCGGTAACGTTGTCCTCAAACTTCCCGGTGGAACGCAATGGTCGCTGCACGCCGACGCCGGGTACGCGACCCTGCATGACCGCGGGATCTTTCTCCTGCGCGACGACGGACAGGGAACACAGGTCCAGCCGCAAAACTACGACGTGGCGGTCTCGTTCAACCCGCCCTCGCCAGGTCTGCTGACATTCGCCGCCCAGTGGGATGCATACAATCTGTTCGGCCTGTTCGCCGATCATCCCGAACGCAACGGGCGGCAGGGCGGCGAACTGCGTTATTTCTACCCCGATGCCCAGGCGCCCGGCGGGTTTAGCCAACTGCGTTACCCCGTACTGCCCGCGTTAGGGGACGACGACTGGCCGCTGCTCGCCTTCGACTGCGCAATGGACCCGCTCGCGCCACTGGACGGCGCGCGGACCCGTTTCCTGTTCCAGCCACAGGCCCTCGAAGAACTGCGCGCGCCGGTCGGCAGGACGGTCGCCGGCAATCCGGTGACGTTCTCTCCGCACGTGCCGCAGGCAGGCCCGAGGGCCGGACTCTATCCGGCCGCGCGTCCTGATCTTGCGGGCAAAACGGCGGCCTATCTGGCGCCGGTCGGGCCGTTCGTCGTCAGCGTGCCGGACGGCGAGGCAAAAATGTTGTGCGGCACGATGGGAACCGAGTATCTGCGCGTGGCAAGCGGGGACATCTTCGAGTTCGTGCCGTCGATGCCGGCCGGTTCGGCCTCGTTTGGCGCACGCTCGGGCCACGCGGCGGCAGGCGCGTTGCTCGAGGGTCCATTCGCTACCTCATGGGTCCGTTTTCAACGCGGTGACTCTGCAGCGACACGGGGCTATTACGCGCAGCCCGGGGCCTCGGTCAGCTTCGGCCGCGGCGCACTCGACGCGGCCATGCATTATCCGGCGGCGGTATCGGCGCTGGTTTCGACGCTCGAATCGGGCAACCCCGAAGTTGCACAGACGGCATTTCCGCTCGTGCCATACGGCGATGTTTTCGCGCTGGCCGACGGCACGGTGCAGAACGGAGCGACGCTGGCCGACTATGAGAAGCAGGTCCTGGCCTGCGTGCGCGGCAGCCTGATTCGCGGCGCGGCGCCTGCGCACCCCGTATTCGTCAGCGAACAGGGCGCGCCGTTGCCGGCCGCGCGAACCTCCACGCCTCAGGGGTTGCTGGTGAGCCTCAACGACGCCGCCTCTGCCGCACCGCGCGCACGCAACGGCCGGCTCGCCGCCCCCGCGCCGGCGGCCGGAACATGGCGATCTCTGGTGCTCGCACGCAGCGCGGATCATTACCTCTCTTTCGATGCCGATCCGTCCACCGGCGTGGTCGACGCGCGGCTTGCAAGCGCATTGATGCGCGAGCAACTTTTTCTCGTGATGAACAACTGGGACAGGTTCCCCTACATCACGCGGCTGATGCCCGTCGCGGGCTTCAACTTCGAGTTCGCGCCCGCCCCGGGGGCTGCCGACGCGCGACGCACGATCGTCGTGTTCAAGTACGCGACGACACAAAGCCTGGCCGACCTGATCCAGACGCCTGATAGCTGGCCCGACACCGACTGGTTCATCGGCGGCGCCTCCGAAGTCGCCGACGCCCAGGCGACACTGGTCGCCGCGCTGAAGACCGCCGAGGCCGCGCGCAAAGATCGCGACGATCCGTTCGCCGATTTCCGCGCGCTGATGGCCGATCCCGCGTGGACCGGCATGCTCGCATTCAACGCGCCGATCAACGGCAACGGCATGCCCGATGATCTCCAGATGCTGTTCGCAGGCATAGACGGGCAGCTCACGGCGCATCATTTCGGCGTGCAGGCCAACCGCATCAGCGACGACGCCGGAAACGATCCGCAAATCAGCGAGAGTTCGATGTTTGGCGTGATCTACTACCGCGCGCCGACGCGCAGCGAGGGGCCGGACACGCACGCCATACGTCTCGCGGAGGATCCGCCGCCGGACTACGTGTTCACGGTCGAAGAACTGGCGGTCGCCCTCAGCAAGTCCGTCGTCACGCAGTTCCAGTGCCGCGTGGGCATGACCGTGCGCAGGCTGCTCGACCGCGAAGTCAGCCTGGCCAACGCCGCGCCGTCCGACGCCCCGCCGGACACCGTTGTCGTCGCGGGCCAGTACCAGCGGATCGGCGACGTCGGCACGGTGACATTCGCCGGCGCCCAGCACGGCACCTTTCTGTTCAATCCGGACGGCTCGCGAATCCGCGTCGTCGAATCGATCGGGATCACCGGGGCGAGCCTCGTGCCCGTTGCTTCTCAAGCGAAACCGGTGCAGGCCGACGGCGGCTCGACCATCTCCTCGCGCTTCTCGTTGAGCGGAACACTGGCGTTCTCAGCCGACCCGTTCCCCGGCGTCAAAGGCTTCGATCTCTTTTCCTATGGCGTCGCAATCAATGGTCCGGGCAGCGCGCTTGCGGGCGTCAACGTCGATGGCCTCGCGTTCACGATCACCTGCGACCTGGACAGCTCAGGCAAACGCAGCGGCGCGACGCGCATCGCACCGGACCTCGCCGGTCTCGTGGCGGCGGACAATCGCGACGCGCAGCGCAACGGCGCGCTCGTGCGCATGTTGCCGCTCAAGCTGCAAGCGATCCTGCATGACGACAAGGGCATCGACATCAAGGCGCTCGGCGCCCTGCCCGTCCAGATGCCGGCCCTCACCGGCGTGGCCGTGACCGTGCCGGGCGGCGGCGGCGTCGAGCCGATGGCGAGCCAGGCCGCCTACATCACGTCGACGCCGCGCTACGCGCTGCAATTCGCGTTACCGCTCGGCTCGCTGGGCGCCCTCGCTGACGCGCACGCTTCGCTCGACGCGTCGCTGATCGTGGCCTGGGGCGCCAGCACGTTCACGCCTGACGACGACGGCGCGGCGCTGTTCGTGCAGATGCCGCAGGTCACCGCCGGCGCATTCGGCTTCAATCTCCAGGGACTGCTGAAGACGACTTTCACCGAGGCGAATCTCGGCCTCGTGCAGACGACGTCGGGGCCCGCCTACGTGCTGCTGTTCAACAACGTGGCGCTCAGCGTGCTCGGCATCACGCTGCCGCCCAAGGTACTCACCGATTTCATCGTGTTTGCCGATGCGCGGGCGCCCGGCAGCGGCAACCTCGGCTGGAGTCTTGCCGCGACGCAGGCCTAGATGCCAATGAAAAACGACGATCCGATTCTCGCCGCCCGCAGCATTCACGCCTTGATGAGCGCGCTAAACGACGTCTACGGCTGGACTCTGCCGACCGCATTTCCCTCGGGAACGTCACTGGCCTCGCTGTGGGCCATCCCCATCACCGTGCAGAAAGACCCGGCCACCGGCGTGCTCTACGTCGCCACGGGGACGCAAACGTATCCGGTTGCCACGATCCTCGAGGCGATCGTCCAGGCACAGGTACGCAAGGGACCCAGGCGGCCCGTTGCCTTCATTACCAACCGTAGTACTTCGTCAAGGAGAACCCAGCATGAGCAGATCCAAAACGGCCGTGGTCTCAACCGGGGTCGCCGCTGATCCGCCGTCCGCGCACCTCGTTTTCGGGCTGAACTTCAATCTGCACGGCACGATGGTGCCGGTGTCGACCGACGACATCGCCAACGCCAAAACCAAAGGCATCGAATTCACGCTGCCCGAGGCGGTCAACCTGGGCACCCTGACCGATTTTCAGGCGTGGTTCCAGAAGCAGTTCGGCGTCAATCTCCCGCTCGGCACGGACCTGCCGTCGCCGCTCGGCAAAATCATGGAATTGCTCACGACGCTCGACGTCAGCGTCGACCAGTTCCATATCAAGGTGCCCGGCACCGAGTCGGAGGACCAGAACAAGCTCTACACACTGGCGATGTCCGCGATCTGGCCCGCCGGTCAAGGCATTCCGCTCATTCCCGGCGTGCTCACCATCGACGGCGCCGTATTCGGCGTGAGCAACGAAGCGCCCAAATCGAACGGCTAACCAACCTGCGCAGGCGCCCGACCCATGTCGAGATTTACGCTTGGTATACCCGTCACCCTCGTTCTGTCGCAATCGCAGGCCGATGCCCTGCAGGCGAGTGCAGCAGGCAATGACGACGACGGCTTCGGCCTGCAATTCGGCTTCGCCGTCGGCGACGGCCCCACGCAGTTCACGGTGGGGCCCAAACCGACGCAAGCGCCGTTGAGCTTGCGCACGGTGATCGAGCAGCTCGCGAAGATGCTCGGGATCAACGCGATCGCGCAGGTCGCGGACCTGAGCGCGTCATGGCCGTGGAGCGAAATTTTCAGCGTGGAAATCGCGCCGTACCTGACCATCGCGATTGGCGACGCGCCCGCGGTCCAGCTCGTCGTGCAGCTTTATCGCCGTGGCAAGTACGGCATTACGCTTGGCGGTACTTACGGTCCCGTCACGGTCGAGCCGGAATTTACCGTCTACGACCTGATCGTCGGCTACGACAAGGCGAAGGGCGGGCTCGACGTGAGCGCGCGCGTGACGTTCAAGGAGCAGAAGGAATTCCTGCGCCGACGCCTCGCCGCACGCGGCCGCAATACCGACGTCGTCGACGTCATCGACGTCACCGATGTGGATCCGAAGCCGGAAGACGGCAAGACCTCCGTCGTCAAATATCCGTTCCCGGTGCCGTCGCAGGGCGGCAGCAACTTCAAGGTCAAGTATTTCGGCCTCGGCCAGCGCTTCGGCCCGACCGTCGATGTGCACGCGGCCGATCCGATCAAGGAGATGTTCGACAAGCTCGAGTCGATTTTCACGACCAACGACCCACGACAGCTTCTTGACGATCTTGGTCAGTACTACGATGCTTCGCGCGACTGGTTCGTCGCCACCCATATCGAGGTGCGCGGCTGGGAGATCCGCGCCGTATTCAACGACCCCGTGCTCTACGGGCTCGAAATCACCTGTTCGGCGGGACAGTTCGAGGGTCTCCTGTTCGAGATTCTCTATCAGAAGCTCGGCCCGCATCTGGGCGTCTACTATGGCGCGCTGACGATGCCGACGCGGTATCGGCAGATCAATCTCGGCGCCGTCGCGCTGACCTTGCCGTCGTTCAAGATCTGGATCTACACCAACGGCGACTTCAAGGTGAGCGTGGGCTGGCCGCTCGGCGACAATTCGATCGGCGTGCAGGTCTACATCTTCACCGGAGGCTGCGGCTTCTACTTCGGCAAACTGCGCAGCGGCGACAACCCCGAAAGCGGCGCCAATGCCCTGAAAGCGCTTCGCTCGGACGTCAGCGCCGACGTGATCAGCTACAACCCGATCGTGACGTTCGGTATCGCGCTCTGGTTCGGCGTTGGCCGCTCGATCAGCGCGGGTCCGTTCTCCGCTTCGCTCTCGCTGACCGTTCAGGGCACCTTCCAGGGCATTCTGGCCTGGGAGAGCGCCGAAAGCGGCAGTGGCAGCATCGCCAAGACGCCGGACTACTTCTGGTTCGCCGCATCGGTCGGCATCGTCGGACAGTTGCAGGGAGAAGTCGATCTGAGCATCGTGAAGCTGTCGGTGCTCGTGAGGCTGTCGGTGGTCGCCGGCGTCGCGTTCGAAACCGGCTACGGCACGGTGATCAACGTCACCGCCCGGGTGGACGCGCGCGCGAGTCTGAAGATCGTCTTCATCACGATTTCGGTCGGCTTTCACACGACGATCTCGGCCACCTTCCAGATCACGAGCGGCACGCCCGCCACGCCCAACGGGCCGCTCAATCCCGCCTTCAAGGGCATGAACGACTGGGCGCACCTCGGCGTCGAACAGTTCGAACGCTCGCTGCGCGCACATCGCGAGTCGATGCTCGCGTCCGAGGCATCGCGTGCATGGCCCGCCTGGCACCTGGCCGCGCCTGCCGCGCCGGTCGCGCCGGTCGAAATCGCGCTGTATTTCCTGCTGCAACCGTCTGTCGTCTACGCCGACGATGTCGGCGCGCCAGCCGGTGTCGCCAATCTGATCCTGAGCGCGCCGCAAGCCGATACGCCGCCCGCCAGCCCGACGGACCTCGAGCATCTCGTGACCGCGCTCGCGTCGTGGCTGCTACGCACGTGGTCGAACGGTACGGGAAGCTGGGCCGTGGTGGCCGACTGCCTCGGACGCGGCCGCGAGCAACCGCCCCTCGACTGGAGCGCGCAACTCGCGAACTGCCTGGCCACCGAAATCGCGTTCACGCTCAATCCCGTCGATCTCGCCGTGCAGGCCGACGAAGGCAGTTGGGCACTGTTCCCGATGTTCAA